>Ga0209125_1000080_pt1 | contig 163070 bp, 141 predicted proteins | sample BarGraIncub1131A_FD_184503 | JGI IMG/M metagenome (GOLD analysis project Ga0209125, IMG submission 184503) | Arctic peat soil microbial communities from Barrow, Alaska - Barrow Graham LP Incubations 11-31A (SPAdes) (version 2) | ecosystem: Environmental > Terrestrial > Soil > Wetlands > Peat... | reverse complement strand
CTGCGTCTACAAAGTTGTCTGCAGAGATACCGTATGTCGTTGAAAAGAGGGAAAGCAAACCGGTGGTCATAATGTTCGAGCAAACGCGCGATGCCGGTTCTGCTGTATGGACTCTGTAGCCCCGTTTTTTTGCTTCCTGTTGGAGATCAAATGATGCAACTCCAGGTCCTACTTTCACAAACCAGTTCTTTTCGTCAAAATCAATAGTCTTCATACGGCTAAGATCCAGGATCGCTCCTTCACTGAATACTAATCCATGACTGGATGCCCCATTGCCACGTACAATATAGGGAATATTATTTTTATTCAATAATTTAATGATAGTAGAAATCTCTTCATTTGAATTTGGCATAACAACATATTCCGGCATTTTAAAAGTTACATGAGGACACAAGTCATGATGATAAGCTATTTTAACCGCTGGATCGTTAGTAGCCCAGTAATCGCCGACAATTATTTTCATTTCACCAAGAATCTTGTCATCTTCCGAATGGACTATTTCACCCCCATTTTTAAGATAAGCGCCTACATGATCTTTTAAAGCCTTCATTACTTTTGAGGGACGCATTTCATTCACATAGTAACACTGATAATCGCACTTACCACATAAATTACAACTGTCTGCAATTTCTACACATTTTTCAGTGACAGGGATTGTATTTTCTGCAATTGCTGCATAAAGATCCATTCTGCCTACGGGATAAAAACTGGCATAATGTTTCTCCAATCCTGAAGCACATACACCGCTTCCAAGAAAATCAATTTTGCACATCGCATAATGACGGCAGTTTTTGGCAGTTTTTAAATTTTCGTTCATAATTTACTTTTTTGACTTTATTTCAAGAGAACCTCATTTGTCACTAAATTCACTATTGATATGCTTGTAAACCTGAATACATCTATACAATCCAGCATTTTTGTTCTGTAAATTCAACTAGTAAGTTTGTTTTCATACACCAATTGTAAAGAATCAACCTGCCGTACCTTCAGTTTGACTAAGCAGATAATTCTCCAACCCCATTTGTTCAATCTGTGCACGTTGCATTTCTGCCCAATCCACATGTCCTTCTTCCATTTTGAGTATTTTGGTCAGCAATTCAACAGAACCCTGATCATTCACTTCACGGGCGAGTTTGATTGCATCATTATATTCTTTGACAACATTAAGCTCAACATCTTTGTCGTTACTAATTATTTCTGATACTGTTTTACCAATCTTCAATCCATTAAGTTTGGATACAGTTGGTGTTTCATCCAAAAAAATAATTCGCTCAATAAGCCATTCAGCATGCAACATTTCGTCCATGGCCTGTTTTCTAATTGCCTGGTGAAGCTTGCCATAACCCCAGTTGGCACACATTTCAGATTGCACCATGTATTGGTTGACAACAGTAAGTTCATCTGCCAAAAGAGCATTCAATACAATAACTAATTTCTCATTCCCTTTCATAATCGGATTTTTTAAAGATGAATAATTATTTTTGATTAATTCTACTAAACTTAGATGTAAAGATAAATAAGCCAAACTTTGTAAATGTTACATAGTAATACAAAAAAGTTACATAATTCATACATTTACAATACTTGACCGGCAAATGAATTTGCAATAAAACTTTCAATTTCTCTGCTTTGCGCAATTATAGGAGACGAAAGTAGCTTAAGTTTATTATGAGCAAAGCACAACTTGGACTGGAAACTAAAGGAGTTTTCAACTTTAATGAAAAATAGTAAAAGATATACATATCGACTTGTCGGTACTGTTCGGATTATCAGCACATTTGTTCCGATATTTCTTCGGGGAATTACGCTTCTTTAAACTGCGTTATTCAAGATAAATGCCATGAAAACCATATCGTTGTATACCTTTAGCATCGAAACGCTGGGGAATGGAAACCAGTTTTCTACCTAGGCAATTGTCGTGTGAAATGCTGTGTCAAAACAAGCTACTTGATTCAATTTAGGATATTGTTGAAGGAAAGTTACAATTAATTCAATCTCATTTGTTAGATGATCGGGATCATACTGAATAATTTGTCGAAGTTCATCCAACAGGTTCTTAGTGATGAGTTCTGGTTCAATGTGTTTCATTCCGAAAACTAGGTGAGGTTGTCCTACATTCAGATCAAAGAAAAATCAACCAGCTTTTCCAGCCAATCAATTCGGAAATTTTCCACCGATTTATGAACTATGACTTAGATTCTGAGATTGCCTTTTTTTCTTTTTCAGGTTATTGAAATCCATTCTGGTACCCTTTAAACCAATGCGATCAACCATTCCATACAGAATCCGTTTCAATGGTACATCAATGCTTTACAGAGAAAATTTGATGTTCGATAAATACTGTTAATCGTCAGAACACTCATGTTATTCGATTTTATGGATAACTTATTTTTAAATATTCACCTTCATTTCAGGTTTTATTTTTTTAAAGCCTTCATTACTGATTTTACCGAGCCTGTACTTTCAAGAATTACTTTGCTGTTCTTCATCATCTTATTTTCTGATTCGATTTTGAAAGTGAGATGGAGCTTGTAACGCACTTTATCCCCTTTTGTAATCAAATCCCAAAACGTTTTACTCGCTTCTTTAAAAGAAATTTTTATTGGGATTGTCAGATTGCTAACACTTTTTGCCTTAATATCCGTAAGACCGGGAATTATTCCCTTAATAATTTTATTGTCTTCAATAGAAAGCTCATAAGCGATGTTCTTTGATTTGAGCGAAAATACATTTTTATTATTTATTGAAACGAGCAACTTAACAACTGCTCTTGAGAAATTAAGTGAATCTATTTCGAAATGCTCTGCTTTTGATTCTGGAATATAGAACCTTGGAATTAATTTTTTAATATCAATATTGAATTGCTTTTTCAAAAATGCGTGTGTAAAGAAAGATCCGTGAAAATGCAATTCTACAGAATCAACATTATTACGCTCATTTGTTTTCATGACTGTAGAAATTGATTTGTTGAAAATGGTCATTGGAAGCGAAATCTGGCTGATTGCATTTTTTTTCAATGAAATTGATTTTTTGTAATGATCTTTCAATATCTCAGTTTTATTGATAAGAATCCTGTATTGAAGACTGTCAATTGTGAACGACAGTGGAAGTTGATTTTTGATATCCACTTTTACATTTATTTCCGTTTTCTGAGAAGTAAGTGACGTTATTTCTACCTGTGACAACTCCATTTTCGGAACTAAAAATGTTTTGTTTGGGTCCTTATCGCGTGCATAACTCAAAGAACGCCAAATAAGAAACGAAGCAATGATGGCAATGAAAAGAATTACAAGTGCTAAAATAATTTTCTTTTTCATAATATTATGAAGTTTATAAAATTTCTAAATCCTTAATCCAAATGATGAGAGTTTCGAAAGTGTTGATTTGCAATAGTATGATGGATACTTCGAATTCCTAAATCCTTGTCAATGTCAACAAACATTTGCGTTTCAAAGATATACAAACCATTTTCGGGCAATACATGAGCAATGTCCAACTCAAATCGAAAAATATCAGAATCGGGTTTTCGAATATAAACGATACAAGATATGAAGACTTATATTACTTCAACATCTTAAATCATTAAAAGGTTAAGATATCTATATGTATAGTAGTGTGAATGAATAAACATTTCTGCAACTACCAAGATTAGAATATGAACCTACCAACTATTTATTTCTTTTACAAATAGGCTTTAATTTTAGTATAGGCGGCATAGTATCACCCAATAAATATCCCCATGGTTTCATGGATTCTATATGATCAAAAATCACCTTCACAATGGCCAACAACGGTAAGGAAAGAAACATGCCGGGAATTCCCCACAAAGCATCCCCCACCAAGACTACCACTATGGAAAAAAGGGCATTGATTTTCACTTTGGAAGCTACGATCTTTGGTACAATAAAATCATTGTCAATGATCTGAATGAAAGTATGAACCCCCAGGACGTAAAGAACAAACCAGGCAGATGATTTAGTAACCAGGGCAACCATCATAAACAAGGCAATGGCTATAAGTCCACCAATATAGGGGATCATATTGAGCAAAGCACCAAGCACGCCAAGCAAAATGGCATATTGAATTCCCAGCAATAAAAGCCCTAATGCGTTGAGTGAACCAACAATTATTGCTTCAATAATCAATCCTACCAGATAGTGCTGTATCACTGATTTTGTCTGAGTTACAATAACACCTACCTGACTTTGATTTTCTTTATTAAAAAGCCTGTGGCTAAATTCAATTAAAAGCGGTTTATAATATAGAATAACAAAGATGTAAACAGGAATTAAGACTATGGATGTAATTATACTGCTCACACTTACAATTGTTTGTCCGATTGAAGAACCATTAATATTAATGAGTTCATGTTCGGTTTTGGTAATCCAGGCATGGATAATTTGAGGTTGGATATTCAAATAGCCGGAGGCGTAACTGATTATTTGATTGAGTATCACTGTGAATTTCTTTACAAACAGAGGCCATGAATCGCTGAAGTTAACTGCCTGGGTATAAATAAATGCGGCAAAAGCAGCTATGATTATAATAGTAAGAAGCATCGTAATGATAATGGCTACAACTCTGTTTATTCTTATACGAACAAAGAAATTGACAACAGGATTGAGTAAGATAGCAATGATGAAGGAAAAAATCAGCGGAAGGATAATACTCTGAGCTAGATACAATATAGCTAACAAGGCAGACAGGCCAACAAAGAAAATGCCGGCCTTGGCGTAAAAGGGCAATATCGAGCTTTTAAACGTCATTTCTTTTCAGTAATAGTTAGTTTTTATTAAACAGACGACAAATCAGCATATATCAGTAATTGATTTTAGGACATCTTGATGTTGTGCAACTACGTTCGTTATGCTAAATTGTAAAACTGTATCTATATTTTTTTTAATCAGATTATGCGACCTGCACACTGCAATTTTTCTGGAAATATAACCACTTATCATACCTTCAACCGCCCCTACCATATTATCAATCAAACATGATGATGACGTTATTTAACTCAAGGTGCTTTTACTTAGATTTACAGACTTTAAGCTCTCGACTATTACAAAGAATTGTTCTATCATTAGTTTTTCCTGTATGCTATGTTCAAATTGTTTAGCCTGAATTGCTAACTTATGTCCGGCAACTGGATTTATATTTTTCATAATGACAGTTATTTAAGGATTTGATAAACAAAATAATTGCAAAATGGTCTTTTCAACCCTTTATACATAAAAAAACGTAGAACAAAAGCAATAAAAGCATAAAATGCAGCTACAACAAAAAATACATGATAGTTTTTTACCCGGTTTTTTCGCTAAGTCACAAAGCTATCCCCGAATTTATGAAACGTAGGAATGATACAATGATACCAACGACAACAACATGAGGCAAAAAAGGTGAAAGCCGGTCGGAAGTTTTGTCAACAGCTTTCAGTTTTACCAGATCATAACTTGTAATAACGTATCAAGTAGCTTTTTAGAGCAACGATTCTATTAAATTTATTTTATCTTCCATGACTCCGGAATTTATAATACTGATAATATCTAATTTGGAACTTTTTATTCTGTATCTTTTAATCTGTAACTAAGTCTGCTCCAAAAGTCCTAAGTTAGGTAATAGTTTTTCGGAGCAGACACAATGTCTAAAAGTTTTAGAACTTACTTTTTGTCATTTTTTAGATCTTTTTGAATCAACCAAGTCATTTACATCCTCTTTTACTTTTTCAAACCGGTCAGTGATCGTGTCAATAAATTCAGAGAAATTATCTTTCAAATCATCTAAACCCATTTCACCTTTAAGGCAAATTGACCGGCGGGTAATTGCACCTCTTGCAGGAGCATATAAAATTCCTAATAATGCTCCGGTGGCTGCTCCAGCTATTACGCCTAATACTACTTTTCCTGTACTCATAATGTTGTTTTTTTAACTAATTATTTATTTGTAGATTACAAATGTAAAGCTATTTAAAGAGTTGTTAGTTACATAATTTTTGTAAAGAATTACACAATTCACATTTTATTCATTCAATTACAACAAATTGAGGATGAATATTGATAAAGGTTTACTTACAGGTGTAATAAACTTATTATCTAAAATGAATAATAAACAAAATCTGATTCAAACATTTTTTGTAATCCTATGAAGGTGAATATATTTTATAGACTTTATTTCGATTAAATTTATATTGCGTTAATATTCAATGATATTCAAAATTATGGAGTCAACAAGCAAGCTCCAATACTAAATCTTCAAAACCAAATTTGTGGCATCTGAAACAATCTTTGACTGTTTCGACATCTTTTTGCGTCACCAATTGGATGTTCAACCAGGACACGAAAAGAGGAAATTGAGCGATTTGCATCTTTTGTTCATCTGAAAGCTTCTTTCCTTTTGGTTTCTTAGTAGGTATCTTCACATTAATACAATTCGGAGTATATAACTGAAATGCTGTTACTTGTCTTAAGGTAATGTCCGAAGTGAAAGGTAATGGCTGATTGTCACATATCTTTTTATCATGAATACAATATCAACAGTTTTATTAAGCCAAATAATTAGCCTATCAGGCAAACTTAATAGGTTATTCTTCACATTATGAGTTTTTTTACCACTATAACGGGTTTTTTGAAGGTCGCTTGCTTTTGGTCTTTGAATAGGAAGTTCAACTCCATCATAAAGTATATCATTACATGATTTTAAAATGTATATCAGCCGATATTCATTACCTTCCGGCAGTTCACCTAATCGCTTTAAACCTTTTTAAAAGGCATGATAATAAATGTATCAGTATGTGAGCTTTAGATTGTGTTATTCCAAAACTTGCTGCATGATGTTCTTGTAATGGATTTGTTTTTAAATTAATCAACAAAAACATCAATTTATCAGTTATTTGACATGATTCATTAAAGATAATTTGTGTATTGCATAGCTAAAATCTTTTCTTTAGATAAGAATCAGTACTTGAAATGTCAATGACTGGATGTAGTTTCAAACCACCTTTATATTTTTCAAGTATTAACTTGGGAATTGGTAATAAAGGTATTCTTGATAAAACACCAGTTTTAATACGAATCTTTTTTATCCATATTCTACCTTTTTCATCATTAATAAATTGTTTCTTTATTGAGTTTATACAATAAAAAAAACTCCCTGATAAATTGATTATCAAGGAGTTTTATATAGAAAATAAATTGTTTATTATTTCGCCATTTCAATAGCCACAGCTACCTGAACAGTAGCTCCAACCATAGGGTTGTTACCCATTCCAATGAATCCCATCATTTCCACGTGAGCTGGAACAGATGAAGAACCTGCAAACTGAGCATCTCCGTGCATACGACCCATTGTATCGGTCATACCATAGGGAAAATAATTAAAAAACTTATTCTACTACTATAAAATTCATAATGCTGTTAGTAATAAAATTGTATATCAATAAGATACAAGAGATTTTAAAGTGATTAAAAATGTTGTTTACTGTGTTAAAATTATTCGTTTTTATTTGATTGCTGCTAATAAGCTGCATTACTCGTTTTTTGACTGTAAACCGATAGTTTTTGAAAATCTAATATCCATTCATTTTCCAATAGAAATTCATTTCCAAGGATTCCATGAATTTGTATTCCTGACTCCTCTTCTACTTTATTAAAAGCAGTTGAAGTATCAAAGATAGTGAATTTTGTTTTGAATAGACCATTTTCAAACTTAAATATTTGTTCAACTCTGGGAGCATCGGTTTCAATGCCATCAATGCCAAAATTTGAGATCGTACTGATTGCCTTTACTTCGTTCAAATTATCTTTGTTGAAGTAATCATATACTCTTTTATCCAAGAGATTCAACGTTGCGCCTGAGTCCAGGAGAAAACAAATGTTATTATCATTCATTTCAACTACAATTAATGGTAGTCCTGTCTTAGTTAATCCATGGTTTAAAGGATATGCTATATTTTGTTTCATACTGAAATTGCTTAATTTATTTGATTTAGATGAATTTTACAACAATTTTAGTGTGATATTAAGATAAAAAAAGGAATAACTCGTAAAAGTTATCCCAATTAATTGAATATTTGCACACTATATCATTTATTTTTGCTGCAGAGTACTTGAAAAAATATACGGTATTAATATAATTTAGTTATGTTTATTACTGCTTTGCATATACTCTATTGACTATTTTGTGTTAAAAGACATGTATAAGAGTAATGCCATGATCTGAAAGTATAATTCTTATTTTGAATTTCATATTTTTATTTCACAAATATTCCTGTCGCCCAACTCTTTTTTGTTCCATCAGTCAAGTTTACAGATACACCATTTTTCCAATATTTTGCAATTGATTGTGAAGTTAAAGGATCGTTAGATTTAGCTCCAGCTACATAAACATCATTTCCTGAAACAAATATTGATAAAGCTTCACGACCATCAACCAAATATACACTAATGCCATTTTTCCAATATAGTGCTTTGTCATTCATTGAACCTGGACCCTCACTGCCAGCAACATAAATATCATTGCCAGTTACAAAAATTGAATTTGCATTGGAATGAGTTTTTCCATCAGTCAAATTTACAGCCACGCCATTTTTCCAATACATTGAGACACTAGTATTATAACCAGCAATGTAAACATCATTACCCGATACAAAAATTGATGTAGCTTCAGTTGGTATTTCACCATTAGACAAGTTTATAGCCACTCCATTTTTCCAATATTTTGCAATATTACCTTCAACTCCAGCGATATAAACGTCATTTCCTGATACAAATATTGATGTCGCTTGAGCAACGGAAATACCATTGGTTAAATTTACGCCAATTCCATTCTTCCAATATTTTGCAATATTTCCTTCATAACCCGCAACATAGATATCACTCCCTGATGTAAATATTGAAAATGCTTCTGCATCTTTACTACCGTCAGTCAAATATTTTAATACAGCATTTTTCCAGTATACAGCTTGATGTTGAGTACTAGCAGTCCAACCTGCCATATAAACGTCGCTTCCATAGACATAAATTGAAGTTGCTACTGAATGAAGTCCAATTTCGCTGGCAATATCATTTTTCCAGTATTTAGTGGTACATGTTGAAGAAACATCATCTCTTATATTACCTATTACGTATACTACTTTATCTTTAGAAGAATTTAAAGTGGTATCCTCCTTACTACAATTTGATAAAAAAAGGCTAAGTAACGTACCAATAACTAACCCGAAATACTTTCTCATTTTGTTTTTTTTATTATTTGATTTTGCTTACTCTGTTCAGTTTTCAGCACACCTGCCATCATTAGATTAATATCAATAAGATTTCAATAAACTTAAAATTCACACTTCAAAGATAAGTCCGTATTATATATAAATGAACTTTATTTTAATAAAATTAAAAAATAAATATCAACTGTATATAGCAAAAGAGGTTAAGGTTTTAATGTTTACAGTAACCAACAGAACTTTTGATATAAATTTAGTTCTGTTGGTTTTTCTTTATTCAATGAACCATTTGTATTTTTCCTCTCCATGCAAAGCACTATTTATGCCCTGTGCCAATTGTGTAGCATTGACTGATCTGTCCAAGAAGTTATCAATATAACTGTTCTTATTTGCTCCCGTGAAGAGATTATATACGTTCCACATACTAATGTCACCAGATAATTCATCCTTTGCAAAGTTTTCATCCTGATAATAAGACTTCGCTACAATATTAATGTGTGTATCTGTGAAATCAAGATTTGGTAATAATTTTTTCTTTTCAGGAGGTAAACTTTGATACAATTTAGATTTCCCTACCAACTGTGCAAACTGATGCTCTGACAAGTATGAATCCTTTAATTCTGACATCAAATGAAGCTGTTTGGCGGGGTTATATTCCTCCAATAGACGAATTACCGCCTTAGATAAATCATGCAGACTCATAGCCTTAATTTCAGTTTTAAGACCATCGGTAGAGATACACATATTACAGCATACCAGATTTTTAAATCCAATGAATACCTTGAATTTCTCACTTGATTTTTTACCGTATAAGTTCTCATGATTATAGGCTCTAACACCTCCGATTGACAAAATTAATTTACTTCCATTGAAATCTTCATAAATTGTAGGTATTTCAAAAGCAAATGCCATCCTTTCATAGTAAATGGTTTTGTCAGATTCTAATAGCTGATTTACTGGTTTATAAATTGCTTCTGGAATTCTACCTTTTACTATATGTGAAGTCATAATTTCTGGTATTTCAATCGTCTCTCCAGGAAAGAATTTATATGCTGCTTCATGGACTGTTTGAATAAAGTTGAAATGACTAATTGTAATCTCGTTGTCTTTACTGAATACGGGGACAACACAATCTTTTTGTAAATGTGATATGTCAACTTCCTGTGTATTTGCTTCAATAAAATGCTTCCTGTTGGATTTGTTTTGTTTGGGAATAGGATTGCTAACTGTAACTTCTACAGTAGCCTCAGCGGCATTAATAGTGTGCTGAGCAGATGTTAAATGAGCTCTATTTACTACAAGGGGTCTAACTTGCGTTAATTGCATTGTTGTTTCCATTTCTTAAATAATTAGATTTATAAATAATAACTGGTTTGATAATCTCTGTTCCTAAAATTGGAGGTTCTTTGTCCACAAAATCTGTGTCAATAAATGGGAACCATTCCTGTTCTGGATGTTTAATAGAATTCGCTTCTTCATTATTTTGAACCTTCGGGATTTCTGTTTTAACACTCTCGACAATTTTTCCACTGTTACACCAATTAAGAATTCTTTGACCTGTTGCATTGGATATAATAAAGTCAGGTTTTCCCATAAATAAGCCTGTTCTGTCTTTACTGGCATTGGCAATGTGTTTAATATCCACATCCAAAACAATAGTAAATTCATATTCGACTCCATCACGCATAATTGCTTTTAATCCTACTTTTTCAGGAACCAACCTTCCATTCTTTTCAGATAATACATAATCCTGTTTAGTTCTCATTGTACATATTACATGGCTATTGCTTTGTAGTATTCTTTGAATAAAAGCATTTTGCCGTGGAGTAATTTTTCCCCAATTTGTAAAGCTATTGCCTGACATTTCGGTGTGGCATTGCAATAGAAAATCCCAACTCTGGGATAAAGAATCTATAATAATTACTTCCATGCCTGCTTTTTCACAAATAGCCAGAGCTTCTATGTAATTTTCAGGAGAATAGTTATTATTAAGATTTAATACGTTATACGCTCCTAAGTGAGCATATAAATCAGCAGATCCATTTTCTGAATCTATCACTGCGATTTTTTTCCAATTATTAGTCATGCCAAATGCAAGTAACAGACTTGAATAAGTCTTACCTGAACCGGCACAGCCTTGTAAAGCTAATTTAATCTTTGCTTGTTTTCTTTCTGCTTGTCTAAAATTCATTTTTCTTTTGTATTTAAGATCATTAATAAAATAATGAAAGTCCTCGATAATAAAAAAAAGCAGCAAGAAATCCCTGCTGCCTTTTCAATTGAAACTGAAATTTTACAATACTGCAATTGTCTCAGCTCCACCTGTACCTTTCTCATGTAGCATGTAGAAAGTTTCGCCTGTCATTCCAGAGCAAACTTCTGAAATAACAGGAACATCAAGTTTGCCGTTACTGTTAAGTTTGTCTGAAACAGCACCTGTTTCAAAACCATAAACAAAGAAGTTTTTACCTGTTTGTGGATTCTTTTTTATTTCAATTGTTTCCACGTCGTACTTTTTCTTAAATTCCGCAACAGAATAAGATTTTAAAAATTTCAAATCATTCATAATGATAATTTTAAAAGTTATGCCGGGGGAATACCCCCCTAGTCAAAACTTAGTGGGGGGGAGAGTTGGGGGGTATATTGCTCTTAAAAGAGTATGAGAATTCTTTGAAAAAAATATTTTATTTTTTATTTTCAAAATTCTAATTGTGTTATGCGAGAAATGAAAGTTATGAAAATAGAAAAGTCAATGGGAACGTGGCTTTTTCGTATACTATAAATTGCAAACTATGGCAATACCATGATTTAATTATTACCAGTTTTGGTTTGTAAATATTTCATTCACATATAATCTTACAACATTAAATTCTAAATTTATTCTGAATAAATTCACTTCTATTGGTTTCGAGTATGTACTTCTTTTACAGGTTAGTTGCAATATAGCTTTATGCTTTTTTGAAACCTATCAATTGTTTATTGTTTAGTTTGTGCTTGACAGGTAAACGAAAGTACCATCAATAGAAATGAGAAGTAAATCTTTTCACAATCTATATTATAACAAGTAAAATAATAAATAGAAATTAATCTAAAGGTAAGCTTTCCTTTTATCCTTACGTAGTCTGGAGACAACGACAAAGGAGGCTCATGTGGATACATTTCTTAAATGTTATCTTTCATTGTCTTAATCCAATTTTTCTTTGATATTCCTTCCAATCCTCAATTACATTAAATTTGTCAATTAAATAATCTGTGATACTTTTATCAATATCCCCTCCAGTAAATTTTATTATCAAAGTTGCATATTCTGGTGTATAATCAAATCCTAAAGAATATAAACGTTTATACATTCCTATTTTTATAGTTTTTAATGTCTTTGGCCTCCAATCATCTTTATTATATTCTGACATAATGTCTGGTACTCTTCCATTTACAGCTGAATACTCCCCTTTTTTTGAATTTGGGATAAAAATATCTGCCTCAAATAAAGTCTTTGTAATTGTCAAATTGGAGTTATTTAATACTTCAAACTCAATTATATAGTCAAAATCTGATGCCTTTTTTGGTTCTTTAAAACCATGATCTATAATTTTAGTTATTTTAAAATATGATTCAGATTTCTTCTTTTGAACAACTTTTTTTTGATTATTTGCAGAGGTAAAGCTAACTACTAATACTGAAATAAGCAGTATTATAGATAATTTAATTGATTTTTGTTTCATGATTAGTTTGTTTTAATTAATAATGATTTCAATTTTTATTGATTACTCATGTCTTATCCAAGAATCTGTAAATCTTTCTCTAAAATCTTCTAGTACTTCTTCAAACCTCACAAATCCCTCACGTGAAAGTAGATCAGCAAAAGAAATGGCATTGCCTTTACCTGCAATTGCTGACCAAAAATACTTCATCATTCCCGAAGCGGATAATTTTTCCATTCTCATAATGGTATATTTTACTCCACGCTTTGCGCTAGCAGAGGCATTTTGTGAGTTGAGAATAGCATCAAACACTCTTTCATGTAAAAAACTCATAATTTCCTGTTGCCTCCTATCCATCTTTTTAATTTTTAAATTGTTGCACAATTACTTTAAAACTATAAGTCCAAATTTTATTTGATTTATCAATATAAATCATATAAATTATTCAGAATCCCTGACACAGCGAACTGAGAAACCACATATCTTATCGAAGCTGCTCCTGTAGACTTTGCAGTCGCCATAGAACAAGCCACCTGCCCAAGCGTTGTCAGTATAGTCATCTGTAGCACTCCACCAATAGCCGCAGTAGCCAAGTTTCTGGAACGTACCATAGTTGTTGAAACGGTTGCCGCTAGGAAGGGCTGAAAAACCGCTATAGTTGTTCAGGGTAAGGTTGCAACCTATAGTTCCGATTGTTTTGAAAATAGTCCAGTCTGTTGTAGCAGCAAGGGCTTTGGCTATGCTTAGAGAAGTGCCAAAGTTAACAGTCACATAATCATTTAAGGTAGTCCACTCGGCATCGGTAGGTACATGCCATCCTGTTGGAGCTAACATAGATGTGTTTACCGCGTACCAATTGTACAAAGCTCCATACTTTTTTTTATACATGGTGGCATCATTGTTATACCAACAATACGCAGGAGTTGACAAAACTGACCATGTAGTATCATCTGTTACATTAGGAATTGAAGAACCATCATTATATTTGGTTGTTTTAAGGTTTTCCACCATCCATGTCTGTGTACCAATATTTACCGAATGATATACATTACCATCAATATCGGTAACTGTTGGATTTGCAACAGTTGTTGTAATTTGATATGCACCACCATATCCAGTAACTGAACTGGTGGTGGCATAAGCTCGCACAAAGTAAGTTGTACTTGCAGCAAGTCCTCTAATTGAGCTGGTAAATGAGCCAATTCCGCCACCATCGATAGTTTTATTATCAGCAATGGTAGGATTTGCATTTGTACTCCAACAAACCCCACGTTCAGTTACACTCGAACCTGCATCGGAGGTAATTCTACCTCCACTAGTGGCAGAGGTTTGTGTAATGGCACTTACTTCAGTTGTTACTAATAGAGGTTTTGGGTTACAAGCAGTAAAAGCGATTGAACCAATTAGAACCAAAAAACAAAACAAAAAACTGCGGACTGATCTCATAATTGTTAATTCTATGGTGAATTAAACTTTATTCTTATAAATTAAACCGTACAAATTTATACAATAATTTTTGAAAAGTACATAAATTAAAATAAATATATTATTTCTACAAAACAAGAATTACTTTATTATGTCTATTACATTATAAAAAAAAGGAAGAGACACTCGTGAAAAATGTTTCTTTTAATAGATAAAGTTATTGTGTGAACATATTGAAGACATGAATTGAAACATGCTAAAAATCCATGATAGCAGGGTTTTAGAGCTCAATAAAAAAAAGGAGGAGAAGAAAATAATTATATTAATTTTTTTTTATTATATTTTTTTCATCCCAGTATTCAATTTCTAGAGATGGTTCAACTCCTATGCAATTATGAAGTTCTTCAATCATTATTAAATAAACTGACTCTAAATTTTTAGTAGTGGTAATAATTGAATCATGAATTGTAAATAGCGGGATAGAATTTTCTCCTTCTTTCCAAATTCTCTTGCAGCACCTGTGAAGCACAATCTCACTTTCTATGGATTGAAGCAAGCATGCTAATCTACTGTGTTGTTCATCATCACCGTCTTTAAATGAATGCTTAATAATTTTGAATAATTCAGCTATAGCAGGAAATTTCAATTTGAAAATATCCATTAAATCTTTGTTTGGGTTATTTTGTGAACCTTTGTTTTTTGAGAAAAAAATGCTAAACATAGTTATTTTGGCATCCTTTCTTGTAATTGTATCTCCTCTCTCCTCTCTTACAATATCAATCAGTGCTTCATACATCCCCCCTGTTGATACTATTCGAGCATATTCGTTGAATTCATTACCTTTTAACCCATCAAAAAATTTTCCTAACATATTGATTATGGAAAATTCATTAAGTCTTGCTTGAATATTTAATGGTAAGGATTTAAGATTGAGTAATAAATTTGAGTTTTCATTCCAAAATTCAGGATTGAAAAGGATACATGTTAAATATGGCTGACTATTTTTAATATCAATGCTTACCAGAGGTTCATTATTGTACGTGAGGTAATTTCTAAAGTCTTTTTGCATGTTGGTGATAACAGAATGTAATCTATGAACATTATCATCAATTTTGAGCCTGTAATCAAGTCTATCTATTGATCCAATATTATATAAAACAGCTTTGTATTGAGTTAGTGGATTTTTCATTTGACGAGTAACACTATTAAAATCCCATCTGTTACTTTCTTGCATTTTAAAGGTTTTCAAATAAAGAGCATACGCATTTGCATTTTGAGAATCAATTGTTAGTTTTTTTTGTTGATACCAATAGTTAAGATATGGATAATTTTCAATACGGCAAATTGGATTAATTTTTTCATCTATTCTTTTGTCTTCACCTTCAATAATTCCAATTCGATTAAAAACAATAAATTCTGAATTCTCATATTGTTCTGTCCATTTATAACCCATTGATTTTTCTTCAACTATATAATAATCATCACATTGTATTACTTTACTTGCAATTAAGTAATTAAGATATAACAAATAGTCTTTAATGTTGTTTCTTATTGTTTTTGAGTGTATTGGAATATAACCGTTTTCTGTAATTAAATCTTTATTGTTTGCAGGTATTTCACTTAACAAACCTAAGATATAATTCATCTTGTCTATTCGAAATTTTTTATCAGCAGGAAATCCATAGTCAATGGGGGGAAATTTAATAATGAACTCATCAGGTTTAAAATTAATAGGTAATAGTAGTATTTTCTTCTTTTGTTCAGTAAGAAAAAGAAGTACTACTTTTATATAATTTTTCGGATCAAAATTTTCTTTATAACCTATAAATCTATAATTTCTGAATACCTTTCTAACTATATCCCATATTATTTTTCTTATATTCATTATGGTAGGAAAAATCATTAATTTTGGTTTTATAACTAATTTATCAAATATGTACGCAAATGTACGTTTATTATTCTTGGATTGCATTTACTTCGACAAATATAAAACCCACTCAGGAATAAATCTGAATGGGTTATTTTGTTTCTACTCAAATATTAATTTACTTCCACAAATCCTTTATGGTATCCATTTCCGTTTTAACAGTTTTATCGAGGATTCTCTAAATTACGTCCATGAAATGTTAGCATTTATGAATCTGTTAAAAAAAATTATATATCTCAGATCATGAAAAGGCTTATCAAATTCTCATCCTTACCAATTCTAATTTTATGTTCTTTAAAACCATTTGGATTTTCTGTAATTACTTTATATTTAGTTCGAGGTCTCTCAATGGTGTAACATGCTTTAATTAAGCTAATAGAGGCTCTTGGTTTGATCCTCTTTAGCAAGTGGTAATCTATAACTGGAATGAGAATGTGATGCAACTCACGTGCTAAATAAACATTTCCAATGCTGATTACATTCGATAGATCTGATTTAAATGGGTGATTGTTTTCTAATGCCCAGAACATAACGGTATTATTAACTCCTTTAAAAGATTTCTTATTTTTAGTTCTAATCTCCCAAAGCAAATTTAATAATATATCTGTATCAACATATTTGTAAAGCTTTATAAACCTTTCATAGAAGGCTTGGGCATTACGTTTGCAGTTCCGCATTACTTTCTTTAAGTTAAAGTCATTAAGGCTTCCTGTGGCTTCTAATTGCTTAATATGGGATATTGCTTCTTCAATATATATGTCAAATTTTTCTTTATTAATATTGATACTTTTTTCCTCAGCTATCTTCTGGGATTCTGTTTTATCCATGAGTATAGATTCAAAAGATAATACAGTATTTGTTTTTGATAACTCATTTACCAGCAAATTTTTATCCATATAATACCCTGAATTTAAATTCTCTTTTTCAACGATACTATCAATATTGAAATAGGCAGGTACATATTTACCATCTATATTTTCTCTTGTAAGGTTAATTTCTTCACCTCCAATTCTTTCATTAGCCTTTTCCTTAACAGCTTTCTTGACGATTGAAAATAGTTTAACTAATTCTGGATCATTCTTACTTATCTCATCAGCAGATTCATATAGTTGAAGGATTTTTTGAGCTTTATTTAAAGTTATTTCCATAATGTCTCCAAAAGAGAAAGAAGCAGATTTATTTGGAGTATTATAAATGATAGTTTCGCTTATTAGACCATTTTCTACACGGCATCTTCCTGCAATTTGAGTCATTTTATCAATAGAAAGGATTTGATAAAATCTTTCAGCATTTGAAACTGTGACAAGGTGGTATTTATCTTCAATATCTATTCCTGCAAAGTAGCTACAGGTCATAAATACAATTCTTTTTGGTAATTTATTTTTGTTGTCTAGTTCTGCATAAAATCCTCCAGTTTCTTTCTCACTTGCTTCGCTGCATAATATGGAGCATTCTTTTTGTAGTTTTTCATCTAAATTATAAATAATACCCATAATCTGACTTATAGAATTATATGCAATAAGTATTTTTTCTTTATCATTGTACATCTCTATTCCACTTTTAACCATCGCATTGATATTATCGGTGTGGACTACATGGATATTTCTCTTGGGTTTAAAGTCTGTTAGATCAAATCTGGTTTCAAATTGCAGCAATGGATTTGAAAATTCTTTCATGGTTGCTGTAAGTAAGCACCTGTTTCTTTTATTGAATCTAAAATAATAATCCATTACATCTTCTAATGCAGGTCTGTAGCTACTATCAGACTGGATCATATCAACCTCATCTACCATTAAAAAATAATTTTTATAGATATCATCTCCTATTAAATCAATAACTCTTTTTAAACTATCGGCAACAACTATGAATTTTTTAAATTGAATCTCTTTATTGGATAGATAATTTTGAAGTTCTGGTTTTAATACAGCTCCTCTTTCTATACCTATTTTACTACCTACATATTGACACTGAGCATGTTTCTTTGTTTTGTTGTATGCTAATGTTTTTGTTGGAACTACTATAATAGAATTTCTTTTGGAGTTTAACTCAACAGTTGTAGCACCTATACCAGGTCTTTTTTTGTCAACAATTCCATGAGGGATATATCTAATATAATTGCTTAATGTATAATAATCATCAATTATTACTTCACCGTCTATTTCACCATGTAATTTTCCAAGTGGAATATTACTAAGAGAATCCATAATTCGGTTATAAACCTCTGGATCTACTTCTGATTCTTCAGTTTCGCCATTATCTAAAAGTTTCCAAGATGTTTTTTCGAGAAAATCTGTTCCAACTAAATCTCCCCAAGTATTAGGAATTATTTCTTCTGCGCACATTGTTTCTTTAATTTATATATAATTTAAGTGCGCAAATATACATTTTTTTATTCATGGATTTGCATTTAATTTACCAAATAAAAAACCCACTCAGAAATGAATCTGAATGGGTGTTGTCATTGTTTTCTTTCTTTCTTTCTTTACTTTCTTTCTTTCTTTCTTTCTTTCTTTCTTCTGTTGTCTAATAATGATCAAAGAGAGTATGTAACTACAAGGCATTAGTTGTATCAGTGTATTTTAAAAATTTACTGCCTTTTATCTATCTAATGTACTTTTTACAAGTATTTTAGTTGGTTTAAAGTGCACGTTTTCTTAAAATATCAATGAATAAAAATGAGAAGAAACTATCTGTTTAAATACCTTTTCTTAATTTCTGATAGTTCGATAAAATTGTCATCTTCTTTTATTTTCCAAAACTTCCACCCATTGATGCTAAGATTTACAATTGCTCTTGCTGCTCCACTAGGGAAAGGAAAAATCTTTTCACTTCCTTCAATTTTTAAAATAATTGCTCCGTCTTTATTTAAAATACCTACAATGTTTAGATCAGATGCAGCATATACTTTTGAATTTGGTTTAATGAAGCCTTCCTCAATTAATTTCTTTAATTCTATGTCTGGTTTTTCTTCGTATTTCATAATGTTATACTTTTTACAGCAAATCGTATTTTATAAAGATGTAATAATGATTCTTTAATTGAATTGTAAAACTCACTAATTCCAAAGCATTCAAATAAAATATTTTCAAAATTTATCCTATCTTCCTGCTCTAATTCCTGTTCTAATGGTAGTCTACTTCGGAGTGTAATTGGCAAAAATGCATTGACAATATTTGTCTTTTGTTCATCGATAAGAAGTTGAAAGTTTAAGATTTTGAAATCTCTTTCAAATTTTGTCTCTCGCAAATCAAGCGCCCCTAATCCTCTACCGAAACCAAAGCTCTCGATAAAGAACATGCTTAATATGCTATTTAATAAGGCAAGTAACAGAACTCTATTTTCTTCTTGGCAATCGCTATGAAGTGAAAGACCAATCATTCTTTGGTCAATAAAAGACCTATTTGTAAAAGTTGCAATGAAAAGGCTTCTGTCATAATTTACGTTCGCAACAAAGTCTGCCATATTATTGGTATTCATCTCATACCAATGCATATTCGCTTTACGCAAAGATTGAATTAGTGGAATACCAGTCTCATTATTTTGATTTTCAAAACTTCTTATCCATTCTAATGCTCCTGTATGATTTAATAGCTTTAATTCTTCTAAGCTTCTAGAACAACAGAATGCGTTAGCATCAGCATTACAATAAAGCCCTGCTGTACCCCGAAGATTCTTCAATACAGGCTTTATATACTCTGCTTCAATATTATGCCCAGATGCAGGATAGAATAATGCGTTCCAACCTCTTCTTTCACCACGAGTAAAATTAAAAACTTGATTGCAATCTATTAGTTTTTCTGATACTTCAGCAAGCCAATTAAGATTAGCAAAATAGCCACACCAAGGAACTCCAATTGTTTCTAAATTTGTTATTTCGCCAACTGAATAGCTTTGAACTGATACAAATTCGCTATTTGTTTCGAGTAATATATTTTCACTTAGTTGTTTGATATTGGGTATTGAATCAATACTTTCTTTTAATGTGCAAAATGAAATAGTTCTTTCAATGTTAATTGGAGTGATTGGATTCCTTTTGCTTGCAATTAGAAATGTAGTAACTACATCAGCATTATTAAACCATTTTCCCTTACCAGATATTACAACGGTTTCAATGTCGTAGAATTTTTGAATTAATTCCAAGAATATTTCTCCATAATCTGTACCTAACCAAGCATTTGAAAGAATTAATCCAATTTTTCCATTTTCTGAAAGAAGTTGATGTAAATAAAAAGGAATATATGCAAAAATATCACTTTTGCCGCTTAGAGTTGTCGAAGTATTTGTTTCTTTGTGAATGAATTCGTTTATATCTGTGATGTTAGGATTTAATACTACAATTTCCTTGCCCTTGATAAATGGCAAATTTGAAACCACGTAATCAACGATTGGAAATTGTTTTACAATTTTATTTCCGTTGTTTGGATCTTTGAAGTCTATGTTTTGCCCAACTTTTAAATCAATAACATCAGATCTAAAAATATTAAGGACTTTTCCAATATTATTTGGTTTCGTTAATGTTAGCGTAGATAATTGGATTGGAAAAGAATGTTTGTCTGATGCCCAAATATTTTCAATAATAGCATCTTGATTTATTTCGTATTCTTCTTTAAGCAAATATGCTTGATTTATAATTGTTCCAGTCCCACAGCATGGATCAATTATGATTCCCTCTTTGTTTTCAATTGTTAATCTCGTCAATAAATCGGCCAATTTCTTTGGTGTGGCAAATTGCCCTGCTACTTTTCTTTTTGCTGATACAATAGATGATTGTAACAGATTATGAAGTACTTCGATTTCAATACCATCTATATTAATAGTCGCTAAGAACTGATTTAACTGAATTATCTGTTTCCAAGCAATATCAGAAATGTATTCAATTGCAAGGTTACTGCTGAATATATTCCAAAAATTGCAGTTTTCTGAAATTGCAGAGATAATTTCTTTTGCTTGTTCAATTGATGTTTCAAAATTGATTGATTCTATTGCTCGCGCTTCATTGAAATGTCTTTTAAGAACATTTGCAAAAATAATTTTAAATACCCAGTCAGTTAAAATTACTTTTGAAAGAGTTGGCAATTTGTTTGTAATATCTTTGGCTGCAGTTGGGTTAAATCCATATTCTGTTGCAGATGATAACCACCAATTATTTATTTGGGCATCGATTCTTGCATTAGTTCGAGCATTGTTTTTTAGGTTTTCAACTGTTGATGGTATGTTCTCTAAAATAACGTCAATGATTGCATCTACAGCCAAAATTTCAATAGATACATCGTCTGAAATTTCACCAGATTTAAAGTAATTGTTTAAATCTTCAAGGATTGTATATAAAAGTGCTTTCCAAAGAATTTCTTTTGGTTTAACTTCTGATCTATTGTTGATTTCAATATCATTCCAAGATTTTAATATTGAAAAAGAATCACCTTGTTTAGAATATATAACAGCACTTTTTACATTCCAAAGAATAAAGCTATCTCTTTGTAAAATATTAGCTTTTTTTATCGCATTGCTGATTAATTCAGCATTGTTAATTGCGGTATCAGGCATTTTCAATTCCCAACCTTGTAAAATAATTTCTTTTGATTGGTCTTTGAAAATTAAAACATCAGGAAATAAACTTGAATTATCATTGCTAATTGTGCTTTCACCGCCAGCACTTTTATAATGCCAACTTTTATTTGCAAGATGTAGATTAATTTCACTTATCACATCAATTGCCCAGCTCCTTTCATTATATGTAACTTTTGCCATCTATCTTTATTTCAATTAGTAAATTACTGGACTTTTTTTTTTATTTTTATAAAAAACAGTGTGATATTTTGCTATTGGTTCATTGAAAAGACTCAAAGTAGATTTATCAATTTCTTTTCTTTTAAGCGTTTCCTCAATTCTGTCTGTACATATTTTTATATAATCAATAGGTTTTACTTTATGAAGTAAAACATCTTCATTCTTTTCAATTCCTATGAATTGTCTATTTTCTAGTATTGCAGAAAGTAAAAAACTTCCACTACCACATGCGTTATCAAGTATAATGTCACCAGGTTTTGTGAATGTTTTGATTAAATATCTGCCTAATTCAATGGGTTTCTGTGTAGGATGAAAAACTGTACCTTCTGATTCAGCAGTTTTTATATATACAAAATCATTTATCGGCTGTTCTTCATAAAATAAAATGTCATTTGGGTATCTTTCACCATCACTTTTAACATGTTTTGGTTTGAATTCACCGTAACTTCCTGTGAATTGGTCTTTTCTAATGCCTTTATCATAAGCCTCACCAACTGTCATTTGCGGATTGTATGTTGGCTGTTTTTTATAGAAAATACAAATGTCTTCGTGTTTTCTTAAAGGCTGTTTTTTTGCATTAAGAAAGTTTGTTGATTTTGATTTAATCCAAACAATTTTATATTTAAAAAACTTCTCATTACTCATAATTAATTTGGCTGTAAATAAACCCTGAGCTGTTAATACGATTGCTCCATCATCTTTGATGATTCTTTCATAATGTTTCCAAAGTTGAGTTAAATCAATAACTGAGTCCCATTTGTTTTGTGTAGTTCCATAAGGTAAATCACAAAGAATCATATCAATAGAATTGTCTGGTATATCTTTCATAACTTCCAAACAGTCCCCTTGTATTACCTTGTTTATTAAATTCACAATATCCATTTTTGTTTTCCTTTTGTTTATTGCAAAGATAGTCATTTTATACAAATGTAACTTTCAATCTAATTTGCAGTTTCCAAAATCCTGAGATTTGTTGGGGTTGATATTCTCGTTTTATTATTTATTCATTCTATTTGAAATGTATAGTTTTAAATTTCTAATTTAAGTCTGCTGTCGAACTTTCTTCTTTTTATTAGAATTACCGTTAACACAATGCTATATGTGCTTCAAATTTGTGTATGCTTAATTGGAATGAATATATTTTACTTAAAGTTTGTGCTCTGATTTGCTTATACGCTTGTAATTGTGAAAAATAGAAAAGTAAGACAATTTTATGCAAGTAAAAGCACATAAATTTTAATGATTGAGCATATTATAATTTTTTTGTTTCTTTAATTCAATAAGTTGCAAATGTACAAAATAAATTAATAAACGTTGTGCTTCAGTAGTAAGAAGTTGATACAACATAATAAAGTGAGCAGAAATGAATTTTTCCACTCTCTTTATCTCAACTTTAATCTTTCTGTATATTCCAATCTTTAGAATCTAACTTATCCATTTCTTCTCCAATATATGTATCAATGATTTTAGCATAATGAGAAGTCATACGAGTATTAGTATGCCCCATCATCTTAGATACTACTTCCAATGAGATCCTGTTTGTAAGTGTCACGGTGGTTGCAAATGTAAACCTGGCAGTGTGGAAGCTAACTCTCTTATTGATACCGCACAAGTCGGCTATTTCCTTTAAATAAGCATCTGTACTGGAAATGTCTATCACTGGTAGTAATTTTACTCCACCTTTATATTTTTCAAGGATTAACTTTGGAATAGGCAATAACGGGATTCTTGATAATACACCAGTTTTAATTCGATTCTTTTTTATCCATATTCTACCTTCTTCGTCATGAACAAAATGGCTTTCGTCTAAAGTCTTCACGTCTCCATAGGATAATCCAGTGAAACAACTAAAAATAAAGATGTCCCTTACTCTTCCTAACCTTGGCATTGCAAAATCTTTATTTATGATTCTCCTGAGTTCTTCCTCTGTCAGAAATGCTTTCTCAACAGTTTCTCTTTCTAATTTGTAATTAAGAAAGGGATCGAAAAGTAAAAATTTGTTTGCAATAGCAATGTTAGTCACTCTTTTTAAGCATTTCAAATGTTTTACTGTGGTATTAATCTTCTGATTATGCTCCGTTTTAAGAAAAATATTGAAGTTCTCTATAAAGGAGTAATTTAATTCGAGCAAAAACATATCTTCTCTATTGAATTGCTTTTTAATAAACTCTTTTACCAGTCTGAAACTGTGAGTATAACAATAGAAAGTAGATTTGGAGATTCCATTGCCTACTATCTTTTCCAGACCTGCAAGATGATCTTCAAATACCTGAATTAATGTTTTGGTTTGTAGTGATTCAACATTATTAAAATAGGCATCTTTTAATAAGTCTGCTGTAATAATATATCCACGTTGTAAAAGCTCCAATTCTAATTTTGCTATTTTAGTTTTGAATTTAAAGAGGTATACATTTATTAGTTTTGCTTCCTCATTTGTCCCTTTAATTCTTTGTTTTACGCCATCCCAATCAGATAAGAGTACCTTTCTACCTGTTGATAGGGTGGCTCTTAATCCATTTAAAGTGATCACAGCTTGAATAGGGATCGTACCATTTTTTCCTTTCTTGGACGGAGCTGCGCTAAAGTTTATTGAATATGCATGTCTTTCCATAAGATAATTTAGTTATAAAATACCTTAAAATAGCTTTGCATCTACATGATATACAAATTATTACAATCAAAACTGCTACCAAATCATATTTATTGAAAAATGGTAGCGTTTAAGAAACATAATCAGGTGAAAAATCAACTTTTAATGTCTTTTATAATGTATGATATTCCTTCTTATATCTAAAAAATAATTTTATTTAAATAGAGATTTTCATACGATTTATGTCAAAACATTAGATAGCTTTTTTTCTTTTCTTTTTTATAACCTTTAGTTGCTGAGAGATGATTTCCTTTCAGTTTAGATAATAAAAAAAACTCCCTGATAAATTGATTATCAAGGAGTTTTATATAGAAAATAAATTTGTTTATTATTTCGCCATTTCAATAGCAACAGCTACCTGAACAGTTGCACCAACCATAGGATTGTTACCCATTCCAATGAATCCCATCATTTCCACGTGAGCTGGAACAGATGAAGAACCTGCAAACTGAGCATCTCCGTGCATACGACCCATTGTGTCCGTCATACCGTAAGAAGCAGGACCTGCAGCCACATTATCCGGGTGAAGGGTACGTCCGGTACCACCACCTGAAGCTACCGAGAAGTATTTTTTACCTTGTTCGATGCATTCTTTTTTGTAAGTACCTGCAACCGGGTGTTGGAAACGTGTCGGGTTGGTTGAGTTACCGGTAATCGATACATCAACACCTTCGGAAGCCATGATAGCCACACCTTCGCGAACGTCATCAGCACCGTAGCATTTCACAGCAGCACGGGGGCCGTCGGAATAAGCTTTGGTACGAACTACTTTCAATTCGCCGGTAAAATAATCAAATTCAGTCTGAACATAGGTAAATCCGTTGATACGGGAAATGATCATAGCAGCATCTTTACCCAATCCGTTCAGGATCACGCGTAAAGGTTCGTTACGAACTTTGTTGGCTGACAATGCGATACCAATGGCACCTTCGGCTGCAGCAAATGATTCGTGTCCCGCCAGGAATGCAAAACACTTGGTTTCATTGCGAAGCAACATAGCTGCCAGGTTACCATGACCCAGACCTACTTTGCGGTCTTCGGCTACAGAACCAGGGATACAGAATGACTGCAGTCCGATACCAATAGCTTCGGCAGCTTCAGCAGCATTTTTAGCTCCTTTTTTGATGGCGATGGCTGCACCAACTACGTAAGCCCATTTAGCGTTTTCGAAAGCGATATTCTGAATGGATTCACAAATTTTATAGGGATCGATGCCTTTAGCGTCACAAATTGCTTTGGCTTCGTCGATATCTTTTATATCGTATGTATTAAGTGCCGCGTTAACTTTATCGATACGACGGTCATAACTTTCAAATAACATATTATTTTTGTTTTAGTTAGATGGATAATTAATAAACTGTTAGACTATTCTTGTCTCGGATCGATATATTTAGCAGCATCTGCAAAACGACCATAAGTGCTTGTAGATTTTTTCAAAGCTTCATTGGCATCAACTCCTTTTTTTACCAGATCCAACATAGGACCTACGCGTACGAATTCGTATCCGCAAGCTTCACCGTCTTCGTCTAATGCCATGCGGCTGATATAACCTTCGGCCAATTCCAAATAACGAACACCTTTTTTGTTTGTGCTGAATGTAGTTCCAACCTGCGAACGCAAGCCTTTACCAAGATCTTCCAGACCGGCACCGATAGGCAGGCCACCTTCAGAGAAAGCTGACTGGGTACGACCGTAAACGATTTGTAAAAACAATTCACGCATGGCTACGTTGATCGCATCACATACCAGGTCGGTATTCAATGCTTCCAGAATGGTTTTTCCGGTCAGAATTTCAGCAGCCATAGCAGCTGAGTGAGTCATTCCCGAACAACCAATGGTTTCAATCAAAGCTTCTTCAATAACGCCTTCTTTGACGTTCAACGTCAGTTTACAGGCACCCTGTTGTGGAGCACACCAGCCCACACCGTGAGTCAACCCTGAAATATCTTTTATTTCTTTCGATTTTACCCATCTGCCTTCTTCCGGTATGGGTGCTGGTCCGTGGTTAGGACCTTTTTTTACAACACACATGTGTTCTACTTCGTGCGAATAAATCATACTTTTCTTAATTATTAATATATTAATTGTATAGATATTTCGTGATTGGAATTGAGCGCAAAAGTACGGTTTTTTTGCGGTTTAACAATGCAACGGTTACAATAAAGTGTACTTTTTGTTGAACATTTTTCGAAGAATAATGTTAAGATTATAAAGACTTTGTAAAGATAATTACCGGTTTCCCATAAAATCAGGAAATATGCTTAACTTTCATAGAATTAATACAGTTAACAATCAGTTTTTCTCCAATTTATTTAATCTCTATACGCTGGCATTTCCACCGTTGGAACGAAGGACGTGGGCCGGACTGGAGTATGAGTTGAATTATGAGAAGAGATTCTGTGCAAATGCACTGATTCAGGAAGGAATGTTTGTGGGATTGTTTAATTACTGGACATTCGATCGTTTTTATTATATCGAACATCTGGCTATTGTTCCCAAGCTTAGAAGCCAGGGCATTGGCAGCGAGGCCATGGATATTTTTATGGATCAGACTAAACTGCCCATAGTGCTGGAAGTGGAAATGCCGAATAATATAGCTGCAAGCCGTCGGATATTGTTTTACGAAAAGCTGGGGTTCTCCATTGTATCGCATAATTATGCACAGCCACCCTATGAAGGATCGGGTTTTTTAATGCCGGAGTTAATCATGTCGAATGATATTCATTTTGCAAATTCACACTTCGAAAAGATTAAAGAAATACTGTATACTGAAGTGTATCACTATGAATATTCCAGGGACAAAAAAACTGTCGTTGATGAATGAAGGGTGACTATTTCGCTGTTATGAACCTCCAGGCTAACCATACCAATCCACCCAGCCCTGTTTCCAGTGCTTTTTCATCGATCTGAAAAGTGGAACTGTGTAAACCGCCTGTATTGACATTCGTATCGCCCATAACGCCAAAACGGAAAAATGTGCAGGGATATTTCTGTGAAAAGAATCCAAAGTCTTCGGATGTCATGCGCATTTCAAGGTTCCGGATATTTTCTTCACCCACCCATTCCGTAGCGAACTGACGTGCCTGAGTTGTTACCTGCACATCATTAACAACGCACGGATAACCGACCGGTATATCTATTTCAGCTGTGCAACCATAGGCAGCACAGGTTTCAGTTATAATACGCCTGATATGTATTTTAGCTTTTTCCCGCCATTCTTCATTCACGGTGCGGAAGGTTCCTGACATCAGTACTTCGTGGGGAATCACATTTGTTGCCCCATCAGCTATCAGTTTTCCAAAAGTCAGTACCATGGGTATAAGCGGATGGCATAATCTGCTGCTGACCTGTTGCAGCGAAACGATGGTTTGTGCTGCTGCCAGTACGGTGTCGTTTATCATGTGCGGGAGTGCACCGTGGCCTCCTTTGCCGTGGATCTTCACATGGATCTCATCCGCAGAAGCCATAATCATCCCTGGCAGAAAAGCCATTGTACCCAGGGGAAAATCAACGGATACATGTTGGGCCAGAATGATTTCAGGTTTAATGTCTTTGAAAAGTCCGTCTTCCAGCATCAGGTGCGCACCACCGGGGGCTTTCTCTTCGCCGGGTTGAAAGATCAACAGGATAGTGCCTTCAAAATCGTTCCTGCACTGTTGCAGAATCTTTGCTGCACCAAGTAAACAAGATGTATGGGCATCATGACCACAGGCATGCATGACATTTTTAGTCTCAGATTTCCAGGGGATATCTACATCTTCATTCACAGGAAGAGCATCCATGTCGGCACGAAGCGCAATCACTTTTTTAGCAGGGTTTTTACCTTCAATGCGGCCTAATATGCCTGTGCCTCCGATTCCTGCACGAAATGAAATTCCCATGGACGAGAGTTCCTGCTGAATAAACCGGGATGTTTCAAATTCATGAAAGGAAAGTTCGGGATGTGCATGAAGAATACGATAACATTCAACCACATACCCGGATTGCAGCGCTGTAAGTTTTTTAAAATCAGTTTTCATATCATTTTGTATTTCATGCTACAAAGGTAGTTTATTTAGGCAGTGAATCAACAAAAAAGGGTATTAGGTTGCCTGAAATGTCATGCAGTAGCAGTTATACATTCGGAAATGTGGTAATGAATCCTATTTAATGCTGCGATTAACTAAATTTAAACAGATAAATGATGATTTGCGAAATTATGAACCACATTTTTTATACTTTTGCATGTCTCTAACTGTTTGAGAAAAATTCATGTATAACAATTTAATTTATTAAAAATGAAAAAGTGTAGTTTGCTATTTATTTGCCTGGTGTTTTCATTGGTCGCCATGTCACAAAAAGCTGTCATTAAGTTCGATGTAAAAGAACATGATTTTGGGAAAATACTTGAAAAAGACGGTAAAGTAACGTATGTGTTTAATTTTTCAAACAAAGGGAATGCTCCTTTAGTAGTCAATAAAGTTCAGGCATCGTGTGGTTGCACAACGCCAACATGGACAAAAGAACCTGTAGAAGCCGGCAAAAAAGGATCTATAGCAGTTACTTACAATACTTCAGGCCGTCCGGGATTATTTACCAAAACAATAACCGTTTATTCAAATGATTCGTTGCAACAGGTAGTACTGATTATTAAAGGTGAAGTTATACCTTTGCCAAAAGCAAGTGAACCGGTTATTAATAAGGTTGCGAAATAATTGTTGTGCCTGCGGGTTGTTTTTGAAAGCAATTCCTAATTAATCAGTTTGATATGAAAAAATACAGCTTACTCCTTTTTTGCCTGGTATGTTCATTTGCAGCCATGTCGCAAAAAGCAGTGATCAGTTTTGAAGAAAAGACCCATGATTTTGGAAAAGTCAATGAGGAAGATGGTAAAATAACCCATGTTTTTGACTTTACAAACCGTGGTATTGCTCCCCTGGTGGTGAGCAGGGTACAGGCTTCGTGTGGTTGCACCACACCTGTCTGGACTAAAGAACCTGTTGAACCGGGTAAAAAAGGTACGATTACCGTAACATACAATCCAACCGGACGTCCGGGTACCTTTACCAAAACAATTACGGTTTACAGCAACGCTTCCGATGAACAAATGGTGTTGACCATTCATGGTGAAGTTATCCCAAAAGCAAATGGCGAGAATTCATCCTTTCCGGTTGCATTGGGTTCGCTGCATGCAAAATCCAAAGTGGTTCAAATGAATAATGTGGAAAAGGGTAAAACCCAGACCCGGGTATTGGAAATTAAAAACACTTCCAACAGTACTGTTAGACCCACAATTGACAATTTGCCGATTTATATGTCTGTCAGCGTGACTCCTGAAACATTAAAACCCAATGAAGAAGGAAAACTGACTTTTTCAATCAATTCGAGAATTTGCACCCAATGGGGTCCGATATCCGATGATGTCTATCTGTTGTTAAACGGTCAGAAAAAATTTTCCGATGAATACAGGTTGACCATTGTCAGTAACATTATTGAAGATTTCAGCAAATATACCCTGGATCAAAAGCGGAAGGCTCCTATCCTTGAAATCCCGGTCAGATCATTAAATCTGGGTGTATTAAAAGCAGGAACCAAACGGGTTGGGAAATTCAAAGTGTATAATAAAGGCCAGAATGCGTTGGAAATAAGAAGAATCATTAATAACAACAAAGAATTGACTGCCCGCTCGCGTAAAATGACCATATCGGGAGGTAAATCTTCGGATATTTTTGCCAGCCTGGATTCAAAGAATTTGTCGGAAGGAGATTACAAAAAGTTCATTACCATTCAGACCAACGATCCAGAAAATAGCTTTATCATTTTAATCTTAAGCTGGAAAGTCCAGAAATAAACGATAGAATACAATTCGAATCAGAAGTATTTATTTAAACTAAAAGCCAGGGTCTAATTACAACTTCCTGGCTTTTGTTTTCCGGAACAGGAGGACTCATCAGTAATCAAATGTCTCCCGTGAAGGACAGATAACATTATTCATTAATCATTAACCCATGCATCATTATAAGAATGAACATCCCGAAAATGATCCGGCTTACAAAGGACTTAGTGTGAATCAGGGTGTAGAAAAAGCTCCTGTAGTAAATCCATACAGGCAACAGAAAATCAAAAGGGAACAGTATACTGCCGACCAGTTTGTAGCAGGAATACTGGAAGGTAATATAACCTTGTTAAGTCAGGCTGTCACCCTTGTGGAGAGTTCCCTGCCCGAACATCAGCTTATTGCCCAGGAAGTCATCGTTAAGTGCCTGCCTTATGCCGGAAAGTCCATCAGGTTAGGAATAACGGGTGTGCCGGGTGCCGGTAAAAGTACTTTTATTGAAGCGCTTGGAATGTCACTGATCCGCTCAGGTCATAAGCTGGCAGTATTGGCCATCGATCCAAGCAGTGAACGCTCAAAAGGAAGTATCCTGGGGGATAAAACCCGCATGGAAGAACTATCGGTGGCTAAGAATGCGTTTATACGTCCTTCACCTTCCTCCGGCTCTTTGGGAGGAGTGGCACGTAAAACACGTGAAAGCATTGTCTTGTGTGAAGCTGCCGGTTTTGACACCATTTTTGTGGAAACAGTAGGAGTGGGGCAATCGGAAACATCCGTGCATTCCATGGTTGATTTCTTTTTACTGTTACAGATTGCCGGTGCAGGAGATGAATTACAAGGCATTAAAAGGGGAATTATGGAAATGGCTGATGGCATCGCAATCAATAAATGCGATGGGACGAATGTCGACAAAGCCATGGTAGCCAAAGCCCAGTATCAGAATGCACTTCATTTATTTCCGCCTCATGATTCGGGCTGGTCGCCTGAAGCAATGACCTGTTCTTCCGTGGAAAATACCGGGATCGGTGATTTATGGGAAATGGTGGAACGTTATATTACTTTTACCAGGGCAAACCAGTACTTCCTTTCAAAACGCAATACACAGTCGAAATACTGGATGTATGAAACAATCAATGAACAGCTTAAAGCCAATTTTTATTCCAATATTAAAATCCAGGATTTATTAATTGAAAGTGAAAAGAAAGTTCTGTCTAACGAATTGAGCTCGTTTATTGCGGCAAATGATTTACTGGATACTTATTACGGGGGAATAGGTCAATAGTCGGTAGTGGGTAGTAGGTATTTTGAAGAGTTTGAAGAGTTTGAAGAGTTTGAAGAGTTTGAAAGGTTTGAAGAGTTTATAACCTGAAGTTAATCGTTGATCATTATTCATTGATTCCTATTTATCCAATCTCATAATTACATTATCAAATTTTCACATTATCATATTATCGCATTATCACATTATCATATTATCACATCATCACATTATCACATCAACACATTATCACATCAACACATCAACACATTATTACATCATCACATCAACACATTATCACATCATCTATGGAATTGAACGTCATATATCACAAGTCATGTGTTGAGGGTCTGAAGGAGCTTGAGGATGATTGTGTGGATCTGATATTTACCGATCCTCCCTATTACCAGTACAGGGCCAAGAATGTTCGTGGATTGAAAAAGCACAAAGATGTTGTGACAGAGTTTGTGTTTGATGGTTTTGAATCTGAAGAAGATTATTTGCAATTTCTGGAGGATGTACTTACCGAGTGCTACCGGGTATGTAAACCAGGTGCAAGTGGTTATTTATGGTGCGGTGATGATTTCGTATCCTACCTCAACCGGATGGTTGAACGGGTGGGTTTCCAGTTCCGTAAAGTAATTCACTGGCATAAAACAAATCCTTTTCCGGCCATTTATACCCGAAAAATGTATTCCAACAGCATGGAAATGTTGATTCATTTTTCAAAAGGAACGCCTAAAACATGGAATAATAAACCGGTAAACGAAATGCATAATTTTATTCAATCCCCGATTTGCATGGGAAAAGAACGTTCAAAACACAAAACCCAAAAGCCGCTCAAAGTATGTTTCCCCTTTATTGAAATCAGCAGCAACGAAGGAGACGTTGTGCTTGACCCGTTTATGGGCTCCGGAAGTACAGGTGTTGCCTGTAAAATGTTGAAACGAAATTATATTGGCTATGAATTAAGTGAAGAGTTCTTTCACATAGCCAACAAACGATTAGAACAAATACCCTGATTTATTATACACAAAAAAGCCGGACTGATGATTCAATCCGGCTTTTTTTATACTATAAAATGATACAGGTAGTAATTTGCTGGTCTTATTTAATAGGATGCTGTTCATTTATCAATGAAACCTCAAACCTCAAACCTCAAACTTCAAACTTCAAACTTCAAACTACCTACTACCAACTTCTCAATATCCCCACTTCAAATAAATAGAACCCCAGGTAAATCCGGCTCCAAAAGCTGTAAGGATAATGTTATCGCCTTTTTTAAATTGTTTTTCGCATTCCCACATTCCAAGTGGAATACTTGCAGCGGAAGTGTTTCCAAAATGATCGATATTAATGATCACTTTTTCATATTCTACACCGGTACGTTGAACCACAGCATCGATGATACGCAGATTAGCCTGATGTGGAATCAGCCATGCTATGTCATCTTTGGTCAGATTGTTTTTTTGCATGATATCTGCTGAAACTTCTGCCATATCAGTTACAGCGTGCTTATATACATAGGCGCCTTCCTGATAGGTATAATGCTCTCTTTTATCAATCGTTTCGTGAGTGGTCGGATAGGCGGACCCACCGGCTTTGATATGAAGGTGTTTCATACCAACGCCATCGGTATGTAAAATTGAATCCATCACACCCAAATTCTCTGTGGTTGGTTCCAGCAGTACTACTGCGGCTCCATCTCCAAATAAAGGTGCCGTGGTACGGTCGGTATAATTCGTAATCGCTGACATTTTATCGGCCCCGACAACTAATATTTTCTTATAATGACCTGATTCAATAAAGCTGGTTGCTGTGGCAAGTGATACGATAAATCCTGCACAGGCAGCCTGAACATCAAATGCCAGGGCGTTTTTAATCCCAACCTTCTCGGCAGCCATGGACGAACACGAAGGATAAATATGATCGGCAGTGGTTGTCCCACAAATGACCAAATCAATTTCTTCCGGCTTAGTTCCGGTTTTGGCAAACAAATCTTCGATTGCCTTTGCAACCATAAAAGACGTGCCGGTATTTTCTTCTTTTAAAATATGACGTTCTTTAATACCCACACGAGTTGTTATCCATTCATCGTTGGTATCCATCATGGTACTAAGTTCATGGTTATTCATGATGTAATCCGGAACGTATCCTCCGACACCTGTAATAACTGCTCTGATATTAGACATTTTCAATTTATTAAGTACATAAAAATCAAGCCCTAAAGGGGATATTTAGAGCTCAATTGATTATCTGAAAAAATATTTTTTAAATCAGCAGTTATTATACTGTTGCTAATTTTTCAATTGCCAATTTACCTCTGTAATAACCGCATTCGCCGCAAACAGTGTGATAAATATGTGCTGCTCCGCAGTTTGAACAGATTGCTAATGTTGGAGCTTCAGCTTTATAGTGCGTTCTTCTTTTTCTTGCTCTTTGTTTCGAGATTTTTCTCTTAGGATGTGCCATCTTAGTTGTTTATTTAATTGTTTTCTGTTATATTTTGCAAACCGTCCCATCTCGGGTCTGTCTGTATTTCATCGGGTGTAAAGTCATCATCATCGTCGAACTCGACAGATGAACTGTCATCATCATCGTCATCTTTTTGACGGGTAATGTGTTTTTTCAACTTCGTAGCCATGGTCTTGTTACATTCTCCGGTAGCATGTACATGCTTCATTGGAATGTTCAATACGATAAACTCGTATAGAAACCAGGCTATATTGATGGCTCCTTCTGATTCAGGAACTATGACAATCTCATCTTCTTCGGAAAAAGTACTCCCGAATTTGACTTGTAATTTTTCTTTGTAGTGAATGGGTTGAACCATATCATCCAGGCATCGATCGCAAGGAATAATAACAGTCCCTTCCAGAAAAAACTGAAGATCATACGTTGAAAGTTTCTTTTGAACGCTGACTTTCGCTTTTATAATTCCCTTTTGGACTTCCGGACTGTCTATTTTCTTGAAATATGCGTCATCCAGGTCATACTCGAACACACGCGTTTCATCGCCTATGTCCTTTAATACTACATTGTACAGCTCGAATTTTGACATTATTCTATTGATATTTTTAACCGCGCAAAGGTACAAAAATATGTTCTATTACAAAATAGTTTCTTTTTTATTTTGCGAATTTTATTCAATCTGTTCATTCAACCAGCAGAAAAAAACATATTTTTAACTCTTATCGTGCTTTTGTTTAGGATAATAAGGCAGAAACATTACTTCGTATTCACTTTTAAAATTATTCTGAACACAGTTCCTACATTTAATTCGGATTGTTTTACAAATATTTTTCCTCCATGATATTCCTCTATGATTCGCTTTGCCAATGATAAACCTAATCCCCATCCTCTTTTTTTAGTGGTAAAACCCGGAGTGAAAATAACTTTGAATTTTCGTTTATCCAGTCCTTTACCCGTATCTTTCACATCAATATATACCTCCTCATTTTTAGGTATTACCTGAATGTCAATCATGCCAATGCCATCCATGGCATCGATGGCATTCTTGCATAAATTTTCAATCACCCATTCAAAAAGTGGAACGTTTAAGTGGATAAATAAATGTTCATCGGCCGGTAAGTGGCACTTTATCTCCACTTTCTGGGATGAACGGTTGGACATATACTGTACGGCATTCAGCAATGTTTCATTCAGGCTGACAATTTGTAGGTCGGGTCTTGATCCTATCTTTGAAAACCGTTCGGCAATAATACGCAACCGGTTTACATCTTTTTCCATTTCTCCGATTAACTTATCTTCCTGATGACGCATTTTAAGTAAATCCACCCAGGCCAGCAAGGATGAAATAGGTGTACCAAGTTGATGGGCTGTTTCTTTTGAAAGTCCTACCCAGACCTGATTTTGTTCTGCTTTTTTTGTCCCTGAAAAGGCAAAAAAGGCTACCAGCAGGAAAACAAAGATTACTCCTAACTGAATGTACGGGAAGTAATACAATTGCTTGATGATAACGGATTCATCATAGTATAAATACTGGACGGTATTATCCAGTTTGATGATGATCCTTGGTTTACTGGCATTAAACCTGATTATTTTTTTTGCGTAAAAATCCTCGATATCTGTTTTCGGTTCAATGATATTCAACGATGAAATCACATTGTTGCTTGAATCGGTCATGATAATGGGTATGGTGGTATTTCCCTCAATAATTTTCATGATGAGTTCAATATTGTTATTCCCTTCCACCAGGATCGATTGGTGGATGGCTTCTGCCCATATCTCCACTTTTTTTTGTTCTTCTGTGGCCAGAGATTTGGCCAGTCGGTTGGTAAATAAGGTTGAAATCACGACAATGGCTATGGCAATAAGAATGAATATAAGCTTCAACCGTTGCGAAATTTCGTATAATTTATTGATATTAAGCATATAAATGGATAGGCAATTGAATGAATTATTTTCTTAGGTTCAAACGTCAAATATACTAAAAAAGTATGAAATGAATCTTCTGTTTCTTTTGCGCAAAATGTCGTATCTTTGTATCCTGTTTCAAAGACAGTTCATTGGATACTGAATCAGAAATAATAACACTCACTCATTTCAATTACATCATGCACAGATCCGGTTTCGTAAATATTGTAGGTAATCCGAATGTTGGTAAATCAACGTTGATGAATGCCCTGGTAGGAGAAAGAATATCCATTATTACTTCAAAAGCTCAGACAACCCGCCATAGAATCATGGGGATAGTCAACGGGGAAGATTTTCAGATTGTGTATTCGGATACTCCCGGGGTCCTGAAACCGAATTACAGGCTACAGGAATCCATGCTTAATTTTTCACGTTCTGCATTAACGGATGCCGATATCCTATTGTATGTGACTGATGTATACGATTCATATGAAAAGAACGAAGATTTTATTGAAAAAGTAAAATTAAATCCAGCCCCTCTGTTACTTATCATTAATAAGATAGATTTAATTGACGAGGAAAAATTAGTTCTTTTGGTGGATAAATGGAAAGCATTATTACCCAAGGCAGAGATTTATCCTGTTTCAGCCCTGGAAAAGTTTAACCTGGACAATTTGTTCAGCAGGATTAAAGACCTGTTGCCCGAATCGCCTGCTTTTTTTGATAAAGACCAGTTAACGGATAAACCATCCCGTTTCTTTGTGACTGAAATTATCCGTGAGAAAATACTGTTAAACTACGAGAAAGAGATCCCTTATTCTGTAGAAGTGGAAGTTGAACAATTTCAGGAAGAAGAGCGAATTATTCGTATCAATGCGGTGATTTATGTTGAACGCGATTCACAGAAAGGAATTGTCATTGGACACGGTGGAAAATCACTCAAGAAAGTTGGTACGGAAGCGCGCCTGGACATGGAAGTGTTTTTTGATAAAAAGGTTTTCCTGGAAATTTTTGTAAAAGTAGAAAAGGACTGGCGTAATAAGGATATAAAACTTAAGAGCTTCGGTTATAATCCGGATTAATTATTTTATAAAAAAATGAACCATCATAATTCAAAATTGTTTTTGAAGTATGATACAATTTTTATCCTGTCACATCTGATTGCTACCAGTCCTGAAATTTAATTTCAATTATATAGTTACTCTATTATTTATCAATAATTAATAAAAACTACATGTTATGAAGAACTCATTTGGATTATTAGCCGCATTTGTTGGTGGTGCATTAATTGGAGGTACATTTGGTATTCTTTTTGCACCTGAAAAAGGAGATGAAACGCGACGTAAAATCGTTGAAGCACTTGAAAAAAGGGGAATTAAATTGAATAAATCAGATATGAATGATTTGGTTGATGAAATCAAATCAGAAATGGAAGCCGAAGCTAAGTGATTTATTAAAACCTCTTTAAAATGATCAATACCCCGGAACCTGTCGAAAATTTTCAACAGTTATATGAAGATGTAAAGAAATACGTTTTTTTACAATCAGAATATCTAAAGGTTGAATTTGTTGAAAAGTTGACAATCCTATTGTCAACCTTACTTATAATTACCTTACTGATTGTGTTGGCAATTATAGCATTATTTTATCTGTTCTTTTCGCTGGCCTATCTGGCTGTACCCTTAGTGGGAAGTCTAAGCATGAGTTTTGGCATTATCTCCGGAATATATGTCATCCTGATCGGACTTCTGATGTTGCTTCGTAAGCGAATTGTAATCAATCCATTGGTGAAATTTCTTTCTAATTTATTTTTGACTAAAACCAACAAATAAATCTATGGAAATCGTACCTACCACCATACAAAAGAAACAAGATACCGGGTTGGATCAATTGTTAATCCGAAAAGCTGAATTAAAACAGGAAATAAACCATCAGAAGATAGTGATCACTTCCAAGGCACAAAACCTGTTATCCCCGGCTACCCTGACTACCTATGTGTTTCAGTCATTTAGCAAAGGAATGAATATAGTAGATGCTGTAATGATGGGTTATAAGGTTGTGAAATCAATCCGTGGTTTGTTCAGTAAATTCAAATGAAACGTAAATTCTGTTCATACCGGTTATTAGAAACTATTATTACATTCAATAAACGAATGAATTATTTCCATATAATTTGAAATTGAATTGTTCATAATTTCCTTTCTACGTATTGGGAACAATATAATGTCTTATTATATTATTCTCAAAATATTTCCACTTTCTTTGACCTATTCCTCTCCAGATTGCAAACGTGAGAGGAAAATAGTGCAAAGGGTTAATGACGTTTTATTTTAAATTATGGGAATTTATTTAATTCCTATTCGTTATCTTGTTTTAATTCTTCTTACTATATATTATTTCCCAATGTTTTATACTTTTCAGACAAGCTCTCTGCACTGGAGAAAGTTATCGGAATGATGGTTGAAGAAAATTTTAAAAAAATATTTGTCAATTTTTATTTCCTAAAGCATAACCAATGTGGTTAACTTGTTTCAACAAAGTATTTTTTTTATATTTCAACTTTCATCAAAGCTGTTCAAACGCTACTTCATTTTTGAACCGGAATTTTTAAGTCCGTATTTTTTTACTGTAAATCAGAATTCTGACAATTTTACCCAATATATTTTCATTAAACATTCACTAAGCATTCACTACGCATTCACCATGCATTTTGAGATATTACGGTGATATTACGGTGATGTTACGGTAATATTACGGTGATGATACGGTGTAATATTAGAGCGCAATATCTCCGCAACAGGACCGTAAAGCAAGCATAAAATGTTCTTATCTTTTAAAAAGGTTAATTGAATGCGTAGTGAATGCGTAGTGAAGGTCTGTTTGAAATGAATGGAATAAAGAAACTGAATTTTATAGAAGTACATACATGTAAAAAGAATAATTCCTTGTTGATTAATAAATGCGACATAATATTGTTCCAATTACTTGAAAATAGAAAGCCCGTAAACACAGAATTGAATTGTGTCTTTACGGGTTTTTTGTTTTCAAAAGTAACTCCTTCCATATCACCTCCGGATAAAAAACTCCTGTTGAATCCCATTCAAACTTCCATTTCCCATTCAGTAATTGTTTTATAGTTGCTTTTAAAAATAAAGTAACTAAGTAAGTAGGAAATAAATATTGTCGTATTATTTCAACTAAAAATTCTTTAACCCTCAGTTCTATCACATATTCCCGATAGTTATCGGGATTGGGAAAGAATTGCTGTAATATTTATTTTCAGTTTGATGGGATTCAATTTGCAGAAAATATTGTATATTTGTTTAAAGAATTTCAATCCATAAAATAAATCATCTATTCCGCATAATAAACCCAATGGAAAGTATTAAATCAATTTTCAGGATAGGAAATGGTCCATCAAGCAGTCATACCATGGGTCCCAAATTTGCAGCTGAACAATTCAGGCAGGATACTCCTTTTGCCTTTACGTATAAAGTAAGCCTTTACGGAAGTCTGGCTGCAACGGGTAAGGGTCACTTTACCGACATTGCCATTGCAGATTCACTTTCTCCGGTATTGGTTGAATTTAATTGGTTCCCTGAAATCGTATTGCCATTTCATACCAACGGAATGAAGTTTGAAGCATTGGATATCGATGGTAAACTGATCAAAGACTGGTTGGTATATAGTGTAGGCGGGGGTAAGATTGCCGATGAAAATTCACATCTGACTGAAAAGCATATTTACGAACAGCATACACTTTCCGAAATACTTCCATGGGTGGAGCAACGTGGAAAGACGTACTGGGAGTATGTAAATGACCATGAGGAATCCGATTTGTGGGATTACCTGAATGAAGTATGGAAAACAATGCAGTTATCCATCCAGGAAGGACTGGATAATGACGGTGTATTGCCCGGAGAGCTTAATTTAAGACGCAAGGCGGCATCGTATTGGATAAAGGCTAAAAGTTACAAGACAAGCCTGCAAAATCGTTGCCTGATAATGGCATATGCCCTGGCGGTTGCCGAGCAGAATGCCAGTGGTGCAAAAGTTGTGACCGCACCTACCTGCGGTTCGGCAGGTGTTTTACCGGCAATCCTGTACCATTTGAAAAATTACCATGAATTTTCAGATAAAAATATACTCCAGGCATTGGCTACAGCAGGATTATTTGGCAATGTAATTAAAGTGAATGCTTCTATTTCAGGGGCCGAAGTGGGCTGTCAGGGTGAAATCGGATCCGCATGTGCGATGACAGCTGCAGCTTCAAACCAGGTGTTTGGAGGTAGTCCGCAACAAATTGAATATGCCGCTGAAATGGGATTGGAACATCATCTTGGTTTAACATGTGATCCGGTTTGTGGCTTGGTTCAGATACCATGTATTGAACGCAATTCCTTTGGAGCATTACGGGCATTGGATGCCAACCTGGCTTCCATGCTTTCGGATGGGAAACATATCATCAGTTTCGATAAAGTGGTTGAAACAATGCGATTAACCGGGAAAGATATACCGAGTCTTTACAAAGAAACGTCATTGGGAGGGTTGGCTAAAATTGGTAAGCCGGGAGTGGATATGTGCTGAAGAGAGGAGTGAGGAGTTAAGTAGGTAGTAGGTAGTAGGTAGTTGTGGGGAGGAGGTGAGGTATGTAGTTTAAGAACACGGAATCTTTCAAACTTATCAAACTCTTTTAAATACGGAACACGCAACGCAGAACGCAGAACACAGAACACGGAACGCAGAACACGGAACACGGAACGCATTTTAAATCTCGTATACAGTCATGTCTTCTCCGAGTACTGTGTTTTCAAAAATAGCTTTTGCTTCGTTTAAGAGTTCAATCTGGTTGTTATAGCGGGCTGAATAATGTCCGATAATCAGTTTTTTTACATTCGCTTTCAATGCTATTTCACCCGCTTGGCGGGCTGTTGAATGTTCCGTTTGTTTAGAACGGATCAATTCATCCTCCATAAAGGTAGCTTCGTGGTATAAACAATCAACACCCCTGATAATCGGAATGATTTTTTCGGAATACGCTGTATCCGAACAATATGCAAAGCGCTTTGGTAAATCGCTTGGGATTGTTAACAGGGAATTTGCAATAATTTCCCCCTCTTGGGTCACAAAATCTTCACCTTGTTTAATCTTTGGTATCCTCCAGATTGGAATATTATAAAAATCAATCATATCACGAATGATATGCCTGTCACGGGGTTTTTCTTCAAACAAAAAGCCACAGCATGGTACGCGGTGTTTCAATGGGATTGAAAATACCTGAACCGCCCGGTCTTCATAAATCAATTCGTGTTTTCGTGGGTTAATGGTGTGAAATATAACCGGAAAAGAAAGATCAGTGCAAAAATAATTTAACTGGGGTTTCATTATTTTCTCCAGGTCAGCCTGGGCATGGATGTGTAATTCGGAGGTTCGGTTCAACATTCCAAAAGTGGAAATCAGGCCCATTAAACCGAAACAATGGTCGCCATGTAAATGAGAAATGAAAATATGTCCCAGGCGGTTGGCTTTTACACCCAGCTGGCACATCCTGATTTGAGTACCTTCACCACAATCGATCAAAAATTGTTTATCCCGGATTTCCAACAATTGAGAACTCGGGAAATTCTTTCGGGTTGGCATCGCTGATCCACAGCCTAATATGGTGAGTGTTGCTTTTTGCATGTAATATTATCTGTCGGTAACCAATAAACTGAAAACTACTAAATCAACAAAACCGCGGTTATGAAGTTCACCCTCGCGTTCAATTCCTTCTTGAATAAAGCCTAAACGTTGTGCAACCTGTTGACTTTTAATATTGCCAGTTGCAGCTTTGAGTTGAATGCGGTTTAATTTCAATTCTTCAAAAATATATTTTATAAGTGCTTTGCAAGACAGGGTAATAATGCCTTTATGTTGAAAGGAGGAAGATAACCAATAGCCTATTTCACTTTTTTTATTTTCCAGGTCGGTATCTTTCAGGCCGACGATACCTGCAAATTGATGCTGGTACCAGATAGTACAGGTTAGATTCAGTCTGTCTGAATTCAAATAATCAGTTACAAACTGAAGAGTATTCGATACCTCCTGAGTCAGAGAAATAAATGGCAACCATTCTTCCAGATAATTTCTATCCCTGACAATTGAATTGAAAATCGATTCTACATCATCCAAATCAATTTCTTTCAGAGTAATATCTTCGTTGACAATCAATTTTATGTTGTCATTCACCTTAGAATCCTATAAATTAAACTCTGGTTTTTTTCTTTAATTCAAAGTCACGACCCAGGTATTTTTCACGTACAACCGGATTGTCAGCAAGTTCCCTGGAGGTTCCCTGGAACAAAATACGTCCTTCAAAGAGTAAATAAGCCCTGTCGGTAATGGTTAATGTTTCATCCACGTTATGATCAGTAATCAGGATGCCAATATTTTTATCTTTCAATTTCCATACAATGTCCTGAATGTCTTGTACTGCAATAGGGTCGACCCCGGCAAAAGGTTCATCCAGCATGATAAAGCGGGGTTCAATGGCCAGGCATCGTGCGATTTCTGTCCGTCGACGTTCACCTCCGGATAATCGGTCACCGATATTTTTGCGAACCTGTTCCAGATTAAACTCCGTTATCAGCGTTTCGAGTTTATCCCGTTGTTCCTCTTTACTGAATTTAGTCATTTCAAGGACAGCCTTGATATTGTCTTCCACCGTCATTTTACGAAAGACGGAAGCTTCCTGCGCTAAATAACCGATCCCTTTTTGAGCGCGTTTATAGACCGGAAAATTGGTGATTTCTTCATCATTCAAAAAGATTTTGCCTGAATTAGGTTCAACCAAACCTGTTGTCATGTAAAAAGTGGTCGTTTTTCCGGCTCCGTTAGGACCAAGCAATCCGACTATTTCACCTTGTTTTACATTGATGGAAACATCGTTTACTACAGTACGTTTGCCGTATTTCTTGAATAAATGTTCAGTGCGGAGCACCATGTTCTCGTTTGTCATATGCTTTGATAAGAAGCACAAAAGTACACTTTTTATAAGGATAAACAAAACATAGGAATGAAAAGTAAATCCAGATTTGGTTTTTGAATTAACAATACAATAAAGGAGGAAAATATGATCTGTTCATCACAAAAGAGAACAGTTGGATTTAGTCCATAATAATCATGAAAAATAAGTTTTCATATATAAAATTCGAATTCTTTATTCCGTGGCAATTCACTTTCATATTTTCTTCATTTTGTAATGGTTACATATTGTGTTGATTTATTGATTTTTTCTGATTATTATATTAGTATAAGTTAAAGTGTATTTTATGCATATAATATTTTTTTTTTAGTTTAAAACAAACAACTATTTTGTAAATTCACTTTCATTATAGCTCAAAAGAGAATATTATAAAAATATTATAGCTGATTGTTAGATAGGTAGTTAATATTCAGTATTGTTGTTTTTTTCAAAGCTAAAACCTCTATATTTGCAAACTTTTAATTTTATTCAATTATTCCAGTATTCATTTAAATGTCAATTAAATTCTCAAATTTATGAAAAAGGTTATTTTTAGTATGTTGTTTGCAGGGCTGTTTGCAACTTCGTTTTCTCAGAATTATTCATCCATGGCTTCAACGCCCGGAACCCTTACAGTTACAGCAACAACCAGTGCTACATCAACTCCTGATTACGGAACCCGTAACGATGATGCTTTCTGGATTCAGACCAGCGCCGGAGTTTTTGTAAAAACAATCATAGGATGTACGAGTGGAGACCGGAATGATCTGTTAACCTGGAAAGCTGCTACATCAACATATAGTGTAGTCGATGCCATTACTGCAGCAACCAGAAGCACGTATGGTGTACGTACCGGAACCTGGAAAGGAACCAATGTATCGGGAGCAGTAGTTGCCGATGGAGTCTATACCGTAAAAATGGAAATGACCGATTTCAGCGGCCAGGGCAGTGTTGGTACCTTTACGTTTACAAAAGGTCCTACAGCACAAACCTTAACACCGGCGAATGTAACCAGTTTTTCGAATATCTCTATTAAATGGGTGCCATCTGTTAGCACTGCCCTGGAAGAGATTCAAATGTCTAATCTGTATCAGGTGTATCCAAATCCAGCTGCTTCATCCATTTTTGTAAATGGATTGAATATACAGGAGATTGAAATTTTCAACCTGGCAGGAACAAGTGTATTAAAAACAACTTTACACAATGTAAACCTGAATACATTGCCAAAAGGAGTATATATGATTAAAATCAATTCAGAAACAGGAACTGTTATGAAAAAACTGATTAAGAAATAATTCTGTATACAAAACATTATAATCCACTTTTTCAAACCATACAGGTTTGAAAAAGTGGATTTTTTTGTGTCGTATAATGTCTGCAAATAATTAAACTATTCTTTAGAACAAGAACTTTCAGTGATTATTTATATTCAGTAAAAATCATATGTCATTGAATTTTATTTTGAATAAAGTATATTTTAGAACCAAAACAAACACCATTTTTATAATTTCACTTTTTAAGTAACGATAAACTCAATATTTTTAAACTTATACAAATGATTGTTATATAGTAAGATAAAATATCGTATTTATACTCATTCTAAATAAAAACGATTAATTTTGCCAGCTCAAACAAACATGTATTTTTAAAATAGGAATGAAATTTAAAAAGTTAATTAAATACTCAAGGTTATGAAAAAGGTAATTATTATTATATTGTTGTTTCCCGGATTGATTGCATCAGTCTTAGCTCAGAATTATTCACGCAATGCATCGGCTGCTTCGACCCCAGGTACGTTGAGTGTATCCGTAACAACAAGTGCAACTGCAGGGGCAACATACGCTCCCAGAAATGTAGAGGCAATATGGATTCAGGATAATTCAGGTCTATTTGTCAAAACATTATTGGTATATGCAAATGCCAGAATCTCTGAACTCACAAATTGGAATACTTCATCTTCAGGAAATAAAGTGGATGCTATTACAGCTGCCACTCAAACCACTCACGGAGTACGATCCTCCTCGTGGAATGGAACTAATGTTTCGGGAGTTGTGGTGGCAGATGGAACATACACCGTGAAAATGGAATTGACTGATAAAAATGGAACCGGTAACGTTGGCACTTTTACTTTTGTAAAGGGTCCTGCGGCACAAACACAAACTCCTGCAGCAGTGCCCAGTTTTTCTGCCCTGACAATAACATGGACACCAGCTGTCAATACTGCGCTCGGGGATGTTAAGATGTCCAACCTTTATCAGGTTTATCCAAATCCAGCGGCTACCTCAATATTTGTGAACGGCCCGGATATTCAGGAAATTGAAATTTTTAATTTGGCTGGAACAAGTGTCCTGAAAACTACATTACATAATTTAAATCTTAATACTTTGCCTAAGGGTGTATATATGATTAGAATTAATACTGAAATCGGAACTATCATGAAGAAGTTAATCAAGAATTAAGAGGATTCAGTTGATATGCAGAATCCAAGTTTCATCAATTTAAATATTTTTGATTGATTGAAAAATTATCCGCTCATTTCAAATCACTGTGATTTGAATGAGCGGATTTTATAATCCTGATAATCAGAAATTAAATTAAACAAAAACAAAAAGTCATACCCTGTTCATGGTATCAAATATACTGGTTTCGGGGTATTTTTTAGTGTGATTGTATCAATTATCTTTGTAAGGTAAAATATAAAACGTAAAATATGAAAACTACCACTTTTTGTCCCATCTCCACAAAGAAAATTGATGAACATGTAGCCCGTTTAAATGGTGGGTTCACTATCATTTTATTAACAATCTATATACTTACCGAAAATTTGATACCAATCACATTCTTATTGGTAGATTTTGCACTTCGTTCCGGTAATTATTCCCGTTTTAGTCCATTGGCAATTTTATCACGTATCACGACCAAATTATTGCAGTTTAGTCCTGTATTGATAAATGCGGGTCCTAAAATATTTGCTGCCCGAATAGGCATAGTATTTAATCTGCTTATAATCCCATCCCAATTAACAGGGTTCAATCATTTAGCCTTACTTTTTACCGGCCTTTTTGGAACCTGTGCTATACTTGAATCCGTTTTTGGATATTGTGTGGCATGTCAATTCTATCCGTTTGTTTATAAACTAACCTATCATTCCGATATACAGAAAATATAAATCTGAACTTCTGAACTAATACTTAAAAGGGCTATTTTCATTGCAAAATGAAGGTAGCCCTTTTCATTTTTATCTTTTTGAATAATTGTTTCATGCATTTGTAGAAATATTGTTGATTCTGAATAATTGTTTAGTTATTTCATTACTTTTGTTTCAACAAGAAGTTTGAATTTTTTTAATATGTTTTTATTGAAATAATAAATAATTTAATAGTAACTAAAAATTATGTATCAGGAATTTAAAACGCATTTACAAACCGAATTGAGCAACATTGAACTTGCTGGACTATATAAAAAAGAACGGGTAATTATTTCACCACAGGGAGCAAAAATCAGAGTAGCTGATGGCAAGGAAGTATTGAACTTTTGTGCCAACAATTATCTGGGATTATCAAACAACCCTTCCCTGATTGAAGCTGCCAAAAAAGGACTTGATACGCACGGATATGGTGTTTCATCTGTCAGGTTTATTTGCGGTACCCAGGACATTCACAAACAACTCGAAGCATCGATTTCCCGATTCTTTGGAACCGAAGACACTATTTTATATGCTGCCTGTTTTGATGCAAACGGAGGTGTTTTCGAGCCATTGCTTACAGAGGAAGATGCGATAATATCCGATTCGTTAAATCATGCTTCTATCATTGATGGCGTCAGGCTTTGTAAGGCCCAACGTTACAGGTATGCCAATGCCGATATGACAGACCTTGAAAATCAACTTAAAACTTCCCAGGCACAACGATATCGTTTAATTGTCACGGATGGAGTATTCTCCATGGATGGTAATGTAACCCCGTTGGATAAAATTTACGAACTGGCACGGAAATACAATGCCATGATCATGATTGATGAATCGCATTCTGCAGGAGTCGTTGGAAAAACAGGTCGCGGAGTAACCGAACAATTTAACCTGAGGGGTCAGATTGAAATTATTACAGGAACCCTGGGTAAAGCTTTTGGTGGAGCCATTGGAGGTTTCACAACCGGTAAAAAGGAAATCATTGAATTGCTCAGGCAACGGTCGCGTCCATATTTGTTTTCGAATTCAATTCCCCCCATGGTAGCAGCAGCCGGAATCAGAATGTTTGAGATGATGGACGAATCGAACGATCTTCAGGATAAACTGCATGAAAATACGACTTATTTTGTGGCATCCATGAAAGCAGCAGGGTTTGATATTAAACCAACTGAATCGGCTATTTGTGCTGTTATGCTTTATGATGCAAAGCTTTCACAAGACATTGCCACACGCTTACTGGAAGAAGGAATTTATGTCACCGGGTTTTATTATCCCGTTGTCCCAAAAGGACAGGCAAGAATACGGGTACAAATATCTGCTGCGCACGAAAGGGAACAGTTGGATACCTGTATCACTGCGTTTATCAAAGTGGCAAAGGAATTTAAGGTTATTGGTTAATTAGTTCATGAGTGTCCACTAAAATAAATTAAGCAATAACTTTTTTAAAATTGGGTCAAAACTTGTTTTTTCAATAATCACAAAAGACTCATTATCTGAATAATAAATTTTCGAAATATTTATAATTTTCAATAAAGGGTAATAGTTGTTGTTTTAATTGCAATTATATCAAAAATAAAAAATCAAGTCGACACGCATTAAAAATAGCTGCATAATCATTATCAATAAGGGTTTCAGAGAAAAGTTATTGAATTTAAGTAGACACTCATGTAATTAGTTAATTGGTTAATTAGTTAATTGGTTAGTTAGTTAATTAGTTAGTTAGTTAGTTAGTTAGTTAGTTAGTTAGTTAGTTAGTTAGTTAGTTAGTTAGTTAGTTAGTTAGTTAGTGAATTAAATATTCACAATAACCAATCTGACTACAAATTAATACAGATTATAGAATTTTGAATTAAGATAAAAGAAACACGGAACATGAAACCAATTAACCAATCAACCAATTAACCAATCAACCATTCAACCAATCAACCAATCAACCATTCAACCAATCAACCTCCCGATAACTATCGGGACAACCAATCAACTATCTTATGAAAGCACTTGTAAAATTACGCCCTGAAAAAGGAATCTGGATGGAAGATATTCCTATGCCGCATGTGGGAATCAATGATGTATTGATACAAATCAAAAAGACAGCCATTTGCGGTACCGATTTGCATATTTACAAATGGGATGAATGGTCGCAACGTACCATAAAGACCCCAATGACCATTGGACATGAATATGTGGGTATTGTGGTTGATAAAGGACATGGTGTCAGAAACATTCGTATCGGTGACAGAGTGACCGGTGAAGGACATATTGCCTGCGGCCATTGCAGGAATTGCCGCCGGGGAAAACTCCATATATGTGAGAATTCGATAGGAGTAGGAGTGAACAGGGACGGGGCATTTGCCGAATATCTTTCTCTTCCTTCCGAAAATGTAGTCCATTTGGATGAACGCATTCCGGATGAAATTGCATCTATCATGGATCCTTTTGGAAATGCGACACATACAGCCTTGTCTTTCCCCATGATTGGAGAAGATGTTCTCATTACCGGTGCCGGATTAATTGGAATAATGGCAACTGCTATCTGTAAATTCGCAGGAGCAAGGAATATAGTTGTGAGCGATCTGAGTGATTACCGGCTGGATATTGCCAAAAAAATGGGGGCTACCATGACTATTAATCCGGCTAAGGGCGAAAGCATTGAAAATGCAGTGAAAAATTTGCACATGCATGGTTTTGATATCGGACTTGAAATGTCAGGTTCGCCCATTGCATTTGAAAATATGATTGAAAACATGTATAACGGATCCAAAATTGCGCTATTGGGAATATTGCCAAATACAACAACCGTACAATGGGATAAAATAATTTTTAAAGCCCTTACCCTGAAGGGAATCTATGGTCGCGAAATGTGGGAAACCTGGTATCAGATGGAACAAATGCTGATTACAGGTATTGACCTGACACCTGTCATTACTCACCGGTTTAAAATTGATGACTTTCAAAAAGGGTTTGATGTCATGGAGAGTGCACAATGTGGCAAAGTAATTTTGAACTGGAGTTAATTATATATCAACATCATTTGAACCAATTGATTTGAATATTTTAAAGAATCATTTTTCAACTGACTATTTTTATATTGAATGTGCCGGTATTAATGGCTCCCATTACCCTTATCCACATGGCTAAATACATTTCAGTGGCTCTGGCAGATGTGATATCCCCCAGGTCAATGATGTTATTTTCAGACCAACCAAAGGATACCAGTATTTCTTTTACTTCTGCTTTAGCGGTTGCATCATTTCCACAAATAAAAGTAGTGTGATCACCCTTGTTAAGTAGCCCCGGATTAACCATTAATCCGCACCACATGGTATTTAATGCCTTCACAACTTTGGATTCAGGAAAAGTTTTCTGAATCTCTTCTCCCAATGAATTTGTATTTGAAATAGTGAGGGATGGCGGCATTCCTTTTGAGAAGTCGAGCGGATTGGCAATGTCAATAATTATTTTATTTTTCAGATTATTTTCGCCGGCCATTTTAAGTGCATCAATGGAACCCAATCCCTTGGTGCAATTAAAAATAATTTTTCCATACGCTGCAGCATCCGCAAATGTTCCGGCACTTGCTTTCCCGTTGTGCTTTTTTGTGAAAGCTAAAGCTTTTTCGTTATTCAATGTCCTTGATCCCATCGCTATTGTATGTCCAAGTTCGATTAATTTTGAACCGATTGTTTCTCCGACATTCCCGGTTCCCAAAACTGCTATTTTACTCATTTTTATGGTGGTTTTTAGATAACACACAGCAAGCCATTTTTATCAATAGATCTACTTTTAAGATACTAAAAAAACATTTTTATATACAAATACAAATGTTTAAATTATGACCAATACAATGGATGCTGTTTGAATTCCTAGTGTTGATTGTTTTATAAAGTGAGTGGCGAATTATTCATTTAACCACTCACTTTTTTATTATCAGTTCGATGAATTAATGTTGATTATAAGCGTTTTTCAATTGCTTTATATCAATTTTTACCATTTGCATCATGGCTTTCATCACTCTGCCGGCTTTTACCGGATCAGGGTCATTCATTAAGTCCATTAAAATTGTAGGTATGATTTGCCACGTAACACCATATTTATCTTTAAGCCATCCGCATTGCATTTCTTCACCACCTGTAGAAAGTTTATCCCAGAATTCATCCACTTCCCGCTGCGTTTTACAATTCACGAAGTATGATATGGCAGGAGTGAAGCTAAATTGCATTTCAATGGCACTATCCATGGCCATGAATTTTTGACCGTTCAGTTTAAATTCACCATGAACAACTTTGCCAGTTTGACCCTGATCCGATTCACTGTAACGCATAATGCTGATGATTCGTGAATTTTTGAAAGTTGACGTGTAAAAATGTATGGCCTCTTCTGCCATTCCCTGATATTTTCCTGAAAACATTAAAAATGGAGTAATTTTATTCGTATCCGTTCCAAGTATTAATTGCCAGGAAACACCGAATTTGTCTTGAATCCATCCATATCGTTCACTGAATGGATATTTATCCAGTTCCATCATTACTAGTCCACCATCGGATAGCCTGTCCCAAAGTTTTTTAATTTCCGGCAGCGTTTTGCAGGTAACATAAAATGAATTGGAAGCTGTAAAAGTGTATTCTGAACCCGCGTTAAGTGCATAAAATGGATGACCTTCCAGTTTGAATGTTGCTGACATTACACTGCCTTTCTCACCCGGACCTGCATCACCATAATGAGTAACATTTAATACTTTTGAATTTTTAAAAATTGAAATATAAAAATTCATAGCTTGTTCTGCATTCCCGTTAAACCAGAGGAAAGGAATGATCTTTTCATCAACAGGATTGATTCTACCCTGTTTATTTCGTTCGGTCTTTGTTCTGATTCTTGAACTTGTTCTTGTTTTATGAATTGTTGCCATAATTGTAATTTTTAAAATTGAACATAATTTACGTAATTGTTACTGTCAAAAAAAACTGCATATTGAATTTCATTCAACTGCAATCAAAATATTAATCCTTTATAGTATCATAGTAAAGTAATAAGTTACCCGATTTAATTTTTTTGGTTTTGAGTAATTTGAAATGCAAGGTTTTATTTATTGTCGAAAATAATTGTTTCCCCTGACCAATTGCAACCGGATTTATCATAATCCGGTACTCATCAATCAGGTCCATTTCCCGTAACGAGGATGCCAGTGAACCACTTCCAAAAAGAAATATATCTTTCCCCGGACTGTTTTTGATTGATCTTAATTCATTTTCAATATTTTCACTTATCAACCTTGTATTTTCCCATGCTGCCTTTTCCAACGTTCTTGAAATGGCTATTTTAGAAATGGTATTCATTTTATAGGCTACAATTGGATCATCGGTTGTTGCTGATAATGTGGGTCAATAACCAGCCATTAATTCATACGTAATTCGACCAAATAAGAGAATTCCGGCTGAATCGAGTTGATATGGCAAATTCATTAAATTCATTGTCCACATTATGCCATTCAATGATGTGGTTTAATCCTTCGAAAAAACCATCCAGGGTAACCATATTGAACATAATTATTTTTCTCATCCACCCAAATCACATTTAATTTGAAATATTAATATCCTACATCCAGGTATTCTTTTAATCGTACCTGAATAAAATTGATCCATCCTTCTGTCCAGCTTTCGCGGGTGAAATCAGGGTTGTCCTGTGGAAAACTTTCAATACCAAGTGTTGTAAGTTTTAATTTAGTCAGATTGTTTTCTTTGGACAGTTCAAATGAAACATTTGATTCTCCCGGGTAACCACCGAATTTCCAATTGTATGTAATTCTTTTTTCAGTGATGACATCGGTTACTTTCCATAAATGCTGGTAATCGATCCCGTTTGACTGAACATTGAATTCGGTTTCAAAGCCCACTTCAGGTTTAAATGAATTCATGGTTTCAAAATACCATTTCTTCATTTGGTTTTCATTGGTGATAGCATTCCACACCTTATAGATTGTTGCATTAAACGTCTGCTCGATGACGACAGGATTAAACCCGATCAGGTGTGGAGAATTTACCGGAACTGAATTAAAGTACATATCCACTGCTTTTGGATCAGCGAAAAAATGCCTGCCTGAAATAATTTTACCGTTTTCAAACTTCCATAATACACTCATATCATGTTCTATGTTAATACCATCCTCCCGGTTGGTTTTAATATGTTGACATTCTATCAGATAATTGTCATTGGATGCAACAATCAGTTTATCAATGGTTGGTTTTGAATCAATCATAATACTTCCCATTTTATCAAAAAATACAATTACTTCATCAATGCCGTTTTTTGTACCGGCCAGCTTATGTTGTCCCAAAAAGTACCACGTTATGTTTTCATCCATAACTTGCCTTATCCCTTCTTTATCTCTTTTAAGATAAGCTTCGAAGAATGCATCAACCAACTCTTGTTTTGATTTTTCCATTTTTTATTGTTGTTATTATCCGGAATTCGGGTTATAAAAGTATTCCTTGATAAATTTCATTTTAATGCAAATATATAATGTGTTTCGCCTTCAAATTGTTTAAAATCAGGTGTACTCTTTTTGTCATGGCAGACATTATGATATTAATTTTGATCAGAAATGTTAATCAGTAGGTCTTTATAGGGATAATATCTATGTTGGATTGAATTTTTTAAATAGATCAGGTCATTTGATTTTACAAAACTCATCACTTCTATCAATTCAACTTATTTTCAAAAGGCTGTTTGATGCATTAAATTTGGTATTAACAACGTTCTTATATCTGTTGATTTGAGTAACACGAAATTAAACGCTGTCTTTCGAACGATATTTATACCGGATATGTTACCAGATAATTACAACCACTTCCAACGGCAATTGCCGTTGGTTTTATATGGATTGTTATGATTGATTGCAAAAAAGATTATTTAAATACTTCCAGAACAATTTTACCTCTTGCTTTGCCGGATTGGCTATAGTTTTGAGCCTGCTTTACATCTTCTAACCTGAATACTTTATCAACAACCGGATGGAGCTGCCCCATTTCAATTAACGATCTGAGTTCATTCAGAATATGGGCATTTGGTCCTACCGATGCATATTCGCACCTTACTCCAAACGAATTGGCCATCTCCTGATTTGGCTTACTGGCTATTGATACAAGAATTCCTCCTCTTTTCAGGACTTTAAATGCTTTTTCCTGATGAACACCTCCAACTGTATCCAGCACTACATCAATATCCCTGAGCCGTTCACTGAAATCCTGACTGCTATAATCAATTACTTCATTGGCTCCAAGATTTTTTACAAAATCAAGGTTTACGTTAGAGGTTGTTCCAATTACAAAACACCCTCTGTTTTTCGCAATTTGTATTGCCATGGATCCAACTCCACCTGAAGCTCCAAGTATTAAAACCCGTTGGCCCTTTTGAATTTTAGCCTTATTTATCAATGTTTCCCACGCAGTAGTACCTGCTACCGGAATAGTGGCTGCTTCGTCATATGTAATTGTTTTAGGCATGAGTGCAACTTCACTGGCTTTTACGTCAATAAATTCTGCATAGGATCCATCCCTGTCAGAGGAAGGTCTGCCATAAACATCATCACCAACTTTAAACCCCTTGACTGAACTTCCTACTTTTTCGACTGTTCCCGAGAAATCCTGACCCATTGTGAAGGGCAATGAATGCATATGCATTTCTTTATAATAACCTTCGCGTTCTTTCCAATCTACCGGATTAACCGCTGCAGCATGAATTTTAATCAATAACTCATCTGAAGCAATCTGAGGAACCGGCATTTCTTCGATTCGAAGAACATCTGCGTTTCCATATTCATGAATTCTTACTGTTTTCATAATTCTTATTGTTTTTGATTTGTAAATAAATGACAGGGACTTTTTAATCGTCCCATACTTTTTTTAATTCAATTACTATAATCAGAATGAAAATCAGCCTGAAACACCCATTCGTATTCTCAAATGTATTAACTTACATTCTCTATAAACTTTGAAGAAACCCTCATGGGATATATTTCGTAGCTATTTAATCCGTTAGCCGGATCATTTGCGATTAATGTTTCAAGTTGCATTTCATCATCAACTCCAATAACTGCAATACCAAATCCTCCTTTCGGGTCTAAAACAGGTCCAAGAACAAGTACAATTCCATTTTCTACATAGGGTTTCCAATAACTCACATGATGTTGTATGACTAACCTTTCATCGTTAGTCATATCGATGGTAAATGAAGCTCTTGGTGGATTTAATTTCAAAAAGAAATGTTGTTTTGCCATGATATCAGTATTGATAAGTGATTAAACAGTCAACATGAAAACTTGTTTGGATAAATGCCATTCGTTATGAGATGTTTAGGAATAATTAGTACAAAATAATGTATTGAACAAACTTTAAAAATCCTCAACTGGTATTCATTATAAGTAGGTTAACCTCCTGTTTTGTTCGTTATAATCATTGGTCAGTTGACCGGATTGTTTTGAAGATTAGTCCGCTGCACCACCCGCCAATAATCAAAAGAAATCCGATTGTAACTCCGAAAATAAGGCGATACCAGGCACCAATCCACATAGCAAGCTGACCCGCAAAAACGGATAGCTTCTATGTTGGTAGTCATATATTTTTGAATATATTTACCTAATGAAGAATTCTTTTGATGTGTCAGGCTGGAGAACTGTATAAGCAGGTAGGATATGGTAAGTGAAGGCATTACAAAAAGCATCAGAAACCAAAACCAGTTATGTTGCCATGACAGGTATGTTGTGAAAAATCCTGATGAAATATCCACTAATAACTTAAGGGGATGTATTTGGTGATATAGATTTTTCTCGTTGAATGTCATTTTGATGCATAAAACAGACTTTGATCTAAAACGCAAACCGTTTATATGTTTTCAATTAACAACAAATTGAAATGTAAAGTATAGATAAATGAATCTTACTGTTATTATTCTTTCCATTCTACCGAAACGATTATTTCGTTTCTGCGTCCAAAAATTTGATAAGGGGGATTGTAACCCAAATAACGATAATGGCCTAATGTTTTAATTCCTTTTTTGGACAACAGATCTTTTAGTTTTTCTTTATAGAACTTCAATTCTTTATCATTGGCATAGCCACCAAATCGAATGACTGCTACATATTCATCCTGAGACATTACTATCCTGATATTTGAATCTTTTGGTTTGGGTAAATTGGTTTTGTTATAAATTGAAGGCATAACAAAACTCATGGTAGATACAGAATCATTCACATCCATATGTACAGGTGATGTCATCGAAATCTGTGCATTCGCTTCATTACCACCAAAAATATATCCTGCCAGTTTTCGAAACCCCGGGTAGGACAGTTCTTTGTAAGTCTTTGCATCCGATTCTATAGTGGCAAATGTGGATGCCGGATAAAAACGTATTTCAAAATCTTTATCCTTTTGAATCAGGTTGTATTTTTGTTGTTCAGTTCGGTTTGTTGCCATGATCATATATGATTGAAATATTAAGAATAAACAAAAAAACAGAAACAGGATAATTTTTAGCACTTTCATCTTTTTTATTATTTGCCTTGTATTTAAATAACAATCTTAATAGTGATTTTACCCTGACAGATACATTTCATTTTCAGTTACTTTGCATTTAAAATATGACTGGAAATATACAGAGTTTCCAATCATGAAACAATTTGTAATTTCATTAGTTCATCATACTTTCACCGGAACATAAATATTAGCAACAATGCCTGATTCAAACTGAGTTGAGCTTACAAGTCTGAGATCAACAGGTAAGGAAGTGGTTGAAAATAATGGTAGTCCTGTCCCTAAAATGACAGGATGAATCATCAACCTGTATTCATCTATGAGTCCTGATTTTACAAGGCTTTGTGCAAAGCCTGCTCCGCCGTGGGCCAGGATATAACCGCCATTCTGTTGTTTCAGACGCGATATTTCTTCTTCCAGGGTTCCGGTTGCCACTGTAGCATGCGTCCAGGTGGATGCATGAAGTGATACAGTGTCGGAGGTATTGAATAACCCTTCTGAATTAATCTTTGCATCTTTAAATGCATTTGTGGTCAGTTCTTCACTGGTGGGTTCCACAAATCCTTTTTTTGTAAATACCACTTTTGGTATCTCGTTCATGGGAGCTGCCAGTAATTCGGATGAAAATGGCCAATAGGATGCCATATCGTGAAACGTCCTGCTACCCATGATATGCACACCGGCCAGCCACAATGAGTCTTCAACCCATTCAATGGCTTTATCGTCCATGCTTCGGAATATCCAGTTTACCTCACCGTTTGGTCCACCTACAAAACCGTCAACTGAGACAGACATCTTCAATATTAACTTTCTCATGACCGGTATTTTTTATAATTGAAACTAATTCTAACCTATTTAGATATTTAACGTGTTACTTGTATGAAAGTTCAACAGGAAAAATATTCAATAGAATGATGAATGAAAAGAAGATGATTTGAAGCCTTCAATTCTTAGACTTGTTTTTGATATTGTTGTATTCTAACTGGCATTCTAAAAGGTTAACAGATAATTTAATAAGTTCCCGGGCACTCATTTTATTCTATTTAGTATTTATTTAATTTGGTTTCAAAAAAATGTTCAAACTAAATAATGCCGGCTTCACTTATTGTCATTTTCAAACAATAAGTGAAGCCGGCACCATTAAATGAAGTATTTTTAATCTTCTTTTAAAAACAAAGGAACTTTCCTGTACTTTGTTCCCTGTTCATAGGCATAGGCTATTTCAAGCAATACAGGTTCACTCCATGCTCGACCGAAAAAGGAAATGCCAACAGGCAATTCATCAATAAATCCCATAGGTACTGTTATGTCCGGATAACCTGCCTGTGCTGAGGGGGAGGAGGTGCCGATCTGAAAACTGTCTCCATTGGTCATATCTGTTTTCCATGCCGGACTACCTGTTGGTGCAATGATAGCATCCAGCTTGTATTCATCCATAACTTTGTCAATTCCAAGTTCCCGGCTACCTTTCAAAAGGCTGTCCAGTGCCTGCATGTATTCTTTGCTTTCGAGATCACCCATTAGGCTTGCCTGATCCAGGTAATGCTGGTTAAAATAACGCAACTCTATCGAATCGGCTTTATTAAAAGCAATCAGGTCATCTATGCTTTTAATTCTCGCATTCGGACCAAGTGAACGAAAGTATTTGTTTAATCCGTCCTTGTATTCATAAAGCATGATTTCATTTTCGTATTTATCTACTTTTGAATTGGTAATCTCAGAAACTTCAATTATTTCAACACCCTGACTTTTTAAATAGGTTACAGCCCTGTTCATCAATGTATCCACTTTGTAGTTGATTCCGTAAGGTGCTTTAAACAGCCCGATCCGCTTGCCTTTTAAGCCATCTTTCTTTAAAAACTGCGTGTAATCCGTATAAACATGACCCGGACTGGCCAGTGTTTTCGCATCGACAGGATCTACACCCACCAAAGTGCCCAGGCAAATAGCAACATCCCGTACCGTCCGTCCCATTGGGCCCGGTGTGTCTTGCGTGGAGGAAATGGGGATAACACCTCCGCGGCTAATGAGTCCTACGGTCGGTTTAATGCCCACTATGCCGTTTGTTTGAGATGGACAGACAATGGAGCCATCCGTTTCAGTTCCTATGGCAATTGGCGTCAGATTGGCTGAAACCGCTACGGCAGATCCTGAACTTGAACCACACGGATTTCGGCTTAACACATACGGATTCTTTGTCTGGCCACCCAGCCCGCTCCATCCACTGGTAGATAGCTTCCCCCTGAAATTAGCCCACTCGCTTAAATTGGATTTTCCAATGATGATTGCACCTGCAGCCCGTAATTGTTTTGCCACATAACTATCTTTCAACGGGTATGAATTCATCAATGCCCTCGATCCTGCTGTACAGGGCATCTTATCGTGCGTATCGATATTGTCTTTCAGTACAACCGGAATTCCAAATAGTGGTCCATGTACTTTCTTCGATTGCTTCATTTCCTGATCCAGGGCAGTTGCAATGGCCATAGCATCCGGATTGACCTGTATGATCGAATGTAATTCCGGTCCGTTTTTATCAATCTGATCTATCCTGTTCAGGTAAGCCTGTACTACTTCTTTAATGGTAAACGTGCCATCCTTGTATCCCTGACCGATTTGAGTAATGTCCATTTCCAGAAAACGGAAATCGTCATTTCCTTTTACAGATGTTTGTCCTGAAACATGCTGAACAGTCAGTTGCATTAAAAGAAGAAAAATAATGGCTTTCATTGATTGGAAAAATGAATGGTGTTTCATGGTACTTACTATTGATTTATTTCTTTTTTCTTGTTAATCACTAAAATCCATTGAACCGTATTATGATAACGAAGATTAGCAGGGCATTTTTTCGCTTCAAATATACAGACTATAATTAACATAAACAATATTATATTCACTTTTTTGTTCTTACCTGAATGATACGGAATCAATATAAAAAGCGCAATTCCGGTAAAAACCGGAATCACGCTTTATATAAAGAATCAAAACCTGTTTATTGTTTCTTATTCAGGATCAGGTATTGGAAAGTTTGCAGGTTTGATTGGGCATACCTGTTCATTTGTTCCACCCGTTTACTATCTTTGGATGCATAATTTTTGGTGTCTTTGTTTTGATAGTTGTAAAGACCCTTTGAGTTGTCGTTTTTTACCACCAGTAACCAATTGCGGTCAATCACACCGTATTTGTCATCGGCATTAAAAAAAATATAAGGTCTGCTTTCTTTCAATAGGTCAATCCCCAGGGTGTTATTTGCGTATGGTAAGTTTAAAAGGCCCATAATAGTTGGGAAAATATCAATTTGTCCTGCCATACAGTCCAGTGTTTCAGGCTTTTTAATAATGTCAGGAGCATAAAATAAGAGTGGTGTATGATTATAATCCAACGAAATGTCATAGGTATTGTCCATGGGCGATCCATGATCGGCAACAAATACAAACAACGTGTTTTTAAACCACTTTTGTTTCGAACATAGTGTTATCAGTTTGTGAAGGGAATAATCGGCATATTCGGTGATTTGTTTTTTGAGTTCCTTGTTTCTTGGCTTGAAATAATCGGGTACATAATAAGGTCCGTGGTCGCTGGCGGTCATAAAAGTAGCAACGAATGGTTTGTTTCGCTGACTCATGCTGTTCAATACGGGTATGGAATATTCAAATAAATAATCATCCGGAACGCCCAGGGTAGTTTTTATTTTACCGGCAGGATAGTTCGATTGTGAAATGACCTGTTCACAGTCATTAGCACGTAGAAAACCTTCCACATTGTCGAATTGACCATCATGAGTAGTAAAGTAAGCCGTCGAATATCCGTTGGTTTTCAGGGTACTGAAAAGTCCGTGGTATTTCAAAATCGAACTTTCTTTCATGGGGTGCTGCCTGAATAAACCAGGCATTGAAAAGATGGTACTGAAAATGCCATTAAATGTATGAATTCCGGCAGTATACGTATTGGTGAAGTAGTAACCCTGATGGGAAATGCTGTCCAGAAAAGGAGTAAGGTGATTGGTATTCCCGTGACGTTCCATTTTTGCGGCACTCATGCTTTCCATTATAACTAATACGACATTGTACTTATTGGGTATTGTATTGTTGCAGTTTTTAATCCTTTGTATGGGAAAATTTTTATCGGGGTGCCGGATATTCAGGTACTGTTGGACATTGGCTACTGCCTGGCTGTCATTCAATAAATTTACAGTTTTATTTCTTGTTTCCTGACTGTCCAGGTAACTCCTGATCAGTGTAAAGTTGGGGTTTAATCCCAGCTGGTTCAAAAAAGGATTGTTTGAAAAATAAGCGGTACCTACCCGTATAGGTGATTTTTTTTCTATTCGTCCGCGGATACCTAAAAAAATAAGTCCAAAACAAAGGATATACATTCCGGTTTTAGGAAACCATGTCAATGAAGAGGTTTCGCGGGTTTCTGAAAAGATATTTTTGATTGCTTTTAAGAAAATATAGGTTATGAACACAGACGGAACCATAATTATCCAGTAACGGGGTTCTTCCACAATCATTTTAAATACAAATGCCGGATGATCCAGCCACTCGAAACCTGTAATGGTGAAACGTGAAAAAAACTGTTTGAAATACGGAATGTCAATGGCGCAGACCATGAATGCCAGGGTAAAAAGGAAATAAATAATGCTGTATAGTATTTTATTTACTTTTGGATATTTTTTAGTGGAAAATGAAAGGAATGCAAGTATCAAATACGGGATAAAGAGAATATAACCCGAAATCACAATGTCAAAACGCAGACCCATGATGAACGAAAATACAATATCATTAGTTGAAACTCCCTGATCTATTCTGTCCAGTTCGGAAAGAAACAGTATGAACCTGAAAATTGAAAAAATAAGAAGGGAAGTAAGGTATACCTTGAAAAATTGACGGATAACCAGCGGAATGTCTTGGATTCTTTTTAATAGTTGATTAAAAAACAGCATATATTCTTGAATTGATTTCGGGTGCAAAGGTAAGCTTCAATTCAGATTTATAAATTAATTTTTTAATAATATTTTAATATTAATGTAATATTGTACCTGGCATTCCTTCCTTAAAAAATTGAAACAACACAAGGATAATTTTTCTTGTAATAGAAAAAAACAATAAGTTTAAAGGTGAATGAACCATATAATATTCAAAGGTTAAGCTTTAATTCTTGTATTCAAGGAATGAAAATATTAAACGTTGCCCCGGACGTCTTACATTAACATTCCCTGTTTTAAAATATACTCGCTTGAATTTATTTTTCCATGGCTGCTTTTTTCATTTCAGTAGGCATCTTTTCAATCGCATATCGCAATGCTGTCCGGGGCATGATAGATTTATGGATCAAAATATACTCAAATACTTCCTGTTGATGCTTTTGACAGGCTACTTTCAACATCCAACCATATCCCTTTTGAACTAAATCATCCTGGTCGGTCAACAACATATCTGCAATTTCGAATACATCTTTCAGAAACATCCCTTTTTTAGCAGGTATTATCAATGATACAGCTGAAGCCCGTCGCATCCATCTGTTTTCCGATTTCGTCATTTCTTTTAACCGGGATAAATACTCCGGATACATTTCAATAAATTCTCCCACCGTGTGATTGCAAAATGTATCGCAGGATGCCCAATTGGTTACATAACTACGAATCCATTTTTCAAAAACTTCAAAATCAGCTGGCTGAAATTCTTTATGTACCGAATACGACCAGTTACAGGCAATAAATGACTCTTCCAGGTTATTCGACTGCCATAGTTCATCACAATAAGTGAATACTTCTTCTTTGGATTTGTTTTTAATTGATTTGAAAAAGTCTTTACTGATTTTAATTACAGTGGCTGATTTCACCCCATAACTGACAATTTCTTCTTTAAAAAAATTACGGCTTGATTCAAGTGTCCTTTGATCGCTGTTCTTAATAAGTTCCTTGCGAATTTCTAACATGATTGTATCCATATGAACCTAAATTTAAGTGTTTTTTACTCATTTTACCTGTATAAATCGAACCTGTCAAACCACCAAAATGAAGTGGTTTTATTATGCCACAAAGTCAATTACCAATATTGTTACAGAACCTGTACTCCACTTGTAATGTAATTTAATGATCTGAAATGTATTGTATCAGTTGATTATTGAAATTTTAAAAGCATCCGGCTTCTATATGCAGAAACACCTGTTATTTTTAATCAATCTACCGGTGGGCTTGTTAATTCAGATGCTACCTGAATGCCGGTTGCTAATTCAGGAAGGATACCTAACCGGATATAAATCGGGCGGATACTTTTCCTGATAACAGGAAGTTTTCGCATAAAAACCAGTGCGCCAAGTATACAGGCTACGCCACCAATTAAAAGGGTATTCGGAGCGCCCACTTTACTGGCAAGAGCACCTGCCAGCAGGCTTCCAAAAGGAGCTGTTCCCATAAATGCCATGGTATAAAAACTCATCACCCTTCCACGTTTATCATCATCCACAATGGTTTGCAGGATAGTATTGCTCGCAGTCATTTGCATCAGCATACCGAATCCGGTAAACAGCAATAAAAACATCGACAGTATAAAATTTGTGGATAGTGAAAACAGGATAAGCCCCAACCCAAATATAGCTGCGAACCAGGGTATAAATTTTTCCAGACCTGCAGCACTTCTTCTGGAAGCCATATATACAGCCCCGATTAATGCACCGATACCGGTAGCTCCCATTAAAAACCCGAAAGTATGCGAACCTCCTTGCAGGATGGTCTTTGCAAATACCGGCATAAGCACCGTGTAGGGCATTCCCATCAAACTCACCAGTGCCAGCAAAAGTATGATATACCGGATGGGAATAAATCCAAAGGTGTATGAAAAACCTTCTTTGAATTTCTGGAATGCATTTGTGTCCTGAACCTCTATTTTACGGGGGGTCATCTTCATCATAAGCAGGAAGCCAATCACAAATATATAACTCACGGCATTCAACAGAAAACACATTCCTTCACCGGTAAGCGAAATTAATACCCCTGCAATGGAGGGCCCGATCAACCGGGCACTGTTTACCATGGATGAGTTTAATGCAATGGCATTTCCCAGGTCTTCTTTTTTCTCAATCATATCCACCACAAACGACTGTCGAGCAGGCATGTCAAAGGCATTGATGATACCCAGAACCACACTTAAAATGGCTATGTGCCAAACGCTTATGGACTTTTCATAAAAAAGAAGTGCCAGTACCATCGCCTGTATCAACGCCAGTATTTGGGTAATTACCAATATTTTATGACGGTTCCAACGGTCAATCAAAACCCCGGCAAAAGGGGACATTATGAAAGTTGGTATCTGACCTGCAAATCCTACCAATCCGAGCAGAAAAACAGAACCTGTCAGCCTGTAAACCAACCAGGGTACTGTAATTCGTTGTATCCACGTGCCAATCAGCGAAATGCTCTGCCCGTAAAAAAACAGGCGGTAATTCCGGTAACGAAGTGATCGTACAATGTTTTTTAGTCCCAAAAGGTTGACTATTCTATTTTTGAATGATTCCTGTTCCATGATCCTTTAAACGTCCTGCCTGGTTATAAATTATAAAATAGTCATGGTGAATCATGAATTATTGTCACTTACCAAATGGAAAGAATCAATCCGGCTATGGTATAAAACACCACATAAAATCCGGCATCAATCAGAAACAACCTGAACGACCTGCCAACAAATAAATAGGTGACTCCAATGCTGGTTGACACCCAGGCTATACTGACGGTTAAACCATACAACATCCCACAGATTGCAGTTGACTGGTGTCCGATAAGTAATGACAGTGCAATCACTGCAACTACATGTGAAATGCCGGCAAGTCCGAATAACTTGCCTGGTTTCCCCCTGTTTTCGGAATTATATTCGGATTTGGAATCTTCCTTCCAGGCTTTGTTGAATAACACCGAATGCCAGAAGGCTCCAAGCATAAACGAGAATACGGTAAGCACGGCTACTGCCAGCCAGTTGATTTCAGAAAATGAAGTACATAAATTCATAAACAGTTTGTTTTTGTATTAAAATTAAAAATCACCCAATGACCTCAAGCCATTGGATGATTTATTGAAATATTCTTTTTATTTTCCTAAATTCCTGTTTTTAAACGAAGAAATATCAATCACATCCTGATTATCATTATCGAATGTGACATATACGCTATCACCCAGACTAGTCAATGGAAAATCATTGGATACCTGGGAAGATCCAATAAATATTTTCGGTAAGTTTCTCAACGTGAAATAATAGTAGGTATTGCCGTTTTTTACATCCCCGTTGATGCGCGTGATAACCGATTTAATCATATTTTTCTCGGTTTTGCTTTTTGTATTGAGTTTGTTGCCCGACTGGTTAAAGGCATTTTTGTAAGCCATTAACGATTCCCTCAGGGTGTTGCCAACGCCAACGATGGTATAATCTTCAATGGCCACCATGGCATACATTTTTACCAGACCACCATTGTCCTTCAGGGTCATAACATAAGTCGGGATATTGTTGATGTTATAAGGGATCGGTAAGGAAGCGTAATACCCTTTTTCCTGGACTTTTCCTTTTGCTGAGTTCTGGGCTGCATTTTCGGTAGCACCGCTCTGTTTGTACCAGAATGCTTTTTTAGTACGTGTATTCACCAGCGCAAACCCGACGGTCGATTCATCCGAACCAACCGAAGTAAGACCGGTATACCAGTACGCATTATTATCATCACCATAAACCATTGATACCGGTTCGGTAATTTTTAATTTATTTTCATTCGAAAAGTTCCAGAATCCTTTGATGTAATTCCCCCAGTCATTTAACTGGGTTTCAATAAATCCACCCGGTTGGATGCGGTCTACCCATTTGGGAGTATCTGCTATGGAATATTCATTGATCTCACCTGTCTGAGCATTGACTAACAATACACCACTGGCATCTTCGCCACTGAATCCAATCGTTTTTTTATATTTCGTTACTACCCAGAAAGGTGTTCCGGCATCATCTATTTCGAATGAATAATCTGTTAACCCCACATGCCAGTATCCATGGAAATAAATATAACGTTCCAGGTTATCAAAAAAGAATGCTTCCGACTGATATTTAATATAAACTTTCTTTCCATTGATTTCCTGAACAAGTTTTACATCCCTTTCATTACAGGCATTCACCATCACGTATCCATTCGTTCCCTGAATGTTTTTCTGCCATTTGAAAAAGCCTGAATGTAGTAGGGGAGCTACCCAATAAAGATCATTGTTTACTTTTTGAATATTAAATTCACCCAGTGTTACCTGACTTCCAAGTGCCGGTTGTGATCCCAACACTTTGTCTCCCAGCAATTGTGCCAGTGATTGATCCACCACACGTATTTTCTCAATGGATATGGGCAGCATATGAGTCGACAGGTTTGATTCGGTATCAATTTTACCGATCAGATCGCGGTAATCATTCGTGCGGAACAGCGCCCAGGTTGTTACTACCGGAACAACGGTAATGTAAAGTAATAAAGCCGCTAACAGGATTAATGGCACTATTCCCGGTTTTTTCATCTTCAGGTTCTGAATGTCCTTTTGATCCCCCAATGAAGACAGGTTCAGCGGGCTGTTCAATGTGATCCACAATCCGGCTAATACCAACAGGAATACCGGAAAACCCATAAAGCCGAAACTGACTACCGGCATGTAAAAATAGGCCAGAATTAATCCGGCAAGAATTACGATGATAAAATTTTTAATTTTACTCATGTTGAAGTATATGAATTGATGTTAGGAAAAGATTTTTTTTATCAGACTATCCTGCGCTGTTAAAATACGATGTAAAATTACATACTTTTTTTAGTATTCAATGATTATCCATAAAAAAACAAATATTATATGAAAAATGAAGTTTAAAGAGGTGCTCCATACTGATTTATAAAATTGTAAAACAACATTATAAAAATAAACCGGCTGAACTTCATGATTGAAATTCAGCCGGCTTGTGTTTGTTCAAAAAAATCAGGTAGTAGGATTTTTTTTCATTTCCTCAATCAGTCGAATAATTTTATCCAGCTTTTCTACCTCTATATTTTTCAATATGACGGACAGTGCTTCGATTTCCTTTTTTGCATCTACATTCGTTTTATAATCTTCTTCAGCGTGCATGCGGTCCCTTTCATTTTGCCTGTTTTGCGACATCATAATGATCGGTGCAGCATACGCTGCCTGGGTAGAAAATAACAGATTCAACAGGATAAACGGATAGACATCCCAGTGATAAAAGAAACCCACCAGGTTCAATGCCATCCAAAGTATGACCAGTACCGTTTGGATGATAATAAATTTCCAAGAACCCATCCCTTTGGCTACCGAATCTGCAATCCGGCCTCCTAAACTTAATGACGCTGTATGTTTGGCGTGCCAGTTTTTTTGTAAATCCATAGTTGTTATTTTAGGTTGTTATTGTATATTTCAAATTGAATTGCAGTATATTTTATGAATGATGGATAATTTACTTGTAGTAAAATGTTGTTCACCTGTTTTTAAATGAATTAAATCTCCATTTGTGAGCCTACTTCCAGCACCTGTTCATTCGGTAAATCAAAATACCGGGTAGCACTCATTGAATTGCGGGACAGAAAAACAAAAAGTGATTTTCTCCACAAACTCATTTCATTCTTATGAACTGCAATAAATGTTTCCCTGCCAAGAACATAGGTAACCTGCGTATCGTCGATGATGATACCCTTTTCCCGGATTAAATTCAGTGCTTCCGGGATACTGTTGATATCCATAAAACCGTATTTAATGGTAGCCATATAAAATCCATTTTCTAAATCAAGGAATTCTAGTCTTTGGTGTTTTACAATATGAGCCTCCGGTTTAAATACAACAGATAAAAAAATAACTTGTTTATGGAGTACCTGATTATGTTTTACATTCAGAATCAAAGCAGGGGGTAAATGAGTAGGATTACTGTTAAAATAAATGGCTGTGCCGGCAACCCGCATGGAAGGATGTTTTGAATAGGATTGGATATAATCACTTAACAATCCTGTAAATTTCCGGTATTGAAGATTGACTATCTTTCGCCCTTTGTGCCAGGTGATCATAATCAGATAAATTCCGGATGCTATAGCCAGGGGGAACCAACCTCCATCAGGAATCTTGCCGATATTAGCCAGGAAAAATGATAAATCCATGCATAATAAAAAGGTGGTAACTGCAATGGATATGGATATTCTCCATTTCCATAAATTATGCATGGCAAAAAAGGCGAGTATCGTGGTGATAACCATCGTGGTGGTGATGGCAACTCCATAGGCGGCAGCTAAATTTGCAGAAGTCTTAAAAGTCAATACAAGCGTTATCGTGCCCAGAAAAAGTATCCAGTTTATTTGTGGAATATAAATCTGACCACGTTTGTTATCCGATGTGTGAATTACGGTAACTCTGGGTAAATATCCAAGTTGTAATGCCTGGAAAGTCAGGCTGAATGCACCTGAGATCACTGCCTGGGAGGCAATCACCGTTGCCATCGCAGCCATAACCACCAGGGGGTAAATGGCCCATTCGGGTGCCATATAATAAAACGGATTGACGGCTAACGAATTATCATGCAGTAACAAGGCTCCCTGTCCGAAATAGTTGATTAATAATGAAGGTAAAACCACTAAAAACCAGGCTAAACGGATTGGCTTTTTCCCAAAATGACCAATATCTGCATACAAAGCTTCCCCACCGGTGACAACCAGGAATACAGCTCCCAGAATAACGATACCGTGCCAGCGATTGATCATAAAAAACTGAACTGCATAATACGGATTGATGGCTTTTAAGATCTCCGGATGCTTCATAATTGAATGAAAACCTAATGCGGCTATGGCAACAAACCAAAACAACAGCAAAGGTCCGAATATAAATCCTACTTTTTTTGTTCCAATTTTCTGAAAGTAAAAAAGTCCGAACAGAATCCCTAACGTGATGGGTATAACGTATGGACTAAATAAAGGGGTCGCAATTTTCAATCCTTCAATGGCACTGAGAACTGAAATGGCCGGAGTAATCATGCCATCCCCATACAGCAATGCCGCTCCAAACAATCCCATGACCAGGATGACTTTGTATCTTTTGCTGTTTTTTTGTTTTGGAAGAACCAGAAACATAAGGGCCAGTATACCTCCTTCACCTTCATTATCTGCGCGTAGTATCAGTATCAGATATTTTACACTGATTACAAGAATTAAAGCCCAGAATATTAATGATATAGCGCCAAATATATTCAGTACTGAAGGAGTAACACTAAAATTGCCGTAAAAACATTCCCTGACAGCATACAAAGGACTGGTCCCGATATCACCGAATACAATGCCCAGAGCTGCTAAACTCAAGATCCCTAATTGTTTTGTTTCACCGTTGGATGTATCCATTCTGAATTATTTCTGATTTTAATTTCAATTACTCCTGTTCTTTCTATTCTAAACAATACTTTTGGAACACCGGTTTTCGATAATAACCTGAACCATTTTTGTAAAATTAAATAAATAGAATCGTGTTTGTAAATTTACGATCTTTTTCCGGGTTAATATCCGATTGCATCATAAAAAATAAGTTTAAATAATGATAAACAGGTGTTTTAAACTGAATCAAATGTCACTGGAGTGAAATTGTAATCATTAATATACAACCAGCCGGCTGAATTTCTGTCTTGAAATTCAGCCGACTGAAATAATGGCAATACTTACGGGTTAGACTATTTTCTCAACCACAACAGCAGTTCCATATGCCAGCACTTCGGTGAGACCCTGCATAACATCATTGGCATCATAGCGCATATTGATGATGGCATTGCATCCCAATTCCTGACCGTGTTGGATCATTAATTGATAGGCTTCTTCCCGCGCATTTTCACATAATTCAGTATAAATGGTACTCTTTCCGCCAAAGATAGCCATAAATCCACCGGCCATATTGCCCACTATACTTCTCGAACGTACGGTAATTCCTCGAACCAGACCCAATTGTTTTGTAATACGGTATCCTTCCAGGGAGGTACTTGTAGTGATGAATGTTGTTTGACTCATACAATTTGATTTAAATGGTTTAACTTGTTATAAATTTTATTCTTTGATTTTCATTACTACAAATAAAGTCATGTTGTTCTAACGCTTCTTTTAAATCTGGATCAAGCTCCGGATAATACCAGGGCATATCTTCCACACTCGTTTCGGAATATATTCTGTTCCAGTCAGGCAATCCCGTATTTAATGAATCTTCTTTTTCCCTGATAAAGGGAAGCCATTTTCTTTTTCCAACCGACTCTTAAAATTTCCGTTATCGTTCATGACTTAATTTCGGCTTTGATAGTCAGTTCTTAATTCTACTTTACCATATTAAATATCTAACTACAATAGTTAGTTCACAATAGAAATTTTAATTTCAGTAATTATATCAAAGTTGAAATCTTAAAATAACGTTCAGTAATTGAATATTCTGTTCTCTTTTAGTTAAGTTTTTGTGTCCTATTGTGTCTACTGTGGTTTTGTATTTGATTGTTTTTTATATTAGTAAAGTAGAATTACTAAGAGTGGAAGTATCTGTAGAGTTGTTCATTTCGCTCAATGAAAGCAGATTCCCATCAGGATCTTTAAACCAGGCCACCCTGTCTCCCCCGGGTGCTGTCCAAATGCCAACAACATCCTGTTCTATAAAATTATATCTTTCAAATTTTACTCCTTTCAGAACCAATGACTTGATAACGGAAGGCAGGTTATCAACATCCCAACCCAAAACGGTAAAAGGTTGCGGGGTTAATTTTTGAACTGTAGTTATTCTCAACATGCCACCATTTGTGAAAAACTCCATGCCATAATTATCTTCCGACATGATCTTAAGTCCCAGCACATTCATGTAGAAATCTTTTGCTTTTTCAGGTTCTACGGTTGGTACAAATGCTTTTAATTTTTTATCTTCCAACATAATATTACATTTTATGATACTGATTAAAAATACAAATGCCTTTTTTGTATGAATATTCTAACAATGTCACTCTTAACATTGTTGATGCTCATGTTGATTTATTCGTTTTTTACACGGATTTAATTTTGATATGTGACTGTCTTATCAGGTTTAAATAAACATTGCTCGTCTTTCATCGCATATCCCATCTGATTGGTCGTTAGGATTGTTTTACCGATCTTAAAATCCGGATTATTCCGGTGAGTATGACCATATATCCAGTAATCAGGCCCAATGGTTTCAATCATTTCAGCCAGTTCAACTCCCATTGCCTCATGTAAAATACTTCCTTTGTAGGTGTCGGGTGAATTGATAAACGAAGGAACATGATGGGTAATCACTATTTTTTTATGCAGATTATTTGTTGCCAGCTCTTGTTGGAGAAATGCAACACTTTCCTGATTGATTTCATTGATATGTTGCGGTTTTAAGAAGTGTTGATGGTAACTGATGTGTCGAAAATCGTTCATGGCCTCCTCCAGCCTTTTTTCATGTTTCGGACTAATCTTAGACCAAAGGGTTGAAAATATCAGGTCGGTATTTTCAAGTTGAATGGCAATATTATTTACCAGAAAGACATTCGAACGGATCTTTTCATTCAGTATGCCGGATCGTTGGGACATATCTGAATAATAATACTCATGATTTCCCGGAAGCCAGTATGTTGTTCTAAAATGATCGGAAAGATAATTCAAAAAATCGGTATGCTCTTCCAAATAGGCTAAAGGCATAATATCCCCGGCCAACAACATCACATCTCCAACCGGTTGCAAGGGGTGTAAACTGAGGTAATTCCTGTTTTCAGAAAATTCCAAATGCAGATCGGAAGCATATTGTAAGATCATCTTTTATCGTAATTCTGACAAAATTATAATGTAGTACAATAATATTACTATCAACAATTATTGATTAGTTGAAACTCCAAACTCCAAACTCCAAACTTGAAACCTCAAACTTGAAACTTGAAACTTGAAACTTGAAACTACCTACTACCAACTACCATCTTTTTGTTGAAATCGAGTGCCAGGCCTATCCAGTAGTCAAAATCCTCTTTAAAATCGATGCCTTCCGCACCAACATAAACGAACCCTTTGTATTCACGACCTTTCATTATAACCGGACGGACAGCTTTTTTTTTCAACGCTTCATCGTGGTCGAAGGGGTCAATCCGGCACATTATCCGGTCAACACCTACACTGATACACATTTTACCATTCAACATAAAAGTAATGCCGCTAAACATCCTTTTCTCTTCCACCCCGGGTATCGTTGAAAGTGCAGTTCTGACTTTTTCAGTCAGTTTTTCATTATATGCCATTAGAGTACTATCTTTTTTGTTTGTATTTTTCATTTAATAACAAACCTGTTTTTAAAAAGTTGTACCCTGATTATAAGAAAATCATATTATCAGATTTTAATACTGAATACAATATCGTACCCAATATTCAGAACCCGATACATCCTTCATTCGTCTTTTATCTTTTGTCTTGGTTCTTATGTCTTGGTTCTAGGTTCTTTTGTCTTGGTTCCTGGCTCTTTCGTCTTTCTTCTTAAACCAGCTCATTGATGGCTTTAAACAACACAGCCTCATACTTCACCAGGGTATTGCATTTCTTTACTTGTTTCAGAATCTTGCGTCCGTCCTCGAAACCTTCGGCATGGTACGTCCACATTTCTTCAAAACGACGTACTAAATTCAGATCCCCGGAGTATTTTTGTTTACAGAGTTCAATAAGCGATAAATGAAATGCCCGAAGCATGCTCACTTTTTCATCCCTGGATAACTTCTGGTTTCTGATTTGTGCCAGCAGAAAAGGATTTTGAAGTATTCCCCGGCCAATCATGATTCGATCCACCTGTGGTGAATCTGTTTTTATTTTTTCGATATCAGCCAATTTCAAAATATCGCCGTTATAACATACCGGGTGTTTTAACATCGATGCATACCGGGCAAAGGCATCATATTGCACTTCCCCTTTATACATTTGTTTGGCAATACGGGCATGAATGATCATTTCCAAAATCGGAAAATCATTAAATACAGGGATTAACGGTTCAAATTCTTCTATTCTATCCTGACCAAGCCTACATTTAACCGAAACTGACAGTTTGGTTACGGCAAATATTTTTTCCAGTAAGGCAGCCACTTTATCCGGATGGGGTAACATACCGGCACCCATTCCCTTGCTGACCACTTTTACAAACGGACAGCCCAGGTTTATGTTTACTTCTGTGTATTCATTTTTCAGGCACAAGTCCTCGAAAAGTTGGAATGATGCTGCGTCATTCCCAAGAAACTGTGGTATTGGTTTTTGAAAAGTATTGTGTGCAGGCAAAATATCATGGCACTGGCTCGGGTGATAAAAATCACCGTTTTGTACCCTGATAAAGGGAGCAAACGTTTTGTCAAACTGACCGATATGTTGATAGAACGATTCCCTGAAAATCCAGTCGGTGAGTCCCTGCATAGGGGCTAAATATACTTCCATGATATGATGTTGCTAAAATTGAAGAACAAAAGTACGCATTTTTAAATGGAAATGGATTAATGAAACTTATATGTTTCTTCGAAATGAATATCCTGATACGAACCACAAGGGCATTTGCAAATATAGTTTGAAAAGATTTTATTTTTTTTAAGTTTAAAAACAGGCCTTTTTACTTAAATATATCAGGTTAACCCGGTAGCAAGATCCTGTTTGTAGCATTTTTTGACTGTTGTTTGATTCTTCGAATTGGTCCGTTTTGTCCACTTTTTGTCCATTAATTGTCCATGGTTCATAGGTGGTTCAGTGATGGTTCAGAGAGGGTTCAGAGAGGGTTAGGAGAGGGCTACCTCTTTAAACACTCAATAAACACTCTTTATACCCACTTAATACCCACTTTATAGTTAGACCGATACTCATACGAAACCCACGCGTAAGCTGCACCATTGTTATTTGCATTCATTTAAAATGCTGAAATGTAAATGACTGAAAAAAAACTAAGATGTCTATTTCCGTAATTGGTTGATCTGGCAATGAGTTAGAAGATCATTAAACCCCGGGAATATAGTAAAATACAGGGGTCGGGGAGGAGTGAATCACATTCCGGGTATCCAAATTCCAGAATGTCAAAAATTCTGTTTTAGTGTATCCTTTTTTGCAATTATCAGTTATTTCTTCAATACGATAAATAGTTTCAGTACTTTTGTGGAACTAAAAATTACTCCAATTTAGTGGATCCCGAATTACAAAAAAAGGTATCCAATGGAGGAACCTAGCTTGTATGTAAGCCAAAACAAACTTTAAATGGCATCAACCATCATCATATCTTTTTGTACCTTGTTGCTCATTGCCTATCTGTTCGATTTATCGGCAGCAAAGACAAAAATTCCTTCTGTCATTTTATTACTCCTGTTGGGATGGTTGTTGCATCAACTGACATCGTTTCTGGAGATACATCTTCCTGATTTTTCGGAGGTGTTGCCGATACTTGGATCCATCGGGTTGATACTGATTGTCCTGGAAGGTTCGCTGGAGCTCGATTTGAACAAATCAAAGATTGGATTGATCCGAAAATCGTTTTTTGGAGCATTCATTACGATGTTTGTCCTGACGTTTGCATTGGGCTTTTTGTTTCAGTATCTGGGTGGATTCCCTTTCAGAAGCTGTATTGCCAATGCAATTCCATTTAGTGTCATCAGCAGTGCCATAGCCATTCCAAGTGTGAGAAACATCAGTCATGCAAATAAAGAATTTGTGATTTATGAAAGCAGTCTGTCCGATATTTTAGGGGTTGTATTTTTTAATTTTATGGTGTTGAATTCGGATTATGGATTCAGGACGTTTGGAAATTTCGGTATCCAGCTCATTATTATCGTAGTAATTTCATTTATTGCGACAATAGGACTGACTATCCTGTTGCGGAAAATCGAACATCATATCAAGTTCATTCCCATTATTTTACTGGTAATACTTATCTATACCGTACTGGAAATTTATAAACTTCCTTCATTAATTTTTATCCTGACTTTCGGTTTGTTTATCGGGAATCTGTATAAGTTTAAAAAGTTTAAGTGGATAAAAAAATTACATCCGGAAGAACTTAAAATTGAAGACCAGAAGTTTAAAGAAATCACGATAGAAACGGCATTTCTGGTTCGGGCCCTATTCTTTATATTGTTTGGTTTTCTGCTTCAAACATCTGAAATCATCAATACAGACACCCTGTTGTTATCGGGAGGAATAGTGACCGTCATTTTCATGTTTCGAATCATTCAACTCAAGATCTCACATCTTCCTTTAAAACCGTTGTTGTTTGTTGCACCCAGAGGGCTTATTACCATTTTGTTATTCCTTTCTATCGTTCCTGCCCAACGTTTAGTGCTGGTCAATAAATCCCTGATCGTTCAGGTAATTGTTCTTTCGGCTTTTGTTATGATGTTTGGGTTAATGGCTTTTCCGGAAAAAGAGAATTAAATTTAAGTTAATTAGTTGATTAGTTAACCAATTAACCAATTAACCAATTAACCAATTAACCAATCAACTAATCAACCAATTAGCCAATTATCCAATCAACCGCTTCATTGACATAGCCTCTAACGTATTAAACCTGAATTTAAATATATTGGCGACTTTTTTATGTACAAATAATATTCCTGCCAACCATCCGAAAATTGACTTGCCAATATCATAGTGTAAAATGTCGGTCATAAGTACTCCTCCCTTAACCGATTTGAAATGATGTTCGTGATGCCATATTTTATAGGGTCCCAGGCGTTGTTCGTCGACAAAATAATCTTTTTCTTTGATATGGGTGATCTCTGTACACCAGTTTATAGAAATATTACCCATCGGTTTTAACCGGTAATGAATCAGTAATCCTTCATACATGGTATCCGGTAATTCAGACATGATTTCAAAAACCATGTCCTTAGGAGTAACTTCATTCAGATTTTTGGGAGTAGCAAAAAAATGCCATGCTTCATCCAGGGTGACTGGTAATAATTGTTCTTGCTTCAGAAAATACATTTGAGATTTTTTAATGATAATTGATATTAACTTACTTTTTTCTTATTTAATATTCGATTTATATTGTAACAAAAAATCATCTCAGATAGTTTCTTAGCTGTAAGTTTGATACAAAACATCGGTCAATTTATCTATTCATTTAGCATTTATAGGATTGGTTTTTTCTTATTACCACTTTTTTTCTTTAATTCATTAAGAATAATTCTTATAACTCAACAGAAAGTAGTAATTTTGCACTCGCTTAGAAAATTCGAAAATTAAACTATATTATGGCAGAAAAAAAAATGAATTTATTGGCTGATTTTCCACCTGTTAGCACTCAGCAATGGATGGATAAAGTCACAGTCGATCTCAAAGGAGCTGACTTCAACAAAAGGCTCGTTTGGAAAACCAGCGAAGGTTTCAATGTACAGCCTTTTTACCGGGCAGAGGATATTGAAACACTGAAAACAAAGGATTCAGCACCGGGAGTATTTCCGTATGTACGTGGAACAAAGCCCGGAAATGAATGGCTGGTCCGTCAGGACATAGCTGTTGAAACCGCCAAAGATGCCAATGCAAAGGCATTGGAAATCTTGTATAAAGGCGTCAATTCTATCGGTTTCAGATTGAAAAAAGAAGAACTGAGTCCGGCTTACATTGCTACATTACTGGAAGGTATTGCTGCAGATTGTGTGGAACTAAACTTTTGCATTTGCGTGAGTAAAGCAGCAGAGCTGGCAACGATCCTGACCGGTTATTTCAAATCGAAAGAATATGATGTGACTAAATTGCAGGGTTCGATCAATTTTGATCCGATAAACCGCATGCTTCTAGCTGGAAAAGAACTAACCAAAGAACAAATCACCGAAAAAGCCAAAGCAACAGTCCTTGCTGCTGTAGGCTTGCCATTTTACCGTGTCATTACTGTCAATGCAAAAACATTGAACAATGCAGGTGCTTTTGACGCTCAGGAATTGGGTTATGCACTGGCTTGGGGTAACGAATACCTTTCGTTGCTTGTTGATGCCGGAGTAGATACTTCACTGGCTGCTAAAAAAATTAAATTCAACTTTGGGGTTGGTGGCAACTACTTTATGGAAATTGCCAAATTCCGTGCAGCCCGTATGTTATGGGCTTTGTTGGTAGATGCCTATCAACCTGCATGCAAGAAAGACGATTGCAAAAGCACTGAAAACGGAATCTGCAAATGTGCTGCTAAAATGCGCATTCATGCCGAAACAACCACTTTCAATAAAACCATACTTGACGCCAACGTGAACATGCTTCGTACTCAAACGGAAGCCATGAGCGCTACGCTGGGCGGTGTCAACTCACTTACCGTACTGGGATACGATTCGATTTTCCGTCCTACGGATGATTTCTCCGAACGTATTGCCCGCAACCAACAATTATTATTAAAAGAAGAATGTCATTTCGATAAAGTATCCGATCCTGCTGCAGGTTCGTATTATGTTGAAACACTGACCAATGAAATCGCTGCCCAGGCATGGAAATTATTTCTGGAAGTGGAAGAACAGGGTGGTTTCTTCGAAGCTATTGCAACCGGAAAAGTACAACAGGCTGTGAAAGCAACTGCTGCAGGTCGCCTGAAAGCAGTATCAAGCCGTCGTGAAGTGTTGTTGGGAACGAATCAATTCCCTAACTTCAATGAAATAGGTGGTGAAAAAGTACTGAAACAGGATGTTGCTGATTGCTCATGTGATCATCATGGTACAGAAAAACTGTTACCGGTTCGTGGAGCATCCGAATTCGAAGCATTGCGCTTTGCCACTGAGGGAGCTGCTAAACGTCCGAAAGCATTTATGTTGACTATTGGTAGTTTGTCTATGCGGTTGGCTCGTGCCCAGTTCTCATGCAACTTCTTTGCCTGTGCCGGATACGAAGTGGTGGATAACCTTGGTTTTGATACCGTTGAAGAAGGCGTAAAAGCTGCATTTGAAGCAAAAGCCGATATTGTGGTTCTTTGTTCGAGTGACGACGAATATGCTGTACTGGCACCTGCTGCTTATGCATTGGTGAAAGGAAAAGCTGAATTCGTGGTTGCAGGAAATCCGGCTTGTACCGACGAATTGAAAGCATTAGGAATTGAACATTTTGTAAATGTCAAAACCAATGTCCTTGATGAATTGAAAGTGTTTAATGCTAAATTGCTCTAAGAACCAAGAACCAAGAACCAAGAATCAAGAGTCTGCGAGCTATGCATAACTTTAAGAAACTAGATATTTGGACAAAATCGATGGAGTTAGTTACTAAAATTTATTCAATTACTAACTCATTCCCAAATCAAGAAAGATTTGGTTTGACGTCCCAAATACAAAGGGCCGCTGTATCGATTCCAGCAAATATTGCCGAAGGCTCAGCAAAATCAAGCAATAAAGATTTTGCACGATTTCTGGAAATGTCAATTGGATCTTCGTTTGAATTGGAAACTGAACTTATTATAGCATTAAACTTAAAATATATTGATTCGGGGGTTTTTTTCTAATATAGAGACTAAAATCAATGAAATTCAAAAAATGATAAATGGATTTAAACAATCTTTGAATTAAGAACAATCTTCTCGACGTAAATAATCGTCTTGGATCTTGGATCTTGGTTCTAAAATCTAAAATAAATGAAACCAAATTTTAAAAATATAGACATACAGAATTTTTCTGTAACGTCAAAAGCTCCAGAAACGGAAAGCACCTGGCTGACTCCGGAGCTGATTCCCGTAAAACCATTTTATACCAAAGATGATCTGGCTGGAATGGAACATTTAAATTATGCTGCCGGACTTCCACCTTATTTACGTGGTCCTTACAGCGTAATGTATGCTATGCAACCCTGGACGATCCGTCAGTATGCAGGTTTTTCTACTGCAGAAGAATCAAATGCATTTTATCTTCGTAACCTGGCTGCCGGACAAAAAGGGCTTTCAGTAGCTTTCGATTTACCTACCCACCGTGGGTATGATGCCGATCACGAACGTGTGGTAGGTGATGTTGGTAAAGCCGGTGTATCGATTTGCTCGGTAGAAGATATGAAAGTATTGTTTGATGGTATTCCATTGAATAAAATGTCGGTTTCCATGACCATGAACGGTGCCGTACTTCCAATCCTGGCATTTTATATCAATGCCGGTCTGGAACAGGGTGCCAAACTCGAAGAAATGGCTGGTACCATTCAGAATGATATCCTGAAAGAATTTATGGTGCGGAATACGTACATTTATCCACCTAAGTTCTCCATGAAAATCATCGCTGATATCTTTGAATTTACCTCGAAGAAGATGCCTAAGTTTAATTCCATTTCTATTTCGGGTTACCACATGCAGGAAGCAGGTGCTACAGCTGATATTGAGCTGGCTTATACCCTGGCAGACGGACTGGAATATTTACGTGCCGGAGTTAATGCCGGAATGGATATTGACTCGTTCGCACCACGTTTGTCATTTTTCTGGGCAATCGGGATGAACCACTTTATGGAAATTGCCAAAATGCGTGCAGCACGTATGTTATGGTCAAAAATCGTAAAACAGTTCAATCCGAAAAATCCAAAATCACTGGCATTGCGTACACACTCGCAGACTTCAGGATGGTCGTTGACCGAACAAGATCCTTACAACAACATTGGACGTACCTGTGTTGAAGCTATGGCAGCTGCGCTGGGACATACCCAATCGCTTCATACCAATGCGCTCGACGAAGCTATTGCATTACCTACTGAATTCTCTGCCCGTATTGCCCGTAATACACAGATTTATATCCAACAGGAAACCAACATTACCAAGGAAGTTGACCCATGGGCCGGTTCTTATTATGTGGAAACTCTGACCAATGAAATCGCCGAAAAGGCATGGGCATTGATCGAGGAAGTTGAAAAACTGGGCGGTATGGCTGCAGCTATTGAAACAGGTATTCCAAAGATGCGTATTGAAGAAGCTTCAGCCCGCACACAGGCACGTATCGATTCAGGAAGTCAGATCATAGTTGGTGTAAATCAATTCCGTCTGGAAAAAGAAGCTCCGATTGATATCCTGGAAGTGGATAATACAGCCGTACGTATTCAACAGATTGAAAGGTTGAAACAACTGCGTGCCAACCGTAACGAAACAGAAGTGCAAAAATCGCTTGCTGCCATTACCGAATGTGCCAAAACCGGAAACGGTAACCTACTTGAATTAGCCGTTGAAGCTGCGCGTTTGCGTGCTTCCCTGGGTGAAATCTCCGATGCCTGCGAAGCAATTGCAGGTCGTTATAAAGCAACCATCAGAACAATTTCAGGCGTGTATTCATCAGAAACCAAAAACGATGCAAGCTTTATCAAGGCTTGTGAACTGACAGAGAAATTTGCCAAAAAAGAAGGTCGTCGTCCCCGTATCATGATTGCAAAAATGGGTCAGGACGGTCATGACCGTGGTGCAAAAGTAGTGGCTACCGGATATGCCGATTGCGGATTCGACGTGGATATGGGACCATTGTTCCAGACACCTGCCGAAGCAGCAAAACAAGCCGTTGAAAATGATGTACACATTTTAGGTGTATCGTCACTGGCAGCAGGTCACAAGACCCTGATTCCTCAGGTTATTGCTGAATTGAAAGCATTGGGTCGTCCGGATATCATTGTTATTGCCGGTGGAGTTATTCCTGCTCAGGATTATGACTTCCTGTACAAAGCAGGAGTCGCAGCTATCTTTGGCCCGGGAAGTCCGGTTGCCAAAGCAGCTTGTACGATTTTGGAGATCTTGTTGGAAGACTAAAAGAATTTACAATTTAGTCATTTACAATTTACTATTAAAACGGACTTGCCTTATATAGGTGAGTCCGTTTTTAATATTTAAATGAATACGAATCTAATGTCATTAAGAAAAGTATTTAGGATATGATTGACTATTTATTAATCCGTATATTGCTATAATACAATATATAATAAAATAATCATAATTTTTGAGGATTATATTCCTCAAATATATTTAAATATGAGGAATTAAATCCTCAAAAATATGTATATATGAGGAATGCAATCCTCAAATATAGTTAATTATATTGTTTTGTCAAAATATTAATTTTTGTTTGTAACAAAATAATCATGAACTAGCTTTATAAGGTGAGCCCGTTTTCTTATTAATACAACGTAACCAACATTTTTTGCAAAATTGTATCTCCTACCAAACTACTTCCGTTTTTTTCATTCAACGTACGATTGATATTTATCATAGCTATTTCCTGTTGATGGATCAATTCCGTATTTGATTCAGATACCTGAGTACTATTCTCCGACTGAGCATTGTGAGCCAGTTCAGATTCAGGAATCGTTTCAATCTGTTTAATTCTTTTTTTTCCATGTATTGGAACTACAATTGCTGGATTATCTGTAGTATCCGGTTTATTTATATATTTTATTACCTGAACAACATCGTGAACAATTTTAGTTTCGACAGACCGTGATAGATTAATCCCGAAGCCAATCAAAAAGAAAATCAGAGCAGCTGCGACAGATTGATACATTGGCATTTTGAGTTGAAATATACCGGAACGATTCACTTTAACAGCAAGGGCTTTATTCAGTCTGTCTTTTATTACAGGTCTCGGGAGTATATCAATGTTTAGTTTCTGAGCTTCCAACGAAGTATAAAGTGTCCACATGGATACATATTCTTCTTCCGTGAGTATGCTTTCTACCCATTGTTTCTCTGAATTGCTAAGTTCATCAAACAGTTTATTGTAAAGCAATTTTTCAAGTCGGTCAAAATCGGTATTTGAAATGGTTTCCATATTCATTAGTTTAATTCGGGTTTAAAAACTGATAATTTTTGCGAAAGTTGTTTCGTCAGATAGAACAGACGCGATTTAACAGTACCTTCCGGACAATTGATGATTTCGGCAATTTGTTTTATGCTCATTTCTTCCACAAATCGCAGGTCGAAAATCGTTTTGGCTTCCACGTCCAACTTGTCCAGTTCCAATTGCAATTGGGTGTCAAATAGTTTTCGATCAAAATTCTCGTTGTTTAGTTCAAATAGTTCACTATTTTTTGCTAAGGTGTATTTTTCGTGCTCGCTTCTCACTAGTCTGCTCCGGTATTCGTTCTTAATCATATTGCTTGCCAGAGTATAAAACCATGTGTTGAATTTCTTATTACAGTCGAAACTTTCAGGTTTTTCTATAATCTTCAAAAACAAATCGTGTAACAAATCCTCGGCTTTTTCCCTATCACCATTCAGCATTCGGAAGAAAAAGTTGAGTAGTAGTTTGGAATAACGTTGGTACAATTGGTCAAACGCCGACTGCCCACCTTTGGTGAGCAGCGACATAAGTTCTTCGTCGGTTAGTTTGCTGTAATTCTTTCGGAATAACGACATATTTCTATTTCTCTAAGTTTTTCACCCACTCTGAATAACCCGAGTTTCTGGCAACTGTTATTGCAAACTCTTTCATCTTTTTTGCTTTATCAGGCTCTCCGCTTTGTTTGTAATAATCTGCAAGTTTCACAAACGAAGCTATGTAACCACCATTCACCATTTTGCATGCACTTTCAGCAGGGTTGTTATAAAAAGTTCGCTTCAAGAAATCAAGCATGAACTTATTCTCAATATTGTTTCTCAACACAGCTATATTATTGAACGATTTAGTACTGTATTTCATCGATAAACCTACAAAATACATTTTATTCTCAAATTCCTTATACACATCCAAACCAGTAAAAACTGATACGTAAATAGGTTTGTTAGTAACAGTGGTTACTATATGCTTAAATAGATTCTTGTCGATTTTATCCGAATCATTTTTAAAAGAAAGAGGGGATATATTATTCACGGTAAATACATTTTTCCGATATTCATCATAAAAAGTTGCAAGAGGAATACTAAGAACCAATACATCAGGTCTGATTTTTTGACTATACTGCAAGACCCAATAGGGATAGGTATCGTTATCACCATAAGTAAGAAGTATCGCATTTGGCTCCAAAGATATTAAATTATTGTATGCAGTGGTTAACATCTCCTGTGGCATTTCATTACACTCATACCATTTTTTGCACGTCAACTCAAGATTCGTTTTATCATTTACAAATTGATAGTGATTCACAAGAAGAGGTAAAAGAAGAGGATCAAACGGTTTAAGCTCTTGTGCTTTTAGAAGATATTCTGTGGATATATTAAATCCGGGAATACTTTCTTCATAAGTTTTCAGGACATAATATTCAAAGCTGTTAGGTATTGCTTTTTCCGCCAATTCAATTATTTTTGCTTTTGGAACAAAATAATCCCCGATTTTGCTTTCCCATTTTTTATAGTCACAACATTGCCCGGCCATTCTATTTGCCGTAAACCAGTAAACCCAAGCCATTTTATTCATAGTTCCATTATCTATTTCCGTTTTCCATGCTTTGGCTTGTTGTTCGTACCAATTGAAATCGTGTACCTGACGTACAATTGAATAAACAGGTTCCGGTTGTTGGGCAAAGCTCTGAATCGAAAGGGCTGTAAGCAACAGCCCGAGAATAAGTTTCATTGAAGTTTTCATGTGAGGGAATTTTAAAATTGTTTTATAAGTTATACACACAATAATGGAAAACGTTCATAAAACAATAAAAATTTGGAAATATTTCATTGAATTCTCAAAAGATCATTTAAATTACAATTATCTGTATAAAGCAGGTTTAACAACCACCTTTGATTCTGAATACCGGTTGCCAAAGCAGCTTGTACGATTTTGGAGATCTTGTTGGAAGACTAAAAGAATTTACAATTTAGTCATTTACAATTTACTATTTAAAACGGACTTGCCTTATATAGGTGAGTCCGTTTTTTTGTATTTTGTAACGGATAATCTGAAGGTAGGGTGTTATTAGGATATTAATTTAGTTAATATACGATAAAAATGAATTTTATATTTAAGATTAACTTTCAAAAATTGTATCTTTGACTCGGTTTGTAACATCAATTAATAAAACAGGTATTATTCACCTCGGTGTCTGTCATTTTTTTCGTAAGAATGAAAGTTGTAAAGTAAACGATGAAATACCTTTTAATTGATGAATCAGTGAAATCAATTCAGTACCAATTGAAAATAATTCTTATAAAGGAGCGAAACGAAGAACTTTCGATATCTTCAACTATTTAAATCCTCAATTTATATTTTGATTTAAAGCATACTGAATCGAACGCATCTCATTAAAGTTGACTTAATAATGGTTCTGAAATAAGTTGGAATTATTTCGACCCGTTTAATTTTATGAAATATTTTTTATTAAAAAACCGATATAATATTCCCAAATCTAAATTGAAATCAATGAAAAGAAAAATGTTTAATCCCCTGTTCGGAAAATTATTCCTGTTACTATCTATCTTTGGTCTTTTTTCGTGTAATAAGGACGAAGTTAAAACTCCTCCTTTAACAAAAGAACAAGTCTGGACGGACAGTATATTTTCGGCCATGCAAGAAATTTATTTATGGAACGATGCTTTACCTGCTACCTTGGATGCCCGAAAATATCCTACAGCTGACAGCGCCCTGGTATATCTTACAGGCTTAAAGATTAATCCAGAGACAGGCAGTCCGATTGATCATTATAGCTTTTTAGATAAGATTGGAAATTTAAGCGGAGAAATAGGAGGAGGAACTGCCAGTGGTGATTATGGTTTTATGGTGGAAGCCGGATATAATGCTACCGGACAAGTCTCTTTCTTTGTTACCTATGTTTACACCAACTCTCCTGCAGGTAAGGCTGGAGTAGCCCGATCGTACGAAATTACAAAGATTAATGGAAGCGATCAGGTTCATCCCGGTGTGAGTAGTCAGGGTTACCTGGTAGCTTCATCAGCAGGTTATGTGAATATGACGAAAGCCCTGTTCAACTCAACAGCAGCATCTTTTAGCTTTAAAAAGCAGGATGGTAGCACAATGGATGCTTCTCTGAACGCTGGATCTTATGCTATAAACAGTGTATTGTATGATAAAGTATTTGATGCCGGGTCCAAAAAGATAGGATACCTGGTTTTCAATCAATTTCTGGGTGCATCTTCTCAAACAGAACTTAGTAATACGATTTCTAAATTCGAAAGCAGCGGTGTTCAATACTTAATAGTGGATCTTCGGTATAATGGAGGTGGATCTGTAGAAACCTGTGAGAAATTTTGTAGCTTACTTGCACCTCAATCGGCGAATGGTAAACTTATGTATTCCTATAAAATGAACACCGGTTTAATGAAATATTATGCAGATAATAAAATAAGCCTTAGTACGAATTATACAAAAACCAATTCTTTCCAACCTACAAAAATCTACTTTATCGTGAGTGGGGGAACAGCATCAGCATCCGAACTGCTTATAAATAATTTACGACCTTATTTCACCGGAAATCTTTTTTTAATTGGCCAGACTACTTATGGAAAACCCTGTGGCTTCTGGGCCACACCTATAGGTTACACCGATAAACAGACAACACCAAAAGAAGGGTATGATCTGTATGCCGTTTCGTTCGAAACGATAAATTCGAATAACGAAGGAGGTTATTATGCAGGTATGACTCCGGGCACTGCAAAATATCCCGGAATAAAAGCTTATGACTCCTACAACCTGTCGTGGGGTGATGTGACTGATGCCTGTGTGGCGCAAGCTATTAATCATATTTCAGGTGGAGCATTTAAAGTGGCTGCACAATCAAAAGTAAAAACAGTGAATGTATCTGCTGTTTCTAATTTCGACCGACAATTCAAAGGTATGATCGATTTCAGAAAAAAGTTATAAACGAATGTACACTTATCCTGTATCTGACATTTCAGGATCATTCAATCACATTTGATACTGCAGTTATATGATGCATGAAATATTTCTTCATTCTTAGAAATAGATTCTGAAAATACTACATTCTTTTTTTCTATTCTAAGAAGATACATCTATCTAAATATTGATTTAGTATATTAAATTTAAAAGCGGACTTTCCTGTTAAGGGGGAGTCCGTTTTCTTTTATGTTAGTAAACAAAGTTTTAAGATCCCCGTTTTAAGAACTAATAAAAAGTATGTTTATCCACAAAGTGTCATAACGTATAGATTGAGTCTTGATTGCAGGATGGTTCTAATGAAGCCCTATATAGTGAGGGTTTCATAAAAATAAACTTTGTAAATCAGTGTAATCTGTGGACAAACTTTTTCATTTATATCCTGTAATCATTTTCTTTTGTAAAAGATAAATCTGTGAAGTGGCGTTATCCAATCATAATATGGATAATTATTTTAATGAACCTAAATCCAAATAAGGTTTTCATTGCGTCTAACTATAAAAGCAGTTCAATTGTCAAAACCGGCAATTCAATATCCCGTTCCGGTCACTCAATCTTTATTAGTTGTACAGTATTTCCGGCAGATATATTTTTGTTTCGTAATCCATTGTATCTGGAGGAAAGCAAAACGTAAAATATATATATTAAAATATCAAAAATTTAAAAGTTGTAATGTTTCGGGTTTTTTAAAGTCTTGTTTAAAAAAAGTACTGCCATCAAACTGAACAGCATCAACAATAATACGGAATAAATCAAAAACAAATACTATCATACTAAACTCATAAAAAATCATTTATATGAAAAATTTTAAATCCATAAATTTTATCAGATTCTTTCTTCTTGCCTTCTGTGCATTAATGGTTACTCAGTTACAGGCCACCAATAAGATAATTGGCCGTATTGTTGATGCTAAAAAACAACCGGTGGAATTTGCCACGGTTTCGTTGCTCAGTTCTAAATCGAACAAATACATCCAGGGTGATGTAAGCAATAACAAGGGTGAGTTTGTTATCGATAAAGTTTCCAAAGGTGATTATTTATTGTCCGTTACGCTGGTTGGATATGTCAAAAACGAATCGGAGAAAGTAGTCATTGATTCGGACAATAAACTGGTTGAAAAGAATATCGTTTTAAAAGAAAATGAAATACGCCTTGCAACGGTTGAAGTGAAAGCAAAAAAGAAATTTATCGAACAAACGGTTGATAAAATGGTGGTCAATCCCGAAGCTTCGGTTACTTCGGCAGGAGATAATGTCTATGAAATCCTGAAAAAGGTGCCGGGTGTTACCATTGATAACAATGAAAATATCAGCCTGAAAGGGAAGCCGGGAGTGATGATACTCATTGATGAAAAACCTACCTATGTATCGGCCGATCAGCTTGCCACGCTGCTCAAGAGCATGCAGGGTAAGAATGTCGATCGCATTGAGGTTATGGAAAACCCGCCGGCACGTTTTGATGCCGAAGGAAATGCCGGCATTATCAATATCAAAACCAAACACAACAAAGCTCCGGGCTTTAACGGAAGTGTAAATGCCGGAACGAATATTGCCAGTAAAGCGCGTGAAAACGGAGGCCTTGACCTGAATCTGAATCTTGGTAAACTGAATGTCTACGGGAATTATTCTTACTATAGCTGGGCCGGTTGGAATGCCCTGGATGCTACACGCCGTTTCACGTCCACCGAACTGGCCGGATCGTACCAACTGATCAACTCAACTGATAATTACCATGGACATGCCCATAACTACAAAATTGGTGCCGACTATTTTATTCAAAAGAATCATGTCATCAGTTTTATGGTCCGTAGTAATTCCGGATCAAATATGGATGAAGGTAACAGCAAAACTTCCTTTGCTGATGTGAACAGAACCATCGACACATCATTAATAACTATTTCATCGAACCCGAACCGTTGGGACAACAAAACCTACAACGTCAATTATAAGTGGGACATCGATTCAACCGGACGGTCATTGTCGGTTGATGCCGATTATGCACACTTTTATTTCCGTTCTTCTTCCGACCAGAACAGCGATTTCTTTGATATGAACGGAAACAAAATTAATAAAGTAGCCACCATCCATTCGGAGCAGGGGAGTGACATTGATGTCATTACAGCCAAAATTGATTATGTCCATCCGATTAATAAAATCTATAATTTCGAAACAGGTATCAAGACCAGTTTTGTCACCAACGACAGTCGGAATGATATGGTGGGGTATACCAATCAACACGACAAATTTATCTATACTGAAAATATACAGGCAGGATATGTAAACGGACGGGCACAGTTTAACAAGACATCATTGCAGCTTGGTTTACGACTCGAAAATACCAATTCTACCGGCAATTCTGTTTCCACCAACCAGATCAATAAGGCATCCTACCTGAAGCTTTTTCCGTCATTCTTTGTGCAACAAACACTGAATGCCAACCACAGCATTAATTTCAGTTACAGCTACCGCATTGGCCGTCCGAATTACAACATGCTCAATCCGTTTGTGTGGACACTCGACCCTTACACCCAGAATACCGGGAATCCGTTGCTGAATCCTCAGTTTACCCATGCAGCCAAATTTTCGCACACCTATAAAGGCATGTTTATTACCAGCATTGGATACAATTATACGAACGATCTGTATACCATGGTGCTTTATCAGAATGATGTCACGAAAGTGGTGACTCAAACCATGACGAACCTGAGCAATTGTTTCGATTTCAATGCTTCCGAAACATTCCAGGTACCCGTTGCCAAATGGTGGAATATGAATGGTACTGTGACCGGATTGTACAACGAGGTAAATTCGAATGTCGGTGAATCGGCTTCATTCAAACGCTGGTGTTTCAATGGCAATATCACCAATAATTTCTCTTTGCCCTATGACATAAACGCGGAGTTAAGCGGGTATTATACGTCGTACCAGTTGCTGGGCAACGTTACCCTGAACCCCCGTTACAACATTGATTTCGGACTTCAACGTAAATTCATGAACGATAAAATCATGCTCAAGGCTTCGGTGAGCGATATCTTCAATACAAACAGTTCGGGAGGGTATTCAAAATACAACAACGTGGATATTGTTTTTAAAAATACTTACGATTCCCGCCGCCTGAACGTATCGCTGAGTTACCGCTTTGGAAAAGATGAATTTAAAACCCGTGCCAACCGTGCCACTGCCTCCAGCGAGGAAGAAAGCCGCAGCTCAAAGTAATCAACATTCACCGGAGCAGTTAAATTATTAAATAGTAAAATATAAAATGGTTGTCAATAAATGCTGTAAATTATTTTTTTTATCCATAGTATCTTTGATAAGAAAAGGTGAACAGTTTCAATATAAAAGAATGAGTTTTTTTAAGGTTAACTGATTGTGTCTTGATTTAATGATAAGAATAAGGTTTTGAATTTCAAAACCTTATTCTTTTAATCTCTCAAAATGATTAATTTATCTAACTTTATTTTACAATAAACGCTGACATCATCTCTACAATGTCAGCGTTTTTTATGTCATTTCATGTGATGGAATCGCCGATATCGTTATTCGAAAATAAAGTCAGTACCGTCAGCTTAACCTCAAACCCTTCAAACCCCAAACCCTTTAAACATTAAACTCTTCAAACCCCAAACCCCAAACTCTTCAAACTTCAAACTCTTCAAACTTTAAACTCTTCAAACGCGCAGCGTTCACCAAATCCTAACCCTCAGACTCTCCGCCCGCCACATAGCATCACCCTGTTTAACGCCAAAGGTGGCATAGAATTCAGGCATGTTCGATAGTGGTCCCAGCACTCTCCATTTTGCCGGGGAATGTTCATTGCTCTTGATCTGGTTTGCCATGGCTTCCGGGCGCATATCAAGCATCCATGCCAGTGCATATCCCAGAAAATAACGCTTGTCCGGATTCAGCCCGGCAATCAGTTCGTTATCCTTGTATTGTTTTGTTTTTTTGAATGCCTCGTATCCCATAATTACACCACCCAGGTCGGCGATGTTTTCACCCTGTGTCAGTTCACCGTTGATGTGCAGCTTATCCACCGCAACATAGTTGTTGAATTGGGTCACAATCATTTTCGTTTTTTTGTTAAACTTCAGGCTGTCCTCTTTAGTCCACCAGTTGCTCAGGTTGCCCGATTCGTTGTATTTGCACCCCTGGTCGTCGAAACCGTGGGTGATTTCATGCCCGAAAGTAGCACCAATGATCGAATAGAGTAAGGCATCATCGGCCATTTTACCTTCGTATCCCGGAACAAGGATATTACAGCCCGGGATAACAATTTCGTTGTTTGAAGGATTATAGTACGCATTGTATGTCTGCGGTTGCATACCCCATTCTGTCCGGTCAACCGGCTTGCCATACTTATGAATCATGTAATTGTATTCCCATTGGTTGGCATGCATGATATTTTTCACATACGATGTCCGGTCAACCTGCAGGGCACTCAGGTCTTTCCATTTATCAGGGTAACCCACTTTCATGATCACTGCCTGAAGTTTTTTGAGTGCTTTTTCCTTGGTGGTGGCACTCATCCAATCAAGCGCTTTGATTCGTTCGGCAAATACCTCTTTGATAGCATTGCCTATTTCCACTAATTTTTCCTTGGTTCCTTTGGGCAGGTATTCGGTGACATATACCTGGCCGATGAGTTCACCCAGTGATCCGTCGGTTTGTTCAACTACCCGTTTCCACCGTGGTTTGGGTTCTTTTATTCCCTTGAGTGTTGTGGAATAAAAATTAAAGTCCTCCAGGAAGGTCTTATCATCCATGTATTCCGCCAGTCCGTTCAGCAGTTGGAATTTCAGGTAATTCTTCCAGTCGGCTATCGAGTATTTTTTTAGGTAGACGTTCAGTGCGGTAAGAAATTCAGGCTGTCCAACAACAACAGTGTCCACTTTTGATAACCCCGAAGCATTCAAAAATATCTTCCAGTCCAGGTTTGGTGTCAGGGCAGCCAGTGCGCCGAAGGTCATTTTATGGTAATTGGCTATCGGGTCACGGGTATCTTCACGTTTGCGTGATGTTTTGGCAATCAGGGTTTCCATTTCCATCAGTCTGGAAGCCGCCAGTTTGGCATTCGCTTCAGGATAGCCCATGATGGTATACATTTTTGCTACATGGGCAATGAATTTTTCACGTATAACTTTTGCGTTGGCATCCGTGTCGAAATAAAAGCTCCGGTCGGGAAGGCTCAGTCCTCCCTGGGTGATATAGACCTGGTATTTGCTGCTATTCCTGTCGTCCTGGGTAACATACATATTCAACAATGGTGCATTGGATACGGTATGGATATAAGCCGCTTCCCTGACAATGCCGTTCAGGTTGGTAATCCTGTCAATGGTGGCGAAATCACTTTTCAGGTCGTCGATTCCTTTTTTATTCAACCCTGTGCTGTCCATTCCCGAAAAGAACAGATCGCCTATTTTCTGTTTGTTGCTTCCCTTTACGGCATCATGAATGGCTGCCGATGATTCGCATATCTTGCGTACCTGTGCATTGATGGTGTCCTGAACCAGTTGAAAGATCCCGTTGCTTTGTTCACTCGCCGGAATGGGATGTTGCTTAAACCACGTGCCATTGGCATACTGGAAGAAATCACTCCCGGCTTTCACCGTTGAATCAATGTGTGATGCCAGTGCATCTTCGTTATCTGCTGATTTTTTAGAAGAAGTACAGCCTGCCAGGCCAGTCAACAGAACCATGCTGCAGGGTAGGAGATAGATACGCGCTTTTTTCATACTGTTCAGGTTTTTAAGAGTTAATGCGTGTGTTCTTAGTGTCATAGAATATTACGTGTTGCAAAATTAACAAAATAATTTCAATATTGTTTATCTTACCTTTTTTTTGAAATTTGCGGATAAAACTGACTATTGACAATTTAATATGATTATCCGCAATCAGTTCTAAAACGCAATTATGAAGCCCTCACTTCACTCTAATAAATAATTACATAGTGAGGGCTTCATTACCCGTCCTCCCGGATTTACAATCATTTTCAGATGTACAAATGGTCATATCAGTCATTGGGTTCCGATAGTTATCGGAATTCAATCACAATTCTTGTATTCTTAGGTCCCGATAGCTATCGGGATGTAAGCCTCTTAAAACTCGGACCTGATGAATCTGACATACCCGTAAGATCAGTCCGATTCACTTAATTTCCTCACAATATGCATACTGGCTAACAGTAAAATCCTTTTCTGCCAGCGGATCGACACTCGTTCACCTAGGAAAATGGTGAGCATGCGCTCACCATTTTATAATCGTATAAGACTTTAAGTTGTTATTTTAGCAATTCAAAACGTTATATATTGTTCTCACTTAACATAATATTTCTTTTTAAAAAATAGATATTTAATTCCTTTACCTTCAACATTTTCCTCGATAAATCCCTGAAAGTAATTTATTCCTTTTTTTTCTGTTTTAGTTTTATAATGAATTCTATAATTTCCTGATGCAGGTACAATTCTTATAAAAGATTCCCTATACTCTATATTAACCTCGAATTTATTTTTTTTGTTGTAACTAGGATTACAAAACAACAATTCAGCCTCTAACGAATCTCCAATAATCAAATTGTTTTTCGTAAACTTGATGATAAAATATAATGATTTTTCGAGTATTGGTTTCTCATTCTTATCATATACGATATGACGATTTAAACAACTTTCTTTATATTTGTTAGATTTGGTATTGTCAAAGAATGAATCTATAATAGAATCCGGATTTAACAAAACAAATTCTTGAAGTGAATCAAGTTTATTCCGACTATTGTAATAACGAAAGAAACCATATCCTTTACCATCGATAAATTGACCTTTTCTTTTTATATATCCATTTTCAAAATATTCTATAACCTTACCATTCATTAATCCATTTTTATAGTATTTTTCATAATGTTTCTTACCTGATAGATAATACTCAATATATTTCCCGTCTTTTTTCCCATTTACAATATAATATTCTGATTTAACAGAACCATCTGAAAAATACTCAATCGTTGCTTTTTGTTTTGTACAAGATAACATAAACATGCACAAGAAAATTGTTATAATAAATTTCATATATTTTAAAATTTTATTGTATAATTATCCGTCCCAGCGGATATGTTGCCTTATTTTAGATGTACAAATGTCATGCTAGTCGCTGGGTTCCGATAGCTATCGGAATTCAATCACAATTCTTGTATTCTTATGTTCCCGATAGCTATCGGGATGTAATCCTCTTAAAACTCGGACCTGATGAATCTGTCATACCCGTAGGATCAGTACGATTCACTGAATTTCCAACACAATATGCATACGGGTTAACAGTAAAATCCTTTTCTGCCAGCGGATCGACACTCGTTCACCTCGGAAAATGGTGAGCATGCGCTCACCATTTTATAATCGTAAAGACTTTAAGTTGTTATTTTAGCAATTCAAAACGTTATATATTGTTCTCACCTAACATAATATTTCTTTTTGAAAAACAGATATTTAATTCCTTCACCTTCAACATTTTCCTCAATAAATCCTTGAAAATAATTGACTCCTCTTTTCTCTGTTTTTGTGTTGTATTGAATTGCATAATTTCCTTTCATAGGTATTATTCTAATAAAAGATTCTTTATTAAGGACATTAACTTCAAATTGATTATTATTATTCAGTGTTGGATTACAAAAAAGTAACGTCGCTTTTAATGAATCGCCATTATTTAAAGTGCCATTTTCAAATTTAATAATAAAATAAACTGATTTTTTCATTATAGGCCTTTCATTGTTATCATAAATAACATACCGATTCAAACAACTTTCTTTGAATTTGTTTGAATTTGTTTTGTCAAAAAAATACGATTCTACAATAGAATCTGGATTTAACAAAACATATTCTTTAAGTGAATCAAGTTTATTTTCTCTATTATAATAGCGAAAGAATCCATATCCTTTATCATCAATAAATTGCCCTGTTCTCTTAATATTTCCGTTTTCATAATATTCAACATCCTTCCCATCTAATAATCCATTCTTATAAAAACTCACATAACGTTTTGCCCCAGAAGAATAATATTCAATATATTTACCTTCTCTTCTTCCATTCAAAATATGATATTCAGACTTAACCGAACCATTTGTAAAATACTCAATCGTTGCTTTCTGTTTTGTACAAGATAACATAAACATGCACAAGAAAATTGTTATAATAAATTTCATATATTTTAAAATTTTATTGTATAATTACCATTGGTTTTCCCCGTCCTCCCTGATTTACAACCATTTTCAGATGTATAACTGGTTATGTCTGTCATTGAGTTCGAATAGCTATGGTACCCAGCCACAAGCAATCCCATTTTGTCATTTAATGAAGGAAATATCCGGAAGGACGGGGTCGACACTCGTAAATTCCGGTATGGCAGCATCCTATAACGGGCGCTGAAATCGTACTCGTTCAGCCCGTGCATACGGTCTATCTCTTTATGCAGTAAAGATACGGATTTACTTTATTGGCATTAAGAAAAGCATCTGAAACCACTAGTTTCTCTTAGTCGTTCTTATACTTCATCTGTTGATTTTCAATTAATTATTTTCATATCAACACATTTGAAGCATTACAACATTATTTATTATCCAGTTCTTTTATCTTTTTATAAAGTTCTAATGAACCCTTTCTCTTAGAAAAGAATCCAGCCACTAAACCGATACTTATCAACAAGGTAGCAAATGATGACTTTGGATCAATTACTAGGTGAAGAACAATGGATGCAACTATTAATGCCGTTAATAAATAAATTATAACAGTACCTATTTTAGATGCAAAGAAACCTGCCAATTGCTGTATCTGTTCTTCTTTGGTTTTGTATATGTTGTATTGTTTTACTTGTTTGTAGAATAAGGTAAGCAAACAATCGTTATTAAGCATTTCATTGAATGACTTTGTGTCTTTAAATTCTTTATCAAAAAAATCAAACGACTTTGGCAATCCTTTTTTAAAATGAAGTGTCAGCGAAGTTATAGTGGGTGAGGATTCGCCAAAGTAAAAGCTGTAACCTTGAATTGACTCCCATGGGTATACTCTTTGCTTTTTCACTCTTTCATTGTCTGAATCTAAATACGAAACAGAAAAAGAATCCTTATCCATTTTTAAAAGGACTTTACTTGTAAATAATGCTTTTATTTTTTTTATGAAAATTAAAGGGAATCCAAAGACTAATATAGCAAAGATAAATGAAATCCACGGAGATAAATCTGTTGCTTTGACTATAAATACGATTGCAACAAAACATCCCATCATAAAAAGCCAAATTATCAAAAAAGCCAAATTACCGCTATAAGATTCACTTTTATATTGTAATTTTAAATTATTTGTCATAATATATTTTAAATTTTCTATGTTCGTAATTTAAATTGTTTAAATCATAAATTACAGTGCCTGAAGAATAAGTATTGATACCCCATCTATTATTCTCGGACCTGATGGATCTGTCATACCCGTAAGATCAGTACGATTCACTGAATTATCCGCACAATACGCATACGGGTTAACACTAAAATCCTTTTCTGCCAGCGGATCGACACTCGTTCACCTCGGAAAATGGTGAGCATACGCTCACCTTTTTTTATCGTATCTTACTTTAAGTTGTTATTCTGGTAACACAAAACGTTAGATATCGTTCTCACCTAACATAATATTTATTTTTGAAAAACAGATATTTAATTCCTTCACCTTCAACATTTTCCTCGATAAATCCCTGAAAGTAATTTATTCCTTTTTTTTCTGTTTTAGTTTTATAATGAATTCTATAATTTCCTGTTGCAGGTACAATTCTTATAAAAGATTCCCTATACTCTATATTAACCTCGAATTTATTATTTTTGTTGTAACTAGGATTACAAAACAACAATTCAGCCTCTAACGAATCTCCAATAATCAAATTGTTTTTCGTAAACTTGATGATAAAATATAATGATTTTTCGAGTATTGGTTTTTCATTCTTATCATATACGATATGACGATTTAAACAACTTTCTTTATATTTGTTAGATTTGGTATTGTCAAAGAATGAATCTATAATAGAATCCGGATTTAACAAAACAAATTCTTGAAGTGAATCAAGTTTATTCCGACTATTGTAATAACGAAAGAAACCATATCCTTTACCATCGATAAATTGACCTTTTCTTTTTATATATCCATTTTCAAAATATTCTATAACCTTACCATTCATTAATCCATTTTTATAGTATTTTTCATAATGTTTCTTACCTGATAGATAATACTCAATATATTTCCCGTCTTTTTTCCCATTTACAATATAATATTCTGATTTAACAGAACCATCTGAAAAATACTCAATCGTTGCTTTTTGTTTTGTACAAGATAACATAAACATGCACAAGAAAATTGTTATAATAAATTTCATATATTTTAAAATTTTATTGTATAATTATCCGTCCCCGCGGATATGTTGCCTTATTTTAGATGTACAAATGTCATGCTAGTCGCTGGGTACCGATAGCTATCGGTATCTACCAAATAATTACCCAATAGATTATTATATTTTCCCTTTCATTTATGCAAATTCCTTTCGAATAACCATTTTTCCATCCAATAGGCATATATTTATTTGGTTTTAATCCCTTCCAATACAAACCAGGTTTACTATCCAAAATATAAATTACAAAATCATTAGATAAACCTGTACTGTTTATATGTGAATAAATATTCTCACTATTTATACCAATATTTTCAAATTCATCTTTCTCAAAGAATGGCATTGGATAGTAATTGATATTATTCTTAAATATTTTTTTATAATATATTTTTTTTGAATCATCCCAATAAATTACAGATTCAGTTTTAATTGTTACAAGCGAAGTGTCTGAGGAAACATATTTCTGAAGAGACTTCTTTACTAAATAATTCTGTAATTTAACTGTAATTTTTGATTTGAAATTATAATTCATATAAAAAATACATTGACTTGTAGTATCAATATTTTCTATTGTTGAATGAATACTTGAAAGAGTATCGGGAAAAAAATCCACCATATATGAAGGAAATAGTTTTAATTCTTTTTGGTATTTATAGGTTGCACTATTTTTATTTTCATTTTTATTACATGAAATAAAACACAAATATAAACACAAACAAAAGATACTTTTAATTTTCATATTTTATCGTTTTAGTTTTAATAAATCGAAAAATAAACTGACACCATTTATTGCACTATTTACATTATATCCAGTACGTTGTTCTTCAAAATAAGCCCCCGTCCTCCCGGATTTACAATCATTTTCAGATGTACAAATGTTCATATCTGTCATTGTGTTTCGATAGCTATCGTTACCCAGCCACAAGCAATCCAATTTTCTCTTTTAATGAAGGACATATCCGAAAGGACGGGTATATCCGAAAGGACATGCGAATTCTTTCTTTAATGTGTTTCATAAAATTTCATTTCTATATTAATTAATATTTAGTATAATAGTAATCATAACCATCAGACACATTGTCTCTAATTATTAAAGTGTCATTTTTAATCTGGTAGATAATTTCCTGTTCAGGCCATAGATACCCTGACCAATAATAACTTAATAGATACGTGAAATTATTGGATCCAATATCAGTTTTAACCCATGTAATAGACGAATTAACTACGATTCCTGTAGAATCATTGCCAATAATTATATGGTTGGGGTTTAAAATCATATACGAATTATATGTGCTAATATTTTTGTGAACGGAGATTCCGCCGTATGCATATTCCAATTTCCACTTACCTGTAATATATTTCTGAATTGTAGAAAGGGGTTGATTGTACAATACAATATTTTGAAGTAATTCCTCGTTGTCATTTTTGCATTGAGTAAAGCAAATTAGCAACATTAAAGCAGAAATAATTATTAATGAATTCTTTTTCATTTTGTGGTTGTTTAGTGAATCCAGTGTGGAATTCTTCTTTGTTTTATGGCTCGAAGCATTCCCCCGTACAGCCGGATATATCTACCATCTTATAATGATGTACAAAAGATTATGCCTGTCCCTGGGTTCAGATTGCTATCGGAATGTAATCCCAGCCATAAGCAATCCCATTTTTACATTTAATGATGAACATATCCGAAAGCACAGGTTATAGGCAGAAGTGATGCCCCAGGATAGGCTGCTGGGTTAATACTGCGTCCGTTGTATGGTAGTTTTAACTGAGGCATGCCATACTGTTTACCAGACTAATTTAAAAATTTTTTCTTCCGCATCTTTCTTTTTAATAGTTATACTTATTTTACCATAATCTTTTATTATTGAATCTCCAATATTTGCAAATTCTTCACATCCTGGAAAAGAATCTGCAACTATATTTGATAGTTTTCCATTTTGTGATTTTAAATCAAAGAAGGTACAATTGTGATTTTTGGGATCTTTATAAATTTTTACTATTTTACATCTAAATTCCAAATCAAATGTAGTATTGACATTATGATTGTTATTAAAACAGGAATAGAATAGAGCTATACTTAAAAATAGAACAATACAAAGAGATAATATTCGACAATAAGATTTAAATCGCTTCATAATTACGTGTTGCTAAATTTATAGGTATAAAGTGGAAGTGAAGTAGAAGTTGATCCAATACTTACACCTGGAAAGCTTTTAGATCCAATAGTTAGACCTCCTGAATATTGATTCCAATCTGTTCAACTTATAAGTCTGTTTTATAACACTCCCTGCGGAAAGCGGTACCGCCAGATCAGTAACCCGTGTAAAATACTCGGTTCCCGACTTTCGTACTTCAGCGGCATAGCGGTTAATTACCTGGTTTCCTGTTGAAAATTGAATTGTAACCCGTAATATGATGCCTGAACTCTTTTTTTTTTTGAATTTAAGATTTGCAAATATAATGAAACATTTTTAATATTTGTATTTATTGAATTGCATCCCAATTGCTATCGTGACCTTAATATTCAAGAAGGTGATCCTCAATTTCCTGATTACATCTCATAACTTTTACTGATCAATAGGTAAAATTCAACGTGCAATTATTTACAAATGAGATACCTTCTAAACCACAGTTGCTGTATTTGAAGGTCATTTCCCCTCTGTCCTTCGGCCCAAAAAGTAATAACGATACCCTTATTCCTTTCGGAAATTGGCAAGCTAAAAAGTTAGTTTAAGTTTATTTTATAATATTTTTACACCTTTAGATTTAAATGAATACCTTTTTAAGTCGTTTTGTTCTGGTATTGTCCCTTTCACCCAATTGCCACGGTATATATCGAAAACTTATTAGTTAAACACTTGATGGACGGTACCGCATCGTCAATAATCAAGCTGAAAATAGCGTACGAGACTTGCTTTGGGGCGTAAGAATTATTTTTTCTGTGGTAATCACGAAGCCGCCAGGCATACCGCTTTTATTTATTCATTCATGGCAAGTTGTAAAATAAATAACGTCAACCCGCACGAATGGCTTACAGATGTCATTCATCGCATTCAAGACCATAACATTTAAAACTGGATGAATTACTCCCACAAAATTGGAAACTGAAACATTCTAATTTAAAACTAAATTTAAAAAGCCCATAAAAACAGAACTTAAATCTGCTTTTACGGGCTTTTTTATTATACAAGATGTACTTCGTCGAAGGCTTACGTTCCACGTTCCGTGTTTTGCGTTTTAGAATTTCTGAAACCGGTAAGTGCATTTCTGTAAGCCTTACTGTTTACTGATTATTTTATGTTCGGTATTGGATTGGTTTTGGTTTGGAAAGGTATCTTATTTCACATCCATTTAATATCCATTTATATGCCATATATCTTTATTGATATATGGATGTATTATGGCAAATATATGGTTGATATATGAATGTTATATGGCAAACATTTCCGAACCAAAACCAATCCATTACCAAACAAAAACTATTGAAAGAACATTTGTAGAACAAAAATAAATAAATTAGTGCAGATTTGTACACAAAAAACAAAATATTTTTAACCCCATATAGTTTGCCAGGGCTAAGGTTCATCAGAAAATATTATTCACGGCAAGAATCCGGGTTTAACCTTTCATGAACAGTATAATGTATATTTGGCATATACCGGAAACTGATTCGTCACACTTTAAAAGCCAATAATAGCAGAATCAATATCTGCTTTTATGGGCTTTTTGATTGTACAAGATGTACTTCGCTGAAGGCTTACACTGGATTATACCGATATCTACTGTCAACATAGCGTTAAATGACACACCTGTTCATGCATTTAAACCAATCTACAGCATTTCATCAGGGTTGACAGAAAATACAGAAGCCAGATCACTGAAAATGAACAATGAATTCTATTCCTTCTGATTTGGTAAAAAGAAATAATACTGGCATTCGGATGGTCAGTCATGCACCATCAGAGAGCAAGCTGTTCTGACAAATAAGTCGGGACGGCTTTTTATTTATTAAATACAGCATAAATACAGTATTTTTTCATTTTATTAAAATAGTTATCTGAAATCTTGGAGGTGTTAAAAAGAGTTCGTACTTTTGAAGCGTGAATATCAGTTAAGGATTGCAAATCCTATGCATACAAACCTGGAATTGCAAATTACAACCAAAAAATATGAGCATAGTACATCTAACCATGGTTTACTATATCCGGTAAGATGGGAGAATTAAACAAATAAAAATGTAATTATTGAGTTGCATGGTTTGATACTTTCAGGTAGAGTTTTTCATGAATAAAGGGAAAATTGAAGTATTCAAATCCTCTTTTCCTACAAAGGATTTGGTCATTATGTGTCAGTAATGAAATTCAATAAGTTTATTAGTATGCAAATCATGTTTTTTACGTTAAAAATATTTTCATCAAGTATGATAATAGATTAAGACTGAAAAACCGAATAACAAGGAATCAATACAAAGAAAATGTCAACAAAATGAAGAAATCGTACTACATTACATCCATACTTTTTCTATTGGCTATATCCATAAGTCCATTGGTCAATTCACAGAATTTTGCAAAGAATTGGTTATTTGGAGGTTTTGGATTGGAGTTCAGGCCTGACACCGTTATCATCAGGCATGATTATGCACCGCACGAAAGCAGGGGTATGGGTATTATCAGCGATAAGAACGGTAATTTAATCAGTTATACAAATGGTTTCAATATCTGGAACCGGAATCACACCATTATGCCCAATGGGAAAGATGTACTGGTTGCGGCAGGAAGTCCTTTGATTCAGGAATCAATTATTATTCCCAAACCCGGTACAGGTAGCCGGTATTTTGTTTTTACGGTTGATGCATATAATGGCCAGGTTGCATCAGGTCTTTATTACTCGATTGTTGATTTAAACCTGGATAATGGTTTGGGTGATGTAACAGTAAAAGGTAAAAAAATACTGAATAAAACAACCAATAAAATTACGGCTGTTTACCACAATAACCTGCACGATGTGTGGATTATCACACAGGAATATGATACAAACAAATATTATGCGTATTTACTCACAGAAGACGGCCTTTCAGAAACACCGGTAATAAGTTCTGTTGGCAACTCAATGACTTCTTCATTTGATGGACAACTGAAAGCTTCTCCGGATGGCACTAAAATAGCATGCAGTTATGATAATTTTTCATCCGGTGGATTTAACTTATTTGATTTCAATAATTCAACAGGGAAGCTGTCCAATCCTCTTCTGTTTAATCTGCCGGTAGCTTATCGGGGATGTGATGGGTTGGAATTTTCACCGGATGCAAAAAAACTATTTGTCTACCAGTCAGGAAGTACCGGAGAAAGTGGTATATATCAGTTTAATATCAACAGCGGAACTTTTAACGATATAAACAATTCAAGGTTCCTTTTATTGAAGCCCATGGATAATGGCTTGACCCAGATGCAACTGGCACCCAATGGAAAAATATACATTTCAAAAGGAGGAGGTCAGGATAGCGGAACTAAATACCTGGGGGTTATTGAAAATCCGAATGAATGGGGCACTGATTGTATTGCAAAGGAACTTGGGCTTTATCTGGACGGTTCATCTGCATTTGTAGCATTAACGCCCAATTTTATTCAAAATTACTTTTTTAAAACCGGCTTTATGGTTTCTGATGCCTGTAGTGGCAACCCTTCCGATTTCCAGATTACCAATGAAACGGGTCTGGACTCGGTGAGATGGGACTTTGGCCAGGGGAGTACTTCTGTTTCCCGACATCCTCAATTCAGTTACAACAAAGCGGGAAAATATACTGTTCGTTTACTGGCACATTATCCCACTAAAACAGATACCATCCAAAAGCTGATAACCATCAACCCTTCACCGAAATTCGATTTGGGTAATGATACAACGGTTTGTTATGGTCATGAATTATCCGTTGCAGAAGGATTTAAATCATACCATTGGAATACCGGTGACAGCACCCATTCAATTCTAATTAAGAAAACAGGAAAATATAAAGTTACTGTAGAAAATGAATATGGTTGCCAAACTACCGATTCTGTTTCCCTGAAAGTGGCTGATTTACCGGTCATCGAATTACCGGATTCCATCCAATTAGGAACACTCGATTCTATACCGGTGAGTGCCGGAAATTTTAAAACCTATATGTGGAGCACCGGAGAAAAAACTTCATATATTAACATTAAAAAAGAAGGTTGGTATTCTGTTACGGTAGAAAACGAAACAGGTTGTACTGCTACAAAATCGTTTTACGTTTACATGAACAAACAAGTGACATTAGATACTGATTGGAAATTGCTTAATCCACAACCCTCAGCATTAGCAGGATTGGATATTTGCTTTCTGAACAGCCAGACAGGTTATATTCTGAACAACGGTCAGATTTTAGGAACTTCGGATGGCGGAACAGCCTGGAAAGTGTTGATGGGAATTACATCGGGTAAACGAATGGCATTTAAAAACAATTACGGTTATATTATCGGAAATACCGGTTCAATCTACAAATCGACCTATATGGGTGTCGGGTGGAATAAACTGGATAAGGTATTTACCGATAACCTGACTGGAATTAGTGTTATCAGCAAGGATACTGTTTTCATTACCGGCACCAATAAACTCTACGTTTCATTTGATGGAGGTAAAAACTGGAATACATCAAATGTGACGGGTAATTCTATCACTGACTCTTATTTTACAAGTTCAACTGTAGGGCATGTCGGTTGTTTGAACGGAAGTGTATTTAAGACTATCGATGGTGGTAAAACCTGGAGTTTGAAAAGCTCAAATAACACATCATCAAGCAATATTAACAAAATTTACTTTGCTGATTCCAATACCGGATTTATTTCACGGGGTTATATGGCCGAAATATTAAAAACAACGGATGCCGGCGAAACCTGGAATATAATCTCCCCGTCCTCAGATGTTATTAATACATTTTTCTTTCTGGATGCGCAGAATGGATTTTGTGCAGGTGAATATGGTGTAGTATTTAAAACTTCCAATGGTGGCACAAACTGGGACTGGATTGGCTTTCAGAATGGAAGATATGGCGGAACAGATATTAATAGTGTTTATTTTATTGATAAATCGACAGGTTTTGCCGTTGGGTTAGGTGGTAGAATTATGAAAACAACCGATGGTGGAAAGACCTGGAATGGATATGCTTCAACCTATAATACTATCAAACAACTTAAACTGATTTCCAATACCACCGCTTATGGTCTGGTTGGAAATTCATTTATTAAGACAACTGATGGAGGGAACAAATGGACGAATATGGGTGCTCCGGACTCAAAAGGGAATACCACTTCATTTGATTTTATAAATGAAAATTCAGGTTATTGTATTGCAGGAGGTGAACTGAGTTCATCGGCAGTAGTGGCTAAAGTATTTAAAACAATTGATGGAGGAAAAACCTGGACAGTAACTAACAAAGGACAGGAAATATTCTATGATAATCTCTACTGTATCGATTTTATCGATGAAAATACAGGTTTTGTAAGCGGAGGTTTTAACCGAAATAATACATTCAAAACAACAGATGGTGGAAATACGTGGACCACAATCAATAATTTCAGTTTTAATCAGATGAAATTTCTAAATCCACTTATAGGTTTTGGAAGAAGTTATAATAAAATATATAAAACAATTGATGGAGGAAAGACCTGGAATATTTCATTTGATTCCAGCGCAATTAATGGAATTGCTTCGTTTGATTTTATCGATATAAACAACGGATATTTTGCAGGAAACAGTGGAGGTGAACTGTATAAAACAACCGATGGTGGAACGACCTGGCAAAAGCTTACAGTTCCCTATTACGATTATACAAATATAAAGTTTTATTCTCCCAACGTTGGTTTTATAACACAAGATTACGGGAAAACATATCAGACCAGCAATGGGGGAGTAAGTTGGGTTGAAGTGATTAAACCTTACAGTGTTTTGGGTATAGAATTATATGGAAATGACATCTATGCTTTTGGCGCAAATGGTGTGATAATTAAGAAGAAAATTGAATATAAACCCGCTGTATTGACCTTGAATGCTGCCACAACCATAACCAATAAAAGTGTTACCCTGTCAGGAAATGTAACTTCAAACAACGAACCTGTAAAGAATATAAAGTTTGAATATGGAATTGGTTTGTTGACAAATAAAGTTGTTGTACAACCTGATTCTGTACAACCCAATGCAAGCTTAAACCAACGTGTGAATCTAACAGATCTCAAACCAAGCCAAACCTATAATTTCAGGTTGATTGCAACGTCAAATGGCATTCAATATGCAACTGATATACTCCAGTTTACTACTTTGCCTGATTATACAATGACCATGAACTACGTTTATAATGTAAAATCAAACGAAGCAGACATAACCGGGAATATTGTTTCGAATGCAAACGATATAACAGGTATAGAATTCCAATATGGAACAGATACTACGTATACATTTAAAACTAACGAACAGTATGAAAACGTATCAGGGGGTACTAACAAGTTTATTGCCGCCCATTTAAACTCATTAAAATCTCAGACCAGGTATTTAGCCAGAATCAAGGCAAATTATAATGGTTCGATTATTTATAGTTTACCGGTCGCTTTTACTACAATCAGTGACTATGTGATTTCTGTATATAATCCATCAATAATTGGGAATACAGCTAATTTTAATACTTTAATCTCAGCAAATAAAGACACTATTCGGAATATTGTTTTTGAATATGGTCTTTCCCGGGAATATAAAAATCAAGTTACTGATTTAACTGTAATACCTAAAGGAAGTTCCAATTATATAACTACTCAGATTACAGGATTAGATTCTGCTTCTATTTATTATTACCGGATTAAAGCCAATTTGGGTAAGGAAGTGATTTATAGTGTGGAAAATATTCTCAAGTTGAAGAGGAGTGTTGTCATGATTCCAATTGAAACCAATCAATTGTCAGATAGTTCAATAATTCTAAGGGGACTCGTAAATGCAAATGGAATATATTTAACTAATATAAGATTCCAGTACGGAATAACAAAAAATTTGGGGGATTCATTATTCGGGACACCAAATTATATCTATAATTACGGAACCAATTTAGTAACTTCCACTCTGAAGCACTTAACACCCGGTTTGACATACCAGGCTCGTATAACAGCTACGAATGGAACAATCAGATATTATTCGGATGTTTTTACATTTACTCTTTCCCCTACAGCAACCGATACTTTAAATGATGATGTTTTCGTTTCAATATATCCAAACCCAGCCATTAATTATGTGTTAGTTAAATCGATAAAACCCTTAAATAAAGTTGAGATTTATGATTCATTTGGTAAATTATTACTGATTACTAAAAACAACAGTTATATTAATATCTCTGAATTGCATAAAGGAATCTATTTAGTGAAGATCTATTTTGGTGATCGAAATGTAACAAAAAAGTTAATCATAAACTGATCGGGAAAAAGGATTGTTGAATTAAAACTAAAAAAAAAGATCAACTGGTTTTTAGTTCCCTATCAACCTGGATCTATTTCGTTCTATTCCGGTGAAATAAAAAATAAATTATGAGCATACAAATTTTTCTGGTTATTGTATTGACTTTTTTAATAAATCTGATTACAACATTATCTTATTCTGTTCGTATTGTCGGGATTCGTACCGGTAGAATTGCGATATCATTCGCATTATTCAATATACTGGTTCTAATATCAAGAACTGCAAATGGATTTCAGGCACCATTACTGGCGAGTTCTATTGAAAAAAACATAAAATCAGGATTTGAAAGTAATATTTGGGACTTTCGGATGATCATTTTTTCATGTACAATTGGTGCTATAATAGGTGGACTTCTCATTCCTACATTCCAAAGACTTTTATCAGTAGCAGTAAATAAGTTTAGCATTTACAAATCGGTACCAAAAATTATCATGCATGGATTCTCTAAAGGTGGAATTGCGTACATAAAAGAAAGTATTGTTGTCCCGAACACCAGGAACGTCAAACAAATCGACTTAAATGACAATTTTCCCTGGAAAGTTTTTATTATGAATGTTGTCGCTGTTGCAATAATATCAGTCGGAGTTATAGCTTCTTTATATGCGGGCTATCTTAATCCGGAATTGCGTACGACTTCGAGCACCTTATCGTCTGTTATTAATGGAATGGCAACCATTTTAATGTTTGTATTCATAGACCCTTTTTTATCAATAATGACAGATGAAGTAGTATTGGGAAACTGTAAGGAATCGTTATTCAGAAAATACATTGTATACATGGTATTCGCCAGAATTATAGGAACTTTAGTTGCGCAAATCATTTTTATTCCTTCTGCAAAGTTAATTGCATTTCTATCCGGAATTATTTAAAGTTAGAGACATAATTTGGATTCACATCTCATCATAAGAAATGACATCATATTGAGATACAATTAAAACAGATTAAAAACAAAATTAGAGGGAGACGACTAATAATAAATACACAGACTTTTTTTAGTTTCATTTGAACCGACCAAAAGCCTCAACTGCACTTTGGTTTTATTATGTTTTTGTAGGTTTTCAAATGTAATGTTTTACGATAGATGTTTATGTTTCGATAAATTAGTACAGGAAATAAGCTTATAATTCCTACCCTGGATCTGTTTTGAGAAGGTAAAATAAAAGGAGAGAAACTATTTCCGATTGATATTTGCCACATAGAAAAATAAATAATATTTTAAAAAGATAGTTTGGCCAAAAAACATGTAAGTACTAAACAGAAAATATTGTCCTATGTTTTAAAGAATAGAACACGGATTTTCGCCGATAAAGCAGTTTTTTGGATTCTTTTATTCGTTCGATTTTATCCCGATAGCTATCGGGAGGATTTCAACTTCAACAAGTTGAAGTTGATCAAGTAAGACAAATCAATTCCAACTTTTTGGAATTAAAATTCGTTTTTAATCCGCCAAATCAGCGAGTATCCGCGTTCTATTCTTAGAGATTTAAAATGGGACATATAATTGTTCCAATTACTTATTAGAAATCTACCAATATAAATTAATCAAAAACCATAGAATAATGAAATTATTTAAAATGCTGATGTTCATAAGTATCTTTCTGTTTGCTGCAACAATACATGCTGAGGACTATTTACCCAAAGCAAAAATATATGATGGTACTTCAATTGGCATAGGATCTGGTCAGGATTTCGGTGGGATAGGGTTAGGTGTTTTACATTACGGAAGTTTTAAATATGTGGGGTTTTTTGGAGGACTTGGGTATACTCCGGCAGGTATAGGATTTAATGGTGGAATCAAGGCCAGGCTTAAATCCTCAAATGTCAGGGAGAAAATAAATCCCTTTGTTTTAGGAATGTATGGATATACTTCAGCGATAAGTATTACGAATGAGTCAGAATTGAATAAGTTATTTTACGGACCAACCTTAGGAGTCGGGATTGATTTTAAATTCCGACCCTTTAGCCGGGGATTTTGGACAATGGCTTTCTTATTCCCGGTAGATAAAACGAAAGCACGTGACTATATTCAATACTTAAAGACGAATAGACAAATAATATTTCCAAATGAAATGGCTTCCTATAGTGTTTCATTCGGATATAGATATTTACTCAATTAAGAATTCGCTTAACTGATGCATCCCGGAAGGAAATTTTATATTCAAATGGGCAGATACCCATACTTTAGATCAATAGAGTAAGTATTGCAACCTAAAATACTATGTATGTATGAAAAAAACAATTTTATTAATTGCGTTAATTTTAGTAGGAGGGCTTTATGCCAAACGTAAATATTACGAACCAAAACAACGGCTTGAGAAAGCAAGAAATGAAGTCAGAAAACTCACAGATAGCAATAAATTAAGAGAAGGGGACCTCATTTTCCAGACTTCACTTTCCCGTCAAAGTCGGGCAATTCAACTGGCCACAAAATCTAAATATTCACATTGTGGATTGATATACAAAGACAGAAATGAATATTATGTTTTTGAAGCAGTCCAGCCAATTAAGCAAACTCCCCTTGACATGTGGATAGCCAGGGGACAAGACGGCAAATATGTCATAAAGCGTCTTATAAATGCCGATCAGGTTTTAACACCGGCAACTTTAGCGAAAATGAAACAAGTTGGTAACAAATTTACAGGTAAAAACTATGACCTTACTTTTGAATGGTCGGATAACAAACTATATTGTTCTGAATTAATCTGGAAAATTTATCAACGGGCAACCGGACTGGAGATCGGAAAACTTGAAAAACTAAGCGACTTTGACTTAACAAACGATGCTGTAAAACATATCATGAAAGTAAGGTTTGGAAAAAGGATTCCTTTGAATGAGCGTGTCATTTCACCGGCAGCAATATTTGAGAGCGAACTTTTAATAACTGTAATGTCAAACTAAGAATGAAATTTCTGACATCTAATTCCATTTATTAACGAAAGAATTGCACATGGTAAATTTAGTTTAACTGCGTACTGATGAATAATAAATACATTCGTAATTCTACAAATGTGTTTTTTCAAAGTAGTTGCAGTTAAAATAATTAAAGACGAACTTAACAACTTAAAACAAACATACATCATGAAAAAACTATTCGGTATTTTAATTTTCTCTTTTTTGACAGTCAACTTATTTGCTCAGGAGTTTGAAGTCCCAAAGAATTGTGTATTCACGCAAAAAGAAGATTTTGCAAAATATGAAGGTGAAATTATAAAGGGAATTGATTGGCTGTTGCAAACTCCAATAAACACACAACCAGAAAAACGTAAGGAAATAAACAACTTTGTAATGACATGGATTACAGGAAGCCCGACTGTTTCTGTCGACATAAAACCGGAGATTGTAAGCTTTATGAAACCAAATCCTGATTTACTAATGATTTTCATGTGTGGATGGACAAAATATTCGATTGAAACGAAGGATATTAATAACAAAATTATGGGAAGCCAAAAAGGTGTAGATGCTGTAATAGATTTCTATGTAAAAAATAAAGAGAATTTGAAAAAAGATAACAATGTTGAGAAGTATCTAAAAATGAAAGAAAAAGGAAAACTGGAAGAGTACATTTCAAAAAATGCGAATTAAAACCATCCTCAATATTCATATATTCGCTTTAACTTAAGACATTCATTTAGTATAGTCATAGGAATTCCAGTAAACCTCTTGTACCATGCTGATGGAATGTAATACTTCTGCAACTGAGATATTTCAAGCAATGGAAATTTCAATTTTAATTGTCCGGGTAATCTAAGTAATTGAAAACAAATAATGTCGTATAATTTAAATAGAAGGGAATAAGGGCAGGCATTTTTTCTTAATATTTCTACTAAGTCACCGCGATCTTGAGATCGAACAACAATAAAGGTAACTTTATGCATCGGCAATTTGATAATGCTTGAAAACGCTTAAATGACTAACTGCTTTTGCACCCAACTTTCAATTACATGTAATTGTTGTAATTCATTCCGTATTGGTAGTTAAAACGAATATAAAGAGACAAATTACACCGTAGGTGTTACCTTTAAATAACCCCCAGTGTAGCTTGCGGAACTGGGGGAAATAGAATAAAGTAACAACCCAACTCCAGAGGAGTTTACCAGTAAAAGGTTTAATGTCCTGATCTTGTTGGAGAACTCTTACAGAGTTCTGTTCATTATTTCATTTATAACCCCCGGTTTCGCAGGCTCAACCGGGGGTTATGTACAGAATACTCCTAGGAGTAATTATCGATAAGAGGACCATTTCAATTAATATTCATTGATCAGATCATTATACGGAGTAATTATCGATAAGATAACCATTTCAATTAATATTCATTGATCAGATCATTATAAAAAGACAAAAAACGAACTATGGTTGCAAAAGCCGATAGCCATAAAAGCAAAAATGCAAATGCTTTATATGCAATACATTGCGATGAGTTATATAGTAGGGTTAAATAAAAAATAAGGGTTAATATTATAAACCACTTGTATTTAAAATATTAACCCTTAGTAGAAAGCCAAATACCCCAGACTTAAAACGTTATTCCCTTATTTAGGATATTTGATAAGTACTATTTTTCAATGAATAATAATAGGACAATATATTCGTCCAATTACTTAAGGGCTTTTAGTATCACATTTGAACCCGTTGGATTTAAGACGATGTCTTAATAGTACGTCACATTGCAGATAATCATTCATTTAAAAAACATAAACAATGAATATAGCACACATTGCCATTTGGACAAAGGATTTAGAAGCAATGAAAGACTTCTATACACGATATTTCAAAGGGGAAAGCAATGAAAAATATATAAATCCAATAAAACGGTTTGAGTCTTATTTCATTCGTTTTGACAGTGGGGCAGAATTAGAGCTTATGCGCAAGCCATCGGTTGACAAACCATTAAATACAGACGAACGCATAGGAATAACACACATCGCATTTAAATTGGGTTCAAAAGACGCTGTCGTGAATCTTACTGAAACACTTCGTTCGGATGGTTTTCATATTGTTGGAGATCCTCGTACAAGCGGAGATGGCTATTTTGAAAGTGCGGTGCTTGATATTGAAGGAAACCGGATTGAACTTTTGGCATAATTGTCATGAGAATTATGCGGATTTTGAAGTGAATCCGGAATTAAGTTGAGTGCATTGTACACTTTAACCTGGATTTCTGTATTGTATTTTGATAATAAAAAAATGATTACCGTTTTGACAATCAGGTTAAAACGGTTTTTTTTATGTAGTTAAATTCATTGCTTATCTGACTATTTAAAATAATTACATAAAATGTTGCATGTGTTAAAATAAATTCTTACTTTTGACACGAAATTAACTTAAAAAAGTATGCATGCGGGTGTTGATAAAAAACACAAATTATTTTAATACATGTAACAAGTGACTACTAAAAAATCATTCTTGTCAATGAAAAAATCAATTAAATTAAAATTACTTGCTGTTATTTTAACCCTTACTGTTGGAAAATTACTTCAGGCTCAGAACAATGAAACTACTAATGTTTTAAAATTGAACGACAGTACGACGCTCAAACTGCCCGATGTTTTTGTGAAAGCTCAACGTTCCATCCTGAAAGTAGTGGGTGGTAAACTGGAGTATAATATACCCAATCTGATTAAATACAAACCTGTTGACAATGCCTTTGATGTACTGAAAGAGCTTCCCGGGATATCCATGACAGGTGATTTGGTTTCCATTATCGGAACAACTAAAACGAATATACTGATCAATAACCGACTGAGCTCTATGTCACTCGATCAGGTTATAAGCATGCTTAAATCCACCTCAGCCGGCAAGGTTAAGAAAATTGAGGTCATGTACAGCACTCCTCCCCAATATGGCGTTCGGGGAGCAGCTATTAACATCATTATGGATGAGGATAAGTCACTGAAAGATGTATTGAAAGGTGAAGTTTCGCTTACCGGAAGCCAGGCCTATTATTTTTCACCTTCGGGACGCGTCAATCTGGGCTACAACAGCGGTAGATTTTCAAGTGATTTTTCGTATGAAGTAGAGAAAGATAACGGACGAAGGAAAGAAAACATGCAGGCTTTTCCCTTATTCAACAATCAACTCTACACGGTTAATCAGGCAAATCAGGGCAAAGCAATGGTCACTTCGCATAATGTACGGGGTGTACTGGAATATGAAACGGTAGCTAAAAGTAATCTTACATTTACGTATACAGGATCATTCGATCAGAGCAATACAAATAGATCTTCCATTACTTCTTTTGTAAATTTGGATACTATATCAACATTTAATCATGGTACCGGACCGACTTCGCTCCATAGTTTTCGGTTTGATTATGTAACTGCTAAAGGTCTAAGCCTGGGCGGTGATTATGTATTGTATCATGACCTTACCAATCAGGAATTACGAAACTTATCAAGTGTCATGAATACTCAGGAGGATATCAACAGTAGCTCAATTCAGGATATTCAAAGAGGAAATGTATATGCCAACATGACCAGCCATCTGGCACACAATTGGGAACTTAATTATGGAATAAGCGGATCAGTTTCCAAAACTGGCAATAAATCGTTTACCAGCATAAATAATACGGTTGATAATACTGCTACTTTTATTCAAACCCAACAGGAACAAAATGCGGGCGGATTTATGGGCTTTACCAGGCAATTTAGCGAGAAACTGTCATTGCAAGCTTCCGTATCGCTACAGTATTATAAAGCTACTGTAGATTCATTGCAGCAACAAAGGACGTTGTGGGATCGGTTGGATATTTTCCCCAACATGAATTTATCCTATAATGTCAATGAAAACAATACATTCCAGTTGTCGTTTTCGAGTGATAAAGTGTATCCCAGCTATTGGCAAACATCACCAAGCCGAAATTATATAAATGCCTACAGTTATGCACAGGGTAATCCAAACCTATTGCCGGAACGTACTTATTCCAGTAGTCTGAATTATATATTTCTGAAAAAATATGTCTTGACGGCTTTTTTTAATCATGAGCCCGGTAATATCCAACAAATGCCTTATCAGAATAAAACGTCATTGTCTATGATTTATACCACCATTAATATGGATTACCGGGACATGTCCGGATTATCGGCTTCAGTTCCGTTCAAAGTAAGTAATATTTTGGAGTCTAAATTAACAGGTACCGGAATATTTTTTCAGGACAAAGGCACACTTTATGATATTCAGTTTGACCGAAAAAAACTTTGGGGGCTGTTATCGCTTGATAATACTTTCTTTCTGACAAAGAAAAAAGACTGGCTTTTTACACTTGATGCCAGTTATTATTCCTCCTCTATTCAGGGAATTTATACTATCGACCCCATTGCAAACCTGAGTAGTGCGCTGATATGGACATTTGCAGGCGATAAAGCCAGACTGACACTTAAAGCAGAAGACATTTTAAATAGTCTAAATCCTAAAACTCATATAAATATAAACAGCCAACAAAGTAACATGTTGGTATTTAGGGATTCCAGGTTAATTTCATTGACCTTCAAATATAGCTTTAGCGGTTATAAAAAGAAACAGGTGGAAAATGTGGATACCTCAAGGTTTGGAAATAAGTTATAAGTGCATGGCTCGAATCGTGGTTAATGAGCATTAAGAACGGTTGGAGGGTAACCCGGTAAATATGATTTGGGAAAGATCTCTGTATAACCCGGTATGAAACCTTGGTTGTGCTACAATAGTCAGGACTATTTAATTGCAATCATAAAGAAATGTATAATACAAGAAGTTGTTGAGTTATTCACAGAAGTGTTAATTACTTAATCTGCTTAAAAAATGAGACTTTGTTTAAGGTACTCAGCTTCGAACAAATCAGAACTATCCGGTATTGTTTCTGAATAAAATCGGAGGATAAAAGTGGTGAGATTATACTGTCATTAGTCAAAGATATGCTCAAGTAGCAAGGAATCAGAATATGCGATAATAAACCTTTAATTTATTGCACTATGGACTTACTTAAAAGTATGAATGATCAATTTATATCTGAAATTAAATTGATACTCGAAAGAGCGCGTCAGCGAGTTTATAGTTCCATTAACCGGGAAATGGTAGATGCGTACTGGGAGATAGGAAAACGGATAGTTGAGGAAGAACAAAAAGGTGAAAAAAGAGCTGGTTATGGTAAAGAAATTCTTAAAACCTTATCAACTGAACTTTCAACTGAATTCGGAAAAGGGTTTGATGAACGTGAATTAAGACGTATCAGACAGTTTTATCTCACTTTCCCAATTCGGGACACACTGCGTCCCGAATTGAGCTGGAGTCATTATCAACTTCTATTAGAAGCGCTTGTTGCAGAAATAAAAAGGGAAAAGTTAATCCTGAAAATGCAATTTGGCAAATAGGATAAAATGATCTTTGCAAATGACTTTTAAAATGCGTAATTTTGCACAAAACAGAACGATTATACAATGGACAAAATTAAATTCAATCATACAACACCTATTCAACTGCGTTTCAATGATTTTGATGCATTGGGACATGTCAATAATTCGGTTTACTTTTCATTTTATGATTTGGGTAAGACCTCTTATTTTAATGAAGTGCTGCCGGATGTGAGTGTTAGCAGGGAGGTGGGAGTCGTCATAGGGCATATTGAGGTGAGCTTTTTGCTGCCTGTATATCCGGAAGAAAAAGTGGCCGTGGAAACTGCTGTGGTTGAAATCGGGAATAAAAGCTTTAAGCTCCTGCAACATCTGATCGATGTGGAGACCAACGAAGTGAAATGCATTTGCCAGACAGTCATGGTTTGTTTTGATGTAGCAACTAAAACCACCCATTCCATCTCTGAAAAATGGAGAAAGGCTATGGCGGATTTTGAAGGGAATCCGGAATTAAATATCCTACACAGTACTCATTAACGTGTACTCCCGGATTGTATTTTGATATTTAAAAAAATGATTACCGTTCTGACAGTCATGTTGGAACGGTTTTTATTATATTGACATTCCCTGTTTTCAGACTTTTTTAAAATAACTGCACAGATTGTTGGAGGTGTTAAAAAGAGTTCGTACATTTGGGGCAAATTTAACATGTGACTGCCTGTTATACGTGAGAATATAAATGATGGGATATAAATACAATCATCGATGTGTTCCTTTGTAAAGATTTTTGACTTTGTGTGGCAGGGAGCAGATTATTTCTTGAAAGCCCCTTATTCCGTCATGATGAATCAAAAAGAGTTGAACATTCGTAACTGGAAATTCTCTGAAGAATCAGACTTTTAATTTATGTAGCCACCCGACCTCCCCCAACCCCTCCAAAGGAGGGGCGTAAGATTGGTTGAAGAATTGTTTTGCATTTTGATTAAGTTTTTTCATAAGAACTTCTTATTTCGACCTGCGTAAGCAAAAACGATATGAAACAAATAGCAATTTTGAAGAAAATTATTTTGCCACAAAGTCACAAAGTCACGAAGGTTCACTAAGCTGATTTTATTGATTTTCTTTACTTTTCAGATAATTTGGAATCTTCGATGTCTTCCTTTGTGAACCTTTGTGCCTTAGTGACTTCGTGGCAAGGGAGAATTTGTTCCGCCCGGTGAAACCAAAAACTATATGAAACAAACTGGTGTAAACGCGCAAATTGTAATCCCGATAGCGATCGGGGGTAAATTGTAAATAGTAAATCTGATGAGTATATTTCATCAGAATTGATACAAGCACACACTTTTGTGCACAGGAATTTAAAAATAAAACATGAACAAATTAATTATTACACTCATTCTTTCGTTAAATATCTTCTTTGTCGTTGGTCAAAAACTGAATAAAAAAAATCAGAAAGTCATTACCGGTTTTATTGAATGTATTCAATCACAAAACAAAGAGAAATTAAGCAGGTTGATTACGTTTCCGTTAAACAGAGCATATCCGATCCCTCAAATAAAAAACAAATACGACTTTTTTAACAGGTATCGTGAAATATTTGATGCAACTTTAATTAAAATGATTGTAACATCCAAACCGGCAAAAGACTGGTCGGCAAAGGGTAGGAGTGGATTGATGCTTTTGGATGGACAAGTGTGGCTGAATCTGGAAGGGAAATTAATTGCCGTGAACTATCAGTCAGACTATGAGAAAAGTGAAACGGAAGAACTTATAAAGATTGATAAGAGTCATTTGCATGAATCCATAAATGATTATAAACGTCCGGTCTGCGTGTTAGAAACATCAACTTACAGGATCCGGATTGACGAACTGGGAGAAGGAAAATTCAGGTATGCATCCTGGCCATTACATAGTAAAATGAGTGACAAACCAGAAATCCTTATTAAAAGGGGAAAATTAGTAGCAGATGGCAGTGGCGGCAATCGCAGTTATGTTTTTAAAAACGGGAATATGCTTTATAACTGTGCCATTATCGTTATGGGCGAGAAAAACTCACCCCCGGCATTGTTGACAGTCTATAAAGACAACACCGAAATTCTGTCGCAGAGAGCTACCATCATACGGAAATAAAAACATATACTTCACAAATACAACAACACATTAAAAACCAAACAATTGGATAAATAAAAAAAATACAAAATTAGATAACCACAATAGAACCCATTAAAACACAATAGAAATTCAGTAACTACAATAGACACATTAGAACACAATAGAAATACAGTAACTACAATAGACACATTAGCACACAATAGAAATACAGTAACCACAATTGTTATTTCGTATAAAGGACAAATTAGAAGACAATATAGAACACAGAAGAAATTCATTAGCCACAAGAGTTCATAACAGAAAAACAGACACAATAGTCTGGACACAACGAAAAAACAGATCGTATGAAACATCGAATCTTAATTCTCACTGTATCTTTTCTTTCAACAATAAGTTTGTTAGCTCAGCAGTCTGACCCGAATGGATCATCAACCGGTTTTTCAATTGAGTTGTACAAACAATTGAAAACGGAGAATGAGAATTTGTTTTTTTCTCCATTCAGTATTGAAATGGCTTTATGTATGACCAAAGAAGGGGCACGAAATGATACCAAAACAGCATTTGAGAATGTCTTACAGAATGACCCGACTTTAAATACAGAAGCAGTTCAAAGATCTATTCGGGAATTACTAAGTTGCAAAGACAGTTCAAATCAGTTGAAAATTGCAAATGCTATTTGGATTAAAAACAAGTATCCCCTGACTGCCGATTATCAAAAAAACATTCAAACCCAATATCTTGCAGAGGCATTTCAGGTTGACTTTTCAAATCCGAACAAATCAGCCAATCAAATCAATACCTGGGCTTCGCAAAAAACAACACAATTGATTCGAAATGTGATCTCACCCGATCAGATCAATGATTCCACCCGGTTGGTAGTAACCAATGCCGTTTATTTCATGGGAAAGTGGGCTAAAAAGTTTGATTCAACTCTTACAAGAAAAAATAATTTTTATGGACAGAATGCTGATCCTGTAAAGGTTGATTTCATGCATGAAACTGAAAAATTGGATTATTTTGAAAACAATGAATTTCAAATGATCACAAAATACTACAAAGGATACGATAAATCATTCTGTGTAATTTTGCCCAAAAAGAAAGATGGTATTTCTTCACTGGAAGCAAAGATGAATACACGCTTATATGATTCAATATTTAATCATGTCAGTATAAAAGAAATTGATTTGTTTATCCCTAAGTTTAAACTGGAAACAAGCTATTCATTAAACGAATCACTCAGTAAGCTTGGATTAAAAATAGCATTTACTGACTATGCCGACTTTTCGGGCATTTCTTCAGAATCCCATTTAAAGATAAGTAGTGTTTTGCATAAAGCATATATTAAAATTGATGAAGAAAAGACGGAAGCGGCTGCTGTAACGGCTGTAAAACTGAATTCTTATATAGGTTCTAATCCTGCACCGAAGCCTCATCCTACGATATTCAATGCTGATCATCCCTTTCTGTTTATGATTCTTGACCGTAAGACTAAGGCCCTTATTTTTATGGGGAGATATGTAAAAGTAGATGCATAGAAGATTATTTTATTTATCAATATTTACCCTTTATCTCAATTCTACCAGAACAACTAATACCAACTCACAACATGAAAACAAAATTTCTTCCCTTTGTGCTATTTGTGCTATGCAGTCAATTTTTGAGTTCACAAATTGTAGATGAAAAAGCAGCTTTTAAACAGTTCACAGACAGTTGCAATGTAGAACTGAGTAAAAATTGGAAGAATAAAGAGTATGATGCAGCTCTAAAAACACTGGATAAAGCAAAAAGCAGGTACGATCGACAGAGTATAAAGCTCAGAAAAGAGTTGAATCTGACAGTTCCTTTCTATTATACCTTTGCAATAACCTATGCTGCAAAGAATGATGAAGCATCTACGCTGAAATATCTTAAGATATTGGTGCAATCGGGTTATAAGCATTTTGACCCACTTCAGGATTATATTTATAAAGTTTATAAAGACAATCCGGCCTTTGCAAAGTCTTTTAATTCGCTTATAAAATTAAGCCGTAAAAATCAGACAGCGAATACATCTCTCAATAATGAACTAAAAGCCCGTCAGAAAAAGGAGGCAAAACTGTTGATCCCACTGACGAACATTACGGTTTCACCGGCAGATATAGCTCAGCCGGGATCGGGTGTTGAGAAAATTGCAGATGGTAAACGAAGTGCTGATAGTGAAATTTTTCATACACTATGGGCCGGTATTCCCAGGCAGGATATTACCATCGAGGCCGGTTTGCAGGGAAAGGGGAAACGGCTGGATAAAATCATTCTTTCGCCCAGGGCAAGCAGTGGAAATGGTGTTATCAAAACAGTAGAAATATGGATCATGGTCAAGGGTGAATACCAAAAAATCACCACCATTCATGCTGAACTAAGTAATCAACCGATTCTAATTGAACCGGACACCCCCATCCGGAACCCTCAGAAAATAAAGCTTGTCATTACCGACTCTTACGGGGATATGTACAGCGATAAGTATATGGTGAGCCTGGGTGACCTGGAATGCCGGACCATGGCACCTGATGAGATTCGGCAATCAGAACTACCCGGTGATTCGCATCTGTTTGAAAATACAGGGTTAGCATTAAAATCAGAAGTGACAGAATCGGATATTCGTAAAATGAAAGTACCTGTTTTGAAAAAGCTGGCTACAAAACTGTTCCTGCATACCTTTCAACCCGGAGCTTTGATGGCTGATTACCAACCATACCAGAATACCTATGTGCTTGCCGGTAAGATGCACATTTCTGATGGATTCAGCAAATACGAAGGGATCACAGGAGTTGTTCTGGAAGAAGGCGATAATATCATTTTTGTGGGTCAAAGCGGGGATGCACGTATTAAACTTTTAATTCCTGACTGGACACGGAAAACGACCCCGGGCATTCAACCGGATAAAGATCCTCTAGGCTGGGGACTGCAAAAAGAAGAATATTTATTAAAAGAAGGGGTGAACCTCGTTCATTTGAAAAAGGGAGGGAATGCCTACATTCAATACTTTACAAACGATAACCCTGCAAATCATCCACCGGTAAAAGTTCATTTTATTACCGGAAAAATCAATGGCTATTTTGACCTTACCCGAGGTGATACGAATGAAGATTTCAACAGGTTGCTAAATCAGGCTGTCAGTCCCGTTATGGACATCAGGGGTAAGCATATCCAGATAGCTTTTCCGGTGGAAAGTTTAAAGAAATATACGTTGGGAAAAGGAGTTGAACTGGTCAGAAGTTTTGATAGCATTGTCGGGATGGAGAAACACCTGACCGGCTGGGAGAAAGAAGGCTTCTTCCCGAAAAATCACATACTGGCACGAGTCAACTATCAATATTTTATGTTCAGGGATGGGGATGGAATGGCTTTTGTGGATGGAGCCATGGAAAAAGTGGCTGATCCACAGAAAGTGATTACGACTGAAATATGGGGTATTGCCCATGAAATGGGGCATGTCTTTCAAATGTACCCACAAATGACCTGGACCGGAATGACAGAAGTAAGCAATAATATTTTAACGATGTATTGTCAGAATAAGCTCGGTAATAAAAGCCGCCTGGTGGAAGAAAGCAGGTATAAAGATGCGAAGGAACACATCCTGGACAAGGGAATTTCATACCTGGCTTTCCCGGGCAAAGCACCGAAAGATGCGAATATATACGGTGAAGATGGAAAGAGTACGAATGTTTTTGAACGCCTGGTACCCTTCTGGCAGCTCTATCTGTATTTTAAAGAGCAGGGTTACGAAGATTTTTATCCCGATCTGATGATTGCCATGCGAAAGCAAGAACCGTTAGGGGGAAACGACCCGAATAAAAACTATCTGAACATGCTGGAGTTTTGCAGGTTGGCATGTGTTGTTTCGAAAACCGACCTGACTGAATTTTTTCAACGTTGGGGATTCTTTTATGTCGGTGAAATAAATGTGGTCAATTACTACCCATGTACCTATCAGGTTACACAAAATGAAATAGATACACTCAAGGCTGAAATTGCCGGCATGAATTTTCCTAAACCAACGAAGGATATTACTACTATCGAAAATTGAAATACAAAGGTTATATGAATCAGAATTAAATTGTTGAATTATAACGCAGCTCAATTGGGAGTTATTTGAAATTGGAAGTCACTTTTCAACATGTTATTTTCAAGTGCATTATTTTTAGGATAAACAATTCAGTTACATTCAATATTAATCCATTAAAATCAAAATCGTATGAAAACAATTCTGACGTCTTTCTTTTTGATTGTTTGTATTCAAACTGCGGTTTTCACACAAATCGTTGTTGACAAGGGGATTTATAAGGCTAATTTTAGCAATACGCTTCACGAATCCAGGTTTGTAAGTTATTATTTGTACCGGGGAGGGGGTACCTGTGACCGTCAGGGATTTAATTTTAAAAATGACGATGCAAGGTTACAATGTGCCACCGATTCAGATTATAAAGGGAAAAACTATGACAAGGGCCACCTGGCCAATGCGGAAGATTTTGCATTTGATTGTACAAAAGATGAATTGACATTCCGGTATTACAACTGCCTGCCGCAAACTCCGAATTTAAACAGGGGTGTATGGAAAACAAAAGAAACACTTATACGAAAATGGTCGCAAAATGAGAAATTATACGTTATCTGCGGCGGTTATTTTGCCAACCAAAAGATCGGGAATATCTCCGTACCCTCGTATTGCTGGAAAGTAGTGCAATCGGTGACGTCAAAGAAAGTACTTTTTTGTGGCTGGTTCAGCAATTCCAGTAAGGCAACGCTGGAAGAAATAAATGTTGCCGAACTGGAGAAAAGACTCAAGACGCATATTGTGTTATTAAATTAATCCAATTCATTCTGAATTGTGAAGGCCTGAACGAAGTGTAACTTTTGGCGAAATATCGTGACAAGTGTACGATTTATAAAACCAACATCGAATGAATTAATTTATCTGAACGATGGAAAACGAATTAAGACCTTTTTGGGGCAGGATTTTTAATTACAACTGGAAATTCGGGTTATTCCTGATACTTATGGTTTGCATTCCACGGTTTCTGCTGGTATTGAATGCGAATGCAACCGGTAATTACAGTTCCATCGGAATGATCATGGTCATTTCGGGCATAGCACCTTTTATATTTCTTAGCAAGTACGGACGAAAAAAAGCAGGAATTACAAGACCCCGGAAGTATAAACGGCTTTTAGTTGCATTTATGGCAGGGTTAATAGTCAGTATTCTGCTTTACTTTTTAGGAAACTATCTGTATGGGAATTCATTTGAGAATTGGTATATGTATATTGGAAAATCCTATCATATACCTGCAGGAATCGATCAGACCAACAAAGCCATTTTATTTGCCGTTATGACTCTTACCGGAATGACATTCAGCCCGATCGGAGAAGAATTATTTTTCAGGGGAATTGTTCATTCCAGTTTTGCAAAATCAATCGGGGAAAATAAAGCTTCTGTGGTGGATAGCTCCGCATTTGCCCTCACTCATATTTCACATTTTGGATTAGTCTTTATCCATCAGCAATGGCATTTTTTGACAATACCTGCCTTGATTTGGGTATCCGGTATGTTTCTGGTCAGTGTGCTGTTTTTCTTTTTTAAAAGATATACCGGTTCGCTGGCAGGAGCAATGATTTGTCATGCAGCATTTAACCTGGGTATGATTTATTGTATATTTTACAGGATGTAAGGTCGGAATTGTATATACGAACTGTTCAATTAAACAACTAAAACGATGAAAAAATTTATTTGCGTTACAAGCCTTCTGTTTCTGTTTGTCTCCTCTCAAATATTGGCACAATCGATCCATTTATTGCGGGACGAAATAAATCACATACTATCAACAAAGAAAGCAGATGTTGGTGTTTCAATCCTGGGAATTGAAGACAAGGACACCCTGAGTATTCATGGAAATCAACATTACCCCATGCAAAGTGTTTTTAAATTTCACATTGCTATTGTTGTTCTGGATGAAATCGACAAGGGAAATCTGTTATTGTCACAAAAAGTAACGATCCGGAAAAAAGATTTGACGCCTAACACCATTAGCCCGATTAAAGATAAATATCCTGAAGGGGTTGAGCTGACAGTGGCTGAAATAATCCGGTACACCGTTTGTGAAAGTGATAATATCGGTTGTGATGTTCTATTAAGATTAATCGGTGGACCCGCCATAGTGAACGGGTATTTTGTGAGTCATCATCTGAATGATATTTCGATTCAGTCCAATGAAGAGGAAATGCATAAAGACTGGAATGTCCAGTTTACCAACTGGACGACTCCCAATTCAGCCGTCAATTTATTAAAGGCATTTTACGACAAAAAAATTCTTTCCCACGACAGTAACGACTTCCTGATGAAAACCATGATTGATACCTCAACAGGGAAAAAGAGACTCAAAGGGCAGCTGCCTGCATCCGTCACGGTAGCTCATAAAACCGGCTCATCCGGTGTTAACGGGAAAGGACTTACTGCTGCGGTGAATGACATTGGAATTATAACTTTGCCAAACGGAAAACATGTTGTGATCAGCATTTTTGTTTCCAACTCGTACGAAGACGAAGACTCCAATGAGAAAATTATATCGGACATATCAAAGTCGACCTATGACTATTTTATGAACAAAACGAAATAATACTGAAAGCTCAATTCCTACTTAAAATTAATAATAACAGAAACGGTCAAAGTATCTTTTGAGTGAAGTCAAATATTTAAAAAAGTCTTCTATGAAATCATACGGTAAATTTTTCGATTTATTAGCGGTTCTTGTACTTATTGAAGTAATTACGCGTTCATCAGGTTATATTTCAACTTTTATCACTCCTTACTTTACAGGTATTGATCCAGATAAAGCATTTGTCTGGAGCTGGGTACATCATATCATTCAATTATTACTGGCACTTTCCGCCATGATGTTATATCCCGGAATAAAAATGCGGGATTGGGGATTTAACCTTGATAACAGCAGATTAAGCCTTCGTATTTTTATGAAGTTTTCACTGGGCTGGTTGATCTTTTATGGCATTGGTGCCTTTATAACCCTGAAAATGTCGGGTCATACCTCCGTTTATCCTTTTCCCCTGACCTCTCGGAACGTAGTTGGCTACTCCGGATTTATGTTTATCATGCCGGGGATATCGGAAGAAACACTGTTCAGAGGTTTTGCCATGGTGGTATTGGGACAGTCTTGGAAAGGAATTCTGAATATCGGTAAACTAACCCTCCCCGTATCCGGATTACTGGCAGCTTTTATTTTTACCTATGCCCATATCAGTTATACGATCTTTCCATTAAAATTCTACTTTAATACCGGTCAATTGATCGCTGCTTTTGGGTTGGGTATATTCTATGCCATCGTATTTTATAAAACAAAAAGCTTACTATGTTCCGTCCTCTGCCATAACATTTCAGATGGAATAGGCTTTATTATCGTCTGGTTGCTAGGTATGTTTATGTTAGCTTAAGTCATTAACTGTATGATGTATCCTTTATTACTCACACAATCTCCCTTGCCCTGATAAACATTTTCTACTACCATATGTTTTTTAGTTTGTATCTAACAAAAATACAAATTAAAAATACAGATAGAATATGGCAACAACCGATTTTACCACAACCCTGTTGGTAGAACAAACACCAACAGAAGTATTCAAGGCCATCAACAATGTTCGCGGATGGTGGTCGGAAGAAATAGAAGGCAGTACAGACAAGCTGAATGATGAATTTACCTACCATTTTGAAGATGTGCATCGCTCCAAAATGAAATTAATTGAAGTGATTCCTGATAAGAAAGTAGTATGGCTTGTGTTGGACAACTATTTTAATTTTACCACGGATAAACGTGAATGGATTGGAACAAAGATTATTTTTGAACTCTCTCAAAAAGAGAATAAGACACAAATCCGTTTCACCCACCGGGGTTTAGTTCCCGCATATGAGTGTTTCGAAGTATGCAGGGATGCCTGGACCAACTACATTCAGGATAGTTTGCGTAACCTGATTGTAGCGGGTAAAGGTCAGCCTAATCCTGCGGAAGGGCGCAATGATTTTCAGGAAGCAGTAACTGCTAAAATGAATAAACATGATTTTCAAACTTCCATTACTGTAAATGCTTCAGCCACAGAAGCAATCAACAGCATAAACAACGTTACGAAATGGTGGACTGAAAATGTGGAGGGGAACTCACAAAAACTACATGATGAATTTACCGTTCGTTTTGGAGATATCCATTATTCCAGACAGAAATTAGTTGAAGTAATTCCGGATAAAAAGGTTGTATGGCTTGTGACTGACAGTAATCTAAGCTGGTTGAAAGACAAGCAGGAATGGAATAATACCAGTATCCGTTTTGAAATAACGAACAAAGAAAATAAAACACACATCCTGTTTACACACATTGGTTTGGTACCGGAAATTGAATGTTACAAAGACTGTTCGAATGCCTGGAGCCAGTATATTCAGGAAAGTTTATTTAACCTGATCACCACCGGAAAAGGTCAACCCGACCCTTTGCAGAAAAATCAAAATGAAATGCAACAAAGCGAACGATAACTATCCAACCTTGAATTGGTTAAATGTTGGATTGAGTGTTTTTTGCCTGATACATATGCCCGGAAATTTAAACAGAGCAACCAACGTATCATTTTAATTACGTTGGTTGCTTTCTTTTAATGTAATAAATCCGGAATTAAGGCATAAATCAGATCATGAAAAGCTCTAATTTCCTCATAGTAGTTCATTTTGGCTACAACAACAGTAGATTTGGATACTTTTGATTCTTAGTTACCACATAATTTTGCATCATCAATAAATACAAACATATAAAAAACAGAATTATGAAAATTATAGTAACAGGTTCAATTGGACATATCGGCAAGCCACTGACACAGGAGTTGGTGCAACAAGGACATGAGGTGACGGTTATCAGCAGCAATCCTGAGAGACAGGCAGCCATCGAAGCATTAGGTGCAAAAGCCGCTATCGGCAGTATGGAAGACGCAGATTTTCTGGCTGCAACATTCACAGGTGCCGATGCAGTGTATGTTATGGAAACGCTGGGTGGCGGTAGCTACTTTGACCCGAATATTGATATCGTAGAAGCAGTAAACAAAATAGGACATAATTACCGGAAGGCTATTCAACAGTCGGGTATCAGGCGTGTGGTTCATCTCAGCAGCATTGGTGCCCATACCGATAAAGGTAACGGGCTACTTGCATTTCATTACAATGTAGAAAATATATTGAAATCTCTGCCTCTGGAGGTATCGATTACCTTTATGCGCCCCGTTGGTTTTTACTACAATCTTCTGGGCTTTATAAACAATATAAAAACGCAGGGTGTTATTGCCACAAACTATGGCGGTGACAGCAAAAAACCATGGGTTTCCCCTTTGGATATTGCTGAAGCGGTAGCAGAAGAACTCGTAACTCCTTTTACCGGTAGAAAAGTCCGGTATTTAGCCAGTGATGAAATCAGCTGCAACGATCTGGCAAGCCTGTTGGGGGCAGCTATCGGAAAGCCTGATTTGAAATGGGTGGTTATTCCGGATGAACAAATGCTGCAGGGCATGATAGGGGCAGGGATGAATCCAAAGATTGCAGCAGGTTTGGTTGAAATGAATGCAAGTACAAATACCGGAGTATTGTATGAAGATTATTTCCGTAACAGGCCCACGTTGGGTAACCATAAATTGAAAGAGTATGCAAAGGAATTCGCAGAAATTTATAACAAATAAAAATTATAATAATGAAAACAGTATTGATAACAGGAGCCAACAAAGGAATTGGCTTAGAAACAGCAAAGCAACTGGCACAACTGGGTTATTTTGTTTATTTGGGTAGCAGGGACAAGGCGAAAGGATTGGATGCCATAAATAAGCTGAAGGATGCAGGAATTTCAACTGTTGAATTGATTGAGCTGGATGTAACAGATATTAATTCCATAAAACAAGCAAAACAAGAACTGGAGACCAAAATTGAGGTATTGGATGTTTTAATAAATAACGCGGGTATTAGTGGAGAGAGACCTCAAAATGCGTCGGGCATTGAACTTGAAAATTTACGGAAGGTTTTTGAAACTAATTATTTTGGGGCGATTCAAACTACGCAACAATTTATAGATCTTTTAAAAAAATCAGATGAACCCAGAATAGTAAATGTTTCAAGCGAACTGGGATCTTTAATAAATCATAGTAATCCTGATTGGGCATTTTATGATTATAAATTGACTGCCTACTGTTCTTCAAAAACAGCATTGAATTCTTTTACTGTCATGTTAGCTTATGAATTCAAAGACACAAATTTTAAAATAAACAGCGTTAGTCCCGGTTATACCGCAACTGACTTAAATCAGTATAGAGGAACACAATCGGTTGAACAAGGCGCAAGCGTAATAGTAAAATATGCAACGCTTGACAAAAACGGTGGAACAGGAAAGTTTTATAACGAAGAAGGAGAAACAGAATGGTGAGAATTTGCAGAAGTCAATAACAAATAAAAATTATAATAATGAAAACAGTATTGATAACAGGAGCAAATAAAGGAATTGGCTTTGAAACCGCCAGGCAGATGGCACAACTGGGTTATTTTGTTTATCTGGGAAGCAGGGACAAAGCAAAAGGCCTGGATGCGATAAACAGATTAAAAGAATTGGGATTCTCCAATGTCAAATGTATAGAAATTGATATTACCAATATCCATTCTGTTATACAGGCAAAACATGAATTGGAATCCAACACGGAGGGCCTGGATATCTTAATTAATAATGCAGGTATTGCCGGTGAAATGCCACAAAACATATCTACCGGTGACATGGAAAACCTGCGTAAAGTATTTGAAACAAATTTCTTTGGTACAGTACAAACGACACAACAGTTTATTCCTCTGTTGAAAAAATCAAATGAACCGGTTATAGTAAATGTTTCCAGTGAACTCGGCTCCTTAACCATTCATAACAAGAGGCAAAATCCAAATTATGATTTCTTTGATGCCTATAGTTGTTCCAAAACTGCGTTGAATGCTTTTACCGTGATGCTGGCCAATGAATTCAGAAACACCAATTTTAAAATAAACAGTGTTACTCCGGGATATACTGCTACCGACTTCAACCAATACAAAGGCCTGCAAACTGTAGAGCAAGGTGCAAAATTTATCGTAAATTATGCAACCATAAACATTGATGGACCGACGGGAGGATTTTTTAAAGAAAATGAAATACCCTGGTAACTAAGTAATTCATAATTCATAATTCATAATTCATAATTATCGATACTCTGAATTTCAGGTTTTTATAGATTAATAAATAAATCAGTAAATATCTTCGATTACTTAGAGTACAAAAGCAGATCCATTAATGTATTCTTTAACAAAATAAAAAAATTAATTATGGTTTAATATGGCAAACACACAACCTTACAGAATTAAATCGATCAGCGAATATCATCAGGCTTTGGGACTTCCCAAGCCTGAACATCCACTGATTAGTGTGATCAATCTTGAAACCGTTCATCGTGAACCTAATAATGAACCAATAAGTCTGGTCTTTGATTTTTATTCCATTTCATTGAAACGGAATTGCCATGCAAAATTCAGATATGGTCAGCAACAATATGATTTTGATGAGGGTGTCATGTTCTTTATGTCCCCAGGTCAGGTCTTTGGAATTGAGGCAGAGAAAGATGTCATCTCAAAACGTACGGGTTGGTTATTGCTCGTCCATCCGGATTTTCTTTGGAATACTCCCCTGGCAAAAACCATAAAGAAGTACGAATTCTTCGACTATTCGGTCCATGAAGCCCTTTTTCTTTCGGATAAAGAAGAAACGGCCATTGTAGGTATTCTGCAAAACATCCGGCAGGAATATCAATCCAATATAGATAAATTCAGTCAAAATATCCAGATTGCCCAACTGGAATTATTGCTGGTGCATGCCGACAGGTTTTATCACCGGCAGTTTTTAACCAGGCAGATAACCAACCATAAAATACTGGATCGCCTGGAAGAACTTCTGAATGATTATTTTAGTAGTGATGACCTGGTGAATAAAGGATTGCCTTCTGTTCAACACATTGCCGAAACGTTGAACGTATCGCCCAATTACCTGAGTGATTTGCTGAAAGTCCTGACCGGACAAAGCACCCAGCAGCATATCCACGATAAGCTGATTGAAAAAGCGAAGGAGAGACTTTCTACCACAGATCTTTCGGTAAGTGAAATTGCCTATGAATTAGGGTTTGAACATCCGCAGTCGTTCAGCAAGTTATTTAAAACAAAGACCAACCTATCGCCGTTGGAATTCAGGCATTCGTTTAGCTGAGAAAATCGTTCGTTCTATTCAACGGAATAATTTCCATTGCTACCATATCGGTCGTTCCATTCAACGGAATAAATTCCGTTGCTACCATATCGGTCGTTCCATTCAACGGAATAAATTCCGTTGCTACCATATCGGTCGTTCCATTCAACGGAATAAATTCCGTTGCTACCATATCGTTCGTTCCATTCAACGGAATAAATTCCGTTGCTACCATATCGGTCGTTCCATTCAACGGAATAAATTCCGTTGCTACCATATCGGTCGTTCCATTCAACGGAATAAATTCTATGGCTACAATATCGGTCGTTTCATTAAACGGAATAAATTCCATTGCTACAATATCGTTCGTTCCATTCAACGGAATAAATTCCGTTGCTGCAATATCGGTCGTTCCTCCGGAACTGGCTATTCCTGGGATATGAAGCCCGGTCACCTATAAATCCATCACATAAGGCTGAAGGAATTGAATGAACATTTTTATTTTCTTATTGTTTTTAAAATTAATAATTTGACGCAATAAGATTATGAGAAAAATAATCGTCATATCGATGATATCCCTGGATGGAGTCATGCAGGCACCGGGAGGACCGGAGGAAGATACATCAGGCGGTTTCGAATTCGGCGGCTGGACGGCACCCTATATGGACGAAGTGGGAGGCAGGTTCATGGAAAAGCAAATGAAACCTGCAGATTATCTATTAGGGAGGAAAACGTATGATATCTGGGCTTCCTACTGGCCAGAACATGCAGCTATGTGGCCGGGTATCAATGATGGCATTAAATATGTATTGTCCGGTGCTCTCGAAAAGTCAGACCCATTAGTTAACGGTTGGAATAACACTGTATTTCTAAAAAACCTGACAGATATTAAAAATATCAAAAATACAACAGGTGCTGACATTCAGGTATGGGGTAGCAGTAAGGTTGTTCAGCTGCTGCTAAAGCATGATTTAGCCGATGAACTCAGGCTCGTAATTTACCCGGTGACCCTTGGTGAAGGGAAGAAGTTGTTTGATAAGGGTATATCTCCGGCAGCATTTACTTTAATTGAAAGTATTGTAACACCTGGTGGGTTAATTATTGCCTGTTATACCCGTGCCGGAAAAGTAAAAACAGGTACAGTAGGATCTTAAAAAAAACAACATGAGAAAACTAATTGCAGCCATCAATATGACACTTGACGGGTTTTGCGATCATACGGCAAGTACTCCGGATGATGAATTACTTCAACATTACAATGATTTGTTAAGAAGCGCAGACACCCTTATGTACGGAAGGATAACCTATCAACTTATGGAAAGTTATTGGCCGGATATTGTAAAAAATCCTACCGGTAACCAACCAACGGATGAATTTGCAGTACTGATAGACAATATTCAAAAAATTGTTTTTTCTCATACACTGAATAGTGTTGAGTGGAAAAATGTAACCCTGGCAAAGGAAAGCATGAAAGAGGAGGTTTTAAAACTCAGGCAACAACCCGGTGGTGATATTTTAGCCGGCAGTCCGGGTTTAATTGTAGCCTTAACTCAACTTCACCTGATTGATGAATACCAACTCTGTGTTCACCCGGTTATCGTAGGAAGCGGGTTACCATTATTTAAAAACATAACAGATAAAATTCATCTTAACCTCATAAAAACAAAAACATTTGGTAGTGGTGCAGTTATACTTTACTATGAGCCGGTAAAAAAGTAAAATAAAAATAGGTGGACAAAAAAAGATATCCCTGACCAAACAGGTAAACCACTCTTTTATTAATGCAGTCTACTTTGTATCGATTTCACTCCGAGCACTGTATTGTAATGAAATTTGGTTACTTTTTTGTTTTTAGACTACTTTCTACCGATGGAGCTTGCTATATCCCGATTTATCAGGACTACCGATGGAGCTTGCGACATCCCGTATTTTCGGGACTTCTTCCTCATCTCTCATTCCTTCCAAATAATCTCCACCTAATGTTCTGTCTACATTGGAAAATTATTGGGGGTTTCCCGGGCTTTGGTTGACCGTCCGGAGGGCTGGGGCCCAATCAACCCCCAATCAACCCCCAATTAACCCCCAATTAACCCCCAACCAAAACCCAATCATTAAAAAAGGATATCAGAAGAATAACAGAGCGGATTTGGTTGATTAGTCATTCCCGTAAACTAGTGAATATTAATTGCGAAAAATTGGTGGTTTTTTATTTGCTAATTACAACTGTACGTCTCTTCGTTCCGTTGGTTAATTAGTATTCAAAGGATAGTCAGTTTTTCCTTGTATGAAGCTTTTTCTTTTTGATTGATTTTCTTTTTTCTGACACTGTTTACGATATAAACCCGCATTCAAAGCCTATCACAGCAGGCTATCAGCGTATAATACTACTAATATGCACATTGACAGTTATTCAACAGTACTTCTTAGTGGTTTTTCATTTCTTCCAATACCCTGACGTTTCTTCCAACCACTATTTCATTTCGTGCAGCCACTATGCAGACTTGAAAAAGTACAAGGACGTTTAAAATTACACTCTGTAGCGCTGAAAACACACTACCTTATATTACTCTTGCACCAGCACATCCTATCCTTGCAGATTATAGCAACAGCTATATGCCTGTACGAAACATCTATCCACCACAAAAACAGAACTATATATCCCGATAGCTTCTAAACATACTAAAATCAAAGATAAATAATTATTTTTAATCTAAATTTCAAAATAAACATAATTATTGTAGAGTAAGTTAAATAAAGTTTGTACTTTTGGAGTGTTAAAAAACGAGTTAGGCAAAAGCAAGTACTTATAAAGTAGAACTATGCGCAACTCTATTTCGCATATCCTACCAAATAGAGGAGTATACGAACATTAAGTTCGCAGATATTGGGGTTAGCAGCTATATTAAAAAAAAATGAGAAACAGAGAGTTAATATTCAACTTATACGTTTATTCTAACTTAGATTTAATTACTGAAGTTGGAGGTGTGACTCATTTTATTAAAGGTAACGAAGATGAAAAAATAAAATATCTCCAAGAAAATGTTTTCATAGATTTTGAAAGTGCTAAAAAATTCAAATTGCCAGCTAATTTTAAAATTCAAATAAACGACACAATTAGGACAGGAATTGATTATAACTCATACAGGAACTTATGTAAGGAAGGACATGGATTAACAATTTTCGAAACTCTTTTTGTAAATTATAATGCCTCTCAAAATCCTTTGGTTGTTGTGACACCTGTAATAAACGGGCAAATAAAAATTGAAGGAATTGAAAAACCTAAATTAGCAACAACAGATCCACCCAAATTTATGCATATAGATAAACAGAAGGAATGGTACGTTGAATATATTGACAATAATAAATTTCATTTTGACAAATTGATAAATGATGATTTTTTTGAAGCTATTAGAATTTTATATAATGCAAAACACTATGTTTCGTCAATGAAATTATTAATGATATGCCTTGACACAATTGCATATTTAGAATTTGGAGACGTAAAAAAGAATTTTCATAATTGGCTAAATACTTATGTAGACTTAACAAGAATTGATATTACCGAAGATGAACTTTGGGAATTTCGAAATTCTATATTACACATGACAAATTTAGACTCACGGAAAGTGCAGTCTGGACAAATAAGAAGATTAATGTTTTATGTCGCAGATACCAATACAAAGTATATAAGTGAAACAGATGAAGGAAAACAATTTAACTTTAAAGAATTACTTGACAGCATTGCAATTGGCATTAGCAATTGGGGAATGACCTATAATACTCAGAAAGAGAATTTTGAAATTTTACTAAATCGATACGACAGAATAATTTCAGATAATCGTAAGACTACAATTTACTATAATAACAAATAAAATTACAGCTGCTACACACGACTATGAGCACAAGCTGGCTGATGCGCATTTCGGCAGTTTTGCTCCCGCATTCACTTTGTCGTTTCACGATAGCGAATGCTACCGCAAACCGCCAAATGCCCATAGCCTCTGTCGTTAGCGTTAATTCAGGATAATTTAATTCAATCAACTTATTATACTAACAACTAAAAATAGGACTATTTAAAATCAAATACTTATGTGGTCATTAGTCAGAAGTGTTTAAAATGACTATATAAGCTTATTGAAGTTCGTAATGGCGTATTGTTGAGAATTGACAAATTTAAATAGGGAAATATGATTCATTTAATGATAGATAATTGTTCTCTTTTGCAACTTGTAAAACCTACAGGTTTCAATGATTATTTGTTGCAACTAGAAACTTTTGTCAAAAATAGAAATATTAATCTTTATGTGAATGAATCTATAATCACAGAATGGAATAAACATAAAGAGAAAGAAATACTGAGAAAAGAAAGAGCTTTATCTAAACAAGTTGAATTTACTACAACTACATTAGTTCAAACATCATCAGTTGTTACAAATAACTATTTCGTTGATCAAACTAGACTGTTAGATGAATTGATAAATAGTCATGCAGTACATATAACTACAAACGATGGTATTAAACAAGAAGTAGTTAAGCGAATGGAAAATGGACTAGCACCATTTCACAAAAAAGGACAAAAATCACTTAATGATTGGAAGATAATTGGTTCATTTGCAAATCATTGCGAAATATATGGAATAACAGAATTATATTTTATTTCTCATAATAATACTGACTTTGCAGATGAAATAAATTGTAACAGAACCATTCACAAAGATATACAAGATAGATTTGCCAAGATTAAAATAAATTATTATAAAAATTACTCTGATTTCTTTAGGGAACTTGACACATTATTAGGTAAACCTATAATTAAAAATCACATTTCGAGCAGAAAATTCTCCTTCAACTCAACTAGACAAAAAACAGATTTAGAAAGTGTATATTATTTATTCAATGATCTATATAAAGAATTAAATTTCATTCCAATTAACATTATCCGAAAGTACTATCCATTTGCTCATTCTGAAGACTTTAAGGCGAGCTACAACTCTTTTGAATTAGGTAATGTTCAAAAGTCATTAATGAATTATTTAAATAATATACAAATAATTGATGGATCTAAAATAGAAAAAAAACCAGATTCTGAAATTGATTTTAACCAAGATGTGGTTAATAAATTAAGCTTTGTATTGAAAAAGTTTAATACAAATCTCATTTATAATATAAGTGGTTATCAAAGTATAACTTCTCTAGACATAAAATTTACAGACAATCAAAATATTTGCGAATGTTGTAAATGTTTATATGAAAGTTTTAATTTTAAGAAGACTTACAATAAACTTACTACATCAATCAAAGAAATTGATCTTTCTGAAAGGATGAAAAATGCTTACTATAAATACAAATTAGGTCAAACATTACCTGCATTCTTTGACTTTAAAGAAATTAGTGAAGAGGCATTCAGTCGTAATTTATATATAACTTATTTCATATCACAATACAATCTGATTCATATTGGTAGAATTCTATATTTTGATTATGACCAAAAAGATTGTGAAAAATTATCATCAGAAGCTAGCAAAATTGATTTATTTGAAATTGCAAATAATTTTAAGTCTTTAACCGATTACGAGTTGGTATTATATATAGCAAGACAAAGTTTTTTTCATGAAGGATATGAGCAAATAAATTCGATTACTGAAAAAATAATTGAGAACAAAAAACTTTATGAGAATGGAGGCTGGTCATCAAATTCCTATGTAAATGAGATTCTGCAGGAGTTTGGGGAAGTTGAATTCTTTATACGTTCTAATTATGTAATTTTTGACGAGTATAGTGATTTTGAACGTTTATTTGAGAAAGTCATTCAGGGTTTATTGGCTTCTTATTCTACCTCTGATAAATTTGGTGGTCGATTTAGTGGGTTCAATAATTATTGGCTTCATAAATTTATTATTTATAGTACCCCCAAAGGTCTTAAAAAACAATTTACTCAAAACCAAATAAACAAAATCGATTATTTTCCAAATAAAAATGAAATAGATTTTTTTCTTGAGTTTGCAAAAAACCTATTAAAGTCTGAAAATTGTGAATTTGCCAATTCCGAATATGCCAATAGAAGATTTAGAGATAAGTATGATAAATATTGTCAAAATCTAGTTATTCTTGCAGCATATTTAAATTTTAACAACGTTGTATTAAACTCTTTTTCAACTACATTGATTGATAACCTACATCATCAAAATAAGGAAAATTATGAATTACAAGATTCCGTTGAGATTTTCATTATTTTGAGAGGTAAAGATTTGACTTGCGAAAATAAAAACAGATTTCTAAATCATTACTTAAAATTAGAAAATTCATTTAGGGGAAATATTGTTTCAAATATAATTTCCATTTTTCAAAAAGATGAAATTCAAATTAAATCATCTGACTTTTCACGATTGATAGAAGATGAAATAACAAATAATAAAGAAACAGGGTACAAATTCAAACAACAAAGTGTAATTGAAATTTTCAAAATTGTTAGCAAAGTACGCAAAATAGAGATTACTAAAGCAATTGACATTAAACTCAAACTGCAATTTGATTTTGATTTGTATTATAATGCAGTTATGAGAGAGATTATTCCTTTAAACAAGAGAGTTCTGTATGATTTAATTGATCAATTGGATATTGAAAAATACAGAAATAACAAAAGACCAAAACTTGGATGGGAAAGATTTGAATATGCATTAAACTATATAAATGAACTATTGAATATATGTTTCAAATTTAACATTGATACTTATACAAATAGATTTGAGAAGATTAAAAGCCTTAATGATTATTATGAATGGTTGTTAGATATGGAAAATTTTAATTATACAAAATTTGATATTGAATGGATTTTAGCTTATAAAACTGTATTTTTCAATAAAAAAATTTCAATATCAAAAAATACTATAACTTATATTTTGAATTATTTGAAAACAAAAAAGGATCGTTCAATTGCTGATGCATTAATAAATATTCAAAATTATTCAAATTGAAACAAACTCTAATCGCTAATACTTAGGCTTCCTTCGGTCGGAATGACCCAGCAAGGAAGCGTTGGTTGAACTGTATTCCCGATTACAGAACCATTATTCAATGCGGGTTAAGATTACGAAGTAATTTTATTATGGAGCAAGCGATTGTTTTGATAAGTTGTCGCAACGAAAAAAAATTAATAAGAGACAAAAAGGTTTTTTGGATCAAAATCTCTGCAAGAACACAACTTCAAAATAATAACTAAACTTACGGAAACAGCGGTTTTTGCTCAGGTTTAGACAAAGCAATGGCTGTCCCTGCATTATACAGGGCTTGAGAGGCATAAATTACAGATTCAAGGATTTAGTTCGTGTGTAAAATACATTATCGGGCGAATGGATTCGAGGTAACATTTCTACTGCTTCATAGTTCCTGTTTTGCATTTGGTGCAATGGCAGTGATTATATCCTTCACTTTGTCCTTGCAATGCAGTATGCTGACGAAGGGTTTAAAAAAAAGAAAAACCATCCACTGTTTGGATGGCACGACTAAGAATAGAAAATTCACTTTTTTGTTCTTGAGTGTTGGACATTTAAAATTAGTACTAATTTTATAGGGAGCTGTGAACTCCCAATCAACATCTTTGAACGGAAAGAAAAGATAATAAAGTATTAAACAGTGGTAATTAAAGCCCTTCACGAAGGGAATTTAGTTGAATACACGCCTTGGTCGTTATTGCAATGGTAAAGAAATAAAACACTAAAAATCACGAATATGGCAAAATCAGTAAATGACGCTTTTAATGAGTTCAATAAAGACATAGTTAATCTAGTCTCAGAAAGAACAAAGACTGCTCGAAGTAGTAGAGATTGGCTAATTGAACAACTAACTTCCTTACCAGACAAGTTGGAAGATTTTCCTAAATTATATGCCGGTATGCATGTAAAGTTTGGTTCTTTTGCAAGGAATACAAAAATACGTCCTCTTGATGATATTGATTTAATGCTTACATTTTCTGGAGAAGGTGCAACATATTCAACTATAGTGTATGGACAAAATTATACTCTGTTAGTTCCTGAAATTGCAACAATATTAAGAAAACTATGCAATGACGATGGCACTTTAAATTCGATTAAAGTTGTAAATAAGTTAGTTTCATCTCTTAATCAGATTGAACATTACAAAAAAGCAAAGATACATCGTAGAAGTGAAGCGGCAACTTTGGATTTAACTTCATATGAATGGTGTTATGATATTGTTCCAGCTTTTTATACTGACACAAATTATTACATAATTCCTGATGGACAAGGAGGTTGGAAGGCTACTGATCCAAGAACAGACCAAGACAGGATAACAAAAATTAATCAAGAACATGGAGGTGTTGTGCTGCAACTAATCAGAACACTGAAGTATTGGAACACTGTTGCATTTATGACGACAATTCCTTCTTATTTATTTGAAACAATAGTTTTAAACTTTGTAGAAAGTAAGGAGAAGCTATCTGATTATATAGATGCAAATCTTATAAACTTCTGGGATTATCTTAAAACAGCCATAATGGCTGATATAAATGATCCTAAAGGTTTTCAAGGCAACATTAATTCATTAGCATATGCAGAGAGAAGAAGTGTATCATCTAAAGCTGAAGATGCTTATACAAAAGGGTATGCTGCATATAAATTTGAGACTGAAGAAAGTAATCAAGAAAAGTCAATCAATAAATGGGGAGAAATCTTCGGTAAAGAATTTCCAAAATATGAATGAAATAGGTAAACATATTATTCGAGAACAAGATTCTGATATTAATATTAAATATTTATCAGCTCAGAAACAGATCTACAACAATGGTAAGGAGACTTTTGCCGTGCAAGTTTTAATAGCTGTACCAATTCCAATTATTATATCAGTTCTAAAACCATTACTTGAAAACGACAAGTACAATATTGCTTGGATCTTTATTTTCTATAGTATAGTTGCAACATTTCTAGAATTCTTTTGTGAGAACAAAGCAAATAAGCTTAAAAAGCTCGCAGCTTCTATACAAGAAAAGTTTGACACGAATGTTTTAATGATTGATTGGAACAAAGCATTAATTCCTCAAAAGCCAGCTGATGAGTTAATTTACAGATATCACAACAAGTTCATTAAAAAAAATAAGCTTGATAAACTTTATGGTTGGTATTCTAATGAAGTAAAATTTGTTGATACAAATGTTGCAACTTTATTATGCCAAAGGACAAATTGCAGCTATGATTTTACTTTAAGAAAACGATACGCAAAAACAATCATTCTTCTAGCAGTATCCACTTTTCTGATATTATTTTTCGTATCAGGCCAATTTGAAACTACAATACCACAGTTTATTTCAAATGTTTTATTTCCGTCATTACCCGTATTTGTAATGGCGTACAAACAAATATCAAGCAATAATGATGCATTAGAGAATTTAAATCATTTGAAAGAATTAATTGAAACAGAATTAGAATCGTTAACAATAAACGATATTATCGACAAACATCAAATAAGACAAATACAAGATAAAATCTACTTAAAAAGAACAAATAGTCCTCTGTTGCCGGAATGGGCATACAATTTCCTTAGACAAAATTTAGAAGCCGAAATGCATTTCTCAATGAAAGAAAAAGTACGAGAATTGACTATCGAAACCAAAATAGAATGAAAACAACTAGGCCATAACACACGCCTATACTCACCTGCTGGTTGACATGCACTTAGCAGTATTTGCTCCCGCATTCACTTTTTCGCTTTGCGAAATTGAAGCTCCAGCAAACCGCAGATGACCATAGCCTCAGTCGTTATGGCCAAGTTTAGAAAAAAAGAAAATATGAGAAACTTGTTATTCATTCTGACAGTTTTTTGCATTTCGACAGCATTTGCAGACAACAAACTTGCGAGAATTAATGACTCTGTCGGATTCACAAATATTCGAAGCGGTGTAGGCAAAGACTTTCCAATTGTTGCGAGAATTGACACCACAGACTTTATTTATTGTGACCCGACAACTAAAAATGACTGGGTGAAAGTAATTGTAATGAAGTGGCAAAACGGAAAACAAATTGAAGGTTTTATACACAAGACAAGAATTCGATTTATTGAGAAACTCGACAATAAAGAACAAAAGAAAATTCTAACAGAAATATTTAGAAAACAGAAAAACTTAGCTGAAGACTTTCAAAAGACGCGGAAAATCAAGGAAAACAAAGAAACAAGAAATAAACTAGAATTATACAGCGACATTAAATATTCTCCTATACTTGAAATTTTACCCAAGTATTTTTGTGCAACAAGCGACACGACAATTATAGAATTATTCTTTTCGACAATGTGGGCAGACAAGGGTTCAGCAAATGAAATTCCGTCATTTACAATTGGAGAATGCTTCATTTGTAAACCTGACTTAGTAATTAGAGAACTTGAAAAACTGATAAATAAAAGAGAAAAGAAGTTTATTATAGACGATATTGAATGGGGTCTTTTGAACTATTTTGAAGTTGGAGAAGACGGAAAATCAAACAACCCAGAATTCAAACAACTAAAATTGAAACTCGAGAAACAAAAACAAAAAACCTAGGCCATAACACACGCCTATTGGTGATTGGCTGGCAGACGTGCATTCCGGCAGTTTTACTCCAGCATTCACTTTGTCGTTAAGAAATTGTCTGAAGTTGGATTCATCTGATAAAGCAGATTAAAAAGAATGAAATCTAATGTATCCTTTTTATCTGATACAATCGTGGTTCAGACAGTGATAATCTACACTAATCACCGCTCCCGCGCGATTGTATCGCGAGGGGAAAGATAATTGGAATTTAGATTTGGCACACGATACAATCGTGCGGCAGCGGGTGTGAGGCTTTGTACATTTAATGAGGAAATCCGGTAGGACGCGAGTAAATTCATGTTTTTTCACTTACAAAGTTAAGAATTTTCTATTGGTGCAAAAGCCGATAGTCATTTTACTTTATATACATAAATAAACATCAAAAGTATATATGAATTCAGTAATTAGTCGTTGGGCTGTCACTTTTACATGCATTTTATTTCTAATTGGACAAATTGTTTTAGTAGATCATATCTCTGCTCAAAAACTCATAACAATTAGGGGTTTTGTGTTGGATGGGATAACTAAAAATTCTGTTCCTAAAGCATCAATCAAGTTGTCGAAAAACAGGATAACTGTAGTTGAGTTTGATGGAAAGTTCGAATTCAGCTGTTTGCGCGAGGATACTTTTATGATCACTGCAATAGGTTATTGTCCTCGTTTGTTGAGCGTTCATGATTTGCTTACTGATTCGTCAACGTGTAATGTGCTTATGCAACCACTTACTTATCAGCTTCGTTCGGTAAAGGTAGTTGCTGAAAAAAAGAAAACTAAAATTTCAAAGGCTTTGAGTTCTCTGTCTGACATATCGCAACCCTTCACTTATTTCAGTAGAGAAGAAAAATTCAAGCGCAGATTTGCAAAACTCAAGTCAAACAGTGTCTTTTTCTCTCAAAATATATACTGGGAAATCAATCGCCGGTTAATTGTAGAAATAAGTAAACTAAGAGCTGAGGACTTAGATAAATGCATAATATATTGCAATACTCATATTGTTTTGTCGCCTAACGATGATGAGAGTACCATTAAAAATAAATTGCTACTTTTAATTTCCGATTATTTTAAAAGAATTAAAAGCGAAAATTGAAACAGCTCTCGTCCTCACGACCCCATCCTCGCAAATATATAACCATTACTTGCTTACAGAATGGTGCGGGCTGGTCGGTGGGAACCAACGGTCAGCGTAGCTAATTATTTCTAATCCCACCTCTTTGTATTCTTAGGATTTGTAATCCGTTCTTTCAAATTAAATAGAACTTTTTTCGTATAAGAAAAATAAAATATGGATATACAGCATCGCATAACAGGAGAGGTATTTTTTGTAACTGATACGGTTGTTGATTGGGTAGATTTGTCTTCTCATTATTTAAGTGATTTGCTTAAAAAAGAAACTGGAAAAAACACCCTGGAGCAAATTCATTATTACCTTATAGAAAAAGCCAAAATGAATTTGCTCAATTCGTTTGATTCTATTAGCCAAATAGCCTACGAATTGGGATTTGAATATCCACAACATATTAGTAAGTTGTTCAAGTTAAAGTCGGGCTTGAGCCCTACGGAATTTAGGAATATAAATTAAGTGAGATAGAAAACCCAGATGCCTGACAGCAAACTACCCGGCAAGTCGGGTTTAGTTGTTTCGTTGAAAGGGAATCAGGATTTGAAATCAGAAGTAAACAATGACCCAATGCGTGAATATAGACTGAGCAAAATGGCATACTTTATGTTTTCGGTTGAATTAGACCGGTGAATTATGGCTAAAGGATATTAAAAGTCTAATATGTAGTCATTCTCGCTTACAGATCTATCGTTGATAGATTTTTTTTTGCTTTTTCAATTAGTTTATTGTGAAGATTTAATACGGCATTAGGAAAAAGAGAGCAACCTTAGACTCTTAAGATTGTTATAAGTAATTGGAACAATTAAATGTCCCATTTTAAATCTCTAAGAATAGAACGCGGATACACGCTGATTTGGCGGATTAAATCCCGATGGCTATCGGGAGGATTTTAATTCCAACAAGTTGGAAATGATTTGTCTTACTTGATCAACTTCAACAAGTTGAAGTTGAAATCCTCCCGATAGCTATCGGGATAAAATCGAACGAATAAAAGAATCCGTAAATATCTACTTTTTCAGCGCAAATCCGCGTACTATTCTTTAAAATATAGGACAATATTTTCTGTTTAGTACTTAATAAATCTACAGTTAATTCAAGCTTTCGTAATTTTAAAAAAGGACAACAATTATGGGATTGATCAAAATGAATGGGATAAACATACATGTAAATATCAAAGGTGATGGACATCCATTAGTGATTATTCATGGAATTGGAGGAGATCATACTCAATTGGAAAATGTAATGACTCATTTGGCCAAAGAATTTAAAACCATTGCATTAGACTGTAGAGGTCACGGAGAATCTGATAAGCCTGATAATTATTCATTGCAGGATCATGTTTGTGATATTTTGGGAATTTTGGATCATTACAATATAGAAACGGCATCTCTACTGGGTGTATCAATGGGTAGTTATATTGCTCAGGGTGTTGCTATTGAGGCTCCTGAAAGAATTGACAGGTTAATACTAACGGTACCGAAATCAAATGGATTAACTTCATCCTTTCAAAGACTAATGAGTGAACATGCGAAAGAATTAGAAGGTTTAAGTCTGCATGAAAGCATTTTAGTCCTGCTTAAATACATGACATTTAATCCTGAATTCATGAAAAAGCATATTGATATCTTTGAAACAAAATTAAGTCCGGCACAATTTTTAAGTGCTAATAAAGCATTGAGCAATTTTGATTTCAGAAATGAGTTACCAACGATAAAAGCAAAGACTCTGGTTATCAGTGGTAAGTATGATGGATTAAATCCACCGTCAGAAGGAAGGATTTGCGCTTCTTTAATACCAAATGCAACTTTCGTTGAAATGCAGTATTCGGGACATGCCCCTATGTATGAAGAACCCAAATTATACATGGAAATTATTGAGAAATTTTTGAGGAATTAATGCTCAAAGTTTTATAAGTAATTGAAAACAAAAAATGTAGTATAGTTTTAATTTAAATAATGGAATAAGGGCTGGCATTTTTTTCTTAATATTTCTACTAAGGGTTAAAATAAAAAATAAGGGCTAATATTATAAAACCCTTATATTTAAAATATTAACCCTTAGTATAAAACCAAATACCCCAGATTTAAAACCTTATTCCCTCATTCAGGATATTTGATAAGTGCTATTTTTCAATGAATAATAATAGGACAATATATTCGTCCAATTACTTAAGAAAGATTATAAACGTTGTACAAAACGAAATTATGATCTTCAATTACTTCAACATGCCGTAGGTATTTTGGAAACTAATGCTCGCATTCAGATTTATTTTAATACCGAAAAGCCTGAACTTTCTTTAATCAATCAAAACCCAAAAAATATGAAATTATCAAACAATAAAATTCTGATCACAGGTGGTGCAACCGGTATTGGCCTTGGACTGACCGAACGGTTTTTATTGGAGAACAATACCGTGATCATTTGTGGAAGGCGGGAGGCAGTACTAAAGGAAGTAGCTGACAAATATCCCTCTGTGATTACCAGGGTATGCGATGTATCTGTTGAAGCAGAACGCATCGAACTGTTTAACTGGATTGCAAAAGACCACAGTGACCTGAATGTACTGGTCAACAATGCCGGCATTATGAAATGGACAAAGGCTACCGACAGCGACTTTTACCAACAGGCAACTGACGAGATTTCTACGAATGTCATGGCTCCGATTCATTTGACCAATCTGTTACTGAAATTACCGTCGTTGAACACGATTATAAATGTCACATCAGGCCTGGCTTTCGTTCCCATTTCAGGAGCTCCGGTTTATTGTGGAACGAAGGCATTCCTGCGTTCATTCACACTTTCGTTGCGACACTCGCTGAAATCAAGTGGTATCGAAGTCATTGAACTGATTCCTCCAGCAGTGAGTACAGACATTAGCGGCGGTAAAAATAGAAACATGGGATACCCAACTGTGGCGGAATTTGTAGCATCTATTTTCCAACAATTAAAGGAAGGGAAAACAGAACTGACTTTTGGCACCAGTGAAACCAGGGCAAAGGCAACGAATGATGCCATAGCAGAATATTTTAAAAAATTAAATCCATAGTCAGTCAGACTAAAAGTGAATTCTAAGGTAGTAAAGCAATAATCGACGATTGCTGTATTTTTTTTTATTCAGAAATGCTATCCATTCGTAAAGGATATAAACCAGTTTTTCATTCTTGAGTTCAGAAAATCGTTTAATTGTCTGAACAACTCCTTTTAGTAGACTTATTTGATAAAAGAAAACCATTATAAATCTACATAAAGGGCTAGTCCTTACACATATGATATTCTCCCTGATCGTTCATTAAGGACTTTTTTTTATTCCATAATTTCAGAATATTTAAGCATATTCTAAAAAGTGTATAAAATTGGTGATAGTTAAAAAAGAGTTTGTACTTTTGGTCCGTAATTAACTTACAAAGCTGATTAGATAGAAGTTCATCAATTAAATAATGGATAATGAAAGCTACACTGACAATTTTTATCCTGATTGCAATTTCCACCATGAATGTTCATTCAATTCAGAAAACTATTTCAACTAAAGATTTCATAGTGCACTATGAAGAAAATACCGAAAATTATGCAATAGCGAGTCTCAAAATCCTGAATGTAGTCAAAAGCAATGCAATAAAAATAGGATTTAAATTTTCTAATAAAGTTGAACTTCATATAGTTAAGTCCGATAAAAATATGTTATATGTCAGAAGTGACATTCCTGATTTAATAACATGGGAATTTAAGTCCATCAATGATTTTCTGTCTCCTGAGAAAAGCGGATATAATAACGTATATGGACTTTGCCATGAAATGGGCCATCTTTGTATGTCTAATATTTTAAATGGGAATAACAATTGGATGACACGTGATTGTAGTGAAGGATGGGCCAATTATTTTGGATGCCTGATGATAGAGCATGTTAACAACGACTTAGGAGTAAAAGTTTGGCCCGACCAACACGATTATCATGCATCAAGGGGTATGCAGTCTTTTCTGAAAAGTGTAAATTCTAATCACTCGAAAAAAGAAAAAGGCTTTTTTTATTGTTCTCAGTTTTGGTATAATCTCAGTTCCCTAATTGGTCATAAAAATGTCTGCAATTTCTTTTATACAATTAATGTAATTGATATAAATAATTCAAATAGTAATAGTAAGTTTTTAGATCTGCTAAAAACATATAATCCGGGTAAAGATTTTATTGCTGATTTTCAAAAGAATAAAAGCTACTTAATAGTGGAAAAAAAAGTGCTATAGTTACAAATTTTAATTTGCTCAATCCTTTCAGGAATTATCAGGATAAGATTTTATTAGCAATGCATGGTTCCCCGAAATATAAGGGATTATTTAGTTTTACAAGCAGAATTGCTTTCACCTGAATATTTTTCAAAACAGTTCTTACCCACCCATTCTACGGCATAAGGCTTGTTATTTCGTTTACGCCAACTAATAAAAAGAATACTATGATTTTTGACACTGACAGGCAAACAATTTCAGACTTAAATATATTTTCAGGAACCGGAGAAATAAATTCTGTCTTTGATTTTTATAATCGCACTCAGACAGCCGGTGGAAAAGAGGTACTCATTAACATGATGAGAACCCCTTTAACCGGTTTAAATGAAATAAACTCCAGGATAAGCTCTATCAAATATATTCATGATAATCATTTATTCTGTGAATTTGAAAAAAAAGACCTGGCAGCCATCGAATTTTATCTGACTTTGGGAAGTGCAGTCCTGAAAGACAATATTATTGATGCACTTTATACGCATTTATCCGACCTTATACATCCGGGGAATGAATATTACCTGATCTCCAGGGGTCTTACCAGTCTTTATAAACACATCAATAACCTGATTGAATTTTTTGAACTCGATGACCTGCCCGAACTTCCTGAATTCCTTGCTGCATTTAAAAGTGAGGTGGATAGAATAAACTATCATCCCGATTTTAAATCCTATCTCCACAGAACAAGTAAAAAGAAGAACTTTACTCAAATAAACAGGTTCGATCATTTGATCCGCAAAAAAGAGAAAGCCTCTATTAAAAAGATACTTGATTTGACCTACCTGCTTGATGGCTATATTTCCATGGCAAGTGTAGCAACTGAAAAAGGATTGGGATTTCCGGTATTTGTCGATTCGCAGTATCCAACCATCCATATGGAGGGTTTTTTTCATCCCTTGCTGAAAGACCCGGTGAAAAATGATATTTGTTTTACCAATGGACAAAACCTTTGTTTTGTCTCGGGTGCCAACATGTCAGGCAAATCAACATTTTTAAAGTCCATAGGATTATGTGTCTATCTTTCACATATTGGTTTCCCTGTACCTGCAAGAACCATGGTAACTTCGCTGTTTAATGGCCTGTATACAACCATCAACATTTCAGACAATATCAATAAAGGCTACAGTCATTATTACAGTGAAGTGAAAAGGGTAAAAGATATTGCGGAGAATATCAAAGAGAAAAAAAGAGTCTTTGTGATTTTTGATGAATTATTCCGTGGAACGAATGTAAAAGATGCATTTGATGCTACACTTATGATTACCCGTGGATTTACAGGAATAAACAATTCCTGTTTTTTTATTTCAACTCACATCGTTGAAGTGGCAAAAGAACTTGAGAATTCAGACAAAATAAGTTTTAAATGCTTTGAATCAACTTTAAAGGACGAACAACCTGTTTACAATTACAAACTGAAAGAGGGCATATCTTCTGAAAGGCTCGGAGTGACCATTTTAAAGAACGAAAGGATTATGGAAATCATCGATGAAATCATCAGGAATGAAAAAAATGAATTGCAATAAATTGATAGGTCTAATACATTGGCGGTTACGAATGAAACTATAAAACTTACTATCAGATGAAGCATACCAACCTGAGTGTCATTATGCAGTAACTACAACATTCGGGTATCTCCGATGCTTAATTTAATATGTCACTTTGGCAGTATCATCATATTGGTGCATTTTTAGTAGTCGTTTTTGAACATTAAAAATTAAAACGATGAAAAAATTTAAAACAATATCCTACCATATAGAAGACGATTTGAATAATAACGGGAGTAATAAAGACAGCGAAGAGTTATTTATCGATTCCTATTCAAACACAGTCATATCAGCCGTTGAAAAGGTAAGCCCTGCAGTGGTCCAGATAATAGCATATAAAAATGAAAATGTAAAAGATGCCGGAGGAGGCTCGGGGTTCTTTATATCGTCCGAAGGATTTATAGTAACGAACAGCCATGTTGTATCCGGGGCAGCAAAATTAGAAGTTCGAACACCCGATGGCGATGTGTATCAGGCCGAGGTTAAAGGCAATGATCCATCCACCGACGTGGCGGTAATACAGGTGTACGGAAAGAATTTCCCATCAGTCAGGTTTGGCGATTCAAGTCAGTTAAAGGTAGGGCAGCTGGTAGTTGCCATCGGTAACCCGTATGGATTCCAATACACGGTCACAGCGGGCGTGGTGAGCGCTTTGGGACGTTCTATGCGAAGTTATGCCGGTCGGTTGATAGATAATATCATTCAGACCGATGCTGCCTTAAATCCCGGCAATTCGGGTGGACCGCTGATTAACTCAAAAGGGGAGGTGGTAGGTATCAATACGGCCATTATTGCCTCAGCACAGGGCCTATGCTTCGCCGTTGGTTCGTGCACGGCAGAATATGTGGTTGGGAAGCTTATTATGGGCGGCAAGGTTCGAAGGGCTTTTCTTGGAATTGAAGGCCAGACCATAAACCTCTCAAAACGCATGGTTGCTTATAATCATCTGGCTATCAATAAAGGAATCTACATTGAGCGGGTGGATCGAAACAGCCGTGCCGGTAACAGTCAGTTGCTGAACGGTGATATCATTGTCGGGTTTAATGATATGTCTATCAGTTCGGTGGATGAACTTTATCTGAACCTGAATGAAAATTTAATAGGCAAGGTAGTTGATCTGGACATACTTCGAAACGGGATCAAAATGCCTGTAAAAGTAACACTTGCGGAAGCTGCCTGACAGGACTGTATTCTTTTACAGTCAGTTTCAATCTGGCATAATGTTCTGTTTCAGGATGTAACTGTTTAATCATTTGGTTAAAACCGGATGTACAAAGATTATTTTGATTAAAATATAACTTTTAATACAAAGAATTGATTTAATTCATAGATTATAGTATTTTTGCAGGGTGTAAAACGATAGTTCAGTTGTTTTAAAAATAAACAATAACGCATGAAACGAATATCATTCATTACATTCCTGATATTGCTGATGTCGAATTCAATGAATGGACAGGTAGTTTATCATTCAAGTCATTCCATCCCAATCATCACGGGTACATCTATTATGTCGGAACATGGATTTTTACCCGGTAAAAAATTCCCTTATTACAATACAATTGATAAATACAATTTCAGGGGACTTAGAATCAGGGTTGAAATATTTGATGACCGAAAGATTTTGAATTTAAAGAGGATTCCCTGCTCAGGAATGCAGTTTACAAACACTTCCGAATTTGTAAACCCGGATTGTATTTATAAAGTAGGCCAGTATTTTGAGACTTTATTAAAAAAAACAGGGGCATTCATCGATTCAACCTCTACTGATACCTTGCAGGTCAGAATGGAAGGTTTAGACTCACGGTTAATCGGTTTTGGATTTATCAGGGTTCACGGACTTTGTCAAATGAAAATTAAATATCATAACGTTGTAACATCCTATTGTTCAGATATGACCGATTCAGATAAGAATTCACCCATCAGACCTACAGCTTTTGTCAGTCGGTTAACTGCCACGCGAATTATGACTTCTGCTTCTATCAGGGAAGTGATTGAGCAATTCTTTAAAGATCTGAAATCGCGCACTGTTTTAAAAAGGGACTGACCTAAGTTCAATGCATTATCCCGGACTAACCATTTCATACGTTCTTTGAATTCAAATTTCAGGGTGTTGATTCAGGTTGGTATATATTCCTAAAAACAATATTCCCTGAAACATCGTTAGTTTATACAAGCTGTAACTACAATGCAGTGTTTGAAAATAGTTGATAAACTAATAACCCACTTAAGAAATACGACCGTGAGAAAATTAAAGCTTCAGGTGCAAATGACGCTAGATGGTTTCATTGCACGACAGATCGGCGAAATGGACTGGATGATAAATGATTGGGACAATGGACTAAATACTTTTGTTAAGGAATTGACAGAACCTGTTGACTGTATCATTCTTGGTAGAAAACTGGCACAGGGATTTATACCTTACTGGGCTTCTAAACCGGAAGGAGAAGATGCATTGGGTGTTGACAAAATTAATAATACGTCGAAAATCGTTTTTACGAAAACACTTGAAAAGTCCGACTGGGACAATACTGTTTTAGCCAAAGGTGATCTGACAGAAGAAATAACTAAATTAAAAAAACAAGAAGGTCATGATATCATTGTTTATGGCGGTGCCACTTTTGTTTCGGACCTTATCAAACATAATTTGATTGACGAGTATTATTTATTCATAAATCCAGTAGCCATTGGAAAAGGAATGACTATTTTCAATAACATTGAAGAAACTTTACTTCTGACACTTGTAAAATCAACATCATTTGATTGCGGAATTGTTGTACACCATATGTGTCGAAACATCTTTAAAGGATAATATTTTAATGGATTGCTCCTGTATGGAAGCAACTCCCCGGATTGATGTGTTAAAAGGCAATCTAAAAAAGCTCAATAATGACGAATAAACATATATTTCTACCCGGGTATTGAAATGTTTTTCGTACATTTAGTGCACATAACCGATAATTATCCGTTCATGAACTAGTTGAATTACAACCCTGATGAACTGAACGATAATTTTATGCATCAGTTTTCCCGGTTAAAACGAATCTCATGAAAAAACTTCTGGTAACCATCCTCGTATTTTTATTCTATAGCTTATTGATTGATCAGGCAGGAAATAATTTCTCTGCCCATGCCTTAGCGAATGGTACACATTCAAACGCACAAGTTGCTCCTGTCAACCCTATAACAAATGCTGCTTTTACACCTGAAGACGCCGGAATGAATTCCAGCAGGTTAGCCCGCATAGATTCCATTGTAAAAGATGGCATTAAAAAAAGGGCTTTCCCCGGATGTCAGGTACTGGTATTAAAGGACGGTAAACCGGTATATGCTAAATGTTTTGGCAATTATACCTACGAAACTTCACCAAAAGTGATGCCGTTTACCATGTATGACCTGGCTTCCCTGTCGAAAACCACAGGCACACTACTTGCTATCATGAAGCTATATGACGATGGGAAAATCAAACTAACCGATAAGGCGTCCAACTATCTGACCTTCCTGCGTGGCACCGATAAGGAAAACATAACGATAACCGACCTGTTGTTTCATCAATCGGGATTACCGGCCGGACTGCCATTTTATAGCCTGGCAATTGAGAAAAACAATACTCCGGCTTTTCTGGTTTCTTCGGCAGATAAATCACACATTATTCACATGGGTGGGAGCAAGGTCACCGGAAGTGCTTATAAATACAAACAGGACTGGGTGTCCAAAATACCTTCCGTTGAATATACTTCCCAGGTTTCGGATAGCTTCTACATGAATAACCGTTTCCACGAAGCTGCCATGCTTATGATAGCCCGTACTCATTTATACAGTAAGGCTTATGTATACAGCTGCGTGAATTTTATTCTGTTGAAGGAGATTGCCGAAACGATTAGCGGTACCACCCTGGATGCTTTTCTGAACAGTGAATTCTATATACCGATGAAGCTGAACAACATGTCTTATCTACCCTTGCGAACTCATAAAAAGGAAGAGATTGCACCAACATTGAAAAGTGATTTCCTGCGCAACGGAGTTGTACAAGGGTATGTACATGATCCCGATGCAGCCTTTTTGGGAGGTGTATCAGGAAATGCGGGGTTATTTGCTTCTGCCGGTGATGTAGCAACAGTATATCAGATGATCCTGAATCAGGGTGAGCTGGATGGTAAGCAATACCTGAGCAAAGAAACATGCAAACTCTTTACAACCACCACATCAGCAAGCGGTAGACGAGGTCTGGGTTTTGACAAACCGGTTCCTTCCAAACCATTGCACACCCCGTGTTGCCAGTCAGCGCCGGCTGCTGTTTACGGACATACCGGCTATACGGGTACCTGCTGCTGGGTCGATCCCGTGAATCAGCTGATTTATGTGTTTTTAAGTAACCGGACTTATCCTAATGACGGGGTGAATAAACTGGCCAGAATGGGTGTCCGTACCAAGATCCAGGAAGTGATTTATCAATCAATGAAATAAAAGATCAGGTTTCGGCGCTTAGTCTCCTCCAGCTAAAGCTGGAGTCTATTGAAAACAACAGCTATTTGACGATTAAGATTATTAAAAAATTTCCTTAAGAGAAAACTGATTTCGTTCAAAAAAATGTCGTTGCTTGTAAACCGGAAAAGGGTTATTTCTTAACTTCAACACATAATCCACACACACACACAACCGGTATTTGATTCTTATTTCACTCTTGAAATGCTTTTAAAATGATGATATTTATTCAGTGAGAATTCATTGTCCACCATTTAGTAATATTTGTCCACTCTCCGAAACAGGATTTTAACTATCTTTGTATCAATATCGAAATGTGTTTTAAATAATCACCTCTTGAATTATAACACTTAAAATCTAATTAAATTGAAATGAAAAAACTTCTATTCACTTTCCTTGGCATGGGGCTTTTTACCCTGCTTCAGGCGCAAACAACGAAAAGTATTCAGTTGCACGTGAATGCCTCTAAACAGATAGCAACTGTTACAAAAATGTTCAATGGTACCAATATAGAGGACCTGAACAATCAGACAAACGGAGGTATATTCAGCCAGCTGATCCATGGAGAGGCTTTCGAAGAAAATACTGATATCGACTTCCTCCATCTACCCCTGGCCGATTATGTAAAAGTCTATGTAATACTCGACGAAAACAAACGTCCGCATCTCCTGTCGGTTGCCAATAGTTATACCCGGATATCCTGGAATAATCTGGGTGAAAAGTACGACTTCAATTCAAAAGATATTTACAATGCCGTAGAACAGGCAACCCAGCCAAGACGCCAGCGAAATGGTGAAACAGCTGCACCGTCGGCACCTTTACGAATCGGGGATCTTAAATTCTATAACCGTTTTGTGCCCTACGACAGTATACCGGATGATATCCGTAAAATTATCCTTGATCGCATAAACGGGAATGAACAAATCAGCCGGTATTGGTCGAAAATTGCAACCGGCAATGCAACCGGCCAATTTATACTGAAAAGAGGGAATGCTTATATGGGACGCCAGGATCAGGTAATCAGCCTTCAGAATGGAACAGGGGAATTCGGACTCTTTAACTCAGGCCTGAACAAACAGGGGATAAACCTGTTGACAGGAAAATCCTACGATGGTGTATTAAGGGTGAAAACTCAACAACCTGTAACGATCTATCTCTCACTTCGTGACGAACAAGGTAAGGTATTGTGTGAAACACCTTATAAACTCAAAGGTGACGGATCATTTGAAAAAGTGTCGTTTGAACTGACCCCCAATGCTGAAACGTCAAAAGGGAGATTCGGAATTACACTGAAAGAGCCGGGTGAAATTGAACTCGGATTTGCATTCCTTCAGCCAGGTGAGTGGGGACGTGTAAAGGGCTATCCGGTCAGGAAACAATTTGTTGATGCTCTAAAGAAAGAGGGAATCAAAGTGATCCGTTACAATGGTTCCATGGTAGATGTTGGTACTGATACCTATTTGTACCGTTGGAAGAAGATGTTAGGACCCGTTGATGAACGTAGATTGTGTTTCAGGAATGGTTTTAACCCTTATGCTACCCACAGCTTTGGAATCATTGAATTATGCCAGTTTGCCGAAGCTATTGGTTCAAAAGCCATGGTCGGTATGAGTATGGACGAAACCTATGATGATATCCGTGATTTTGTAGAATATATGAATGGTCCGGTAACTACCAAATGGGGAAAACTTCGTTCCAAACAAGGCCACCCGGAACCATATCAGTTAAAATTTATCGAAGTAGATAACGAAAGACCCATGACACGTGGGTATGTCGAATGCATGAAAAAATTCGCACTTGCTGCCTGGGAAGTGGATCCCGGAATGCATATCATGGCATCCCTGAATATAGGCACCAATGCCACCAGTTATGCCCGTGGCAGCGATCAGTACAAATTAGCTTCCGAAGTATTCGGATGGTTTGTGGCACAGGGTAAAGCCGACAGAATGGTATGGGATCCACACTACAGCGGTGCTGTCAATTTTGCCAATAATAAAGGATTCACACATGAAATGGGTATTGATATACAGGCCGAGCTTGCCAAAGATTATCCGGGAAATAAACTGACGCTGTGTCCCATGGAGGAAAATGGCAGTCGTTGCGACTGGGACAGGGGATTGGCACATGCGCACAACTGGAATGCCCTGCAACGTTTTGGCAACAGTTTCACGGCACTGGGTACCGCTAATACTTTTCAACCTCATGGACAGAATTATATGTGGGATCAGGGAAGGGTTCATTATACCTCCAGTGAGATTTGGTTCCAGCCTTCGGCCTTTATTGATGAGAAAATGTCGACCGACTGGCTTCCAAATGTGGTTGAAGCCACCAGCAGCAATGATACTATTCTGGATATTACAGCCAAGATAAATGATAAAAAAGACTCTCTATCTATTTATGTTGTCAATATAAGCAACGCTCCACAGAAAGCAATTGTCAATGTGGATGGCTTTAAATTTAGCGGAAAAGCTATGACCTGGTTAATAGGAGATTGCGAACTTACTGATTTTAATACCGTTGAAAACAAAGTAAAAGTTGCACCCAAAAAAGGAAGTGTCTCGTTTAACAAAAAGAATATGACTTATAGTTTCCCGAAATATTCCTATACGGTTTTTACACTAAAAAAATAGTATAAAGCTTCTGTTTAAAAAGATAAACCGTTAGAATTTATCCTGATAACCGCCTTTGGTAGATATACCAAAGGCGGTTTCTTATTGATAGAATTGACAACTTTCTAATTGTATACTGAATTCTGGATATACATGTAAAGTTGTCTATTTTTTTTTGTTCATATTCAACGCGTTAAGATGAAATGTCATTTTTTTTTATTCTTCCTGAATCCAAATGGGCAGGTTATTTCGTCTAATTATAAAAGCCGGTTAATTCTTAAAACCGGTCATTCAATATCTCTTTTAGGGCGCTCACTATCTATTAGTTGTTCATGTTTTTTTTCTGAAATACTTTTGTTTCGTAATAAGATTCTTTAGTAGTATAGAATATGAAAAAATAAAACTATGAAAACCTAAAAAACAAAAAATGATGTAAGATGAACCTGGTTATTCATGTCATGTATAGTATTGGAAAAAAAATAATATCAGATATCTAACAGAAGAAAAATTTAAAAAACATTTTTTAAAAATAATTATCAAAACAACAATTTAAACAATTACTACAATGAAAAAAGCAATTATGATTTTAGCAGTCGTTTTGACATCAGTAACCATGTTCAGTCAAAACATCACAGGTGAATGGAATGGAAAATTCAATCTTCATGGTAAAGAATTAAAAGTAGTATTCCACATTTCGAAATCCAAAACAGGTTTAAAGGCCAATATGGACAGTCCTTTTCAAAAAACATTTGGAATTCCGGTAACGAAAACCAGTTTTAATGATTCAGTTTTGACACTTGAAATAACAAATGCCGGAATTGAATATTTGGGAACTATCGATCAGTACAATAATTTCGTGGGAACAATTAAATTGTTACAATCAAATGAATTATTTCCATTGATTCTGACGAAAGAAGAAATTGACTAAATCAATCTTAAAGAATTTCAGAAAGCCAGCAGATGTTGGTAAATCCGGATTGTTGATACATTCAGTTCATCGTTTTAAATTGATTATCAGTTGAATCATTTTTGTCCGAAACAAAGTTTGGTTACCAAAATACCCAGACTATCATTTCATAAGAAAATGAAAGTCGAACCATAAAATCCGGTTTAATAAATAATTATTCAACCGGATTTTTACAACTTTCAACCTTGAAAATTAGCCACTCACTATGAATTATTTGAACAACTAAAATACGTTTCCTATTTTTGCAATGAATTAAAATAGAATAAACTATTATGAATACAGCACTCATTATTCATCACAGTAAAACAGGAACCACCAAAGAATTTGGTCGCAGGATAGCTGACTTTTGTAACTTACAGGGCATAAATTACAGCTTCATTTCGATAGAAGAATATACTAAAGAAAATCTTGAAGGTATCGATTATCTTTTTTTGGGATGTTGGACACACGGTCACTTCATTTTTAACCAGCATCCGGATCCGGAATGGGTAGCATTTGCCACAAAATTGCCAAACCTGACGAACCGTAACATCGTATTATTTACCACTTATAAAATTGCAACCGGAAGTATGTTCCGAAAGATGAAAGAACATTTGAAATTCAATACCGAATCGAAGGTTCTGGAATTGAAGTCCAGGAATGGACGTTTTAAAAAAGAAAATTATGAGTTACTTAGAAATACTATAAACCAACTACAAAAATAAATTTTTTTAAAACCTACTTTATGAAAACTAAAAATTTAGCAATCCCGTTTGTTATGTTGTTTTTATTATTATTGAATACTTCCTGTATTTTTGATTTCAACGTAATCGCGGGTTCAGGAAATATTGTAACAGAATCACGAAGTGCAAAGGACTTTACATCCATTGAACTCCAGACTTCTGCCGATGTGAAAATTGTAAAAGGTAACGCCTTTAATGTAACAGTTTCAGACTATGAAAACCTGGTGCAATATTTAGCTGTGGAGGTGGTAGATAATCGTTTGATCATAAAAAAGAATAAGAAATTTGTGAACTTTTGGAATTCGAAAGCAAAAGTAATTGTTACGTTGCCTGATCCGCTTTATTCGGTCAAGCTTAGCGGAAGTGGCAATATGAATGTCAGCTCAACATTTAACGATCTGGAATTTCTGCTGGTATCGGGAAGTGGAAATATCGAATTAGCGAGCGATTGCCGGTTAAATAAACTCGATGCCCGGATTTCAGGGAGTGGGAACATGGATGCAACCGGAACCGTACAGGATTTATATACAAAAATATCCGGCAGTGGTAATATTCATTTTTCTCAGTTGAAAGCCAAAAGTGCCAATTGTACGCTCTCAGGCAGCGGGAATATGTATGTTTTCATTGAAGATAAACTGGAAGCATTTCTATCCGGCTCGGGGGATATTGTCTATTACGGGACGCCCGTAGTGAATTCACATGTGTCGGGTAGCGGAAGTATTCATAAAAATTAATTTGTAGTTCTTATAAAGCATTTTATTGTTCATGTCAATTCGTAAAGATTGAAATCGTTTTTCAGAATGATTGACTGTAAAGGTAAATAGAGTAATAAATACAGTTCAAAAAACCGTACTTGCAACATATGCAAGTATGGTTTTTTTGATGTACTGAGTTGAATATCTAAAATAACTCATTCTGATCAGACAAAAAACTCTCAAGGAATGCTACCATTCTTTGAGGTTTTTTGCTTAATAATCGGTAACTTTGCCATCAGTTTTTTAAGGATAAAATGATATGAAGAAAAAGATTGTAATTGTAGGACTCGGTGGAGTCGGAGGGTATTATGGCGGGTTATTGGCCAGAAAGTATGCTGAAGATCCTGAAATAGAAATATATTTTGTGGCTCGTGGCGAACATCTGAAAAAAGTACAACAAAACGGACTGACAGTAATCACTGAACAGGGAACTTTTATAACAGAACCAACGTTGGCAACCGATCAGATTTCTGAAATAGGGATAGTCGATTATGTTATTCTGACAACTAAAAGTTATGACCTGGAGGCAACTATCCATCAAATAAAGCCGTGTGTAGGTGCAGATACGGTGATTCTGCCTTTGCTCAACGGAGCTGATATCTCAGCCAGGATTCGAGCTTTATTGCCAGGCATTGAAGTCTGGAATGGTTGCGCCTATATCGTTGCACGACTCAATGAACCCGGAGTAGTGGAAAGTTCAGGAAACCTGCATGCATTGAACTTTGGGTTTGAAAATCATACTTCCGACCGGTTGCTGTATATCGAAAAACTGCTGAAAAGTGCCGGCATTGATGCTACTTTTCATGAAAATATAAAATCAGTCATCTGGAAGAAATTCGTATTTATTTCATCAACCGCTTCCCTGACTTCCTATTATGATATGAGTTTTGGTGCTTTACTTTCAAATGAAGTACGTAAGGCGTCTTTAATCAACTTGTTGGAAGAAATACTGCAGGTGGCAAATGCCGAAGGGGCAGGATTAAACAGGAATGTGATTGATAAAACGATTCACCAACTGGAAAAACTTCCATTCGATACCACTTCTTCCATGCACACTGATTTTCAATCCGGCAAAAATACCGAATTGCAATCCCTGACCGGAATTGTCATTGAACTTGGCAGGAAACATGGAATTGCAACCCCTACCTATGAGAAAGTATTTAAAAAACTGTATGCACAAATGAATAAGTAAAATCGATTTCTTTTGATTTAATTGACGCTATATGTCTTCGACGATGTCAGGTCTGTGATGAAAAGAGAAAACCTGTCATCGTGCTTGCACATGACAGCGTTAATAGATAAGAAGGTCTTTTGATTTTAGTTGACGCTGACATGTCTTCGACGATGTCAGGTCTGTGATGAAAAGAGAAAACCTGTCATCATGCTTGCACATGACAGCGTTAATAGATAAGAAGGTCATTTGATTTTAGTTGACGCTGACATGTCTTCGACGATGTAGGTCGGTGATGAATAGAGAAAACCTGTCATCGTGCTTGCACATGACAGCGTTAAAATATAATTTTTGTTTTTTAATTGATGCTATATGTCTTCGACGATGTCAGGTCTGTGATGAAAGATGAAAACCTGTCATCGTGCTTGCACATGACAGCGTTAATAGATAAGAAGGTCTTTTGATTTTAGTTGACGCTGACATGTCTTCGACGATGTCAGGTATGTGATGAAAAGAGAAAACCTGTCATCATGCTTGCACATGACAGCGTTAATAGATAAGAAGGTCTTTTGATTTTAGTTGACGCTATATGTCTTCGACGATGTCAGGTATGTGATGAAAAGAGAAAACCTGTCATCATGCTTGCACATGACAGCGTTAACAGATATGAAGGTCTCTTATTATAGTTGACGCTGACATGTCTTCGACGATGTCAGGTCTGTGATGAAAAGAGAAAACCTGTCATCGTGCTTGCACATGACAGCGTTAATAGATAAGAAGGTCTTTTGATTTTAATTGACGCTATATGTCTTCGACGATGTCAGGTCTGTGATGAAAAGAGAAAACCTGTCATCATGCTTGCACATGACAACTTTAAAATATAATTTTTGTTTTTTAATTGATGCTATATGTCTTCGACGATGTCAGGTCTGTGATGAAAGATGAAAACCTGTCATCGTGCTTGCACATGACAGCGTTAATAGATAAGAAGGTCTTTTGATTTTAATTGACGCTATATGTCTTCGACGATGTCAGGTCTGTGATGAAAAGAGAAAACCTGTCATCATGCTTGCACATGACAGCGTTAATAGATAAGAAGGTCATTTGATTTTAATTGACGCTATATCTCTTCCACGATGTCAGGTTTAATATAGTTGGTTTATTCTATCAGGTACTTCCTTGGTCAAGTGAACCCCAAACTTCAAACTTTAAACTTCAAACATTTCAAACCATTCAAACTTTCAAACTCTTTGTTTTAAATATTTATTCGTTTTATTGCCATAAATTAAATGGTTTTATTACTTTTGCTCTGTCGCAGATACAATTCATCCCTCAAATTGTAAATTTGTAAATTGTAAATTGTAAATCAATAAAAGATGAATACTCCCAGCATAAAAAAACTGTACTTTAAGGATACTTCTTTTGCGAATCTGATGACACACCGCATATACAATGTGTTGCTGTTTGCCAGTAAGTATGATGCCTTTGTGCTGGAAGAAGACGGTCGTATTGATGAGCTGATATTCAATGAATATACTTCGCTGAACCTTCGTTATCCACCCCGTTTCAGGTTGGTATCAAGTGAGGAGGAAGCAAATGCGCTGCTTATGGAGCGAACCTTCGAACTCATTATCTCCATGCCCAGTGGTGATAGCATCAATCCGTTTGAATGGGCTAAATGGGTAAAGCAACAATTCCCGGATATCCCGATTGTCGTACTGACACCTTTCTCTAAATCAGTATCCCTGCGAATTGCCAACGAAGATTTAAGTGCCATTGATTATGTGTTCAGCTGGCTCGGTAATTCCGATATTTTGCTGGCTATAATCAAGCTGATGGAAGATAAGATGAATGTGGAAGAAGATGTAAAATCAGTGGGTGTTCAGGTTATCTTGTTTGTAGAAGATTCCATTCGATGGTATTCGTCCATTGTGCCCCATCTCTATAAATTTGTATTTAAGCAGTCCCGTTCGTTTATGACCGAAGCGTTGAATGATCATGAACAAATGCTTCGGATGAGGGGTCGCCCAAAAATCCTGCTTGCCCGATCCTATGAAGAAGGGCTTGCCATCTATGAAAAATACAAGAACAACATGCTTGGGGTGATTACTGATGTCAGTTATTCCCAGGGTGGAATCAAGAATAAAATGGCCGGAATAAACCTGTGCCAGGAAATCCGGAAACACGATCAACATATCCCGTTAATCGTCGAATCGACCGATGAACTGAATCATCAGGCAGCCGACACAGTAAAAGCGGCATTCCTGAATAAAATGTCGAAGACATTACTGATGGAATTACGCGAGAAAATAACCGAGAACTTTGGATTCGGGGACTTTTTGTTTATCAATCCGACAACCGGAGAGGAAGAAGCACGGATTGAAAATTTACGTGGTTTACAGGAAAACCTGTTCAAAATCAGTGATGAATCATTGTATTTTCATGTCTCTCGAAATAATATATCCCGTTGGTTATATTCCCGTGCCATGTTTCCACTGGCCGAGTTTCTGAAAAATATCAAAGTGGATACGTATGCAGCAAGCGATATGACCAAGGTAAGGCAGATCATCTTCGATGCGATTGTTCATTACCGCAAGGTGAAAAACAGGGGAGTAGTAGCTGTATTCCAACGTGACCGGTTTGATCAGTATTCCAATTTTGCCCGTATTGGCGAAGGTTCATTGGGTGGTAAAGGTCGTGGACTGGCGTTTATTGATGCCATGATTAAACGGAATGAGAGTCTGGAGAAATTTGATAATTGCCAGATAACCATCCCGAAAACAGTGGTGTTGTGTACCGAGAATTTTACCGAATTTATGGAGTTGAATCAACTCTACGATATTGCCTTATCTGATCGGGAGGATGATGAAATCCTGGCAGAATTTCTGAAAGCAAGGATTCCTCAACGACTCATTGCCGATCTTCATGCATTCCTGGGAGCTACCAATTCACCGATTGCTGTCCGCTCTTCCAGTCTGCTGGAGGATTCGCACTACCAGCCATTTGCAGGTATCTATACGACCTATATGGTCCCCAATAACCGTGAAAGCAGGACCCACATGCTCTTTATGGTGACAGAAGCTATAAAGGCGGTGTATGCCTCCGTATTCTACCGGGATAGCAAAGCCTATATGACTGCTACTAAGAACGTCATTGATGAGGAAAAAATGGCCATCGTACTTCAGGAAATCTGTGGGAATGCCTATGATAGCCGTTATTATCCAACTTTCTCGGGTGTTGCCCGATCGTTAAACTATTATCCGATTGGTGCAGAAAAACCGGAAGATGGAATTGCAAACATTGCCTTGGGTCTTGGGAAATACATTATGGATGGCGGAATGAGCCTGAGGTTTTCACCGGCATATCCGAATAATATATTACAAACCAGCAATGTCGATTATGCATTAAAGGAAACCCAGACTTATTTTAATGCGCTTGATTTAAATCAGACTCAATTTGTACCCCAGGTTGATGATGGTTTTAACCTGTTGAAAATAAATGTGGGCGATGCCGAAAAAGACGGAACATTAAAATACATCGCTTCAACCTATGATTTACACGACCGGGTGATTCATGACAGTTTGTATGAAGGGGGACGAAAGTTGATCACCTTTGCCAATATATTAAAACATAAAGTATTTCCACTGGCCGATATCCTAAAAGAAGTATTGCGTATCTCCCAAATAGAGATGGGACGTCCCATTGAAATAGAATTTGCAGTCAATCTGGATTACTCGCCGGCAAAACAACATGTCTTTTACTTGCTGCAAATACGGCCTATTGTTGACAGCAAGGAAATGATCAATGAAGATATCGGTTCCATCCCGGAAGAAAATGCGATCATTACCTGTAACAGTGCCCTGGGCCATGGTATAACCTCTGATATATTTGATTTGGTTTATGTGAAACCTGAAGTTTTCAGTGCTTCTAAAAATCAATTGATTATGCAGGAAATAGACAAGGTAAACCGGAATCTGGTACAGGAAAACCGTCATTATATACTGGTTGGTCCGGGTCGTTGGGGTTCAGCCGATCCATGGCTGGGCATACCGGTAAAATGGTCGCATATCAGCAATGCACGACTAATTGTGGAATCGGGTTTATCCGATTACCGGGTAGATCCAAGCCAGGGAACACATTTCTTCCAGAACCTGACTTCATTCGGTGCAGCTTATTTTACCATCAATCCTTTTTTACATGAAGGTACCTACGATACTGAATTCCTGAATGCACAACCTGCTATCTATGAATCCGAATTTGTCAGGCATGTCCGCTTTGATAAACCTATGATTTTGAAGGTGGATGGAAGGAAGAACAAAGGGGTGGTGATGAAGCCGTAGAATGCGTTCCGCGTTCAACGTTCCGCGTTCCGCGTTCTGCGATCCGCGCTAGGTGTTTCGCTTTTCAAAGCTGAAGTATTCAGTTTTAAAAAGTTAAACAATTCAACCTCCCGATAGCAATCGGGACAACTTGATTAATATAATCAACATAATCAATATAATCAACATAATTAACTTAATCAACCAATTTGCACGGAACACGGAACACGGAACACGGAACAAGAAACATAATTAAACATTAAATCAATATCTTATGCTAAAAAATCATCCTAAAGGATTATTAGTTGCTTTTTTTACCAATATGGGCGAACGTTTTGGTTTTTATACCATGATGGCCATTTTGGTTTTATTTCTACAGGTAAAGTACGGTTTGTCAGTCGAGGTGGCAGGTGACTATTACAGTTGGTTTTATTTTGCCATTTATGCGTTGGCTTTAGTGGGAGGTATGTTGGCCGACTGGAAAAAACAGTATAAACTGATTATCTTGCTGGGTCAAATCATCATGTTTGTCGGGTATGTCATGATCGCTTTACCGGGAATGTCGCTTTATGGATCGCTGGCAGCCTTACTGGTCATCTCATTGGGAAATGGTTTTTTCAAAGGTAATTTGCAGGCAGTAGTCGGACAGCTGTATGATGATGAAAAATATGCCAAACTACGTGATTCGGCTTTTATGATTTTCTATATGGGAATCAATGTGGGTGCTTTTTTTGCCCCTTTTGTCGCAACAGGTATCCGTAACTGGTGGCTCCAGACAAATGGTTTCCTGCATGACGGAAGCTTACCATCTCTTTGCCACCAAATGCTGAACGGTACGTTGAAAGATACTGCTCAATTTCAACAATTGGCTGACAAGGTAGTCATTAGCAAAGTACCGGTGACTGATTTACACGCTTTTGCACAACAATATATTGACGTTTTTGCACGGGGATATAACTGGGCATTTGCAATCGCTGCCGGTGCGATGATTATGTCACTGATTGTATACATAGTTTTTAATAAAACATTACCGGGTAAATCGGCAACGATTGTTGTTGCTAAGAAAGTAAATGTAAATTCTGATGAAAAAGTAACCGGAAACGGAAAAGCATTGGGAATCTCAATTCTATTGATGGGCGTTACAGCTTTTCTGCTTCAATTAATTCCGGGACTGGATTATAAATTTGGACTTGCAATCGGATTATTTATTGCATTTGTGTCTTATATTTTCCAGATCTCAACCAAAGACGAACGCCCTCGTGTGACATCGTTGATTTTGGTATTTGTGGTGGTCATTTTCTTTTGGATGTCATTCCATCAAAACGGATTAACCCTGACCATCTTTGCCCGCGATTATATTGCGAAACAAGTTGGTCCATTAACAAATCTGTTCTTTAACCTGAATTCAATATTAAGCGTTATTGCCACTATTGCAGGTCTTGTGCTGGTGTTTAAGAGTAAAATAAAAATACACACACGAATCATTGGTGGAGTTATCACGTTAGCTGCCGGTGCATTATGTTATTACTTTGTGGGAACATATGGTGCCAACAATCCGATTGCACCAGAAATATTCCAATCGTTTAATCCCTTGTTTATTGTTGCACTTACCCCACTTGTAATGGGCTTATTCAGTTATCTGAATAAAAAAGGCATTGAACCTTCCACACCAAAGAAAATCGGATTTGGAATGATTCTGGCAAGTCTGGGTTTTGTAGTGGTTTTGATTGCTTCACTTCATGTTGTATCTCCATACCTGTTAAACGGAGCCGCTACACCCGATGCTTCCCGTGTCTCACCATACTGGTTAATGAGTAGTTATCTCATTCTGACGGTTGCCGAGCTTTTCTTAAGTCCAATGGGATTATCGTTTGTTTCGAAAGTTGCACCTCCCCGTTTTCAGGGTTTAATGCAGGGAGGATGGCTATTGGCTACTGCTGTCGGTAATAAATTGCTATTTGTGGGAAGTTTGTTGTGGGGTCGTATTGACCTGTATTTATTGTGGGGTGTATTTTTTCTTTGCTGTATTGTATCAGCCATGTTTATTTTCTCCATCATGAAACGCCTGGAAAGGGTCACTGTCAAATAATTCAGAGTATTCTCACTATACGATCATAAAATAAAAATCCCCGGTTTGTTCTCACAAACCGGGGATTTTTTGATTGCGGATTAAGAACACTGAACACTGAACATTGAACGCGGAACGCGAACGCAACGCGTTTTACTACCCTTCGCCAGGCATTTGGATGCCTTTTTGATAAATTGTAAAAACTTTACCCTGTCATTTGGAAGTATTGCGGTAGTATTGCGGTCTAATATTACACAGCATGAATACAGCAATATCATCGCAATACCACCGCAATATGACCGCAATACCTGCACACATTTTGCACAGGGTAAGCGAATAGTTAGTGGAGGGGATGGAAATTTACCGGACATAAAAAAAGGTTTCGGTGTTTAGATGGATAAAAATGTAAAGCAATTTAAAATTGTAGTATGTACCCGTGTATTTGTAATAAAAATATAGGAAAGTGCCTAATCAATAGTTAGATAAAGTGCTGAAAATTATGTAAACGTATTATCCTGAAAAATAAATGAAGACAAAGTGAAAAAAATAATCGAAGGAAGAATTAACCGATAAATATATCTGAATATTAGGATCAATACAAAGAGAACGATTTGATTTTGAACTTCGGGACGATGTGATTGGTTAAATTGTAAAAATTGCTCGTGTAGAATAAAATCTAACACAAGAACAACCTGGAAAGCTCATTGGTGTTCAAAATGCTCAACTGTCTAAAATTAAGAACAACAAAAAGATGTTTGGTTTTCTACTATTCTAAACGTTTTTGAAGCTCTTCAGGCATAAGTAATTTTTTGGTTAAGTTACTAGCCCATGTCTATGTTCAGATTGCCTAAAAGGTTCATTTGATCACATTATAAGTAAGTTGCACAAAAATACGGTAATATTTTAAATTCTTCGGTTATTTGTGTAATCAAATTAGACTCTTTAAGTGAAGAATTCGATTTTTTGAATACTTAATATATCTAAGATAGTAGGATAAAAAAACCCTGCAAAACATAAGTTTTGTAGGGTTTGGCTTTTGAGTTTCGTTTTTTGACTTAACCCTTCTGCGGAAAGTGAGAGACATGAACCTATACACTTATACCACTACTTATCAATACGTTATTCTTGCTATAAAACTAGTTGTTACGATTTAGTCCCAAGTTTTCGGACTTCATTTTGGCTACCT
>Ga0209125_1000078_pt1 | contig 164474 bp, 138 predicted proteins | sample BarGraIncub1131A_FD_184503 | JGI IMG/M metagenome (GOLD analysis project Ga0209125, IMG submission 184503) | Arctic peat soil microbial communities from Barrow, Alaska - Barrow Graham LP Incubations 11-31A (SPAdes) (version 2) | ecosystem: Environmental > Terrestrial > Soil > Wetlands > Peat... | reverse complement strand
AAATCACCGTCCCGAACTGTTCATTGGCCAATACGTTACACCATGGGGCAGGTGTTGTTTGTCCCGGTTCAAGAGTTATAACATATTCGTGACCATCGACGGTGAAACCCCCAAGTCCATTTTTAAAAATCAAATTCCGTGCCGGAAGCGGGCTTGAAGTCTCGGGCATGGTTGATCGTAATGGAACCAGAGTAGGGATTTGTAATTCGGAAATTTTAAATATAGTAAGTTGCTCTGTCAGTGTTCCCAGATCGTCACTCAGAACTATGCGCGCAGCTGCTTGTAACAACAGTATATTTTCATGGGGTACTTGTTCTATTCTGCGTATAAAAATACCACCCGGCTTTTCAAGTAATGGCGCTTCTATCCCTGAAGATATAAGGCTTATCATTTCATCTTGAATAGATTGTCGATATATGGAAGCATCCTCGTTCAAAATAATAACTTCAACTGTAAGCCCTTTCATGCGCCAGTAGGCATGCGCTAAAACAATCTGCCTGACCAAATCGAGTCCATTTGCTTCTCTAATACGTAACAAAACCAAAGGTACATCTCCGGAAATACTGTATCCCCATAGACCATTCTGTCCACGCCTGTTGCTTTTCAACACTGTTGGATCGGCACGTAGAGCTGGATTGGCATATATCAGAGAACTGGCCAGTTTACTGTAGAGCTGAGCTTCCGGTTCAGTAACATTGAGTTGATGCATAACGACTTGGCTATGTGTCCATGCCAATTCAAAAGCACGGTCAGCCATACGGGTATTTTGGTATTTATCGGATAATGCAAGTACAGATTCGCGTGTTTCAGCCATTCCCAATGCGATGTAGAGTGTAACGGATTTGCCCGGTTGAATGGTAACCGAACGGCGTAACGATATGATTGGATCAAGCACCGAACCTGTACTACCGGACAAGGGGCTTGTTGTTTTCATCGCAATGGGGTTTACTAAAGAATGCCCTCTGCCTACAAAACGCGAACGATCGGTTTCGCATGTAATTTCACCTTGTTGGTCACCCTGCACAAGCATCATATGCAACAGGTGAGGTTCTTTTTCTTCTTTTGTCTGTGATCTGCGTGTACAAAAAATAGTAGAAGCAGCAGGCGCAAATTCTGTTTGTACAAACAAATTGCTGAAAACAGGGTGAGCTTCATCAGACAACTGAGACGCCATTACCACTTCGCTGTAAGTAGTAAGTTCGATATTACGTACCACATGTGAATGGTTGGAGAGTTTTATGCGTCTTAATTCGATATCGTCTTCCGGTGAGACACAGATTGTAGTATGAACCTCCAGTTTTGACTGACGTTGGCGGAATTCAGCATAAGCCTGGGTGAATATGGCTTCATTACCTTTCATTGTGCGCAACGTTGGTTGATAGGCAGTAGACCAGAATTCACCTGTATCGTTATCACGCAAATAAATAAAAAGGCCCCAATTGTTGCATGTAGCATCCTCACGCCAACGCGTAACGGCCATATTATTCCAGCGACTAAATCCTCCACCGGCATTATTCACCATTACATGATAACGACCGTTGGATAACAAATGTACCTGGGGATCAATATTTGCTTCCTTGAATATGCGCATCGTTTCGGAAGTATCTACCAGCAGCGGATGTAAGCCCTCAAGTTCAAATTTCGAATCGTCAGGAATCACACTCGCCGTAACGCTTTGTGGGATACGTTCCTGTAACAGAAGTTCTGCCGCTTTAAGCATCGGACAAGCCATAAAACGCCGTTGCATAGAACGATCTTTCATCAGGTTATCCATTGCCAGAAGACTCATTCCCTGGTGGTGTGCCATAAATGAACTGATATTCTCACTAGACAATCCCTGGCGAAGGTGAGATGGAGTATAATCTATCGCTTCATAGTAACCATAAAGACCTTCTCTTCCATCTTCTGAAAGACGTTGCATGTTTTCGCAAGCCTCTTTGGGAGCTACCATCAATGCCATGACAGTAGCATACGGAGCAATGACCAGATCTTCAGACAATCCTCTCTTTAAACCAAGACTCGGCACACCAAATGCCCTATACTGATAATTCAATTGAACATCTGTGAGGTTATATCCCGACTCGGACATACCCCAAGGCACACCAAGAGATTTCCCATATCTGATTTGTTCCTGAACTGCCGTTTTACAAGTTTGGTCAAGTAACGTATTATCAAAATTGGGCATCACCAAAAGCGGCATCAGGTATTCAAACATGGAGCCACTCCAGGACAGTAATGCCGGTTTTCCCAGAGATACAACCAAGAGGCGATTGAGCGAAAACCAATGCTCCTGAGGCACTACTCCCTGAGCAATGGCAACATAACTGCAAAGTCTGGCTTCAGAAGCAAGTAGATCATAGCAGCCGTCATCTGCCCGTTGATTACTGACATTATATCCAATTGTGAATAACTTTTTTGAAGTATCAAAGAGAAACGCAAAATCCATTCGCGCAAAATTTTCACATTGGCGTTTCAGTGATTTTAGCATTTGCCTTCTCTGTATAGCCTGTTTTGAAGATTCACGCAAACAATGCAGCCACGCGGTAAGAAATTCTTTTTCTTCTGTTCGGGAAGAATCTTTATCTCCGGAAAGTTCATTTAATGCAGCTTTTAGTGACGGACTGACAGACTTTTCAATATTGATTACTTCGATTAAAGTGGGAACAGAATCAAGCATCTCTAATTTTGCCAGGATCGTATTTGTACTTTCACTTAAAATCTTCTTGTCAGGCGTGAAATTAATTTCAACCCATGGGGCAAGAGACAACATTTCTTCCAGGTGTTCTTCGCACGTCTGTTTCAGAATCTGAGCCCATATCCGGGCTTCTTCATTTAAAGGATCTAATGAGGGGATGATATCATTTATTTTATAGTCAATTGATTTCAACAAAATATATGCAGTTTGCAAAGTCTCAGGAGGTCTTTTTTCAAGCTCCTTTTCAAGTTGTAACAGCGCTTTATTCTTGTCTGCATATTGTTTTAGTATTCTCAAAGTATCAATCAACCCGCTAAAAATAGCAGGGGAGTATATACGGGCTTTCCTCAACTCCTTTAAACCCTCACCGAGTGTTAGCAGATGTCCGGCAAGATTACCACTATCTACACTCGACACATAGAAGGGAAAAAGCGGTTCAAGAGTCCGGGTATTGTACCAGTTAAATAAATGACCTCGATATTTCTTCAGCTTACTTATTGTTGAAAAAGTATATTGGGTACGTTCCATCAGTTTTCCGGCAGTCAGATAACCAAAGTCTAATGCTGCCAGGTTGGCCAATAGGGAAAGTCCAATATTTGTCGGCGATGTGCGGGAAGCAATAATGGGTTCAGGAATTTCCTGAAAATTGTCAGGGGGAAGCCAACTTTCATCTTCATTCACAAACGTTTCAAAGAAATGCCAGGTTTTACGGGCAATCCGATGTAATAAAAGTGTTTGTTCACTTGTAAATTCCGGAGTTTCCAGTTTAATCGGACAACTAATCCACCAAACAAAATAAGGAGCAGTGAACCAAACGAATAATACAGGAATGGAATAAAGCAAAGACAGAGGTTGTAAAACAGACAAAAGCAATACACCTGCTACTGCAAATGCCGGAGCGAACCACATCTTTGAGTAATAATCTGATAATGTATTATCTGATCCACTATCAGCATCAGCAGAATTTTGCCATTCCATTAAATGCTTGTGTGTTACAACCAAGCGAAACAACGTACGGATTATGGCATCTGTACTTAAGAAAGCTTCATAAGGTAAAAGCGCCAGCGAAAGCAGAACTTGTCCCAGTTGTCTTTCACTATTTTGAAAAACTTCCCGGAAATGAAGCGACCACGACTGATCAATCGATTTACGGAAAACGTTTATAGACATGTTTATAATGATGGGTAGTGATGCAATGATGAGCACCAGCAGAGGACCGACCCATGTACTTTGCGGAAAAAACAGGCAGAAACCGGTTAAGAGGAGTAACAATGCAGGTGAAACAAGACTACGACGAAGATTATCAAATAGTTTAAATTTTGCAAATCCCGAAATGGGGTTACGTTCTTTCTTTTTGCCTAACGTTGGGACTCGATGCATGATCCATCTCGCAATCTGCCAGTCCCCTCTAATCCAGCGATAACGACGTCTGACATCCATATTATAACCAGATGGATATGATTCATATAACTCTATATCACTGATAAGTCCTGAACGAACATAAGTCGATTCAAGCAAATCATGACTTAAAATCCTATTTTCGGGAAATCGTCCGGCCAGAACTTTTTCAAATGCATCTACATCATAAATACCTTTACCAATAAAGGAACCTTCACTGAAAAGGTCTTGATATACATCTGAAACGGCACGTGTATAGGGATCTACGCCCGTATCTCCCGAAAAAAGGCGGGAATATAACGAACGCCGGCTGCTGAGTATATTTATAGCTATACGTGGTTGAAGAATGCCGTAACCATTAATAACGACATTACGCTTAGGATCAAATTCGGGACGGTTCAGGGGATGAGCCATCGCACCTGCTAATTTTCGGGCACATCCCCACGGCAGGGTTGTATCAGTATCCAGTGTAATAACATATTTGACGGATTGTAGATTGGATATGTCACCTTCAATGAGCGAGAAAACATTGGTAGGGCCACCTCTGAGGAGCGCATTGAATTCCATTAGTTTCCCTCTTTTACGTTCAAAGCCCATCCACTTCACTTCACTTGAATTCCATAGACGCGGACGATGAAATAAAAAGAAAATGGTATTGCTTCCGGTGGTGTATTTTTTATTCAGCTTTTCAATTCCGTTACGTACTCTGTCAAGTAAAAAATCGTCTATTGGCATCACTTCATGATCGGCATCGCTAAAATCAGTCAACAAGGCAAAATGAAGGTATTGGTCGCGATTGGAAAGATAACATAGTTCGGTATTTTCAATGAGTCTATCTATGCATTCCTGATTGGATATCATAGTAGGTACAACAACGATGGTGCGACAATTTGATGCTATTCCTTTGGAAAAATCGAAACGCGGAATCAAAGTAGGCTTTGAGGTAAACATGACAAGCCAATTGACCAAAGAAAGAGCCAATTGACTGATACAAAAAAGGAAAATAAAGACTAAAACAATTAACTTCCATTCAATGACCAAATTGTTAAGAGAGTCTAAAAGTTTCACAAAGGCAAAAGTGCCCAGAAAAGTCAATAGTGTTATGCTGCCTACATAGAAAAATAAAGGAAAACGATGGATACACTGCTCAACGGATGTTCTGACTGTTTTTTTTACTTTACATGCTTTTTTTAAAATAGCATATCCATTCCCAATCAAATAAAAACCAACATGCGTTTTCCGTTTATCGAGCTTTTGAACATAAGCCTTTTTCGCCAGATTGATTGCTTCCTGCGCTATCTGAATCTCTGAGAGGGGACTCTTTTTTGCAAGGGATTCAATCACATGTCGATAATGATCACGGGTAAAGAAATCCATTTGGCCATAGATTCCATCCTGATCGTTTCGCAAAGTGCTGTCAACAAGGCTTTGTTTTTCCACAAATACTGTCCAATCTGTGGTTCCAATAAAACGGAGGCTGCCAATGCTATGACTCACAGATAATTGATTTGCCGCCTGATTTTGGCTCTCTTTATGTATTAACTCCTCAATCGACTGACCATTTTCGGATAAACGTTGTTCTAGCCAACTGCGTGCCATATGCAACATCCTGTTCTGAGAAGATAATCTCTGACAAAACTCAAAAACAAAAGCACTGGTCAGCGGAATATCAGACTTGGCCATCTCAGCCAGTACTTCGACCAGCTTAGACGGGCTTTCCTCTGCCATGTTTTGCAGTCTTTCTACCCAATAAGTTGCAATGTTTCGATGATTTTGGTCTATCTTAATTCGCGAGGCAATGCGATATATATTCTCTATCAGCGCTATCCTGAGCATAATCGGGATCGCCCACAGTTCTCCCAACTTGAGTATAGATTCCTTTTGGTAGGCATCAAAAAAGGCATGGAGTAATTCAGAATCCAACTCTGCATCCGTATGCAAAATTAACTCAAGTGCTATATCGTAAACCCGGGGTAGTCCTTTTGAAGGACCTTTGTCAAGACAAGGTAATTCCTTACTGTATTTTTTTGAATAATGCCGCCTTGCAAGTTGTATATGCTCTTCAATCAAATAAAAATTATCCACTAACCATTCAGTAGCAGGTGTAATATTCCGTGGCCTCTTGATAGCAAGAATTAATCGATTAAACTCACGCAACTTCCCATCATTATAATTCAGCTTTTCAAGCAGAAAACCATTTCCTCCTTCACTAATAAGCAACTGTCTGGAAGCAAGTGTCTGAGCATACCGGGCTAATAGATCTAAATTGAATAATTCTCCACGTAGAGGTTGTTCATCTGTGTTTTGTTTAAAATATTTTAATTCAGGAATCTTAATATTTGGAAATTTTATCATATATCTAGCAATTAAATATTTCTTACCTCATTTCAAATGTGTACTTGAAACCCTTTAAATGCTCCATCACCGCATCTAGCGAAATCTTGACTTCCTGAACAAGCTTTTGCAATTGATTGGAATTCAAATCTATCAACTTCATGTCAGTGCTGAAATAGATCAATCCATATTCTGACATGGTCAATATATGTGTGTTCGTATCAGTCAAACTCCATTGAATATTGGAAAAACAACCGCTTTTCTCGTCAAAATTGAACATGCTGTAGGACGTCTGTACATTCGTTTGGTCGTATATCCGTTTTTCAAGCCGAATAAGTCGATTGCCAAGGTAATACAACACCACCTTCGCTACCGATCCGTTATTGTCGTATGGATAGTCAACCTTTGTCTGTTTTGTTGCTGCATCATACTTCAACGCAGTTAACTTTTCAGCCATTTTTGCTTCCAGGGCGTACAAATCTTCTGGAGTCGCTTTTTTTACTGTTGAAACAGAATCGTTTTTCAAACTGGTCGAAGAAGCCTGGGCATGGCCCTGAAAACTGCATACAAAAAGAAGTATACAAACCACTGTTACAAGATTACAGGAATTTTTCATAGAAGGTTATTTGTTCGTTCAAACAAATCATTTGGTACTTAAACAAGTTGTAATGATAAAAGTTCGTTTGCCAGGACATTCTGGAATATGTCCAAAAATTCTTTTACTTTTGCTGAAACTAAATTTTTGAACCAATTCTCCAATGAAAAAACTCACGTTTCTGGTATCACTGATTATTTTGTCATTTCTACCCCTTCACGCACAAACCATTTCCCTGACCAATAGTGGCTTTGAATCGGATCTGACCAACTGGTCTACGAACGGCACAAATGCAACCTTTTCCATTGCCACTACTGGAATTCATTCCGGTAGCAAGATGTTGAATGTGGTGGTAACAAATATAGGCACTACCATCAATCCGGTTAAAATAAGTCATGATGCATTTGAAACCAGCAGTTCACGCATTTATATGGTCCGTTTCTGGGCGAAAGCAGGGCAGGCGAACAGCTTAATTGCGTTAAATCTGACAAGTGCGACCAAAACGATTAGCTGTAAATTTAAAGTGGACAAAGTATTTGGTACCTGGACGAATGACTGGCAAATGTATCAGTTTTTGTTTAAGGCACCGGAGAGTCCGGTCACGTTGGATTTTACCTTTAAAACCGTTGGCACCTTTATGATTGACGATGTAGAAGTGCTGGATGACACACACGAAGTGCTGGATCTGAAAACACAATATATGTGGCAAAACAATCTGAAAGGATTTGGATGGGTATCAGGTGACAACGACGTTTCTGTTTTATTGCCCGATGGAAGAACGGCCTGGATTTTTAGTGACTCTTTCGTAGGGACCAACTATCCGGAGGAGTCTTTTTTGAGAACAGGAGCCATGGTCAACAACCTCATCGTGGTACAGGAAGGGGTCAATAAAGATACGTTGAGGTCCATCTTTGGCGGAACATCTGCAAGTCCAAAAGCTTTGGTCACTCCACCTACTTCCGGACATATCTATTGGGTGACGGATGGTATCATTGAGAATGATACGCTGAAGGTAATGTACAATGAATGGACAGGCGATTTTCAGAACAGAGTGGGGGTGGCTTGTTTCAAGTTACCGGAATTGACCTTGATTAAACGAACGGTTCCTTCTTACAATCATACGGATATCCCAAATGCACTTTTGAGTGACGGTGACTTTGTCTATATATATATGGTTCAAAGAACAGACAATCCTTTTGAACGATTCTCAAGAGTTGCCAGGGTGCCAAAGGGAACGATTAACAATGCTTCAACAGTTTGGGAATATTATACCGACAACGATACCTGGAGTACCGATTTTACACTGGCAAAAAGAATCATTTCCGGTGTTGAAGCCGCTTCGGTACGGAAATTGGGTGAAGGAAATTACGTGATGAGTGGTGTGCCCAATTTGAGTCTGGAAATGGCAGTATGGTTTTCACCGACACCCTGGGGACCATGGGAAAACAAGACTGTGCTATATAACAGGCCAAACGAAGCCGGTATTCTTTCGTATCTGGGACACTTGCACGAATGTGCAGGAACACCTGAAGGGGAATATGTTTTGTCTTGCTCGCTTTACCCGTTTGGTGGCTATGTTCCCCAACAAAAAAATGACAAGGGTACCTATTTGCCCATTTACATCAAGGCTAATCTGAAAAAATTGTCCCCTTATACGAATCTGAATACTGCAAAAGACAGAGACGGTTTGGGTATTAGCTTGTATCCGAATCCGGTAAGCGATGTCTTGTATGTGAATGGAGTTGAGCGCGATACGTTGCTGGATATCTTTAATTTGACAGGTGTCAGGGTAAAAAGTGCCCCGGGCAATTCGCTTGAGGTTAGCAACTTACAGCCTGGAGCTTATTTGCTTAAAGCAAAATCGCAGAGCAAAATGTTTATAAAAAAATAATTGAAGCCACATCAAAAAGGGCGAGAAATAAATTCCCCGCCCTTTCCAACTTCAAAAACATATTTAATTATTTTTTGCCTTTAACTGATTTCGATGCTTTTTCAGAATGAGAATGAGCTTTCTTATCGGCCTTTTTAGTGTCCTTTTTAGGATTCTGGCTAGTAGCCGTAGTGCTGACACTTTGAGTTGTTTGTTGCTTTGCTGCTGGTTTTGTGGCAACAGGAGCAGCTGCAAATGATAACGCTGTGAAACTTACAAAAGCGATGGCAATCATTAACTTTTTCATAATTTTTTTGTTTTATTAATTAATATGGAAGTGGGTATTGAAACAAACGGTCAATTCTTGTTTAAAACTTAAGTTTGCGCTCAAACTGTTCGTGTTTGTTGATGTGACAAATGTAATGCATGAATATACCTGATTAGGTTATGGCCTCGTTAATACGTGTTATCGCGAAGTTAATTTTTCAGTTGTCTGTTATTTTGTTTGTACTTTTGAGCTTATGAAAAAGTTAGAAATCAATAAGGGATTGATCTACGTTACATTTACGTTCCTGCTTGCATTGCTGGTGGTTCAGATTTCATGGACCAGTCAGGTAGCGAAACTAGAGGAACGCCTTTTCAATGATCGTGTTGAATTGGCTTTGGTCAATGTAAAAGCGGATCTGGAAGGCGATGAGTTTGCTGCTGAAAGCATGAAGGAGAGCATGAAGGAAAGTAAGAAGGACTTAAATAAGGAGACTTCCGATGATAAGGCACAAAAAAAACGTCGGCTTTCAAGAGTAGATAAGCTATTAAAGGATAATTTATTGCGATACAACATCAAACTGGATTATGATTTTGACCTGATAAACAACAAAGAAGCCATCCGGCAGGAATCAAGATCAATAGCTAGTAAAGGTTGGTATTACACCAAGATGGAGAATATTCTGGTTGATGAGGGCATTCAGCTTAAACTGATCTTTCCTTCCCGTGATCAGTTCCTACTTTCAAAATTATTTGGAATGTTCTTAATTTCGGCTTTTTTAATCCTGGCAGTCATTGCCTCTTTCATAATTATGCTTCGCCTATATAAGCGTGAACATCTGTTGGCACAAAAGACAAAAGATTTTGTCAACAACATGACCCACGAACTCAAAACGCCCCTTACAAACATAGGTCTGGCAGGTAGTCTGGCACAAAAACAAATAAACTCGATAGACAAAAATAAACTGAACCACTATCTCCAGATAATTGATACCGAGAAAAATAAACTGCAATCGCTTGCCGATGACATTCTTAACGTTGCCGTTCTTGAAAATACGCATTCCTATAATGGGTTTGAAAAAATAGATATGCACGCACTTATATCCAATGTGACAAAAGAAAACCTTTTAGCTTTAGAAGTAAGAAACGGTTCTTTAAATCTTGACTTTCAGGCTTCCAATTGTTTCGTTACCGGGAACCAGAAAAGGCTGACGAATGTGTTGACAAATTTGATTGACAACGCTGTAAAGTATAACATTAATGAACCTGTCCTATATATTAGCACACAGAATATTAACAACCAGTTTATCCTGAGTGTTAAGGACAATGGAGTTGGTATAAACAAAGAAGACCTCAAACATATACTGGAAAAATACTATCGCGTTTCAACTGGCAATGTGCAAGATTCAAAAGGATTTGGTCTTGGACTCACCTTTGTCAAGTTGGTGATCGACGAACACAATGGTTCTTTGAAAATCAGAAGTAAACCAGAACATGGTACGGAAGTAGAAATTGCATTACCAACAATTAGTTGATGCATTTTGTCTAATTTTTTTCTAATTTTGCATACGGATGCCAATGAGCTCCAACATCTGTTTTGAAAAATTAGGACATCCATGGTAGAAAGCAATTCAAATATCTACAATACAAGCGGACATCAGACTAAGATTCTTTTAGTTGAAGACGATACAAACCTTGGTTTTTTATTGGTAGATTTTCTCGAGTCGAACGATTTTGTTGTAAAACTATACCGCGATGGTGAGAGTGGTTGGCGTGGATTCAACATAGAAAACTTTGATTTTTGTATCCTCGACGTGATGCTACCCAAGCTGGACGGCTTTAGTTTGGCTCAAAAAATCAGAGAGAAAAACAAGGTCGTTCCCATCTTAATCCTAACGGCCAAATCCATGAAGGAAGACAAGCTGCATGGCTTTGATCTGGGTATCGACGATTATATGACCAAACCCTTTGATGAAGAAGAGATGCTGTGCCATATAAAAGCCATCTTGATGCGTTCAAGGAGAAATGTACCAGCAGATCAAAATATCGGTTATAACATAGGAGGTTTTAAATTTGATTACCCCAATCAACTGTTGATACATGCCGACGTCAGAAAACGACTGACTGTTACCGAAACGGAAGTGCTTAAACAACTTTGCTCATCAAAAAACCAGATTGTCAAACGCGAGGATGTGTTGAATGCTGTTTGGGGCACGAATGATTATTTTACGGGTCGTAGCCTGGATGTCTTTATCACCAAACTTCGCAAGTATTTTATGGACGACACGAATGTGAGAATAGAAAGCGTTCCGAAGGTGGGCTTTGTATTGACCGATAGTCCAGTCAATGAATATTGAACACCGTTTCGCTTATTACTTCAAGAATGGTTTTAACCAATAAATCATACTTGTAATCAAAATGATGATTGCCGGGAAGTCTTTTCACCGTAATATCTTCGTTGAACTTTAAATCCGTCAAGGAATCAAGGTCATTCAAAATGACTTTTACAGGTAACTCTATTTTATTAATCTCTGAAACGACATTCAATTTTCCTACCAGTTTTGGAAAGAGCAAAGTCAACCAACTAATTTTTAAATCGGTTCTTTTGGATGGTGACAATAGAACGACATCGGTGATGCGATTCCGAAGATTATCCGACATATTATTGATGATAAAAGGCGTTATATCAGCACCAAAAGAATACCCGATCACTGTTATCCGTTCTATTTTCTTTTCTTTATCGATTTGTTTTACCACATTTTCGAAAGAATTTACGGCCTGAATTAATGTTTTCCCTCCCCAAAAATAACGGGTGTCCATACTTATTACGTTATAATTATGTGCCTGTATTTGAGTACATAAGGTCTTTGTCGTACGAGTGTATCCGCCATCTCCTGTCAAATAAAAAATGAAATGATTGCTATCTGCAAAGAATTCCTTTGACATCAGTTTTTTCATTTTAATGTTTTTTTTGAGGGTTTCATTACTTTGGAAATTGCTAAAGGTATGCTCCAAAGGTCGTAGTCATTGTCGTAAATAAGGTATTTGTTCAGCCAGGTGGTTGCATATTTATCCTTGAAATTTCTCAATCCGTGAAAATGTTGCAGTGGCTTTAACTTTTCGGATGCATATTTTTCTAGTTGTTCCGGGGTATTTTCCGGATTGGAAATACCTGTAAAGGAAGCCATACCTAAATTCAGGGTTGTATAGCCATTTCCCCTGGCATAGTCTATCAGTTTGATCAGCAAGGCATCTTCACATCCATTCGCTGCATCGACCGTTTTACGAAGCATATCATAGGTACATTCACCGGGTGCATAATCTGGTATGATATTCAAAAAAGCTTTTATTACTCCGTCAGCATCCCTTACAACCACAACCTTTTCCTGTTTAATCTCCTCCAGATCAAACATTCCTTCAGAAAAAATGCTTTCCTGTTTTTTGAATTTTTCCAACCATTCATCTGAAACGCCTTTTATTGCCTTAAGGAATTCATCGGTATGGGGTGGGGTACTTATTTCAGTGGAATATCCATTCTTTTGCAAAAAATTCTGTCCGTTTCTGAGCGATTTTCGATCTGTACCTGACAACGAAAATTGATTGACTTCCAGAATGGCTTCCTGACCCAGCAGTACTTTTTTCTTGTTGAAAGGTTTGAAATAGGGCAAACTTTCTTCGTCTACCCGATAATAAAACGTTTTCAATCCGCTTTTCAGACAGTATTTTTCAAATTCTCGGATCATATTTGTCTTTTCATCGACCTCACATACCGGTTCTTCCAAAACCACTGCAAAACCATAAGCTGTTTTATAGGATATCAACGCATCCTTTTCAGTCACTATAAAAAAAGATTTATCACGACTTAGTTTGAAATAATCCATGGATGATTTTCCGAAAATAGGAACTATCCGCTCAGCTTCATTTCGTATTTCATCTTCATTTTCAGTGCCTTTAACTTTTCTCGCTCTAAAAGCCGTAAATAACAGGAATATCCAAAGGCCAAAGGCCAGGGAGTGAACGATGGATAAAAACTCTTTGGCAAAATGAGATCCTGGGACAAGGTCATCGTTAAAAACCAGGAAGAAGCTTTTTAGCGTTAATTCAATGGATTGCAACCAGGTGAAATCGATTCCAAAATGCCTTTTTTCCAGCAAATAAAAACCGATGCAATCAAAAAGAAAAACAGCACCAAATGCAATCAGAAAAGTTTTGAATCCAATTTTTAGCCATTTTTTATCGGATTTGATACGGTAATCCTTTCGGTACACCCATAATAGTATCAAAGTAACCAATGCAAAAATAGATTCTTCGTAGTGAAAAGCTCTGATTAATTGTCCGAACATGGACACAATGGTTAGTACAATGGCCACGATAAAAGCGTTTTTATGTCCTTTCAGCAAATTAGCCGAAACAAGTATCAAAGCAAGGCCCACAAAGAGTATCATCATTTTGGAAATGTGCATGCTCTCCATGGGTAGATAATTCAATTCCCATTGTATACGTTCTGCCAAGGGTATTTTCATTACAGAAATCAGATTGGCTATTCCCAGGAAAAAAATGCCTACAGCAGGTAAAATGCGACCTATCAGATTTTTTCCATTCCAAAGAAAAGCGAACAGACCCATTAAAAGTGGTAACCAAAATTCAAATGCACGGTACAGCAGGGTGGCACTCAGTGCTATGGATGTGTCGTACCCGTATTTTGTAAGAAAATAAGCCATTGAAAATTCTACAGCACCTAAACCATGCAGAAATGGCGAAACCAGCATAGACAAAACGGAAATGATGTAGATCAATGCAGCGATTTCAATGGAAGTCTGCATTCCTAGTGCTTTCATACTGACAAAAACCATCAGAATGCCTATGACTTCAATCAACAGGGAAATGCCTATGGTATATGACAATTGCTTTTTATCGATCTTTTCAGAAAAAAGGCCTTCCAGTTTATCACAGATTGCCGGACTTGTTTTCTTAATCAGATGATAGATCATGCCTTTTTGGGTAAATGACCGAAGAACAAATACAAGGAGAATCAGGATAGCTCCTGTCAGTATCAACCCCATCCATGCATTCTCAAAGCTATGCTTATGAGCCAATGAATAAAGGATGATGGGAACTCCTATAATGAATACCGTCAGGATTCCCACATATCCATAAATAATGCTCGCCTGAGTGCCCTGTGCAGAACTCACATTTTTTTTCCGTAATCGCAAAGGGGTATATGCCAAGGAGGAAATGCCGCCAACAGGAAGAAAAACACTTAAGAAATTCCTTTTCAGAAATAATTCCAGAGCGTCAACCAAGGATAGTTTAGCCCCAACCGTGTGAAAGCTTGTAACATACATCCAGGATTGCAGCAATACATAGACAAGCGTTGTGAGCACACCTGGAATGGTCCATTTTAGATTTGCGGCTTCTAGTCGCGGAATAATGGATTTAATTTCTCCTACCTGACTTCGAAAAAAATAAAATGCCAGCAATAGAACAAATAGTGCTAGAATTTCTTTCCAGTACGTTTTAACTGAAAAAATATTACTTATTTTTTGCATACATCTAAATAAATTGCTGGTACTACTATAGAGTAAGATGTTTTTCAAAAATACTCAAAATTTATAGGATTGTCTATTTTTTGAACATAATCTTGACACCCATTTCAGAGCTTACTGAGCGATGTTAATAATTTGAAATTCACGGAACAAATTAGTATCTTACAGTGTTTCTTTATTATTAGAAATGAATTGAATGACAAACATACTATTATGAAAGAATATAAATTATTTACACCTGAAAAGATTGGATCTTTTGAGGTGAAAAACCGTGTTGTCATGTCACCAATGACAAGGTCCAGAGCTATTGGAAATGTTCCAAACGATTTAATGGTTGAGTATTATAAACAACGCTGCAGTGCCGGATTGATTATAACAGAAGGTACATCACCATCGCCAAATGGACTAGGTTACGCCCGAATCCCAGGAATCTTTAATAAACTACAAGTAGAAGGTTGGAAAAAGATAACCACAGCTGTACACCAGGGTGGAGGAAAAATAATTGTTCAGCTGATGCATACCGGAAGAATCAGTCATCCTTTTAACATGCCGATATTTTCAAAGATACTGGCTCCATCCGCTGTAAAAGCTGAAGGTCAGATTTGGACCGACAGCAAAGAATTACAGGATTATCCAATACCTTTAGAAATGACAGCAGAAGACCTGACACTCACTAAAAAAGAATATGTCACCGCTGCTAAAAATGCTATAGATGCCGGATTTGACGGGGTAGAGCTCCATGGTGCAAATGGTTACTTGCTGGAACAATTCCTGTCGCTTTTTACCAATATCCGAAAAGACAATTATGGCGGAAGCATTGAGAACCGATCTCGTTTTATACTTGAAGTAGCACTTGCCGTTACAGAAGCCATTGGTAAAGGAAAAACAGGCATCCGTCTTTCTCCTTACGGGGTTAATAACGGTATGCCCGCTTATCCTGAAATTGATGCAACGTATAATTACTTGTCTGAGCAACTCAGCAATCTGGACATAGCTTACATTCATATAGTCGACCATTCTGCGATGGGTGCACCTGAAGTACCTCTGGAAATCAAAAAAACTATTCGGAAAAATTTTAAAAATACCCTCATTCTTTCCGGAGGTTATGACAAAGAGCGAGCAGAAGCAGACATTCAAAGTGGATTGGGTGACTTGGTTGGATTCGGTCGCCCATTTATCAACAATCCGGATTTGGTAGAAAGGTTCAAAAGCAATTTGCCCTTATCACAAGAACTCAAAATGGATTTATTTTACACTGCATATGAAAAAGGGTATACCGATTATCCATTTTACAAAGCCTGATGGAAGAAAATAAAACCATCCTCATTTTAAAGATGTTAGCCCGTCTTTCCGGAAAATTCAGAATAAGTTATCACGAACTGACTTCTGAATTTGACATTTCTCTAAGAACGTTATACAGATACCTGCAGGATATCGAGAACGCCGGTTTCTTGCTGGATCGGCACGATGGGGCCTGCAATCTCGTACAAGATTCCAGTAAATTCATTCACAGCCTGTTTCATTTCAACGAAGATGATGTTCAAATGCTACTTCAGATGTTGGAAAAATTGGATGTACCGGACAAAGACAAGGATAAACTGTTGAAAAAACTCAATATATTGTATGATATCCGTATACTGAATCAATTGCCTTCTTCCGCATCTGAAGTCATCGATAAATTGAAGGAAGCCATCCGGATGAAAAGAACCGTGAAGCTCATCAACTATCGGTCCAGCAACGGAAATGTAATCCAGGACCGCAAAGTGGAACCTTTCCGCTTCATATCCGATTACGAAGGCATCTGGTGTCTCGACCATAAAGATCAAAATTGTAAGCAATTCAAATTACATCGCATCGAGAAAGTGGATATCCTGCCAAGTCCCTACATCTACGAACATCTGCATAAGCTCCCCTTCGAAGATCTGTTCCACATGTCCGGAAAAGCCGCCCTGGACACGATCAATCTGGAAATGAGTATGACAGCGGCCAATCTTTTAAAAGAAGAATTTCCTGGATCTAAAAATGTGCTGACCCCCATCAAAGGCCTTTCAAATACATTCAGCTTACAAATACCGGTGGCCGATTTTCGGGGTGTCGGTCGATTTGTGCTTGGATTGCCGGGAGAAATCAAGGTGCTGGGATCCGATGCCTTTAAGGTATTCTTAGAAGAGAAAAGAGTAGCAAAGTCAACTTTTTTATTTCCATAAATTATTTCTTATAGTGACAGAATCTGACACTAACAATCCTTATTTTTGCATACAGTTTAAGCAAAGACTGATTGTAAATGACTAAAAGAAATTTTATGAAAATGTACAAAGGAGCAGGTATTTTGTTTGTCAGAATTAAAAAGGGAAAAATAGAAGTCCTTTTAGGCAATAGGTCCAACGATAGGTCCAACAAGAGTCAAAAAGATTTTTGGGATGTTCCGGGTGGAACCATGGAAAAAAAAGACCGCAATGATTTTCTGAGATGTGCACTCAGGAAAACCAAAGAAGAGATCTTATGCAACGAGAAAGGCGTCATCAGTGTTAGCCCGAAACGGATTATCAACGTATGTAAAATGCACATACCTTTTCTGTTTCAATTTCAGACCTACATTATTGACGTCAGTGACATGAATCTGGATTTTCGTCCAAATCAAAAATTCAATTCCATCGAATGGTGCAACATCAAAGAATTACCTCGCAGGACACATATTGGTGTCCGGTATTCCCTTTTACAGTTCAGTAGTTCCTACTGAGCTTTTACTTAATACGTATGATCCCCGGACTCCATTTCAGCCTGATTAATATCCTTTTTATTAATCATTCTCCAGACTCGAAAGATATACACCACAACAAAAGGTATAATCAACGAAACCACGCTCATCACCTTCAGCGTAAAATAGCTGGATGAGCTATTGTATATCGTCAACGAACTTTGCAAATCACTTTTGGAAGGATAATAAGACGTATTATTCAAACCTGCCACAAGAAACAAAGCAAGTACCGTTGCAACAACTCCTATTCCAGCAAACCATACACCTTTTCTATATTCAGGCTTCAATAAACTCTTGATAACCCCAAACAGCAACGAAAACACACCTGCCAGAAAAAGAACCAGAACCGCAGGCATTTCTATCAAATTCAAAAAATATTTACCGGAAACCTTATAAACTTCCTGGTTTTGCGGATTAACGGCAAAACCCTTACCGAATAATGTCCAGATTACAAAGCCAAGAAAAAAGACGAGAAAGGGTACAAAATTAAATAATACTTGCTTGCGGGACCTAATGGCAATGTTCTCATCCTCAATGCAATTGATGAAATAAAGGGAAGCGGTGACTCTCGATAAAAAGAAAACAGCCAGGCCAAGCATCAGATTCTGCATATTCAGGAGCGCCTCCAAACCATAAAGAGGGTTCATCCATGTTGAAATGGCAGGGTTGGTTAAATTTGTCAGATTATCTCGGTTGATCAGAAAATCGGACCCGGTAAAAAAAGTAGCTACAGCTATTCCCAATAAGAACGTACCACCAAAACCATTGATTTGAAGGAATACATCGTAAGTTTTCTTTCCAAGTATATTCCCTTTTTTAGAACGAAATTGATAGGAAACAGCCTGTATGATAAAACAGAATAATAGAAGCATCCAAAGCCAGTAAGCACCGCCAAAACTGGTCGAATAAAAAAGTGGAAAGGATGCAAAAAAAGCGCCACCAAAGGTTACCAGAGTAGTAAACGTGAATTCCCATTTACGTCCAAGTGCATTGATGAGCATGGTCTGCTCCATTTGTGTTTTCCCAATGGTATAAAGCAAAGTCTGACCACCCTGAACAAAAAGCAGAAACACCAGCAAGGCACCTAAAAGAGAAATCAAAAACCACCAGTATTGTTGCAAAAAGATATAGTCCATGTCCGCTTTAGTTTAGATTATTAATGAACATTTTCAGGGCCTTTTTTGATCGCCTTGATCAGGATACTCACTTCTGCTACCAGTAAAACGAAAAAGAGTATGGTAAACAGTAGGAAAGTGGTTTTGACTGACCCGACTTCGATGTTTGAAACAGCCGCAAAAGTAGGCATGATGTCCTGAATAACCCAAGGCTGACGGCCTGCTTCTGCTACAACCCAGCCGCTTTCTGAGCAGATATAGGCCAACGGTATAGCCAATACGGAAAGCCAAAGCAACCATTTTTGATTGTTCAGCTTATTTTTAGTGTTAAGGTACCAGATTAGCACAAAGAAAATCAGGAAGAATAAACCAAGAATCACCATGATGCGAAAAGCATAGAATGTTAAAGGCACATTGGGAATGACCTCTTTTTTGTCCTTGATAAAACCGTAACCGAAATAGTTGTAGTTTGCTTCCAATATTTGACGATGTACAGCAGCCAAAGAGTCATTGTTCGCTTTTTTTGCAAGTTTGAAGTCTGCCAAAGCTTGAATGGCTTTATGTCCACGTACCATTTTTTCCTCCACAGAAAGTGTCACTTCTTGTTTTCCCTTGGCATTGATGCCGGAATATCCACCCTTCATCAGATCAGTGATACCAGGTACAAAAGCCTTAAAATCGCGGAAAGAAAGATAGGATAAGGCATAAGGTATTTCAACACGTAGGAGGAAAGGATTTATAGTATCATCGTAGACTTTTTTTGCAGGATTCAGCAGGCCAAATGCTATCAAACCGGTACCGGCCTTTCCTTCGTAAAGTCCCTCCATAGCGGCCAGTTTCATGGGCTGTCTCTGAGCAACTTGTTGTGCGGATCCATCTCCTGTGAAGATAGCAAGGACTGTCCCGGCAAAACCAACAACAGCGGCAATCCGGATACTTGTCTTAGCAAGTTCCAGTTCTCTTTTTTTCAACAAGAACCAGCTGCTGATACCTACCACAAATGCGGCTCCAACGATCCAGCTTGAGGTAACAGTGTGTAAGAATTTATTGATGGCGACCGGAGATAGGAGTACAGACCAAAAATCGGTCATCTCATTGCGGACAGTATCCGGATTGAAGGTCATACCATCCGGAAATTGCATCCAGGCATTGGCCACAAGTATCCAGATAGCCGAAATCGTCGCTCCGAGAACGGTCAACCAGGTAGATGCCAGGTGAAAACCTTTACTTACTTTGTTCCAACCAAAAAACATGACAGCGATGAAGGTCGATTCCATGAAAAAGGCTAGAATACCTTCTATAGCTAGCGGCGCACCAAAGATATCTCCTACAAACCAACTGTAATTAGACCAATTGGTTCCAAACTGAAACTCCAGAATAATACCGGTTGCTACACCTATGGCAAAATTAATACCAAAAAGAGTCATCCAGAACTGCGTCATTCGTTTCCATTCAGTCTTTCCGGTTTTGTAGTAAACCGTTTCCATAATGGAAATAATCAGTCCCAAACCAAGAGTAAGAGGAACAAATAGCCAGTGATATATTGCAGTGAGGGCAAATTGCGCCCGTGACCAGTCAATCAACGAATAATCAAAAGCCTCCATGGTGTTTTTCTTTATAAAATATTCTTTTTACTTTCTATGAATCAACTCATTGCCTACATAATTTGACCGTTGATCTTTCGTGTCAAATCTGGAATTCAAAAAATTCGAAAAAAAAAATAATCGCAGAACGATAAACATGATAAAAAGTTTGATTAGAATAATCAACCAAAGGATCTTTCCAAGTTTCATACCACGAAAACCATCGTAATAGAAACGAACCAAAGACACTATAGGGTTATTTTTCATGAAGAAATCAGCGATTAATTTAAACAATGTTAAAGCAAATATAGTAAAGTCAAAGGGTTTTACAGTTCCTTATTGGTTTTTTTTAATCAGTATATAAAAAGTATTAAATCATCTTGTTTTCTGTTAAAAAAATTGATAGCTTTATGGTCTATATTTATGAATTCGTGACTCAAATTCAATAAATTATCTATGAATACTACTATTTTAGATTTAATCGATTTTGAGAAAGTGGATAGTTTGCTTGAGGGGTTTAACAAAACAACTGGATTCGTAACAGCCATTTTAGACCTGGATGGTACTATTTTATCAAAATCAGGGTGGCGTTCCATTTGCACTGAATTTCATCGTATTAACCCTGAAACATCAAAAAGGTGTACCATAAGCGATACCGTTTTGGCCGGGAAATTGGCGGAGGGCGAAAATTACCATTTCTACAAATGTTTAAATGGATTGGTTGATGTAGCTGTACCTATTGTTATTAAAGGGGAACACATAGCCAACCTCTTTTCCGGTCAATTTCTTTTAGAAAATCCTGATAGCACTTTTTTCAAAGACCAGGCAAAAAAATTTGGATGTAATGAAGAAATTTACCTAAAAGCACTCAAAAAAGTACCGGTCGTTTCAATGGAAAAAGTGAAGACAGCAATGACTTTTTTGCTGGATATGACTTATTTAATCAGTGAGATGACATTTCAGAAATTGGAGCAATTAGAGCTAAATGAAAGTCTTGAACAACGTGTTTTTGAACGCACTGCCCAACTACAGGCAGTAAATAAAGAACTTGAAACGTTTACATATTCTGTTTCACACGACCTTAAAGCGCCATTGCGAGGTATTGATGGCTACAGTAAGCTGTTACTTGATTTATATGGAACATCGCTGAACGATGAAGCACAAACTTTTCTGAAAACCATCAGAACTTCAACTACACAAATGAACCAACTCATTGAGGATTTACTGGAATATTCACAGTTAGAGCGCAGCCAGATGAGAAATGACAAAATAAGAATTAGTGACCTAATAACTTCATTGGTATCATCTTATACAGATGAATTGAAAGAAAACGATTTTTTATTGAAAACTGAAATTCCAGATATAGAATTGGTAGCCAACGAAAAAGGACTTACTATTGCTTTACGAAACTTAATGGATAACGCTATAAAATTTACTAAGGGAAAAATCAATCCTTACATCGAAATTGAAGTTGTAGATCAAGAGTTTTCTTGGTTAATCCGGGTAAAAGATAACGGTAAAGGATTTGATATGAAGTACCATCAACGGATTTTTGAAATATTTCAGCGTTTACACAGGGCTGAAGATATTCCCGGAACAGGTGTTGGTCTTGCCATGGTTACAAAAGCGATGCAACGGATGCATGGAAAAGTTTGGGCCGAAAGTATTCTTGACATAGGATCAACATTTTATTTAGAAATTCCAAAAATAAAAATTTTATGACAACAACTTTTCAAAACACCCCTATATTATTGGTTGAGGACAATCCAATGGATTTAGACTTAACATTGCGTGCATTCTCAACTCAAAAATTGACAAATCCTATTCAAATAGCAAGAGATGGCGAAGAAGCTCTGGCATTCATCCCACGATGGGAACAAGGTGAGATCAGGCCAGTAGTGATCCTTCTCGATCTTAATTTGCCGAAAGTCAATGGACTTGAAGTACTTCAGATCATTAAATCACATCCCGATTTTAAAACCATACCTGTTGTTATTCTCACCACCTCAGCCGAATCAGCCGATGTTGAAACAGCCTATCAACTGGGGGCTAATTCGTACATCGTAAAACCAGTTGACTTCGAAAAATTTATTGAAGTAGCCAAAAACATAGAACTATACTGGACTATTTTAAACAATCCGGTATAGATTTAAACGTTCTGTCGACATTAATGCCAACTATTTGACTATCTGCGTAAACTTAAATTTCAGATTATGAATATACTGCTGCTTGAAGACTTTAACGTTGATGCCGATCTTACTCAAAGAAGCATAGAAAGTGCAATTAGCAACTGTAAAGTTGAAGTTTGTTCAACCTTACAGCAAGCCAAAGATCTGCTCAAAAAAGGCTATTGTTTCGATATTGCTTTGCTCGATATGCAATTACCCGATGGCACTGGCCTTGATATGTTAATGGAAATCCATTTAACAGGATTAAATCTGCCTGTAATAATGATCACCGGATCAGGGAATGAAGAAGTGGCCACAACAGTGCTAAAGGCAGGAGCCGACGACTATGTTATCAAACGTCAGGGATATATTGAAAATTTGCCAGATATTATAAGATTAGCTTTAAAAAACCATACTCAAAAAAAGCAGGATTTAAAGGAAGTTATTGAAGTTTTATACATCGAACATCATACTTCAGACATTGATCTTACACTTCGACATCTGAAAATGTATGCGCCATTCATTCATCTCGATTGTGTTTCATCAGCCGAAGAAGCACTTCAAAAGATTGAAAAAAATGAAACCGCAACAAATCATATTAATTTAATATTATTAGATTATCAACTTCCAGGAATTAATGCCCTCGAATTTATTAAATACATCAGACAAGAACGAAAACTACATGTTCCAATCATAATGGTTACCGGTCAGGGAAATGAGGATATCGCTATTCAGGCACTCAAATTAGGCGCCAACGACTATCTTGTGAAACGCAAAAATTACTTATACAGATTACCTTCAGCCATTATTAATGTGAATCAACATTTCGAGTTAATCAAAAAACAGGCTGAGTTAGCCAAAAGCGAATTAAAATATCGATTATTGGCGGATAATTCGGCCGATGTTATATTTGTTCTTGACAATGATCTGAATTACACCTATGTAAGCCCCGCTGTTAAAGTTTTGCGAGGATTTGAACCCGAAGAAGTCATCAATCAAAACATTAGTGAAACCTTAACCCATGAATCATTAGAAAAAGTTATAAATGCACGAAATGAAATATTAACCGCAATTCAAAATGAAGCTATTCAAACTCCTATTCAAAAAACAATAAATCTGGAAATGCTATGTAAAAATAAAACGACTGTATGGACGGAAGTAAAAGCATCAATAAGTCTGGACGCAAATAGCAAAATAGAAATAACAGGAGTATCAAGAGACATCACATTCCGAAAATTAGCCAACGATAACATTAGAAAACTTTCGCGAGCTGTCGAACAAAGCCCTGCATCAGTGATAATTACAGATTTAAAAGGAAATATTGAATATGTTAATCCAAAATTCTCTAAAATATCCGGCTACACATTTGAAGAAGTAAAAGGAAAGAATCCCAGAATTTTAAAATCAAATAAAACGACTTCCGAAGAATATAAATACCTTTGGGACACAATCACTGCGGGCCGAGAATGGTTTGGCGAATTTTTAGATAAGAAAAAAGACGGGTCACTTTATTGGGAATCAGCTTCCATTTCACCAATTCGAAATGAAGTGGGAATAATCACACACTACCTGGCAGTTAAAGAGGATATTACCGAAAAAAAGAAGGAAAAGGAAGAGCTGATAGCAGCCAAAGAAAAAGCTGAAGAAAGCGACCGTTTGAAATCAGCATTTCTTGCCAACATGAGCCATGAAATAAGGACCCCTATGAATGGCATACTCGGTTTTGCTGATCTTCTAAAAGAACCTGGACTGTCTGGATTTCGGCAACAAGAATACATCAATATTATCCAAAAAAGTGGAAATCGAATGCTCAATATCATAAACGATATTGTTGATATTTCTAAAATAGAATCGGGTCAAATGAAAGTTAATTACTCAGAAACGAATGTAAATGAACAAATAGAATTCGTTTATAACTTATTAAAGCCAGAAGCTGAACTTAAAGAATTACAACTGTCTTATAAAATGAGCCTACCTGATACTGAAGCCATCATTCTAACTGATCGCGAAAAAATATACGCAATTCTAATAAACCTGGTTAAAAATGCCATTAAATTTACAAATAACGGATCAATCGAATTTGGCTACTTTTTGAACCCGGAGAGTAGTGAATTTGCTTCTAATGAAACATATTTAGAATTTTATGTGAAAGACACAGGTATTGGTATTCCAAAAGATCGCCGGGAAGCCATTTTTGAACGTTTTATTCAGGCTGATATTGCTGATAAAATGGCCCGTCAGGGAGCTGGCCTTGGCTTATCCATTTCAAAAGCCTATATCGAAATGCTGGGAGGAAAAATCTGGCTGGAAAGTAAAGAAGGTATAGGAAGTACTTTCCATTTTTCTGTTCAAAAGCAATCAGAAATAGTAAATAAACTAATTTCTAAAAGTGATATTCAAGTCGATTTTGATAAAAAAAGTATGAAAAGTTTGAAAATATTAATTGCTGAAGACGACGAAACATCAAGTAAGCTAATTTCAATTTATGTCAGGAAATTTTGTCATGAAATAATTCACGCAAAAAATGGAGCAGAAGCGGTAGATCTTAGCCGAGAAAATCCTGATATCGACCTAATACTAATGGATATATTAATGCCCATAATGGATGGCAATGAGGCTGTAAGGCAAATCCGTGAATTCAATCCAACTGTTATAATTATAGCACAAACAGCTTATGCTTTGTCAGGAGACAAAGAAAAAACTATTGATTCAGGATGCAATGATTTTATATCGAAACCAATTATTAAAAGGGATTTAATGAATTTAATTCATAAATATTTTTTAGATGATGACAATGCTTTTTGATAATATAAAATGAACAATGACCTATAAAATATGAATAAAAAAACAAATCAAGGTTTCTTATTAATCCTATTATTAATCTTTGGAGTAATCTATATTATTTATTCATGGAAACACCATGAAAATGATAAATTTAATAATGTAATACTTATTGCCAAATCTGCAGCCGCAGCATTACCAAAAGAAGATTTGAATGCTCTAGAGGCTAAATCAACCGATGTTTATAAACACCAATATAAGGAGATTAAGAACGCATTAAAAGCGATAATACTCGCCAACCCCAGAGCAAAGTTTGCATATATTTACACTATACGTAAAAATAAAATATTTTTTATTGCAGATTCTGAACCTGTCAATTCAAGCGATTATTCGCCACCCGGCCAAGAATATACTGAAGCCAAAATGGAGGACAAACAGCCATTCTTCGATGGTAAGGTGCATATTACCAAAGCGATGACTGACAGGTGGGGTACCTGGACAAGTATACTTATACCAATAGTAGATGAAGGTACTGGCAAGGTCACTGCTGTATTTGGAATAGATTTTAGCACACAATCATGGAGTAATTATGAATTATACGAAGTTATTGAATCAAGTGTGTTAGTTTTATTACTGTTAATATCACTCATTTTTATTTACAAATTAGAAGTAAATAAAACTTCACTTAAAAATGAAGTTAGAATGCGTAATATAGTTGAAATTTCGCTAAAAATAAATGAAGAAAGATTAAACAAAGCCCAGAAAATTGGAAAAGTTGGATTCTGGCAGAAGGAACTGAACAGTGATAAAATATGGGCATCAAGGGAGGCTATGATTATTTTTGGATTTCCTCCTGTTGAAGGTGAACTTTCAACAAAGGCCATTTATGAATGTATTGAAGATGTTCAAAAAGTGACTCAAACAACTGTTCATTTAATTGAAAAAGATAAGAAGTTAACTATTAAATTTCTCATTCACCCGGCCGACGGAGCGACTGAAAAAACTATTTTATCGGTTGCAGAAGTTGAATCAAATCAAAATGGAAATACAGTTCAAATAACAGGGATAATCCAAGACATCACTGAGCAAAAAACAACAGAGGATGCGTTAAAAGAATCTCAATCAATCTATTATTCGTTCATAGAACATTTGCCAAATGCCGTTTTCCGGAATGATATTGAAGGGCATTATATACTTGTAAATTCGCAATTTTGCAAGCTTATAGGGTTAGAAAAGGTAAATCTTATTGGCAGAACACCAATAGAAGTGTCTAATAGCGAGATTGCCAATTCAGTTGAGAAAAAATATTTTACAAAATTCGCAGCTTTAAGTGAAGTTATTCAAGCAAAGATTTTACAAACTGGAAATTCTTTTGACACAGAAGAGGAATTTATCGATGTAAATGGTACAAGAAAAACCATGCACATTCTAAGAATACCGGTGCAAGACTCCAACGGGAAAATAATAGGCACACAAGGAATGATGTTTGACATAACAGATCGTAGAGAGTCAGAAAAGCAATTGAAACTTCTAAGCAGAGCAATTGAAAATAGCCCGGCAACAGTAGTTATAACAGATAAAGAAGGTCTTATTGAATATGTCAATCCAAAATTTACAGAATTAACTGGTTATACACTGGATGAATCAAAGGGTCGAAATTCCCGCTTTTTACAATCGGGATGGCAAACCAGGGAATTTTATGAAGAACTTTGGAATACGATATTGTCAGGTAAAGACTGGCATGGTGAGTTTCACAATAAGAAGAAAAATGGTGAATCCTATTGGGAAAGTTCAACCATCTCATCTATAGTAGATACCCCAGGAGAAATCTCTTATTTCGTCGCTGTAAAAGAAGATATTACTGAGAAGAAAAAAATAATTGAGGAGCTAGTTGCAGCTAAAGAAAAGGCAGAAGAAAGTGATCGCCTTAAATCGGCTTTCCTGGCAAATATGAGCCACGAGATTCGCACCCCTATGAATGGTATACTGGGGTTTTCCGAATTGTTGAAAGAACCGGGATTGAGTGGTGAAGAGCAGCAAGAATATATAACTATCATTGAAAAAAGTGGGGCACGAATGCTAAACATCATCAACGATATTATTGATATTTCAAAAATAGAAGCAGGGCAAATGGATATTTATCTTTCAGAAACAAATGTGAATGAACAGATTAAATTCGTTTATGCTTTATTAAAACCAGAAGCAGAACATAAAAAATTAAAACTGATAATTAAAAATTCATTGACGGAAGTTATAACAAGTACCGACCGCGAAAAGCTTTATGCAATACTTATCAACTTAGTTAAGAATGCCATTAAATACACCGACGCCGGTTCAATAGAATTTGGATATAACCTTGTGGAGACAAATCTTGACCATTCTCTACACTTTTTTGTAAAAGATACGGGCATTGGTATTTCCAAAAATCGTCAGAATGCCATCTTCGAACGTTTTATACAAGCTGAAATTGCAGATAAGATGGCACGTCAGGGAGCTGGTCTGGGTTTATCTATTTCAAAAGCTTATGTTGAAATGCTGGGAGGTTTGATCTCGGTCGAAAGCGAAGAAGGAAAAGGAAGTACATTCCATTTTACTATACCCTATAAGCCTAAAACATACTAAATGAAAACAATCCTTCCTTTTCTCACCCAAATAACCGAGAACAATACCAAAGCCTGGTTCGATGCCCACAAATCCGAATACCTCGCAGCCAATGCTGAATTCAATGCCTTTGTCGAAAAGCTGATTATCGGAATCTCAGCATTCGATCCTTCCATTAAGGGACTTACTGTCAAGGATTGTACCTATCGTTTTAATCGCGACATCCGGTTCTCACACAATAAGTCACCCTACAAAACACATTTTGGAGCGTACATCAGTCCATACGGAAAGAAATCCGGATATGCCGGTTATTACTTTCACATCGAACCAAAAGGAGACAACTTTCTTGGTGGAAACATTATGGCTACGGGTCTATATAATCCACAACCGGAACTATTGAAAAGCATCCGTGAAGAAATTTATCTGAATGGAGATACTTATGAAGCAGTGGTCCGGGAAGCTAAAAGTTTTGTACTGAAAGACGATCAAGCTCTGAAAAGGGTGCCAAAAGGTTACCCCGCCGATTTTATTTACGCAGAATACCTCAAGATAAAAAACCATAACCTGTCCAAATCATTTGACAATGACATATTGTTGAGCGAAGACCTCCTTGAAAAAACCCTCGCTGGCTATCGTGAAACTGTTTCATTCAATAACTGGTTGAACAAGGCGGTTAAATATGCTTTAGAATAAGAAGTGGAAGTGAACTAATACAAATGAACACTGTGAGTAGAAGCCGGCAAATATCCAACTCCTTTCCAAGTAATCAACAGAAAAATTAGTCCGATGATGATCAGCCATAAAGTAAAACGCTTTGGCTTATCTTCCCGGTTGCGAAGATGTATATAGAGGAGATAAGCTGCAGCAGTGGCAAAAGCCCAGGTCTCTTTCGGATCCCAGCTCCAGTATTGGCCCCAGGCTTCCTTGGCCCAAACAGCACCCATCAGCAATCCAGTCATATACAAACCAAATCCGATAAAGATCAGATTATCGGTGAAACCCATAAGCGGTTCAGATCCATCGATTTTACGATAGCGACATAGCAAGATGACTGCAGTAATGGCAGCAGTACTCATAAAGAAATAGGAGAGGATATAGGCTGTTACATGAGGTACATACCACATACTTTGCAGGGCTGGCATCGGGTTCCTGGTATTGAAAATAGGTTTAAGGAGATTAATAATGACAAAAACCAAAGCAACGATCAAACCATAAATCAATATCCACAGCCAATGCTTCTTCTTTTTATTTCCCTGCCAGAACAAGCAAATAGAACCAATAAAAATCAAGAATATGCCTAAATAGGCAAAGATGAGCCAGGGGTCATACACCAATTCAAAAGAGCTGTAATTGGAGGCTTTTCCAAGTTGGATGTCGTATCCGAACTGATAAATCATCCAGGGACCAACACGCATGGGCTTATTCACTTCAAGCATAAACGGTTTCATCTTTCCGTTTTTTGTAAAAACAACGATATCCGAACGAAATAATTTGGGTTCAGGAGGTGTCATTGCCAGCTTCGGGATATATTCCTCCATATAGAAATCGTTCAACTGAATGGTTATAGGTAATTCCAGTATAGAACCATCCTGATCGTTCACACGACATTCTTTTGTACCTTCTTCCACATGCATCTCAAAGCGTTGCATATCGGCCGCGCTCAATCCAGCGGCAATAAGTAGAACAAGCAATCCGACATGGTTCAGATAGAAAGCATAATCCCTCCATGTAAAATGAAGCAACCTGCCCGAAACAACACAACTGAGATTGATGATGGTCAACAAATAGACCAGGATAAAGGGCCAGGATCGTGTAATACAGTCAAATCCTGCCAAGTTGCCGCTTTGATCGGAGGTAATCTGCGGTACAATCCCCATAATCAGGCTGCAAATCAACAAACCTCCAATGGTCGAAACACTCAATGAAATACTAGACAGCCATTGAAAAAAAGGCTTCTTGGAATGAAAGGTCATTAAGACGACAAACAACAGCATTCCTGCCAAAAAGAATATGTTTGCAGGAAACCGGATAACATTATAATCGAAATTTCCGATGGTAAGCTGCAGGAAAGTACCCACAACAATCAGTAAAATAACAATACTTAAACTTTGTTTGTAGGTCCATGGTGATTTACACCAGTCGCAATACTTTTTTCGAGGTTTATTCATCTAGTATCTTTACTTTCAGCTTAACCGGAATTTCGGTTTAAATCGATTACAAATATAGAGCCAAAAAGCATCACCTAAGTCAATTCATATTCTTTTTTCTCATCAACATATAGTTGAAAATATAGTCACTAAATGAATACTCAAATAAAACATATTATAATATCTTTGCTCTAAGATTTTAAAAAACACCTTTAACCTTAACTTATCTAATAATGTGTAAAATTAAATTTCTGACGGCAATAATCATTCTAAGCAGTTTGTTGTCGATTCATTTATCAGCTCAAACACCCATACGCGTTGTCTGTCTTGGAAACAGCATCACAGAAGGATTTGGCTTAACGAACCCATCTGTAGAAGCTTATCCCATTCAGCTTGGCAACTTATTGGGAAATAAATATTCCTTAATAAACTGTGGTGTAAGCGGGAGAACCATGCTAAAACATGGAGATGCACCATTTTGGAATGAATCAAAATATAGCCAGGCAAAGGCATACGACCCCAATATAGTTATTATTGCATTGGGTACAAATGACAGTAAACCCTGGAACTGGAAATTCAAGAGCGAATACTATACCGATTATGCAGCAATGATCGGCGAGTTCCGAAAAAATGGAAAAAATCCTCAGATTTTTGTCTGTATTCCACCTCCTGCTTTTATTGTCAATTATGGCATATTAGATTCAGTAATTCGTAATGAGATGCAGCCCCTGATTGATTCTTTGTGTACCACGCTAGGTACATCAAAAATAGATTTCTTCCATCAAATGCTTACTTGCGGAAGTTATTTCGGTGATGGTATCCATCCCAATAAAGATGGTGCAAAAATCATGGCTCAAATAGCTTACAAAGCCATTACTAAACCAATTGCGATCACATCGGTCAAATCACCGGTCTCTAAATACACATTGACTGATAACGAGCAGATCACCATTTCCATCAACAATAACAGCGACGCCCCATTGACAAATGTCCCTGTCGCCTACAAAATTGATCAAGGCCCAGAAGTGAGGGAGATCATCGCCAGCCTACCAGCCAAGATGGAAACCATTTACAAGTTTACTCAGAAAGCCAACCTCTCCGCATCCAAAGAGTATTCTATTACGACATATACGGCCATTGTAGGAGGTATGACGAATGACACTATGCAGGTTAAAACACTAAATGCCAACCCTCAATCCGATTTGGCGATGATCTTTTCAGGAGATGACAACAGAATCAGAATCGCACATTCCAGTGATCTGATGCCAACCAATGCTTTGACCATTGAAGCATGGATCTACCCAACAGCATTTAAAAAAGAAATTTTCAGCAGTACCGTAATCAGTAAAGAACAAACCAGCACCTCTAAAGGTTACGCATTAAGCGTTGGAGGTAATGGTCAGGGACGATTGATGATTTTTGACGGAACAATTAAACAAGCCATTGCCCCGGTTGGTTCCCTGGTTCTCAACGAATGGCAACACATCGCCGGTGTTTACGATGGATCCTCCATCATCCTTTATATTAATGGTAAAGAGGTCGCAAAAACAGTAACAGGCAAAATGCAAGTGTCAAACAGCGAGCTTTTTATTGGACAAACATCCTATGCTTTAAGAGATCGTGCCTTTATCGGTGGCATCGATGAAGTCCGGATTTGGGATAAAGCGCTAACTGAAAACGAAATCATGTTGCAAAAAGAATCACAGCTTTGGGGAAATGAATCTGGCTTGAAGGCCTATTTCCAAATGAATGACGGATTTGGATCCACTACTGTTCATGAAGGAACCGAAACAGGCAAGATAGGAAGAATGGAGAATATGGAATTCGACAGATGTTGGATGAAGGGTAGAAACCTGGTCGCAAAAACGGGTAATCGTCCTACAGATGTTTCAATGATTTCCGTCAAAGGTCCGGCTCCAAGGAAAGAATTGACCAACGAAAGTATTACTGTTAAGGTTTTCAATCACAGCGAAGTCGAATTAACCAATGTGCCCGTTTGCTATCAAATTGACAATGGAACAGCTGTTACTGAAACCATCGATAAAATTGCATCTCAAAACAGTGTTATTTATACTTTTACTCAAAAGGCAGATCTTTCGGAAATCAAAACCTTCGCCATTAAAGCATATACGGCTTTGGCTGCTGATTTGATACACCAAAATGATTCCAGTTCAACGACAGTGACCAACTTTGATTCCAAAACAGATAACGCTTTATTGACTTCAGGAAGTAGTGATGGATGTGTAGTCATACCGCATGCCAGCAGCTTAATGCCAGCAAGTGCTTTCACCATTGAAGCGTGGGTCTATCCGACTGAGTTCAGAACAAATATCTGGGAAGGGACTGTCTTAAGCAAGGAATCATCCAATGGCGGTTATGCAATCAATATCGCAGGAAATGGCTCAGGTAGAATAGTCATAGGATCCTCTAATTGGTTCGAAGCCGTTATACCTGTCAAAACGATCGTTCTCAATACATGGACTCATATTGCCGGTGTCTACGATGGAACAAAGATCATGATTTATGTAAATGGTGTTTTAAAAGGTACTAAAACAGGTGTCGGTGCCATCAAAGCTTCTGAATCGCCACTATACCTTGGTGCCAGTCCTGCTTTTAGCGGTCGTGAATTTAAAGGTGGAATAGATGAAGTGAGAATCTGGAACAGGGCTTTAACTGCAGGTGAAATCAAAACCTTTAAAGATTACACACTGAACGGCAACGAAACAGGCCTTGTAGCCTATTATAAGCTAAACGAAATACCTGGTTCTTCCACTGTAACAGACTCTACAAGTAATGCAAACAACGGAACCATCAGCAACCTGGATGTCAATCAATGTTGGATGAAAGGTGTTGGAATAACCACACAACTTGATCTTACAGGAATTGAAAACCTTGAAAATCCAATGGGCATTTCAATTTATCCAAACCCAACAGCTGATTTTATCACAGCCAAGTTGAAAAATAGCCACGAAGACATCGACCTCTTAATTACAGACATGATGGGTAAAGTTGTATTCAAACGTCATTACAACACTATTGGACAAGAAATTAAAGTAGATGTACACCATTTTTCAAAAGGCATTTATCTGTTAACTTTCACCAGCAATACAGAACATATCACCTTGAAAGCTTCCATCAAGTAGCTTTTCCAATAGCGCGATTGTTTTATAAAGAAAATAGCTATGACCTGTAGGAATAAAAGAAATTTTTCATCATTTGGATGGGCCATTATACTCCTATGGATTTGTATTTCTTGCAATAATACATTTTCAAAAAAGGACAATGATGAACTAGGTATTATAATCAACAATCCTGTTTTACCGGGAGATTTTGCAGATCCATGCATCGTCCAACTCAAGGATACATTCTATCTCTATGCAGCCTCGGGTGATACAAAACACGCTATAGTATGGTATTCTACAGATTTCCAGAACTGGAAAATGCGAAGGCTCAACTGGCCAACCACTGCTTTAGGAAGTTATATCTGGTCTCCGAATGTCGTTAAAGGCAAAGACAATCGCTATTATTTCTACACCTCTGTAGAAAGCAATATCTACGTGGGTGTAGCAGACCATCCAATGGGACCTTTCCACAATTTACTGCCCAATGAACAACCTTTGATCAGAAACAGGCAATATTGGAACGATATGCATACCATTGATGCGGATTGTTTTATAGATGATGACGGACAAGCTTATCTCTACTGGGGCTCAGGATTTGATTACAGGAATGGCAAATGTGCTGCAGCCAGACTAAATGATGATATGTGTTCTTTCAAGGAAGAACCTCGTCTGATTACGCCAAGGAATTTTTTTGAAGGTCCTCGTATGGTTAAAAGGAACAATATCTATTATCTGATGTATTCCGATGGAGTCTTCATGGATGATACCTATAAGGTGAGATATGCCACGTCAAAAAGCCCCCTCGGGCCTTTTGTGGAGGGAGCAACGAGTCCCATTCTGACCTCATCAGAGGATGGTCAGATTCGTGGTCCAGGACATCATTCCATCTTCCGTAAAAACGACAAGGATTACATCATTTATCATAGACATGCGATTCCGGTTTCTTTTTCGAATAGCTCTCCGCTAAGACAGATATGTATAGATGAGATCCATTTCGAAGAAAATGGATCTATTAAAAAAATTGAACCAAATTCAGACGGAGTTCAACTATTGGGAGTCAAATCAGATGCAAATGTTATTAACCGCCTGGATATAAAAAAGGCCACTGCTTCTTCAGATGATGGAAAAGAATACAACCCGGGAAAAGCGTTCGATGGAAATAACGGAACCTTATGGAGTGTTTCTGCCAAAAACATTCCAGCCTGGTTTAATGCTGATCTGGGTTCTGTCCGGGCAGTCGAAGCCTGTTCACCGGTATTTGATCATATTGATGGAAATTATGATTACATCATCGAATATTCTACCAACAATAAAAAATGGCACCCTTTCGGGATTGGCAACAACAGTATGGCAAATGAATGGCCAGTCACGATTTCTAAAAAGGTGAATGCCAGATACATTCGCATACACATTTACAGTCAGGACAAAGATTTCTACCGCTGTGGTTTATGGGAATTCAATATTTTTGGCCCTCCAAATAATGAAATCAGAATATAAAATCGATCTTATGAAACATACTATCAAAATCATGAAAGCCTCCGGAGTGTTGGAGCTTTACTCAAGAAACAAGCTAATACATTCCCTGCAACAATCAGGAGCAGATGTGAATTCCATTGAATTTGTTGTTCAGGAAGTCGAATCCAAATTGTTTGATGGAATTCCCAGTAAAACCGTTTATGACCTTTCTTTCTCCCTTTTGCGAAAACGAGAGCTTGGGATTGCAGCCCGTTATAAGTTGAAAAAGGCGATGATGGAAATGGGGCCCTCAGGTTATCCATTTGAGAAATTTGTCGGAGAAATATTTCGTTTACAGGGTTTCAATGTAGCTGTAGGGCAAGTCCTTCAAGGCCATTGCGTGACTCACGAAGTCGATGTCATTGCAACCATGGGTATGGAACAGCATTTCATCGAGTGCAAGTATTATCTTCGAAACGGGAAGAATGCCAACGTACAGGTTCCGCTTTACATCCGTTCGAGGGTAGACGACCTGATCAAAGAACGAAGCCAGCAACCTGAATTTTCAGGATACACTTTTTACGGAGGTGTCGTTACGAATACCCGCTTCAGTACCGATGCCATTTCTTTTGGAGAATGCTCCGGATTGCAATTATTAAGCTGGGATTATCCCTTAGGAAAAGGTCTGAAGGATATCATCGACAAGGAACAGATTTTTCCTCTTACCGTTCTAACCCATCTCAACATAAACGATAAAAGAATGTTGATGGACATTGGTATTGTCATTTGCAGCCAGTTACTGGAAAATCCTGAAGCCCTTGATAAGATTGGTATGGATTTCAAAAAACAAAAAAAAGTGATTCGCGAAGTGCGGTCATTATGCCCGAAAGCATAAAAGTAAAGGCCGCTTCAAAAGAGCGGCCTTTACTTTTAAATAGAATAACGTTTTATTTGATAAATTTCAAACTTTTAGAAACACCATTGCCAGACAACACTTTTACAAAATAGATGCCCTTGGGTAACTCAGAAACATTGAAAGACTTCGTACCAGAACATTTCTCGTTGCTTTGAATCAATATTCTACCTTGAATATCTAAAATAGAAACCTGTTGGATATCCAGGTTACCCAATTCAATAGTTAGCTGATCTTTCACTGGATTGGGATAGAAACTCAATTTATCGGATGGTTTTACCTTATTATCAGTAATATTCAAAGGCAGTTCATCTGGTAAAAATAACCTGGAACTAGGAATTACCTCACGTACTTGTTCCGGCGATTCCCATTCCAGCTTGATATTTGCGCCACCATTTGTTTCATAATACTCCACTTTGAAATCGTATTTCTGTCCTTCGATTAGGTCAATGGTTCCAGAATAAGTAACGCCATATTCGTTTGTCCATTTATCAACGATCAGTTGATTGTCAATCCATACTTTACGGCCATTGTCAGAATTGATGTAGAATGTATAGGTGCCCGTATGAAGCGGTTGAATCTTACCAGTCCAACGTGCAGAGTAACTGTCTACATTCACCGTTGGTCCAGGAGAAAACTCGCCCCAGTTGAAATTGACAGTGCTATCAATTCTTTGTAGAACCAGATTTTGTAAATTCACTCCGTTATAATAGCTGCCCAAAAGGCCATTGCTTTCGACACTGGTTGTTGCTTCAACAAATCTGAAATAATTTATTTTGCAAATAGTCCCTGTGCCTTGGTAAACCAGGTAAACGTTTTGCAAACCTTTCACGTTTGTGACAGGACAAGTAATTGTTGTATAGGTATTCCAATCAGTAGTAACAGGAGTAGTTGCTGTTCCGATCAATGTACCTGTAGGGCTTCCAAGACGAATTTCAATGGTATTGCCAGCTGTGATGCTTGACAATCTTATTTCTGCTGAAGCAGCACCTTTAAATCCAAAATCAAGATTGTTGTATCCTGTATAATAATCTTTCAGGATAGTACTTAAATTATTGGTTCCTTCCGGGCAAGCCTCAATTCTAACACCTTTCAGATAGTCAAAACTTTCAGCTTCAACTGTCTGATATGGGTTTCTTTCCAATGTTTTGGATAACGGGCAGTTCATTAAAAGAGAAACAGCTGTAGATGCAGCAAATGCCGGAATTGCAGTCAGGGCGCTTGTGACTGTCATTTTTGCCGTTTCAACCGTTTTTGTACCCCATTTGGTGAAGATCAAATCTTCTGAGTTTCGGTTGTTGTAAGCAATTTTAGCGTTGAGTTGTAACCATGGAATGTAATCGGGCCTATTGCAATCAACGACATACCGACGTGCGTAACGCATATAAATGCCTTTAAATCCATTCAAATCGGGACCTGTTTCACCATCAATGACTTTTGATTCAAACATATTCACCTTAGTATATTGTGCAATTCTTTGTGCCATCAGCAAATATTCAGGGTTTTTGGTGTAGTTATAAAGCATGACCATTGCGCCTAGATATGTTCCCTGATTGTAGGTAGAACTCCAATCGTGAACGGTACCATCGTAAGCATCATTTACCTTTCCTGTTGTCGTATTAATAAGGTATAATTTGGACCAGTTATACAAACTGAGGGCTTTCACATAATAAGAAGGATCATTGAAAGCTTGAGCCAAATAACAACAAGCGACCATGGCAGGACCATTGATACAGGCATTCTTGGTTACCTGACCCTGCTTCCAAAGCAATCCACCACCATAAGTAGTACTATAGGCACGCGCCCACATTTTATCAAATTGCTCCTTGGCCTTTTTTTGATAAATGGTATTACCGGTTAGTAAAGATGCGCGTGTACAAGCAATAACCATCCAGGTAATATCATCATTATAACCATTCCACATCCAGTCTCCACCTTCTTTGGAGATGAAAGCATTATACATCAGGTTGAAAAGGGAAGAGTACTTAACATTACCTGTCACCTCGTAAGAATCATCAACAATCTCCATCATTTCAGCAACACCCCAAAAGCCTTCTTTGGCAATAACTTCATTGCCACTTCTGTTGTTGTCATAATATTTTTTACGCCATCCGGCAAATGCTTTATCAGCAGTAGCTGCTGTTGGCGCCTGATCCTGTGGATCCTGTACGTAAAACGCCCAAGACTGAGCATCGGCTGCATTTGATTGGTAAACCGAAACATTGGTACCATCTGCAGTCCCTGCGTTCGTTACATTTAGGACAAAAGCAGTATTTGCAGCATTTTGTATGGTAAAATAACCATCTCCATTACTTACAATTTTCCATTTAATGGTATTGTTATTGACATTTGCATATTGATTTACATTCAGTAAATTAGAAGGGAGTGTACTTGCAATATGAAGAAATCTACCACTTGCCACATTTGTAATGGTGTACAAATCGTCACCAACTGAAGTGACAATCCATCTCTGAGCATCACTTTTCGTATCCGTCCATATTTCAACATTAGCATTGTTATCCAGTGAAGAATTCGTAACATTCAATGCTTTCTTGGACGCTTTAGAAGTAATGGTATAAATACTACCAGAATTTATACTGGTAACTTGTGCCATTAAATGAGTCTGCAGCGGCAGAAGAAGTAAAAAAGTTAAAATTAAAAGTCCAATTTTTTTCATGATTTGTAATCTGGTTATGTTTTTAAAGGTGTGATAGTTATTTCTAAAGTTCCAACAAATGTATCAATTTTTTTTAAATAACGAATCTGGAAGGTTACAGTCAATATGCACTGTTCTCAATTGCTTTTTTCAAAAATCTTTCAGACAAACGCTATAATAGTCTTGAGCGGCATCCTTCGGTCGTAAAACTTCCTCATTCCATTCCACCAAATCCATATCAATAGCCACACATCCTTGAGCTTCCACACCACGTGTCCTACCCAATTCTGTTTCAGTTATTTTGAGAAAAGCCTGAAAATCGTCCAAAACCAAATCCGTGCGACCCATGGAAACACTATTCAAATATCTACCACATTCACCAGATGGAACAGACTGACCAGACTTGACTACTGCATCGCTCCAGTGATGATCCGAAAAACGAATACCATCAGGAAAAGCTTTAGCCAAACATTTACAGGCATCAAGGATATGAAATTCAGCATTCAAATTTGAAGCTAGAAGGATAATAAACCGATTCATACATGAACTATTTAGACACAAACTTACCAAGAATTTTCCATATCTCTGATGGAAAATACGACGCTGTTTCAGAATATGAATTTATCGAAAAAGGGGAACAAGTCATCGTCATCAAAAAACAAGGAACACCAGTTGAAGCTTGATGTATAATTACTTCTGAAGTACCTCTGAACATATTTCATAAATTGATTTTGCCTGCTTAATATTCAGTTTCTTACCAAATTCAAGTACGTCTTCTTTGGTAATATCCCGAACTTTTCCACCAATAGACATAGCATGTATAGACTGATCCGGCGTAGGTTTCAGGTTGAAAGCCGGAGCGAGCTTCCATTCACCTCTACGAGAACAAATGAACATAACCTTCTCCGGTTTGTCCTTTCCGTTATTTATTAATACATTGAATATCATTCTTTTATAAAACTGAACCATAGCGGGGTAGGGGAGGTGTAGCTGTCTCATACACTTGAATACGGCCTCGTATGAATCTTCCACACTATCTCGCAATGCCGCAAAAGACTGGACATGAATCTTCTCATTTCCAACCCGGTCAAATCTCTGACTAAGTAGATGAAACTGATGTCCATCTCTCAGTAATCGGCAAGGAGCCATCACAATGCCGCAATCCAACGCCTTTTTATAGAAATCGTATTCGAGGGTCAACGTTTCAGAATGTTCATTCCTTATTCCATCAAACTTAATAATCCATCCCTCATATCCTTCCGGGATATTTCCTTGTCCTGAAATAACTTCCCCTGTAAAATCATTGATGGCCACCAGAGCCTTTGGCCATGAACCTTTAGTAAACAGACCACTTCTGAGCAATTCACGAACTCGACGTTCACTTAGTACGCTCTCCTTATTATAGAGTATGCGGGCATATTTTACCATTAAATCAAAATCAATGGATTCAGTGGCATTCAACTCAGGATAACCACCGGGTTCAAAACGAAAAGCACCCATTCCCCGATTGCCCAGCAAAGAAAGGTAAGATTGGGCAGAAAGTGTTTCCGGTGTTTGTTGAGAACCTTTCAATGCATACCTTAAAATATCTTTGGCATAACTCCCGGGGAGAATATCAGCAAGAAAAGCCGGCAATCCCTCTGCACTTTCAAAATAACAAGTCTCCGGTTTTAACCTATATTTTTCCATGGGAAATAGAATAGGAGAGACCTCTCTTCTTTTTTCCATAAAAGTGGAATAAAACTCAAATTGTCCCGAATGGGTTTCCGAATCCGTAACCATGATACCCAAAGGCTCATTCCATAAAAACACTTGAACAAATTGTCGCATAACTACTTATCTAATGCTTTTCTTGATATTTTTACTCTCTTACGCTGAATCTGCTGTGAAGCCAGTACGGGACTATTCTCAGGTCCAGGCAAAAAATCATCCATTTTTGATAGTAAATCCAATGTTCTAAGCACTTGAACCAGACTCAGCAAATTCAAAGGTTTGCCACTTTCCAGATCACGAATTGTACTACGGTTCAATCCGGATTGATCGGCCAATAACTGCTGCGTCAAATTTTTCAAAATTCTAAACGCTTTTAAACGAACACCAATCTCAGCTATAATTTCAAAATCAGTCAATTGATTCCAGTCTTGCATAGTAGTCTTTTTTTACAAATATACTATTATGATGGTTTAATTAATCATTAATAGCAATATTTATTTATATTGATTTTTTATTCCATCATTATGGATAGTCTCAATAATTGTTCCATTCATTTATATGAAAAAGACATTTTAGTCTATCTTAGACTACTTATTAATTTGATTTGCAAAAAAGGTTGATTTTTCTGTAGACAATATTGGTGTAAACACGTCGGTATTTCGTCTTAACTAATACAACCACAATCTATATACAAACCATGAAAAGAATGAAATCATTAACGGCCATACTACTGCTCAGTATTGTTTTGTCCGTCAATTCGATGGCCCAATCGCCCATCAAAGTTGTTTGCATCGGAAATAGCATCACTGAAGGCTGGGGTCTGACTAATCCGCTAACTGAAGCCTATCCGGTCCAACTGGCCAATCTACTTGGCAGTAATTACGAAGTTCTGAATTGCGGAGTAAGTGCCCGTACCATGCTTAAACATGGAGATATACCTTATTGGAACGAAGCAAAATATACGCAAGCAAAAAATTACAACCCCGATATCGTTATCATTTCGCTGGGTACCAACGACAGCAAACCTCAAAACTGGGAATACAAAAAAGAATACTACAACGACTATGCGACCATGATTGGAGAGTTCAGGAAGAATGGCAAAAATCCACAAATCTTTGTCTGTATACCACCTCCAGCATTCATCGACAACTACGGAATCAGAGATTACGTCATTCGCGACGAAATGCAACCCCTCATCGATTCCTTGTGCACCACATTGAAAACATCCAAAATTGACTTCTTTCACGGGTTGTTAACCACAGGATATACCTTCGCTGATGGTATTCACCCAAACAAAGACGGAGCCTTGGTAATGGCTAAAATTGCAAAGGATGCCATTACCAGACCTATAATTATTACAGCTATTAAATCGCCGGTTTCCAGCTACCATCTCACCACTAGCGAAAGCATCACCGTTACACTAAACAACAACAACGATGCAACCCTAAGGAACGTGCCCATTGCATACAAAATAGACGGAGGTACAGAAGTGAAAGAAATTATCGATACCATACCGGCCAACAGAGAAATCAGATATACCTTCAATCAAGAAGCCAATCTCTCCCAGCCAAAGGAATACCTGATATCGGTTTACACGGCCATTGTGACCGATATGCCCAACGATACACTGGAAGTAAAAACCATCAACGCCAATCAGAAAACAGATTTGGCCCTCTTTTTTCCCGGTGACAACGGTAGAGTAAAAATACCACATTCTCAAGTCCTCATGCCAACCACCGCCTTGACCGTAGAAGCATGGATCTATCCGACCGCTTTCAAGAATAATAGTGCCGATGGAACCATCCTGAGCAAAGAACAAGGTACCAAAGGTTACCTCATGTCTGTTGGTGGAAATGGACAAGCGCGTTTTGCCATTTACGACGGAGCTCTCAAGCAAGCACTGGCTCCAACTGGTAGTCTAAAGCTGAACCAATGGCAACATTTGGCGGGCGTCTACCAAGGTAACACCATCAAATTATACCTCGATGGAAAACTGTTGGCCACCACAACCACGGGAACCATCAAAGAATCAACTGCTGAACTGACCCTGGGACAAACCTCAATAGCCGGAGTGGATCGCTCCTTTATCGGAGGCATTGATGAAGTGAGAATCTGGAACAAAGCCTTGACGCTGGAACAAATTGAAGAACAACGCAACCACCAGCTTTGGGGAAATGAATTGGGATTGGCTGCCTATTATAAAATGAACGACGGATTTGGTTCAACTACAGCCAGTGACTCCACTGGAACCGGTAAAACCGGTCAAATGGAAAACATCGAAATTGCCCATTCCTGGATGTCAGGTAAAGGACTTGTAGCAAAAACCGGGACGCGTCCAACAGATATTTCCATGGTTTCCCTAGTCGGTCCCAGCAATAAAAAAGGGCTTACCAGCAGCGAAAGTATCATCATTAAAGTCTTGAACTTTAGTGAAACAGAGATAAGCAACGTTCCGGTTTCCTACAAAATAGACGACCAAACAACAGTCAGTGAAACTATAGCCAAAATGGGACCACGCGAATGCATCGATTATACCTTTACAAAAAAAGCAGATCTTTCCCTATACAAAAACTACACAATCACTGCCTTTTCCTCCCTGCAATCAGACAATATTTTCCAAAACGATACTACTCTGGGACAAGTAACTAATTACGATCCGTTTACCGACAATGCCTTGATTATTTCAGGTACCGACAATGGCAGACTCACCATAGCTCACAACATCAGCCTGATGCCAACCAAAGCTTTTACCCTTGAAGCTTGGGTGTATCCCACCCAATTCAAAGCCAATATTTGGGAAGGCTCGGTTATCAGCAAGGAATCTAGCGACGGCGGATACGCTATCAACATTGGTGGAAATGGACAGGGTAGAATTGTTATCGGTTCAAACAACTGGTACGAAGCAGTCATTCCGGCCAAAACACTTGTCATTAACAAATGGACACATATTGCTGGCGTCTATGATGGCTCGAGCATCAAAATCTATGTCAATGGAGAGTTGAAAGGAACCAAAACAGGAGTAGGGGCCATAAAAGTCTCCGAATCACCTCTTTACATAGGTGCCAGTCCTGTTTTTAGTGGACGGGAATTCAAAGGTGGAATAGACGAAGTTCGTATTTGGAACAAAGCCTTAACCGCAGGGGAGGTCAAAACATTTAAGGATTTCACGCTAAAAGGAAACGAACCAGGTTTAGTGGCCTATTACAAGATGAACGAAGTAGCTGGAACAACCGAAGTGGCTGATTCAACAGGCCAAGGAAACACAGGTATCGTAACCTATCTGGATGTCAAATCCTGCTGGATAAAAGGAGTTGGTTTGACAACTCAACTGGATCTGACAGCCGTTCAAACCTTGAAAAAAAACATGGACATCAGCATCTACCCCAATCCAACAAGCGATTTTATTGTTGTCAAACTTAACAACAGAAACGAAAACGTCTGTATGACCCTAACGGATCTATCGGGAAAAGTCCTTATCAAAGAGAACTATCAAGCTGAAGGACAAGAAATACAGGTAGACATGCAAAAGTTTTCAAAAGGTATATTTATCATTACCTTCCAAATTGGAACTGATAACTATTCCGTAAAAGCAACTGTAAAATAATACCTAAGCTGATAAACGTCAACACACTATTAAAAATCAAACAAAGCAACTCTCACATATGAACAAATCCGGAAATGTCCTCATTGCGGCAATGCTACTTGCAAGCTGCACAATTACCAGAGCCCAAAACAACAGTTATATAAACAACAGGACGCCGCTAGCTAGTACACCCTTTATAAGTCTACCCCTGGGTAGCATTGAACCACAAGGCTGGCTTGCCATCCAATTTAATTTACAAAAAGACGGTTTAACAGGCTACGCAGAACAAATCTACAGCGAACTGAACAGCAACTCTGGTTGGCTAGGCGGTAAAGGTGCAGATTCAGATTGGGAAAGGCCAACCTATTACGTCAAAGGTTTGATAGGACTAGCCTATTCGCTCAACGACCAGACACTGAAAACCAAAGCGCAAAAATGGATAGACTGGACCCTCAACAGCCAATTGTCAAATGGTAGTTTCGGACCAGCATCCAGCAACGACTGGTGGGCACGAATGCCCATGCTAACGGCCCTGATGGACTACTGCGACGCCACCAATGATGTAAGAGTCGTTCCCTTTTTAACCAAGTATTTCAGGTACGAATTTGACAACATTCAATCCAGACCATTCAATTCTTGGGCCAAAGCAAGAGCAGCTGATAACGTGGACGTCATCGTTTGGGTATACAACCGCACCGGCGATGAATTTCTCCTGGACCTAATCGACAGGATACGAGCTCAAAGCTACGACTACACCACCATTTTTACAGAAAATACCTTCCTGACCGATTTCAATAACGACGAATACCCTATGCATGGGGTTAATGTAGCCCAAGCCTACAAATATGCACCCATTTTTTACCAAAGATCTAAAACAAGCAAAGACAAAGATGCTTACATGACAGGTATCCAGAATCTGGCTCCTTACCATACCCAAATTACGGGTATGAATTCCGGTACAGAACGACTTTCGGGTAATTCCTCCATTCAGGGTGTGGAACTTTGTTCTACCGTAGAGCGGATGTTTAGTGACGAATTAGCCAGCAGAATTTTGGGAGATGCCAGAATAGGAGATTGTTTGGAAAAAATAGCATTCAACCAACTACCAGGAACCCTGAGTGACGATTTTCACCAACATCATTACTATGCTATTCCCAATCAAGTATTGAGCAAGAAAGGCAGTAACGGATTTGCACAAGATTACGACAATGCCGCTGTTCCAGGTCCTTATTCCGGATATCCATGTTGTCGGTTTAACCTGCACATGGGCTGGCCCAAATACAGCCAGTTTTGTTGGATGGCAACTTCCGACAACGGATTGGCAGTTACAGCTTATGCACCTTCCAAGGTAAAAGCCAAAGTTGCAGATGGTGACAGTGTAACCATCCTGGAAGACACCAATTATCCCTTCGAAGAGCAAATCCGCTTTACCATCCAAACGGCAAAAGTCAGCAGTTTCCCAGTCAAACTACGTATACCCGAGTGGTGTTCAGCACCAGTAGTAAAAGTCAATGGTGAAATCCAAAACAACGTTGTTCCGGGTCAGTATTGCACCATCAACCGAAATTGGAGCAATGGAGATGCCGTTAGCCTGGATCTGCCTATGAGCATCAAAGCGACCACATGGGTAAATCATTCAGTGGGCATCGAGCGGGGACCATTGGTCTACTCACTTCAAATGTCGGAAGACTGGAGACTTAAAACTCAGTACAACTTTGCAGGCAAAGATTTTAGCGAATACGAAGTCTATCCCCAAAACGCCTGGAACTATGGTCTGGTCATCGACCGTGAAAATCCAGCGGCTTCCATTACAGTGGAGAAAGTTCCATTGACCGGTAACCCATTTGCCTCCAAAACCACACCGGTAAAATTGAAAATTAAAGCCAGAAAAATTCCAGGCTGGGGACTTGTCACCAACGGTATGCATCCCTATGAACCACCTTTCAGCCCAGTTCTTTCAGACGAACCGGAAGAAGAAATAACCTTGATACCTTTTGGTGCTGAACGAATCAGACTGACTTATTTCCCAGTTATCGGAACACCCATTGCTCCCGAGACTACCTTCAAGGACAGCTTCCCAACAAATGGCACCAACAAATGGGTGAACTTTGGTGGTGGTTGGCAACAAAAAGCCGGAAAATACTATGCTCAGTCTTTTGGAGTTGGAGGCATGAAATCTGTAGCAACCAACAGCAGTTTCAGCGACTTCACCTACGATGCAACAATTTCCATCGTAGACAACAACGCCCAGGGTGGAATTATTTTTCGGGTAAGCAAACCAGCCGATGGTCCCAATGCCTTCATCGGATACTATGCAGGTCTGAATACTTCCGGGCAAATCGTTCTAGGCAAATCCAACAATTCCTGGTCCGAAATCAAGTCAATCAGTGCAACTATAAACAAATCCACAGCTTATCATTTGAGAGTTATAACCAAGGGTAGCAGCATAAAGTTATTTGTGGACGACATGACAACACCAAAAATTTCCGTTACCGATAACAGCTATAAAACCGGAGCGATTGGCCTTAGAGCTTATGGTGGACAAACGGTTATTTATGAGAATGTATCGGTCAACCCTATCGAAAATACAGCCACCCAGGCAGTAAAAACCGAAAACCTGCAATGCAGTCCAAATCCCGTTAAGGACTTTCTGACGATGGACAACCTTCATACAGATGCGCTGGTACAGATTTACGACACCAACAGCAAACTGTTGATCAGCGAAAAATCAAAAAACAACCAATTGTTTGTCGGAAATTTGGCTGAAGGTCTTTACCTAATAAAAACGGATCAAAATACCGAGGCCACCAAGTTTATCAAAAAATAAAGTTGAAGACATTCTTCTTACAAAAAAGCTGGTTCCAGGTTCATTTCCGGAACCAGCTTTTTTTTACCCCTATACAATTCTGGGATACCATTGTTTCCAGCATTTTCGGCCAACATCTGATGAGTCCTATTTTTGGATTTTCGAATAGCCTTCTTTTGAACCCTAATTTCCAACAGAATTTCGCAATCGGTCAAGTTATTCCAGTCTTGCATATGAGTCTTTTGTTTATAAAATACTATTATGATGGTTTATACAATCATTATAAATTATATGTTCATTTATTGATTGTTTTATCCATCTTTATAAAGACTCATCGACGAATATATATCTATTGTATATCAACGATTTCCAAAAATAAACTCCTAATATATTTGCAAAATAAGTAAAAAATGCTTTTCTTTGCAGCCGTTTATAAAAGACCAATGCTAATCCAAAACTAAAAAAGATAGAGATGTCTAAAGTTTGTCAAATTACAGGAAAAAAAGCAATGATAGGGAACAACGTTTCGCACTCTAAGAGACGCACAAAACGTAAGTTCAATGTCAACTTGTTTAAAAAGAAGTTCTATTGGGTAGAACAAGATTGTTGGATCTCGCTGACCATTTCAGCAGCAGCTTTGCGCACCATCAACAAAAAAGGACTGGACGCTACAATGAAAGCCGCCAGTGAAAAAGGATATCTGCGCGTACAGGATGTCCAAGTATTAAATTAATAGTAGGAGATCAAGAAAATGGCAAAGAAAGCTAAAGGAAACAGAATCCAGGTGATTCTGGAATGCACTGAGCACAAAGAAAGTGGCATGCCGGGTACCTCTCGTTACATAACAACCAAAAATCGTAAAAATACGACAAGTCGTTTGGAACTGAAGAAATACAACCCGATTTTAAAGAAAATGACAGTTCATAAAGAAATTAAATAAATTAGGTCATGGCAAAAAAAGCGGTTGCATCTATGCAAAATAAAGGCGAAGGTCGTGCCTACGCCAAGGTTATCAAAATGGTGAAATCTCCAAAAACAGGAGCTTATTCATTCCATGAAGAAATCGTACACAATGACAAAATCAATGACTTTTTCAAGAAATAATTGATTTTTACTGATATAGAAAGGGGTTGTCTCAATTTGAGTTACAACCCCTTTTTTTGATGTTAACTACAGGTTCCTACTTGCTTATTTTATTAATAATCTGTACTTTTGCAACAATTAGCGATTAACATTAAAACAATGGGTATTTTCAATTTCTTTTCAAAAGACAAAAAGGAAGAAAAGGCAATCTTGGATGAGGGTCTCGCCAAAACCAAGGAAAACGTCTTCTCCAAACTTAGTCGCGCCATTGCCGGAAAATCCAAAGTCGATGAAGAAGTCCTGGATCAACTGGAAGAAATTCTTATCACTTCAGATGTAGGTGTTGACACCACTTTGAAAATCATCGAACGAATCGAAAAACGTATTGCCAGAGATAAATACATCGATACCAAAGAATTAAATGCCGTTCTTCGGGATGAGATTACCAACTTACTGATTAAACACGACAACGAGGACAGCGAAGATTTCGATCTTCCAACGGATAAAAAACCCTACGTCATTATGGTTGTTGGTGTAAACGGTGTTGGCAAAACAACCACTATCGGAAAACTAGCCTGGAAATACAAACAAGCAGGTAAAAAAGTATACTTGGGAGCAGCCGATACCTTCAGGGCAGCGGCCGTTGAGCAACTGGTCATTTGGGGAGACAGAGTAGGGGTCCCAGTGATAAAACAAGCAATGGGTGCAGATCCAGCTTCAGTTGCTTTTGACACACTGAAATCAGCAGTAGCCAACAACGCCGATGTCGTACTAATAGATACAGCCGGTAGATTACATAATAAGGTCGGATTGATGAACGAACTGACCAAAATAAAGGACGTCATGAAAAAAGTGGTTCCCGATGCACCCCACGAAATCGTATTGGTGCTTGACGGATCCACAGGTCAAAATGCCTTTGAACAAGCCAAGCAATTTACGTTGGCTACCGAAGTGAATACGCTCGCAATCACCAAACTGGATGGTACTGCAAAAGGTGGTGTTGTCATCGGCATTTCCGATCAATTCCAGATTCCTGTTAAATACATCGGACTGGGTGAAGGCATTGATCACCTTCAGGTTTTCAACCGTCGTGAATTTGTTGATTCACTTTTCGGATCAAATTTATAAGAATGAGATTTACAAAAACAGTCAGTTTAGTGACCATGGGGTGTTCCAAAAATCTAGTAGATTCGGAACAACTTTTACGTCAGTTTAAAGCAATCGGTTATAAAATACAACACAACTCCACTGAATTACCAAGGGGCGGTGTGGTCATTATTAATACCTGTGGATTTATCGGCGATGCCAAAGAAGAATCCATAGAAACCATCCTGGAATATGCTGATGCCCGTAAAAAAGGACTCATCAGCAAACTTTTTGTTATGGGTTGTCTATCTGAACGTTACTTAAAAGAACTAAGTGTTGAAATACCAGAAGTAGATCATTTCTACGGAAAATTCAACTGGAAAGAAGTCATAGCTGATTTAGGAGAAACCTATCGCGATGAGTTCAAACTGGAACGTCACCTGACGACACCACCGCATTACGCATACCTAAAAATTTCGGAAGGTTGCAGCCAAACCTGTTCCTATTGTGCCATACCCATTATTACCGGCAAACACAAATCCAGACCCATGGAGGAAATTCTGGACGAAGTCCGTTTGCTGGTCAGTCAGGGCGTCAAAGAGTTTCAACTCATAGCTCAAGACTTATCTTATTATGGCAAAGATAATTACAAGACCAAAAAACTAGGAGAACTGGTAGAACAGATTTCATTGATTCCAGGAGTTGAATGGCTCAGGTTGCACTATACCTATCCGTATGATTTTCCCTACGATGTTTTGCGTGTCATGCGCGAACGTCCAAATGTCTGTTCCTACCTTGATATGGCCCTCCAACATATCAGTGACAACATGCTGATAAAAATGCGACGCAAAATCACTAAAGATCAGACTCTTAAGTTGTTAAATCGCATACGCGAAGAAGTCCCCGGCATCCATCTGCGCACTACCTTAATGGTTGGTCATCCCGGTGAAACAGAAGAAGATTTCAAGGAACTTTGCGAATTTGCAACACAAGCCAAATTTGAAAGAATGGGCGCTTTTACCTATTCAGAAGAAGAAGGCACTTATGCAGCCAAACATTACAAAGATGAAATTCCTATGGAATTGAAACAGGAACGCCTCGATAAACTCATGCTCCTGCAACAATCCATTTCCGAAGAAATCAATTTAGCAAAAATTGGCCAAACTTTAAAAGTTATCATTGACCGTGAAGAACAAGATTTCTTCGTGGGACGCACAGAATTTGATTCACCCGAAGTGGATCCAGAAGTATTTATCTCTAAAGAAATCAAATTGTTTCCAGGTCAATTCTATGATGTGACTATAATATCATCTGGACCATACGATTTGTTTGGTAAAATATTAGATAAAGTTTAAATCTTAAGAATCTAGAACTATGTTTTCACACAAAAAATTATTGGTCGCTCTTTTGCTAGCCTGCAACCTATCCATTTTTGCTCAGGAATCAAATTCGTATAAACTGTACGGATTTGCCAGAACTGATTTTTTCTCAGATACGCGGGATATGTACACATCGGTACAGGATTTATTTTCTTTTTACCCAATGTACAAAGACCTAAATGTTGATGGAGAAGATTTGAATGCACTTCCATCCTCGAGCATGATGAGTATTACCACCAGATTGGGTTTGGATTTTTCCACACCAGCTGCCATTTGGGGAGCTAAAACGGCTGTAGCAAAAATTGAAACCGACTTTGGTGGATCTCCAACTTATATGTTATTACGTATCCGTCAGGCATATACCCAAATACTGTGGGATCATTCTGACCTATTGATCGGACAAACCTGGCATCCCTTATTTGTGCCGGCAACCATGCCAAACGTATTGTCACTCAATACCGGATCGCCCTTTCAACCTTTCAACCGAAGTCCTCAGATTCGTTTCAATTACCAAAAAGGCAAAATCAATTTATCGGCTGCAGCTATCTATCAAATGATGTATGCCAATCAAGGACCAGAAGGTGCCAGTACTTCTTATCAGAAAAATGCCATAGCACCTGAACTATATGTAAGTATAGAATACAAAAAAAATAATTCACTTGTCGGATTGGGTGCTGATTATAAAAGCATAATGCCAACCCGTTACAAAACTGATTTAAATGGAGTCAGCCATGTAAACCACGATGTACTAAGTACTCCGGCTCTGATGGTTTACGGTGCAACGACCAGTGGGGATTTGACTGTCAAAGCAAAAATCCTTCTTGGACAAAACCTGACCGAACACAGCATTATCGGTGGTTACGCCATCACACCAAAAGATGAATACATTCCATACAACAGTTTAACTTCATTTATTCATTTCAATTATGGAAAAGCCCATCAAATTGGTTTGTTGCTTGGCTACACCGAAAATCTTGGACCATCCAGGGATCTTCCGGTCGGCAGCAAATTCTACGGTTTTGGTGCAGCCAACCTGAATACTTCCAATGAAAAATTAATTGGAAATATTTTCAGAGTTACACCTACCTACAGTTTCAATACTAAAAACTGGCGTATGGGTGTAGAACTTGAATACACCAATGCAGGTTGGGGACAACGATCTCAAGATAACGGTAAGATCATGAAACTGGACAGATCAGACAACTATCGCATTTATGCCATTTTGATGTATAAATTCTAATTAACAAAATTTCGGATAATATCCGGGGCAGGAGAGGGGAGTGTTCATTTTTGAAACACTCCCCTTTTAATTTAAAAAAATTCCGGTTTTAAAAAACTATTTAGGGATTAGACTGTTTACTAATTATAGAAATAGTAATATCTAAAAAATAATAATTATGGAAGATAAATTAGTCACTGTCGCCATTCATTCATATGAACGTGCCTTAATTCTTAAAGGTATCCTGGAGTCAGAAGGAATCGAAGTTTACCTTCACAATGTGAATCAAATTCAACCATTGATTGCTGCAGGAGTCCGAGTTCGGATTAAAGAAAGTGATCTTGCCGCTGCTTTAAAAAGAATTGAAGATGTTGACTTCGGTGAAAAAATAGAAAGTAAAACTCCCGAAGAAAAACAAATTCTGGTACCCGTCGATTTTTCCGATTATTCCATTAAAGCCGCCAGATTTGCATTTAGTATGGCAAAAAATATAAATGCCAGCATTGTTTTTTTGCATACATATTATAGCCCGTATTATACTGGCGGAATGCCAATTAGCGATGCAATTGCCTTCGATGTAAACAGTGAAAAAGCCCTGAAATTACAACAGGAGAAGAATAAGGAAAATATGCAAATGCTTACAGATCAACTTAAAAAAGATATCGAAACAGGTATATTACCAGACATTCAGTTTATCTGCAAATTTCGGGAAGGTGTTCCAGATGAGCAGATTTTAGTTTATGCTAAAAAGCATAAACCGTATATCATTATGATGGGCACTCGTGGAAAAGATGCCAAAGAAGCATCACTTATGGGAAGCGTCACCGCAGAAGTAATAGACCGTTCACATGTTCCTGTTTTTGCTTTTCCAGAAAATACACCTTTCAATAAATTTGAACAAATCAAGAATATTGGTATCATGACCAATTTTGATCAACGCGATCTAATCGCTTTTGAATCATTGATGCAATTGATGGAAAACTACACATTTAAAGTGTATTTTATACACTTATCATCAGAACCTGATAAATGGGACGAAATTCAAATTGCCGGAATCAAGGAATATTTTACCAGGAATTATCCAGGAATCGAAAATTCTTATTGCGTCATCGATAGTGAAAATATCAAAGACCTGGACGAATATATAACAGACCGAAAAATTGATGTTCTAACAGTTACTGCTCAAAAACGAAATGTTTTTGCCAGACTATTTAATCCAAGTATCGCACATAAGATGATTTTCCACAGTGATACGCCCTTATTAGTTTTAAGAGGATAAATTTATAACTAATTATAGCGCCTGAGAATTAAATATTTCGGGAGTTTGTTCGAAGGCATTTCAAATACGCGATTCTCACGAAGTTAAAAATTGTCTACAAAATGGCCTGACATGTATATGTCAGGCCATTTTGTATTTTATTATCCCTCATTCCTGAAATCCGCCCTATTTGTGTTATAATTAATATTATGTTGAATAGCATTTAGCGCTACAGAAAAACTACCTCCTTTCATCATACAAATAAAAAAAGAGGCTGTACCAAAATATTTGGTACAGCCTCCTTTAAGATTATAAAAAATCTCTATTTCAAATCTTTAAGCAATTCATCCATTGCTTTGAATTCAGCATCCATATCAAGGTTGTAATAAATACCTCTCAATGCAATAATGTAATCGCGTTCAGTTGGATTTAAAGCATGCGCTTTTTCAAAATTGGGTCTGGCTTTTTCAAAAAGAACTTTAATCTTTATTTTCTCAGCTCTGTACAATTTCTCATTACGAATGTTATTAATACGATTCAATTCTTCAACTGCGAAGTTATAATCCAGACGACCTATATTACCAAGGGCTTCTCCGAAGTTCGGATCAAATTCTATCGACTTCATGAAACAAGCTCTAGCTTCTTCCATTTTTTTATCGTTTTCTTGAATACGTCCTTTTACATTCCACAAAATTGCACTGGTTGGTTCCTGCGCAATAGCCTGATCAATCCAGCGTAAAGCTTCAGCCATCTTGTTTTCGTTGATGTAATAATTGACCATGTTACGAACATAGAATGGTTCTTCCGGGAATTTAACAGCACCTAATTGATACATACGAACCAGATTTGCTGTATCTTTCAATGCCATATAGTCATCACACAGACGAGCATATACCCATTTCGGATCAACTACATCTTTAATTTGTTCATAATAAACCACTGATCTTGCAGGATCTTGACACTGAGTGGCAGACAAACCACAGTAATAAGTGATCATAGGAAGTAAGGTATCTTTTTCTAACCCCTGCCCTTTCATAATTGGAAGATCTTTGTAGCCCAAATAAGTAGAAAACATGATTAATGCATTCTTGTAATCTTTTTGTTCATAAAAATAGGAACCTGCGTCAGTGAATCCACGTTGGAATTCTTTGACTTTATCTATGACTCTTTTACGATACTTTGGTTTCACTTTTCCCTTTCCATCCGGAAGTTGATCCAATGAATCAGCTTTTAGATAAGAATCATATGCAGTTTTCAATGATTGGGCCATCATAGGTTGATCCGCATTTTTCGAAGTCCAGAGTTTTTTTTGTTGTTCATTGTAAATGGCAGTAAAAACATCTCCGGCTGTAAACCACGTACCAGCTTCATTACAAGTGGTAGAATCCTTCAATGCTAAAAGAATTGCTTCTTTTGCTGCATTGGTATCAGGATTTTCTGAAAGAATTTTAGCCTTGGCCTTGGACACATTTTTCTTTTGTGCACCAGCATTTCCCACTACCATGAGAACTGCACAAAGCAAGAAAAGGATTTTTTTCATTTGTTTTTCTTTTAATGGAGTGTACTTCTTCAATTATTGAATATTATCATCTTGATTTTCATTTTCCGGCTGAGAAATTTCTGTAATTACCTCGGTATCTATATCCAATCCGATTGTATCAACTATCTCTTCCTCTTCTGGTTCTGACAGAACTTTACAAACAGAAGCGATTTCATCGTGACGTTTTTCCAGATTAATCAGACGAACACCTTGAGTGGCACGTCCCATAATTCGGAAATCAGAAACCTTAACTCGTATAGTTATTCCGGATTTATTGATAATCATCAAGTCGTTTTCATCGGAAACACTCTTAATGGAAACCAGTTTACCGGTCTTATCGGTAATATTCATGGTTTTGACACCCTTACCACCTCTATTTGTAATACGATAATCATCTATGAATGAACGTTTTCCGTAACCTTGTTCAGAAATAACCATGATTGTTTCAACTTCAGGATTCTTGATACAAATCATACCAATTACTTCATCCTGAGCATCTTCATCAAGTGTCATTCCACGAACACCAGTTGCGGTACGACCCATCACACGAACTGCACTTTCAGGGAAACGGATAGCGCGACCATTTCGGTTGGCCAAAAGTACCTGATTACGACCGTTAGTCATACGTACTGATATTACCTGGTCATCTTCACGGATAGTGATGGCAATTACACCATTCAGACGTGGTCTGGAATATGCTTCCAACAACGTTTTCTTGACAACACCTTTCTTGGTACAAAATAATAGAAAATGTGAGTTGATGAATGCTTCATCTTTCTGTAAGTTCTTAACACGAATAAAGGCATTCACCTTATCATCAGCATCAATATTGAGCAGGTTCTGTATGGCACGACCTTTTGAAGTCTTTGTTCCTTCAGGAATTTCATATACATTCAACCAGAAACATTTTCCTTTTTGAGTGAAGAACATCATGGTATTATGCATGGAGGCTGGGTAGATGTATTCTACAAAGTCAGCATCACGGGTTTCTGAACCCTTAGATCCAACGCCACCTCTGTTCTGTGAGCGGAATTCGCTCAACGGTGTACGTTTGATATATCCAAGGTGAGAAATAGTGATGATCATTTCATCGTCTGCATAGAAATCTTCAGGATTGAATTCTTCTGAAGAGTAGATAATTTCAGAACGACGTTTATCACCATATTTTTCCTTCACTTCCAGAAGTTCTTGTTTGATGATATCCATACGCAATTCCTGACTTGCCAATACTTGTTGAAACCAATCGATCTTTTGCATCAATGCATCGTATTCATTGTGCAATTTATCCATTTCGAGTCCGGTCAATTGACGCAGACGCATTTCAACAATAGCACGTGATTGTATTTCACTCAAATTAAATTCAGACATCATTTTATCACGGGCTTCATCTGGAGATTGTGATCCACGGATAATGGCAATGATACGGTCAATGTTGTCACAAGCGATGATTAAACCTTCAAGAATATGAGCGCGTTTTAAAGCTTCATTCAGTTCATATTGTGTCCTTCTGGTTACAACTTCATGGCGATGATCTACAAAATGATGAACCAAATCTTTCAGATTCAACATCTTAGGTCTACCGTGAACCAAAGCAATATTATTTACACTGAAAGAGGACTGCAAAGAAGTCATCTTGTACAGTTTATTCAGCAGTACATTGGAATTGGCATCTTTTTTCACTTCAACCACAATACGCATACCGTCACGGTCTGATTCATCGTTGATGTGATAGATACCTTCAATTTTTTGTTCCTTGACCAAATCGGCAATCGCTGTAATCAGCTCAGCCTTATTAACCATATATGGAATTTCGGTTATGATGATTTTTTCACGAGTTCCATCGTTTTCGATATTGGCTTTTGCACGCATGATGATACGTCCTCTACCCGTTTCAAATGCATCTTTTACACCTGCATATCCATAAATATAACCCCCTGTTGGAAAGTCAGGAGCTATGATAAATTTCATTAATTCCGGAATGGTGATATCGTTGTTTGCAATATAGGCAATCAAACCATCTACAACCTCTGATAAATTATGAGGAGCCATATTGGTAGCCATACCGACAGCAATACCAGAAGCACCATTCACCAGCAAATTAGGAATACGAGTGGGTAAAACGGTTGGTTCTTTTAAGGTATCGTCAAAATTCAGCTGCATATCAACTGTATCTTTATCGATATCCATCAGCATTTCTTCTGCAATCTTACCTAAACGGCACTCTGTGTAACGCATAGCAGCGGGAGAGTCACCGTCGACAGAACCAAAGTTTCCCTGGCCATCAACCATCGGATAACGCATAGACCATTCCTGTGCCAGGCGGACCATGGCAAAATAAACGGATGAGTCTCCATGTGGATGATACTTACCAAGTACATCACCGACAATTCTGGCAGACTTCTTAAACGGCTTGTCAGAATTATTACCTAATTCATTCATTCCAAATAAAACACGGCGGTGAACGGGTTTCAATCCATCTCGCACGTCAGGCAAAGCCCTTGAAACTATAACTGACATCGAATAATCAATGTAAGAAGACTTCATTTCTTCTTCAATGTTTATTCGAATAATACGGTCTTGGTCAATCATTTAATATAACTTTTAATAATATAGTCTATTTACTTTAAAAAGTATGCTAATGTACAGCTTTTCCCTGATTTTGCAAGTGATTTTTCCAAATAAATTTACGGTTTTTGGCTCGGGAAAACTCCTGAATACTGACAATTTGTCTTCTGGCAAAGTATTTGTAGTAACTCATTTGAAATCTAAGAGATATTACTTAAATTTGAGTCGGTTTTCAATGGTTTCTTATTCGTTTTTTTAAGCTTTATAAAAAAGATTATGGATACAGCAAAATTTTCGCAAGGAATGCGCGATGTCATCGGATTCAGCCGTGAGGAAGCGCAAAGACTCGGTAACGAGTCCATTGCACCTGAGCATCTGCTTCTGGGCATTCTACGCGAGCGAGATAGTAAGGCTTTGATGTATTTATCAAAGTTAAATATTGATATACTGCGTGTTAAACGTTCTATAGAATCCAGGATTATCAAACCGGAAGCACCCAATAAAAATATGGACATTCAATTGGATAAGTCTGCTGAACGCGTTCTGAAAATGGTTATGCTCGAAGCACGATCATTGGAGTCACGAGGATTTTCGTCCGATGTGATTGATACAGAACACCTTCTGTTGGCTATATTGAAGGAAAACGATAATCTGGCTGCCCAGGTATTGAGCGAAGAAGGCTTGGAATGGGTCAAATTACAGGATGTCATTGTTGGCTCCCCTACTCCATTTGCAGGTCCTGGTTTTACTGAATTCAACGAAGAAGATGATGATGATCTCAGAGATGATTCATCATCCAAGTCTCCATCAACCAAACAAACACAGACCAAACCAGAAGGAGGTACAGACACCCCCGCATTGGACAATTTTGGTAATGATATGACAAAAGCCGCAGCAGAAGGTCGTTTAGACCCTGTTGTCGGTCGTGAAAATGAAATCTTACGTTTGTCTCAAATCCTGAGCAGACGCAAGAAAAATAATCCGGTACTAATAGGTGAACCAGGTGTCGGAAAATCAGCCATTGTAGAAGGTTTGGCTTTACGCATTGTCCAAAGAAAAGTCTCTCGTGTCTTATTTGAAAAACGGGTGATTTCTCTTGATTTGGCCTCAATGGTGGCAGGTACCAAATACCGTGGTCAATTTGAGGAACGAATGAAAGCAATCCTGAACGAACTTCAGAAAAATCCAAACATCATCCTTTTCATTGACGAAATACACACCATTGTTGGTGCTGGTAACGCAACCGGCTCTATGGATGCTGCCAATATGCTCAAACCAGCTTTGTCACGAGGAGAAATCCAGTGCATTGGCGCAACCACCCTGGATGAATACCGTAAAAGCATTGAAAAAGACGGTGCTTTGGAACGTCGTTTCCAGAAGATTATCGTTGAACCGACTACTCCGGAAGAAACGCTTCAGATCCTGCGCAACATTAAAGATAGATACGAAGAACATCACCATGTCCTCTATACAGACGAAGCACTTGAAGCTTGCGTCAAACTGACTCAAAGATACATCTCTGACCGTAACTTCCCGGATAAGGCAATTGATGCCCTGGATGAAGCCGGCTCAAGGGTTCACTTAGGAAACATTGTAGTACCAGAAGGCATAGAATTGCTTGAAAAACAGATAGATGAAAGCAATAGAATGAAAATTGAGGCCGTTCAGTCCCAAAACTTTGAGTTGGCTGCCAGCTATCGCGACCAAGGTAAAACTCAAAGCGAAGAATTGGCCAAAATGAAAGCGGACTGGGAAGCCACTTCAGACATCAAACGACAACCTGTAGATGCAGAAAAAATTGCAGAAGTGGTTGCTGTGATGACAGGTGTGCCCCTTCAGCGAATTGCCCAGGCTGAGAGTGATAAACTCTTGAAGATGAGACAAGAAATCAAGAAGAAAATCATAGGTCAGGATAAAGCTGTAGATGCTGTCGTTAAAGCGATCCAGCGCAATCGTGTCGGACTGAAAGATCCAAACCGTCCTATCGGCGCCTTCCTTTTTGTGGGTCCTACCGGAGTCGGTAAAACCCATCTTGCAAAACTGCTTTCAGAAGCTATGTTTGACAGCAAGGACGCTCTGTTACGTATAGATATGAGTGAATTCATGGAAAAATTCACCGTATCCAGACTTGTCGGAGCGCCTCCGGGATATGTCGGTTACGAAGAAGGTGGTCAACTCACAGAGAAAGTGCGTCGCAAACCCTACTCTGTTATCTTGTTGGATGAAATCGAGAAAGCACACCCTGATGTTTTCAACCTGCTATTGCAAGTGATGGACGAAGGCCGTCTGACAGACAGCTTGGGACGCATGATCGATTTTAAGAACACCGTCCTGATTATGACATCGAATGTTGGAACACGCCAGTTGAAGGAATTCGGTAAAGGCATTGGTTTTAGTCAGCCAAATAATGACCTGAACAGCAATTACTCAAGAAGCGTCATTCAAAAGGCTCTGACCAAAACGTTCGCCCCTGAATTTATCAACCGGATTGATGATACGATTCAGTTTGACCAACTATCCAGAGAATCAATCATTCAGATTATAGATCTTGAACTTGTTTCATTCAATCAGCGTGTTGAAAATCTAGGATTTTTGCTCACCATCTCAGATGAAGCAAAACACTTTATCGCTTCTGAAGGATACGATGTTCAGTTTGGTGCAAGACCACTGAAGCGAGCCATTCAAAAATATCTTGAAGATGAACTGGCAGAATTGATTTTGGGTGGAACCCTCAAACAGGGAGATCGCATCACCATCACTTTTGACACAGAAAATAAAAAAATTGTACGTGCGGTCAATGTCCAACTGGCTTGATGTTGTCAAGTTTGTCATGTCAATTTAAAAATATGGAAATAATGTCAGAGTTTAAGCTCTGGCATTTTTTTTGTCCTTATTTACACGCAGTCTGAAAAAGACACAAATTCTTTTACTTTATTAAAATAAACATAGTATGCAAAAAGGAAACATTGGGGTAACCACTGACAACATTTTCCCCGTCATTAAAAAATTTTTATACAGTGACCACGAAATTTTTCTGCGTGAAGTAGTATCTAACGCTGTAGACGCCACACAAAAGCTTAAAACCTTTGCATCTGTCGGAGAATTCAAGGGTGAATTGGGCGAAATGTCCGTACGCATTTCCATCAATCCGGAAGAAAAGACACTGACTATTTCCGATCGCGGTATTGGTATGACAGCTGAAGAAATTGAGAAATACATCAATCAGATAGCTTTCTCAGGAGCAGAAGAATTCATGGAAAAATACAAAGACGACGCCAATGCCATCATTGGCCATTTCGGACTTGGTTTTTATTCTACTTTCATGGTATCCAAACAAGTGGATATCATTACAAAATCCTTTATTGAAGGTGCAGAAGCTGTAAAATGGAGTTGTGACGGTTCACCTGAATACACCATTGACACTATTGAAAAAGAAGATCGTGGAACAGATATCGTTCTCCACATTGATGAAGATAATCTTTCGTTCCTGGAAGAAGCCAAAATCAGTGGTTTACTAAGCAAATACTGCAAGTTCCTGCCTGTTCCAATTGTTTTCGGCAACAAAAAAGAATGGAAAGAAGACAAATACGTAGAAACGGAAGAAGTAAATCAAATCAACGACACGACACCTGCATGGACCAAAAAGCCATCAGACCTGACCGAAGAGGATTATTTGAAATTCTACAAGGATTTGTACCCGATGTCTGAAGATCCATTGTTCCATATCCATCTGAATGTAGATTACCCTTTCAACCTGACAGGAATCCTTTATTTTCCCAAGTTGAAAAACAACGTTGAAATTCAGAAGAATAAAATTCAATTATATTGCAACCAAGTTTATGTGACCGACTCCGTAGAAGGCATCGTTCCTGAATTTTTGACCTTGCTTCATGGTGTCATCGACTCTCCGGACATACCTTTAAATGTATCCCGCTCCTATTTGCAAAGCGATTCCAACGTGAAGAAAATATCTTCACACATCACTAAGAAAGTGGCTGACCGATTAATGGATATTTTCAAAAATGACCGCAAACAATTCGAGGAAAAATGGAACGACCTGAAGGTTTTCATCGAATATGGCATCTTGACCGAAGAAAAATTCTGGGAAAAAGCAGAAAAATTCTGTTTATTGCAAAATGTGGAAGGACAAAAGTTCACTCTGGAGGAATATAAGACTTTGATTACTGAAAATCAAACAGATAAAGATGGTCAATTGATTTTCCTGTATGCATCTGATAAGGATGCTCAACATGCTTACATAGATGCTGCTAAAGAAAAAGGCTATGATGTACTGTTGATGGACGGCCAGCTGGATGTTCATTTTGTTGGGAAACTGGAACAGAAATTTGAAAAAAGCAGATTTGTCAGAGTAGATAGTGACGTGGTGGACAACATGATTGTAAAGAAAGAAAAAGAAGCCATCACTTTACCGGAAGAACAACAGGAAATCCTGAAGAAAATTTTTACAGCTCAGTTACCTGTCATCGAAAAGACAGAATTCAAGATTCAGCTTGAAAATCTGGGAGAAAATGCTTTGCCAGTCGTTGTTACCCTCAACGAATTTATGCGTCGTATGCAAGAAATGTCTGCCATGAATCCAGGTATGAATTTCTACGGTGAAATGCCAACCAGTTATTCCGTGGTGGTTAATGCCGATCACACCTTGGTGAAAAAATTTCTGGAAGCAGACGCTGCAGTAAATCAAGACGCTAAAGCCAAACAGCTGATTGACCTGGCATTGTTATCAAATGGCTTGTTGAAGGGTGAAGCATTGACAAATTTTGTTAAAAGAAGCCTGGAACTGATAGATTAATCTTTTTAACAATCAGATGTTTCATTTATCTGATTAATTTTGATGTAAAATCAGTCTTTTATCTGAACCAAAAGGCCTTAAAAATGGTTTTTACAGATATATAGAGGTGTTTCGGTATTTAAAGGGTTGAATAAAATTCTACCTGTGCCGGAACACCTTCTTTAAATTTATAATGAATGAAACGTCTTGCTGGCATATTATTCTTTTTCTGTGTTCTCATTCATACTTTGAATGCGCAACGAGTGGGTTTAGTACTAAGTGGTGGTGGCGCAAAGGGAGTTGCACATATCGGTGTTATTCAAGCACTTGAAGAAAATGGAATCCCCATCGACTATATTACCGGCACCTCCATTGGAGCCGTTGTAGGTGGCTTATACGCAATGGGGTATTCACCTTCAGAAATGCTTACTTTAATCAAATCCAAAGAATTTTACAACTGGATGAACGGTACAGTTGAAAATCAATATATTGACTTTTTCCGAAAACGAGATCCGAAGCCGGATTTTCTGACAACCTCCATTTCACTGAAGGATTCGACGTTTATTGGGGCCAAGATGCTTCCAAACAGCATCATGAATCCCATCCAGATGAATTTTGCATTTTTACAACTATGTTCTCAAGCCTCCGCTCAGTGCGATGGAGATTTTAACAATCTGTTTGTCCCTTATCGATGCGTAGCTGCGGATATCAATAACCGGAAGTCTTACATTTTCAAGGATGGCGATCTGGGAGATGCCATCCGCGCCTCCATGACCTTTCCATTTGTCTTCAAGGCTATTAAAGTCAATGGCAAACTACTATACGATGGAGGAATATACAACAACTATCCGGTAGATGTAATGACCTCTGACTTTAATCCGGATTGTATACTCGGAAGTGTCGTGGTCGAAAAAGAAAAAAAAATAGAAGACTATGATATAGTGGCTCAAATGCAGAACATGATTATGCACCCGAGTAATTATACCATTCCGAATGAAAAGGGTATCCAGCTTGAATTTCACCTGGAAGAAACCTCCCTACTTGCATTCGATCAGGCTGACTCCGTATATAAAGTCGGATACGATGGTGCTATAGCTAAGATGGACTCTATTAAAAGATTGATAAAAAGGCGTGTAGACCCTTTTTCCGTCAACTTGAGGCGATATATATTCCTTAGCAATACTCCGCCGCTCCGCTTCAAGGAAATTGAAATACACGGCGCATCTGCAATTGAGAGAGAGTATATCTATAAGGTGCTCAAACAGGATGGTAAAAATTATTTTACACTGGAAGATTTTAAGGTCGGTTATTTTTACCTACTGCTAGACTCAAAAATTAAAGAAATTATCCCCCACGCTGCATACAATGCATTGGACGAATCCTACAAACTGATATTAGACGTTGATATTGAAGACAATATTCAAATTTCCATTGGAGCCAATTTGACATCTTCTTCGTCCAATCAGCTATACTTAGGACTTGATTATCAAATACTTAATCAGTTTTCACAGAATTATTTTGCAGATGCCTATATGGGTAAAATATTGAACGCTCTCAATTTTGGTATGAAATATTACTTTACAGGAGAAAGTCCCAAATATTTATCGGTGAATCTTTCTACAATGAGCTATAACTTTTTTCAAGGTGAAAAACTTTTTTACCAAGACGACAGACCTGCATTCATCAAACAAAATGAAACATTCCTCAAGGCAAGATTTGGAACACCTTATAAAAATAACGGTAAATTTGAAATTGGAGTTGCAGCTGGCATCATGATTGATTCGTATATGAAAACCAAAATGGAGACCTTCAATTCCAAAAGCTTTGACCGAAGTATCTATTATGTATGGACTCCATCGGCTCGTTTTGAACAAAACTGCCTGAACAACAAGCAATACGCAACTGCTGGTTTCAAGCGCTATCTGATGGGACAATTCGTACAAGGTCTTGAAAGTTATGTTTATCCTGATTCTGTCGGCAAAATTTCCAAATCCGACAAAAACTTAACCTATATGCAGTTATCAGGTGGATTTGAAAGTTACAAAACGAAGAGTAATAAATTTATTCTGGGTTTTAAAGGTGAATTTGCCTACAACAACAAACGAAACCTGGACAATTACACATCCAGCATCATACAAGCACCAGCATTTACGCCAACACCTCACAGCATGGGGGCATTCAACGAAGCCTATCGTTCAAATCAGTATGTAGCTTTGGGCATTTTACCCATTTGGAACCTGAAACCCAACCTGTATTTACGCAATGAATTTTACGGTTTTTTTCCATGGTCCGGATTAGAAAGAGGTGCCAATCAGGAAGCAATAGTGAGCCACTCTATGAAGAATATACAGTATCTGGCTGAATCCGCATTGGTTTACAGCCTGCCCTTCACTACGATCAGTGCTTTTGTAAATAACTACAGCTACCCAAAGGGAAACTGGAATTTCGGGGTTAATATCGGATTCTTGTTATTTAACAAACGCTTGATTGAATAGATTAGATTAAATAAACATGCTATGTTTGCAGAAAAAAGTTGAAATGTAAACAATGGAGTATCCTGATTGCTCCAGCCTTCATAAAATAAAGAAGTTATGCGAAAAACAATTCTAATCCTGGCAGGGTTATTTTGCCTCAAAAGCCTTATTGCAGCTATGCCGACAAGTGAAAATGTAGCTGATTACAGGGTTATACCTTTACCCGCTGAGATTTCCGTTCAGCCGGAGCCATCCTTTGTACTGGACGATCAAGTACAGATCGTCTATCCGGCAAAAAACGAAAAAATGAAACACAACGCATCGTTTTTGTCGCAGTATCTAAAGGATCTGACAGGAAAAAATACTCAAACCAAGGAAGGCCAGTTTGGCAAAAAAGAGATTATTCTATCTCTAGGCCTACAATCTCAGAACCCAGAAGCCTATCAACTGACAGTAAATTCCAAAAACATCATCATCAAAGGAGTCACTGAAGCTGGTGTTTTCTACGGAATACAAACCTTACGCAAATCCATTCCGGTTTCCGCTTCAGAAAAAACAGAACTTCCTGCCGTAATCATTAACGACTTCCCACGATTTGGCTATCGCGGAATGCACCTGGATGTTTCCCGTCATTTCTTTACTGTTGAAGAAGTTAAGAGATATATTGACATTCTTGCTTTACACAATATAAACAACTTTCACTGGCATCTCACCGACGACCAAGGCTGGCGAATTGAAATCAAGAAATACCCCAGACTGACTGAAATTGGCTCCAAAAGGCCAGAAACAGTCATCGGGAAAAATACTGGCAAATACGATGGTATTCCCTACGGTGGTTTTTATACACAGACACAAATAAAAGATATAGTAAATTATGCCAATGACCGTTACATCAATATCATTCCTGAAATAGATCTACCCGGACACATGTTGGGAGCCTTATCTGCCTATCCCGAATTGGGCTGCACAGGCGGGCCCTATGCCATCTGGCGCCAATGGGGCGTTTCGGATGAAGTTCTATGCATAGGAAACGATAAAACTCTAACATTCATCAAAGATGTCCTGACTGAAATCACTGACCTTTTCCCATCAAAATTAATCCATATTGGTGGTGACGAATGCCCAAAAACCAGTTGGGCAAAATGCCCGAAATGTCAGGCTCGCATTGAGTCACTTGGTCTGAAAGCAGACGATAAGCACACTGCAGAAGAACGCTTACAAAGCTATGTTATCGGATATGCTGAAAAGATTCTGAATGAAAAAGGCCGAAACATCATTGGCTGGGACGAAATTCTGGAAGGCGGTCTCGCCCCTAACGCAACTGTAATGTCATGGCGAGGTATAAACGGTGGCATCGAGGCTGCCAAACTAAAGCATGATGTAATAATGACGCCCAGCACATGCCTCTACTTCGATCATTATCAAACCAATCAAACCGAGAACGAACCTTTTGCAATTGGTGGATATTCCTCGGTAAAAAACATATATAACTTTGAGCCTATTCCCGCATCACTCACTGATGAAGAGTCCAAACACATCCTGGGTGCACAAGCCAATCTCTGGACAGAATACATCTCAACCTTCGAACATGTTGAATATATGGTTTTACCACGCATGGCTGCACTTTGTGAAGTTCAATGGACACAGACCAGGAATAAAAATTACGACGACTTTATATCACGCATACCTCGCCTGATTGATCAATACAAACTGTATAAATACAATTACTCAAATCATTGGTCAGAATAACGAAACCAACTTAATATCACAAAGAAAGAGAGACAATATCAGTAATTGATATTGTCTCTCTTTCTTTGTGACCGCGATAGGATTCAAACCTATAACCTTCTGATCCGTAGTCAAATGCTCTATTCAGTTAAGCTACGCAGCCATTGTTGTTTAGCGTGTGCAAAGATAGGGTGTTTTCACGGAACGACCAACACTTTTCGCATTTTTTTTCTAAAAAAAATAGCATTAAAGGGGCTACAAATACCAAAAGCACTCTATCTGACAGACTTATCCTGATGCAGAAAAAAACATTTAATCACCATACACAGCTTTTACTTCGATAATGACTCCATTTAAAATGGAACACTATTATCAGAACCACTGTTAAAAGGAAAATTTGGTGGTACATTATCCGCAAACTGAGAATCCTTATTAATCCTGGAACTGATAATGGACGTCATACCAATACCAGCATCATTATCTTCGTCCGGATTGCAAAATTTCGCAAATTGACCTTTGAATCGGAGTCGAACATCACCCACTGATCCATTCCTGTGTTTTGCAATGATAAGTTCAGCAATACCGACTAAGCTATTTCCATCTGCATCTTCCATTATCTTATAATATTCAGGACGGTGAATAAAACAGACCATATCCGCATCCTGCTCAATGGCTCCGGATTCACGCAAATCTGCAAGTTGAGGACGTTTCGAATCAGGGCCGTTGCCTGTACGGTTTTCGACACCACGATTCAACTGAGAAAGAGCTATGATTGGAATATTCAACTCCTTAGCCAAGCCTTTCAATGATCTGGATATAGTACTTACTTCCTGTTCACGACTACCGAAGGCAGCTCCACTGGCATTCATCAACTGTAAGTAGTCAATGATGATGATTTCCACATGTTCTTCACGCACCAGACGCCGGGCTTTAGTACGAAACTCAAAGATGGACAAACTTGGGGTATCATCAATAAAGATAGGAGCATCATAAAGATCCTTGATTTTCTGGTCCAGCTGAATCCATTCATGTTCAGCCAATTGGCCATTCTTGATTTTTTCAGCTTCGATTTCACAAACATTCACGATCAAACGATTGACAAGCTGGATATTGGACATTTCCAAAGAGAATACTGCCACATGATGTTTAAAATTAACGGCAATATTTTTGGCCATTGACAAAACAAAAGCCGTCTTACCCATGGCAGGACGTGCAGCGATGATGACCAAATCAGATTTCTGCCAACCTGAAGTTAATTTGTCAAGTCCGGCAAAACCGGTAGGCAAACCACTCAGACCATCTTTTCTCTTAGACGCAATATTCAGTAATTCAATGGCTTCCTTGATGACAGGATTGATTTGGGTAACATCCTTTTTCATATTTCTTTGAGAAATTTCGAATAGACTTGCTTCCGCTTCCTGCATCAAATCGTCAATATCTAAGGTTTCATCAAAGGCTTTTCCTTGAATCTGTGATGTAAAATGTATCAATTGTCGGGCTAGATACTTTTGAGCAACAATTCTGGCATGATATTCCAAATGCGCAGTAGAAGCGACTTTACCGGTCAACTGAGCCAGAAAATAGGCACCACCGGCATCCTCCAGGTCTCCCTGTTTTTTAAGTTGCTCTTGCACAGTGAGCATATCCACTGGCTTCTGCATGATGGCCAGATTTTGTATCGCTGTATAAATCAGTTCATGGGAGTGTTCATAGAAACTCTGAGGTGACAAAATATCACTTACAATAGAATAAGCATCCTTCTCAAGCATGAGTGCTCCAAGTACAGCCTCTTCCAATTCTTTAGCCTCCGGTGGGCGTTTGCCTACTTCCGATAAGCTCATAGATGCCTGCTTTCCACGGGTATTGCGATAATTTTTACGATCTTCCATAAACACATTTTCTTTAACCTCAAAGGTAAAAAAGAAAAACAAATAAATGACGAAAAACCTATCAACAATGCATTGTTCACAACTTGTCCTTTCACTCTATTATACGTATCTTTGTGCATCTTTTTAGAAAGATGGTTTATACACTTATATAGAGGATATGATCTGTTTTCCGAATGCAAAAATTAATCTGGGATTGCGAATAGTAGAGAAACGACCTGATGGGTACCACAACCTGGAGACCGTATTTTATCCGATCGGTTTGAAAGATGCACTTGAATGTGTCCCCAATACTCACCACACCGACTTTTCCCTGTCTGTCAGCGGATTTGATTGCATGGATCAAACCGGAAACCCTGAAAATAATCTGATCACCAAAGCTTTTCGGCTGCTTGAGTCTAAATACAGGCTCCAGCCTTCTGATGTTCATTTATACAAGGCTATACCTACCGGAGCAGGTCTTGGAGGTGGCTCATCGGATGCAGCTTTTACTTTAAAAATTATTAATGAAATAAACAAATTAGGGCTTTCTGATTACGAATTGGAAGTTCTATCGGCACATTTAGGAGCAGATTGTTCGTTTTTTATAAAAAATAAACCTATTTTTGCAACAGGTATCGGAACCGTATTTGAAGATATTAAATTGAGTTTAAAAGGGTATTATTTGATTTTGGTAAAACCAGATATTCACGTTTCAACTGCTGAAGCATATTCCTTGGTTCATCCGGTTCGTCCGGAAACGCTTTTAAAAGACGTTCTGACTAACCCTATTACAACCTGGAAAAACAACGTTGTCAATGATTTTGAGGTATCCGTCTTTGAACGTTATCCTCAAATCAAAACGATTAAGGAACAAATGTATCTCGACGGAGCTATATATGCTTCCATGTCTGGTAGTGGTTCTTCCGTTTTCGGGCTCTTTAATGAACCTATAGATTTACATCAATCCTTTAAGGATTGCTTTTATTGGAGCGAAACACTTGAATAACAGGTGCTTTCACTATATAATTAAACTATTTTTGAACTAAATATATATATAATGGCTAAAGTTAAAGGAGCAATAGAAGTAGACATAGAACGCTGTAAAGGTTGTGAAGTCTGCGTAAGTGTTTGCCCCACAGGTGTTTTGGCGATTTCAAAGTCGTCCAACACAAAAGGCTACCCCTATTCGTATATGCTCAATCCGGATGCTTGCATCGGTTGCGCAAGTTGTGGTTATGTTTGTCCGGACGGATGTATCCGGGTATTTAAGATAAAAATTTAAGACATGGAAGAAGTATCATTGTTAAAAGGCAACGAAGCAATTGCACATGCAGCTATTCGTTGCGGATGTGATGGCTATTTCGGTTATCCCATTACGCCTCAGTCCGAAATCATGGAGACCCTGATGGATCTAAAACCGTGGGAATCTACCGGAATGGTCGTTCTGCAAGCTGAAAGTGAAGTAGCATCAATAAATATGGTTTTCGGTGGTGCAGCTACTGGTAAAAAAGTCATGACTTCTTCATCCAGCCCTGGTGTTAGCCTGATGCAGGAGGGTATCTCCTTCGCATGCGGTGCTGACCTTCCTTGTTTGATCGTTAACGTCATGCGTGGTGGTCCGGGACTTGGAACCATTCAACCAAGTCAGGCTGACTATTTCCAGGCTGTAAAAGGCGGTGGTCACGGAGATTATAAATTGATCGTACTTGCCCCTAATTCGGTACAGGAAATGGCTGATTTTGTTGATCTTGGATTCATACTTTCCTTTAAATACAGAGTACCAGCGATGATTTTGTCCGATGGTGTCATTGGTCAAATGATGGAAAAAGTCATATTGCCACCTTTCAAACCCAGATTCACTGCAAAAGAAATCGCAGAGCAGACTCCATGGGCAGCATTTGGTAAACCGGCAAGTCGTCCACGCAACGTCATCACTTCTCTTGAATTGGACCCGGCTAAAATGGAAAAGAAAAACATTGAACGCCAGGATCGTCTCCGTATTGTAGAGGCTACCGAAGTTCGCTACGATGAATACAAGTGTGAAGATGCTGATTATCTGATTATTGCATTTGGATCTGCTGCACGCATTAGCCAGAAAGCGGTGGAAATCCTCCGTGAAGAAGGCATCAAGGTTGGCCTGTTACGTCCCATCACTCTATGGCCTTTCCCCATAAAAGTTATTGCTAAATACGCTGAAAAAGTCAAATCAATGCTAACAGTTGAACTGAACGCCGGTCAAATGATTGAAGACGTCAGATTGTCAGTTAACGGCAAAGTTCCAGTGTTTCATTATGGGCGTATGGGCGGTATCGTTCCAAATCCGGAAGAAATTGTGGAAGCTTTGAAAAAGCAAATATAAAATATTGTAAAACTGTAAGATATGTCTAATCCAATAATAAATCCCCAAAATCTGGTGTATCAAAAATCGAGTCTTATACTCGATAATACCATGCATTATTGCCCGGGTTGCAGTCACTCAACAGTACACCGTATTGTTGCTGAAGTGATCGAAGAAATGAACATGCAGGAAAAAACCATTGGTGTTGCTCCTGTAGGTTGTGCCGTATTCATTTACAACTACATCGATGTTGACTTTTCGGAATCGGCCCATGGCCGTGCTCCCGCTTTGGCAACTGCCATCAAGCGTCTGAATCCGGATCACCTGGTATTTACTTACCAAGGTGATGGTGACCTTGCTGCAATTGGTACAGGTGAAACCATTCATGCCTGCAACCGTGGTGAAAATATTGCCATTATCTTCATCAACAACGGTATTTATGGTATGACCGGCGGTCAGATGGCTCCCACTACTCTTGTTGGTATGAAAAGCTCTACCTGCCCCAATGGACGTGATGTAAAGTTGAATGGTTACCCATTGAACATCACCCCATTGCTTGCTCAATTGGAAGGTACTTGTTATGTTACCCGTCAAAGTGTACATACTGCCAATAACGTCAAAAAAACGAAAAAAGCCATTCGAAAGGCCTTTGAAAACTCTATGGCAAACAAAGGGACCAGTGTTGTTGAAGTGGTATCCACATGTAATTCAGGATGGAAAATGACTCCTGTACAGGCCAACACCTGGATGGAAGAAAACATGTTTCCAGCTTACCCACTTGGTGATTTGAAAGATAAATAATCAAAGATATGAAGGAAGAAATAATCATAGCCGGTTTCGGTGGACAAGGTATTTTGTCAATGGGAAAAATCCTTGCCTATGCAGGATTGATGCACGACAAGGAAGTATCCTGGATGCCCGCCTACGGACCGGAACAACGCGGAGGTACCGCCAATGTGACCGTTATTATCAGCAACGAAAAAATCAGCTCACCGGTACTGAATAAGTTTGATACTGCCATCATCCTGAACCAACAATCTATGGACAAGTTTGAAAGCACTGTTAAACCTGGTGGTATCCTGATTTACGACCCACATGGTATTAACAAAGTTCCAACTCGTACCGACATAAGTATTTACACTGTTCGTGCGATGGATGCTGCTGCCGAAATGGATAACTCCAAAGCATTTAACATGGTCGTTTTGGGTGCTTACCTAAAAGTGAAACCCATCGTTGATATGGAAGGTGTTATCAAGGGTTTAAAAAAATCCTTACCTGCCAGACATCATCACATGATTCCGATGAATGAGGCTGCATTGCAAAAAGGGATGGATATCGTTGAAAAAATTTAATTGATTTTTTCAACACGACTTCAATACTATTTAGAGGCGTTTAAGCGGTTTATACCAGCTTAAACGCTTTTTTTGTAAACTGTTTTTTGGTAAAAGAGTATTTATTCTTACTTTTGCATCGTTTTGGTGATGCATCGAAATTCATTCGTTGCATAAAAGGGAATCCGGTCAGAATCCGGAACAGTACCCGCTGCTGTAAAGCTCATTTAAACACCTTGTAACCACTAGCCACTGTTCATGGAATGGGAAGGCCGTACAAGGAGAGCTAAGTCAGAAAACCTGCCTGAACCTATATTTTGATTGCTTTCGGGAGAAAAAGCAAAAATGTATGATATTCAACCCTTTTCCATAATAGGATTTGTTTTGAAGCCATGCCTTTGAGGTAGACTCTCCCGATTTTATAAACCTATACGTTTAATTTATAGATTATTATGAAAAAAAATCGTTTGTTTGTGGGGGGTATGCTTATTGCTATTTGCTGCATCTCTTTCACAAGTTGTGAATCTGAAAGTGAATCCAAAGATCAAATCATTACGTTCGAGGATGTAAATCTTGGTGAAACTGGCTATTGGAATGGCAATAACCTGAGTGGAGTGAAAAGTGTCAGTGAATCAGCTTGGGGTAGTGTAACTGAATATACCGGAGGCTTTAAATCCGGAGATCTCAATTGCCAAAATGTTTATAATGCGACTTATGGTTCATGGAGTGGTATGGCTTGCTCGTCCAAAACGGATATGGATAGTATCGGCTTTGGCAACCAATACAGCGTCTATACAACATCTGGTGCAGAACAATCCAAAAATTTTGCAGTTCTTTGTCCTTTCGACCTTTCATCGTGTAGTTTTTCTGGAGAAGTTGAGATTAAAAGCTTGATGATCAACAATGCAACCTATGCTTATTGGGCACTCAAAGAAGGAAAAGTCGGATACGGTGTTGCAAAGAAATTCACAGCAGGTGATTATTTTTACATCACAATTACCGGATATGATTCTGATAGTACGAAGACTGAGAGTCTTGACTTCTATCTGGCAGACTTCAGAGACGGAAAATCCTATATTTGCAAAGATTGGACAAAAGTGGATCTGACCTCCCTGGGCAAAGTGAAAACACTGACCTTTAAGCTGACTTCAACCGATACCGGAGAATGGGGCATGAATACACCTGGTTATGCCTGCATGGACAATATCATTTACACACAACCGGAAAACATAAAATAAGCTATCTGCCGACAGCTTTATTAGAAAAGGGTGTCACTCATAAACATGTAGTTGACATCCTTTTTTTAGTGTTGTCGCAATTGGGTTTTTTCCGTACTTTTGGCCGTTGAAAAGAGGGAAATTCAGGCAACTGTTTGTCTGTTTAAATACTCCATAAATTTTCCATAAAATGCGCATAGATATTATTACGGTACTTCCTGAATTGCTGGATGGTCCTTTGAACTGCTCCATCATAAAACGTGCTCAGGATAAAGGTATTGCAGAAATTCACATACACAATTTGCGGGAATATTCTTTGGATAAACGCCATCGCCGGGTGGATGATTACGCCTTTGGTTTTTCTGCAGGTATGGTGCTTCAAATCGAACCTATCGACCGCATTATTACTAAGCTAAAGAGCGAGCGACACTACGATGAGGTGATATATACTTCCCCTGATGGTGAAACTTTCAACCAAAAAATAGCCAATAGTATGTCTTTGATGGAAAACATCATCATTCTTTGTGGTCATTATAAAGGCATCGACCACCGTATTCGTGAACACTTTATAACCAGAGAAATATCTATTGGTGATTATGTCTTAACAGGCGGAGAACTAGCTGCAGCCATCATTTCAGATGCCGTAATCCGGGTGATGCCTGGAGCAATATCGGATGAACAATCTGCTCTTTCAGATTCCTTTCAGGACAATTTGCTGGCTCCACCTGTTTATACCCGTCCTGCTGTCTATAATGGATGGGAAGTACCTGAAATATTACTTTCCGGACATCAAAGAAAAATTGAAGAATGGGAACATGATCAAGCTGTAGAGCGAACAAAGAGGTTAAGACCGGATTTGCTGCTAAAAAAATAATAAATGAATAAGGCTGCCCATTATGAGCAGCCTAATTCAATTATCCTTTATTTTGAGATTTATTCTTAGTCTATTATCAACGCTCCAGTCAGTTCTGAAACAGATTTGATGCCATGTCTTTCGCAGTATTCAACAATACCTTCAGCAATTTTTGGTGAAATAGCCGGATCTATGAAATTGGCAGTACCTACCTGAATGGCAGAAGCGCCAGCCAATAGAAACTCTATGGCATCTGATGCTGAAGATATGCCGCCTAAGCCTACTACAGGAATTTTAACCGCATTGGCTGTCTGCCACACCATTCTTAATGCTATTGGTTTAACACAGGCTCCGGAAAGGCCACCAGTGACTGTAGAAAGTACAGGTCTGCGATTTTCTGCATTGATTGCCATTCCTAAAAGAGTGTTGATGAGCGATACAGAGTCTGCACCTTCAGCTTCAACTGCTCTGGCGATTTCTGTAATATCAGTGACATTGGGCGTCAGTTTTACCATCAGGTGTCTTTTGTAAACCTTCCTGACAGCAGCAACCACTTTTGCAGCTTCCACACAGGACGTACCAAAAGTCATACCACCTTGTTTAACATTTGGACAGGAAATATTGAGCTCAATTGCTGGTATTTGACACAATTCCTGAATGATTTCGGCTGTTTCTATATAGTCATCTATGGTCGATCCGGAAACATTGACTATCACATTTGTGTCGTAGTCCTTTATGCGTGGATAAATGTTTTCAGAGAAGTATTTTACACCTTTATTTTGCAGTCCCACAGCGTTTAACATACCGCTAGGAGTTTCCGCCATTCTGGGATAAGGATTGCCTTCCCGATGACGAATAGTGGTACCTTTCACAATAATACCGCCTATTCGTGACAAATCCATGAACTCTGTAAACTCTTCACCAAAACCGAAAGTGCCGGAAGCAGTCAAAACTGGATTCTTCAGTTCGAGACCGTTTAAATATATTTTCTGATTTACCATTTGAGTACATTTGTATTAAATACAGGGCCTTCTTTACAAACACATAGGTTTCCCTCATTGGTGTCTTCCACGCAACACAAACATGCTCCAATTCCGCATGCCATCATGTTTTCAAGAGAGACCTCACACTCTATTGCTTGCCGCTTTGCGTACGATGCGACAGATTGCATCATGGTTTTGGGTCCACAAGTGTAAATACGGTTAAAAACTGCCGTATTTAATAGGCTATGCTGAGTTACATACCCTTTTTCACCGGCACTGCCATCTTCTGTTGTGGTATAGACGGTTCCATATTTGGAAAATTCATCCAGCTCAAGTAAATCTCCTGCTGATCTGGCTCCTAAAAGAAAGGTTACAGGTATATTCATTTCCTGAAGTTGCTTTCCAAGCATCAGAAGTGGGGCAACACCAACACCGCCGCCTATCAACACTACTTTTTCGTTGGGCTGTGGTAAGGAAAAACTCTTACCAAGGGGCAAAATCATGTTGATTTTATCACCAACCCGAGCTTTAGCCAACGTTTTGGTTCCATCACCTACAATCTGTATCAACATCCACATTTCATTGCGCTCTGTATCCACAAAATTGATGGAAACAGGCCTTCTTAAATAGGTGTTGGGAGATCCATCTACTCGTACCTCGGCAAATTGACCCGGTTTCATAGGTGGTAAAGGGTTTTCGTCCCTGAATTTCATCAGGACATACTGTGCATTGAGTGACTTAATTTCCGTCAACTCCAAATCCAATATAAAGCTTGTTGCTTTTTGCATATTCTTGCATTATCATTAACCGTTACAAAGATAAGATTTCCGCCCTCATCCTGCAAATCACGGTCGCTCAAATTATCCCTTTCACCGGGAACTTGCTTTTCGTTTGGTACGATAAAAAGAAACAGTAGAAATAGATTCTTGGTTGAAGAAAACTACTTGGGCATTGGGATAAATTCCTCGTAGGTATTATCTGAGTAGAAAATTGCTATTTTCTTGACTTTTACAGCAGGGCTAATTTTAGGTGTATTATACTGATTATCTGACATTTTAATGTCACTTACAGCCAATTTAGACCCTATTTCCTTGGAATATTCCGTACTTCCCTGAGAATCTATCATAGCTGAGCCATTCTCGTCAAATAAGAAAGGTATAGTGGATTCACTTTGTAAAGAATTATACATCGGACCGACGCCTGAAATCAACCAAGCTGCATTTACATCCTTATATCTTGAAAGTATTCGCTGCAATACTTCCAGACCTGGATTATTACGCCCGTTTAAAATATGGGATACAGTAGGACGATTTATACCAACTTCGTCAGCAAAACGCGATGAAGTCAGGTTTTTATCATCAATAATCCTTTGAATACGGTCTTTCATAGGTATAATAATTTAGAAATTCCCTTGTAATGGGTTTATGATAGTAGCAGGTTATCAACACTACCATAGTTTACATTTGAATAATGAATACAAATGTATTTAATATTTTTTACATATGCAACTCCAAGGAAACAAATCTTAATCTTCCGGTTTGTTACAATTGTGAATATTAAAATAGATGCATATTAACAGTTGGTAACTTCTATCTATTTACAAATAGAAACAGCTTGCAAACGATTGAAGCATGCACTTCAATTAAATAGTATATATTACTGGTTTTTAGCGTGTTAATTGTATTTTAATAGAGTTATAAATGGATTTTAGGGATATTTATTAGCTTAAAGTTCATAAACTTATATTTTAACTTTATTTAAACGTACTAATGTACTGGCTTTTAATCATATAACACCACTTACAGGCGCATTGGCTTTATACGTTACTGGTTTCCATATGTATGTAAACTGGCCGTTAACATACGTACACTACCAATTACACATAGGAGTTAACAATAAATAATTACAAATGGCTGGATAGGTACAGTACAAATGTGTTTTATTTGATTACATTTGTTCTATATCGAAATGTAAATTGCATGTTTAAGTAGTCAACACTTTTTCAACAGGTGTTGATAACTTCACATTTTTAAACAATCGGGTTTAGAAATCTTAAAAATGGAAAAATGGATGAAAGTTGAGGAAGAGTATGAAAAATTCAAAAAGAACCAAAAAAAATGCAAATCGCTGAGAATCGCATATTTTTTTTCAACCTGTCACTTGGGCTGGAATATTCAAATCTCGCAAATCTGAAAAATCTGGAGAATTTGGATAATTTTTTGGAAAAAATAGGGAAAATAGAATAAAATGTAAAATCAGTGAAGAATTTGGAAAAGTAACTCCTTGAGCAATTCTGAATCCGGAATACTTCTTGACTCGAAACCTTTTGACTTGGCGTCGTAGATTCTCAACAGACTGATGATGTTCATTGTTCTGAAGGCATTGAAATTTTTTGCAGCTTCTGCAAAATCTTTTGTTCTGAATGGAGCGACCCCCAATTCACTGGCAGCTGCTGCCTGGGATTTATCCACCAGATAATGATAAAGCATCAAATTGCTGAAAAAACCAGAGAGCAATGCGATCGTTTTAATAATTGGATTGTTTTTTGGACTTTTGGCAAAATAGGCCGCAATTTTATAGGCCTTCAATGCATCCTTGCGTATGATGGCGGCCTGTAACTCAAAGTCATTGTATTCTTTGCTGATACCGATGTTGCGTTCAATTTCGGCTGAAGTAATGCGCTTCTCTCCTTTTGGCATTGTTATAGTTAGCTTATCCAGCTCGCTGACAATACGCTCTAAATCACTTCCCAGATATTCGGCAAGCATTTCAGCACTCCTGTCGTCTATCCCCAACCCTTTCGTTTTGACATAGCTCATAATCCAACCCGGTAATTCATTATCATACAGCTTCCTTGATTCAAACAATACCGCTGTTTTTTCCAATTCTCCGGCAATTTTTTTCCTTTTATCCAGGCTTCCGTTTTTGTAATTTATAATGAGCACGGTGGTAGGCATGGGCTTTTTAAGATAATGTGATAATTCGTCCATATCCTTGATTTCCTGAGCTTCTTTCACTAGAACGACACGATGCTTTGCAAGCATTGGATACTGTCTTGCAAGACCTATTATTTCACGCATAGAGACATCTTTACCATAAACAATGTTCTGGTCAAATTCCTTTTCAGATTCAGTCAGCAGTTTTTCCAACATGAAATCTGTTATCAGGTTAATGTAGTAAGATTCCTCGCCCATTAGAAAATAAACAGGTTTGAGAATTCCCTGCTTAACATCGCTCATGACTGACTGGGGAGTTAGGATGGATTTTGCCATAATTAGAAACGCAAATGTTTAACGGAACGGCCATTACGGAGAAGAATATCCAAAGCTGTAATTCCAATGTTTAAATGATCCTCCACATACAGGTGATTGACTTTCTGATCGCTTTGCTCTGTCTTAACACCAGTGGATATCATGGGTTGATCTGAGACCAACAGCAAGGATCCAGTGGGAATTTTGTTGGCAAAACCTACTGTAAATAAAGTCGCTGTTTCCATATCGACACACATGGCATGTATTTTTTGCAAGTATTCCTTGAATTGTGCATCGTATTCCCAAACACGACGATTGGTTGTATAGACCGTACCGGTAAAATAGTCTTTATGGTAATCCCGTATGGTTGTAGATACAGCGCGTTGCAGGCTAAAAGCGGGTAAAGCAGGAACTTCAGGTGGCATATAGTCGTTTGATGTTCCTTCTCCACGTATGGCGGCAATGGGTAATACAAAATCGCCTAAAGTCAGATTGTTTTTTATACCGCCACATTTACCCAGGAAAAGCACTGCTTTGGGTTCTATAGCAGAAAGTAAATCCATGATGGTAGCAGCATTGGCACTTCCCATTCCGAAATTGATGATAGTGATGCCATTGGCTGATGCATTGGGCATATTGGCCTCTTCTGCATATATTGGAACATTGAATTTCTCGGCAAACATCCTGACATATTGATTGAAATTTGTCAGTAAAATGTATTTACCAAACTCTTCTAAAGGTCGTTTGGTGTAACGTGGAAGCCAATTGTCTACGATTTCCTTTTTTGTTTTCATTTCTTGAATCTTTTAGGATCAGCCTTCCACTTTATGGACGTTTTTGTATCTTTGAAACATAATAAAACAAAAATACGAAATGTTTGCTTTAAATCTACCTGCCTTCGAATATAAAATCCGCCTGGATCAGGAAAAACACCGGATTTTCGATCGTTTAAGACGCAAATTTGTGACTCTGACACCCGAAGAATGGGTCCGACAGCATTTCGTAAACTATCTGATTGAAGAGAAAGGTTTCCCACCGGGCAGGATGTGTAATGAATGCAATATCATCTTAAATGGTTTGAAGAGACGCTGTGACACTGTCCTATATGATGCGTTTTTAAAGCCGCTGGTCATCATCGAATATAAAGCACCGAGTATCACTGTCAATCAGGCTGTTTTTAATCAAATAGCAGCTTACAACATGGTTCTTAAGGTCAGTTACCTAATCGTAAGCAATGGACTGAATCATTACTGTTGCCGAATGGATTATGAAAATCAAAAAGTGGACTATTTGGAAACCATCCCTAATTATATAGATTTGTAAATTAACAACTTAGCAATTCAATACAAAAAAAGAAGCCATCCTTTTCAGGATGGCTTCTTTTTTTGTATTGAATTGCTTGATTATACTTCTACAGTATTCGTCAAATCAGGGTCAATCATGATACGACCGCAATATTCACAAACGATGATTTTTTTACCGATGCGAATATCCATTTGACGTTGGGGTGGAATCTTGTTGAAACAGCCTCCGCAAGCATCACGCTCTACAGATACCACTGACAAACCGTTTCTGGCACTCTTACGGATGCGTTTGAACGCAGCCAACAAGCGTGGTTCGATTTGATTTTCAATTTCTTTGGCTCTTTCACGAAGGTTTTCTTCTTCAGAACGAGTTTCAGAAATAATTTCCTCCAGCTCACCTTGTTTCTGTACCAAATCTTTACGACGCTCAGAAATATGTTCTTCTGCAGCATTCATTTCTTCCGACTTGATTTTACCGATCTCCTGAGCTTCGCGGATTTTCTTTTCTGCAAACTCTATTTCCAAACCCTGAAATTCTAATTCCTTGCTTAGGAAGTCAAATTCACGGTTGTTGCGTACATTGTCCTGTTGTTCTTTGTATTTGATGATCAGAGTCTTGGAGTTTTCAATATCCAATTTGCGTCCTGAAACGATGTCTTCACATTCCTTGACTTCTCCTCTGAAATTTTCGATACGTGTCTCTAATCCGGCAATTTCATCTTCCAGGTCTTGAACTTCCAAAGGTAATTCACCACGAAGTATCTTAATTTTGTCTATTTCAGAAACAACAACCTGTAAATCGTACAAAGCTTTTAGCTTTTCCTTTACAGTTATTTCCTTAGATTCTGCTTTTGTATTTTCAGCACTCATATCAATAATTTCTTGTTTAATAGTCTTTTATAAATAATGAACAGGGTTTTTTTCAGCCCTTGAAATCCGAACGTCAAAGGTAGGTATTTTTTTTGAAAATAAATCTAAAAAAACCTCTTTTGTAAACTGTTCTGTTTCATAATGTCCGGCATCAATCATCAGAATATGTTGACCTTGTGTAAAGAATTCATGAAAACGGGCCTCCCCTGTCAAAAAAACATCTGCTCCAGCTGCTTTTGCTTGTTGTATAAATTCACTTCCGGCACCACCACACAGTGCGACCCTTTTAACGATTTTGCCAATTGGTTCTGAGTGTCTTAATCGTTGACAATGGAAAGTGGTCTTGACTCTTTGTAAGAATTCCGTTTCGGACTCTCCCACCAGCAAATCCCCTACCATGCCCAAACCGTATTCCATTGGGCATCCGGGATTGACAGGTACCAAAATGCGGCAATTCATTAATCCCAGTTTTTCCGCTATTTTTCCATTGACACCCTCAAGTACAGAATCCACGTTGGTATGTCCTGCGTAGATGGCAATATCGTTTTTGATGGCTTTCACCAGACAGTTTTCGACATAATTCTGACCGGTAATGGTTTTGATGCCTTTAAAAATGAGTGGATGATGAGAAACAATCATTTGAAAGCCCAAACGGATGGCTTCATCAATAACAGGTTCTGAGACATCCAGACAGACCAGCACTCCTCTCAATTCAGCCTTACGGGACCCTAGAATCAATCCGGCATTGTCATACGTTTCCTGGTACGACAATGGCGCAAAATCTTCTAGAATCTGACAGATGTCGTTGACTGTTGTCATTATTTTGTGGGTTTTTTCAGTTCCAGGTACAGTTCTTCCAATTGAGCATCGTCAATGCGGGATGGGGCATCACACATGACATCACGTCCAGAATTGTTTTTCGGGAAAGCGATGGTGTCGCGAATGGAATCAAGTCCAGCCAACATCGATACGAAACGGTCCAGACCAAATGCCAAACCACCGTGAGGGGGCGCACCAAACTTAAAGGCATTCATCAGAAAACCAAATTGACTTTCAGCTCTCTCCTTTGTAAAGCCCAAATACTTAAATATATTGGCCTGTAAATCTCTGTCATGGATACGAATGGATCCTCCACCCAATTCAACACCATTGATAACCATATCATAAGCATTCGCACGAACGGCACCTGGATCTGTTTCCAGTAATGCAATATCTTCGGGTTTTGGTGAAGTGAACGGATGATGCATGGCAAAGAAACGCTGTGAATCTTCGTCCCATTCGAACATGGGGAAGTCTATGACCCAAAGAGGTGCGAAAACATTCTTGTCGCGAAATCCGAGTTGTGATCCAACCTCCAAACGAAGCTCACAAAGTGCTTTCTGAGTTTTTCTCGTTTCACCGCTCAACATAAGAATTAAATCACCTGGTTTGGCATTACATGCTTCTGCCCAAGTTTTCAATTGAGTCTGATCGTAGAATTTATCTACAGAAGATTTAAAGGTTCCGTCTTCTTCGCAACGTACATAAATCATTCCTTTGGCACCTACCTGAGGACGTTTTACAAAGTCGGTCAGTTGATCCAGTTGCTTGCGGGTGTACACTGCACAACCGGGTGCACAAATGGCTCCTATATAGGATGCACTGTCAAAAACAACGAATTTACCTTCTTCTGTGGCATCTTTCAGTTCGACGAATTTCATATCAAAACGCAAATCTGGTTTATCACTGCCATAATACTTCATAGCATCAGCCCATGTCATACGGATAAAATTTTCCTTGAATTCAACGCCCTTAATTTCCTTAAATAGGTATTTGGACAAGCCCTCGAAAACATTCAGGATATCTTCCTGGTCAATAAAGGACATTTCACAGTCAATTTGGGTGAATTCTGGCTGACGGTCTGCTCTTAGGTCTTCGTCGCGAAAACATTTAACAATCTGAAAGTAGCGGTCAAAACCAGCGACCATCAACAATTGCTTGAATGTTTGAGGAGACTGAGGTAATGCATAAAATTCATTGGGATTCATTCGGGAAGGTACGACAAAGTCGCGGGCTCCTTCCGGGGTTGAACCGATCAGTACCGGTGTTTCAACTTCCAGGAATCCTTGTTTGTCGAGATAGCTACGGATAGCCATCGTCATTTTATGTCTCATTTCCAGATTTTGACGCACCGAATTACGGCGCAAATCCAAATAACGGTATTTCATTCGGATGTCATCACCCCCGTCTGTATCATCTTCGATGGTAAAAGGAGGTGTTTCTGAAGAATTCAGAATAATTAATTCGTCAACGTTCAATTCGACATCTCCAGTCGGAATTTTGCTGTTTTTATTGGAACGTTCCACTACTTCGCCGCTAACCTGAATGACCCATTCACGGCCCAGCTTATTGGCTTTATCACACAACTCAGCATTAACATCTTGATTGAATACAAGTTGTGTGATACCGTAACGATCACGGACATCGACAAATGTCATGCCTCCCATTTTACGGCTACGTTGCACCCACCCTGATAGGGTCACTTTTTTAGTAATGTCATCAATGCGGAGCTGACCGCAGGTATGTGTTCTATACATAGGTTTATATCGTTTATAATGCAAATATCTACATTTTTTTGCAAAACACAAGTCTGTTTATTTGTAATATCAAAAAAAAGGTCTACATTTGCACCGTCTTAAAAAAACGGGGTGTAGCGCAGTTGGTAGCGTACCTGCTTTGGGAGCAGGGGGTCGTGGGTTCGAGCCCCGCTACCCCGACAATAAAAAATAAGATAAAAAAAAGCCTGCATTTTTGCAGGCTTTTTTTGTGCTGTATTTAATCTAAAAAAAGGGCACCCAAAGCCTATAGGCATTTCCAGGTTTTTGATTCCCAATGGCATAGTATGGAATTGCCGTGAACTCCACCTTTTTGTTCAAATTATCCAATGCTGAACCGGTTATTACATTAACGCCGTTCAGCAAATCTTTCCGAAAACGAATTGATGCAGGTACTTTGGTATCAATTCTAAGTTTTCCAAGACTTGGATTATTGCATTCCTCCAGGCAATAAACCAGTGGACCGGATGCTATTGCCACTAGTCCTTTTAAATCATTCACCAAATCGTTGGCATAGACAAAACGGGGTTCCATTGGCAACACAAGTTCAACCCGATCTCCTTTTTTCCAAGTACGATTTATAGTTACATAGCCGTCAGCAGGTAATGCCTTTATTTTTTCGCCATTGACGCTCAAGTATACTTGTGTTTTAACTTGCGACTTATACAGATCCATGGGATTTTCCTTATTTACCGCCCAACCTGGTATACGTACTTTCAAGGCAAATGCACCTTTTGTTTCGGGGGAAATGAGTATTGACACTTTCCCATCCCAGGGATATTGAGTGATTTGTTTTACAAGCACATTTTTCTTATTTCCAAGTTTTATCCTTGCTTCACTGCCAACAAAAAGGTTTACATATAGTTCATTTGCAGAATGTGCATAGATGAAACCGGGAAATGCCGACATCATCTTCAGAAACATAGGCGGACAGCAAGGGCAATCGTGCCAGCCCCAACGGTTGTGGTGCTCGGCATTGAGTGGGTTCTGATAAGTATAATTGGTACCCGATGCTGAAATGGTTGTCAGTACCCCGTTGTATAAGGAGCGCTCAAATTCATCCATATACTTGGCATTTCCGGTCAATTGATTCATGCGTTGACTGAAAAAACCGGCACCAACGGCTGCACAAGTTTCAAGGTAGGCATTGTTTGGCAAATAATAATCGGGGCCAAATTTTTCGTCGTAAGCAATAGCTCCAACACCACCTGTTATAAACATACGACAACCAGCCATGTTATCCCACAATTTTGAAAGGGTTTCGAGATATTGAGGAGACTTGTTTTCCTGTGCCACAGCTGCTGCACCGGTTGCATAAAGAGTAGCACGCACGGCATGTCCTTCCATGGTCACTTGTTTGAGAAATGGAACTTTATCTTGTGCATAAGATCCCCACGCTGGACGACTATGGTTGCCATACTGGGGTTCGGTGTATTTGGCGTCCCGAATCCATTGCTCGGCTGCAGGGTTACCCATCGCATCCCAATCGGGCATACCGCAATGTACCCCGCGGTTTTCTACCCAAAATTTAGCCAGCTGATAGTAACTATCCTCATTTACAGGTACATCCATTTTCTTTTTAAGACTGGGTTCATTTTTGAAAAGCCAGTACAATTTCATAGCAGCTTCCTCAGGTCCCGAATGAGCCGGTACAATATTCAGTTTGGGAGCAGGGCCCATGCTGTTGTACATATAATTGGCATACTTTACCGCCACATTGAGGAGTTTGGTTTTCCCGGTAGCTTTGTAATAATGTATACCTGCTTCAAGCAACATTCCTGCATTGTAAACATCGTGCTGCCAGCGCTGCATCCCGCCATTCAGTCCCCATCGGTGAGAGGGCTCCATCAAGTCGGTATACGTATTTATATACCCGTCTGGATCAGACTTCTGGGCAGCGGCAATGCGTTCTATATAGCCATCTATACGAGTTTCAAGTTTAGAGTCGGGATAAACAGCCAAAAAATCAGCCACACCACGAATGGACTCATATACCAGACCATCGTACCAAGGTGGCCCGTAGTGCAAACCGATACCTCTTTTGCCTTGGGCTACCAGGTCAAAGTTCTTAAACGCATCACGGGCTTGACCGGTAGAATCATTACGACCTTCGAATTTATCTAAAACATCGGTCGCAGTTGTTGTTCGCCATTGTTCAAATTTTGGTCTCCAGAAACCATCTGATACTTTCACATCTTTGACTTCAAGCGGCATTAAAGGCTGCTTTAATTGAAATTGCGAGTATGATTTTGTACCCGAGAATACCAGCAACAAGACCGATAACGTACTAAAAATGACTCCTCTCCTATTTTTCATTGTTAACTAATTTTACACCAAAATTAGATTTGGTTGAATGACTATCCTTTTTTCAGATGTAAAAATACAAAATAATTTCGAACTGGTATGTACTGGTATGGTTTATTTAATAGATGAGGTTTTCTATTTATCAATGAGAAAAGAAAAGCCCGCAAATCCTAAGAAATGCGGGCTTTTACAATTTATTGTATTGGAGAAACTTATTTTACAAACACTTTTGATGTTGTACTGGTTTTTCCTTGAGTCAATTTAACAAGATACAGGCTATTGCCTTTAACTGAAATTGAGTTTGTTAAGCTGATGCTGTTTGATTTGAATACTTTTTTACCGGTTATGTCAAATACTTCAATAGAACCTTCACCGGCAACTGCAGCGCAAACTTTGATTGCTCCCTTAGTTGAAAAAATATTGGCTTTTTCAGTAACATTTTTTGCAACTGAAGATGGCAATTTGTTTTCAGAAAGACTGGTGATTTCTTCGGGAGTAATAATACGGTCAAAAATAACTAAGTCATCAATACGACCAACTAAAGGAGCATCAGGCCAATGACTTTTTCCCAGATAATTTGTGCCTTCGCCAGCATTGTATAGATCAACAAGCAACTGATCATTAAGCTGACTGCTAACTAAAATTCCATTAATATACAATGCAGTTGTACCTTCACCATGTGTAACAACAAAATGATTCCATTCACCATCAACAATAGCTGTTGGAGATTGAACACGATTAGCGGCCGTACCACCAAGTGTAATATCGACTGTAGGTAACATATTCGCGTCCTGGGAGTAAGATAACAAAATATAATTTTTATTGTCAAAACCAAAATCCCAAAAACGACCCCAATTTCCAACAGTGACTGGGTCATTATGCTTAGCCCAGCAGGAAACGGATATTGAAGCAGTATTCAAAATATCAGCAGGTAAGGTAACAAAACCTCCATCTGGTGCAGATTCGTTAAATACAGCAACAGTACTGTTGCGATCAGCATCCCAAACGAGAGCTACATCACCAGTAACAACACCCTCATTTGCTCCGGAAATTGAATCTTTAAAATCCTTATTGAAAGGATATAACAAGACCTTTGTCTGAGCACTAACAAACAACTGTGTAGCAACAGCCATAATAACAACAAGTAAAAATTTTCTTTTCATAAAATTAGAATTTGATATAAAGCATACTCTTTTGAAGGTTTTCTGCTTACCCTTGATCATAAAACAAATTCACATTTCATTTTCTAGTTTGAACTAGATTTGTCAGGTAAATTTTTAACAAATATAATAGATTCTGTAAATATATAATATTTTTTTTTATTTTTCAAAGACCTGTCAGCAATACACTTTAGGCTTTTCAGTCATAAAACACAAACACGGCATATTCAATTATATATTTTCATTTTTTTGCTCCATTATTTTTTTTTTATTTTTTTTTGAGGGAACGGATTTTAGTGTAAAAATATGCTCAAAAATTAGATTTGAAACCGACATTTGGATTTATATCCAGATTTTAATAACTACATTTTATCTTTTCTAAACACCACCGTTTTGCCAGTTTTCGCCGATTCTCTGGCAGCATCGAGAATCTTTACCACCATCATATTGTTTTCCAGCGAATATAGATCATAGTCTGTCATCGTTATTTCTCCTCTAAGAACGCCAATAAAATAAGTAAAGGGATCTTCGACGACGGTAATGTCCTTGGAAGTAATCTTAGTTCTGCCTTCTTTATCCATCTTTCGGTTCCTCAAACGCATGTCTTTGTTGTTTTCTGCTATGATATAACCATCCTCGCCATAAACTTCCATATCTTTTCTATTAAAAGGCCAGTTCCATGATGCCTGAATAATGCACTGTGATGTGGGATATGTTACAATAATGGTTGCATCATCGTCTACTTTCGGGTAAACAGCAGGTTTATAGTGCCTGGTTACTGCCGTTACAGAAATAGGTTCCTGTCCTTTGGTCAGATAAGTCATCAGATTTGCACCATAGCATCCAAAATCAATAATGGCTCCGCCCCCATTTTGAATCGGATCTGTCAGCCATTCGAGAAATTCTTTATTACAACCGATTTCTTTGGGGCCTTGATGTCCGTCGTGAATGACTACTTTTCTTAATTGTCCCACGAAATTACTATCATTAACCAATTGATAAGACTTGGCTGTGGTTGGATACCAGGATGTTTCGTAATCGGTCAGTAAAAATATACCATGCTCTTTGGCCAGTGCCTGCATTTTTTTGGCATGTTCGATATTGGTAGCCAAAGGCTTTTCAACCATGACATGGATCCCTCTGGTAGCACAGGCTTCTACAACGGCCATGTGCTCGTAAATAGACCCGAAAGCGGCAACAGCTTCAGGTTTTACTGCATCCAACATCTTTTCCAGATTGTCATAGATTAGACTTGGATCAAAATGATAGGATTTGGCATACCGTTCGGCCATTTCGCGATTGGGTTCATAAACGCCTACAATTTTCAGGTCAGATTTATTCTCCCTGTTCAGGATAAATCCCACATGTGCATGTGTCATGCCGGCAATGGCAATCCGAAGGGGTTTTTGTTGTTTATTTTGTGCCTGAAGAGGTATCAGGGTTACCAAAAATAAGATCAGGATAATTGTTTTTCTTTTTAAGCTTTTCATTGACTTCATTTTTACTATTTTTCCTTAAATGATTCTAATATGGACGTGAAAATAGCATAAAAAAGACAAAAATTGACTCTTTCTTCAGAATTTCTATAAACAAACAATGATCGTTATTGAATATCCACTTCCAACTGCTTAAATGCTGTCAGCAATTGTGTCTTTACTTCTTCTGTGATTTCTCTGGTCGGTTTAAAAACCATTGGTGCATGAGCGTAGTCCACTTCATGACTTTGCTGGTGTAAGACAGTATAACAATCGTCTGATGCGGTCAGGCCATACATTCCAGCTTTTTCATTAAAGTTCATCGGTTGTCCAATGATAATTCCAAAAAGTAATTTGTCGCCATGAGGCAGTTCTACCAAATCCCCTATTTCATGATGGATCAGATTCTTTGCTCTTCCCAGAAATGGTCCGTCATCCGGAACCATACAATCACTGAGCAATCGCCCTTTTGGGGAATAAACTTTAGTTGACAATTGATATCGGTGAGGTGAATCCAATTCAAATTCATCGAGTACCAGGCAATAAATACGTTCTTCCTGAGAATCATCGTAAAGATACGTGAACAAATCCTCAAATTTTTGAATGACATCCTCCGCCTTTTCCATATTCGAAAAATAAAGCGGTTTTCCTGGACGGATTGTGACAGAATCTTTACCGATAGCGTTTAGAGAGTAGACTAAAAATAGTCTTTGTTGGTGTTTTTCCATGTCGTTTAGATAATTAAATGTTATTTAATCAAAAAAAACGGCAGAACGATGTGGTGGTCAGACAAATATATTAACAATATATTAATAAACACACTGGCTAATATTGCATATATAGAGCACTTATGTTTATATTATTTCCTTAAAGGAAATCTTTCCAATGATCAAATAATTCAACTTACTAAAAAAGGCTGATCAAACAGTTTTGATGCAGCCTTTTTAATAATACGTATTATTAAATTTTTATGCTTTCTTTTCTTCCAACATCTCTAATGCAGTATCTAGAATATCGGTATCGTCCAAAATGACCAATCCACCATCGGGGCCGGGTTCAATATGTACACCAGCTGGAGTCTTAGTGTCACAATAATTGTATCCACCAAAATAATTCCGGACTGTGTCAACAGAAATACCCAATTTATCGGCAATACGTTGAGAACTGCCGGAAGGCAAACTGTCTTTGATTTTACGAAGGTCGTTAAATGTCATTGTTTTAATCATGATCGTATGCATTTAGAAGTTAATACTACTGTCGAACTTAGAATTGCTATTTAAAACTGCACTAAAAATAAGAAAAAAACAGTAATGAAAAAATTTTTAACCTCTTTTTTAAATAATCTTATCGATAAAAAGTAAGACTCTTTTACCAAGCCAATTCAATGGATGCAAGAAGCATAGTTATAACGACAATAAGTAAAACCAGGAGCAAAAAGTACAGGTCATTTTTCTGATAATAACTGCTTGTCATATCCTGTGGCTTGCGGTCAGAAATTAGACGGAGGCCCGTACTTTTTTGAAGGATCAGTTTGTACAGATAAAAGACACCAACTGACGAAAGCAGTCCAATGAGACCACCGCAAATTACGTCTGTAGGGTAATGAACGCCTAAATATACCCTCGAATAGGATACTGCTACCGCCCAAATTAAAATAACCACTGTATAATACCAATTTCTGAAAAAGAGAAGACTTAGTCCTGCAAAAGCAAAAACGTTTGCTGCATGACTTGACACAAATCCATATTGACCGCCTCTGTAATCATTCACAACATTAAGCAGTTTCCCGATTTCCGGATCATGTGTAGGACGTAATCTTTCTACCAAGGGTTTAAGGATTCCAGAGGATATCTGATCGGTGAGAAAGATCAGTATTGCAAAAGCCAACAAGATAAGAAGTGTCTGTCCTTTTTTATTTCTAATCAAGACAATAAGGAAAGTCAACAAAACAGGTAACCACATCAGAGTTTCTGAAAACAGCCACATAAACTTGTCCAACCAGGGAAGATGGTTACTATTGATAGAAAGCAAAACCTCCCGATCCCATTGGACAATATTTTGAAGAATCTCCATTTTGTAATTTAAATTGTTCGTATATGTTTCGTTTCCAGCCAGCCAATATTGCCGTCTATCAGTTCAATTTCGCTCCATGTACCCAAGGTGCTTAATATGGTCACTTTTGAGCCTTCGTGCAACACAAATATATCTGTTCCGCTTTGGTCAGGAGAGCTTTTAATGGTCACAGTCGGTGAGAACAGGATAGCTTGGTCCGAATTGACTATATTTTCGTGTTGTTCACCTGCATAAACCAACGATAAAATACTGATACACAATGCCACAATACCACTAAAAAAGCTTATTTTTTTCAAGAGAGACACTCTCGTGAAAAAATATAGGAAAAGACTGGAAATGAGTATCAGAAAGAACAGGATGCTAATATATCCCCATGAATTTGAATTAAAACTTTTCTCAAGCGATTTAGACCAACGGGTAAACATAAACATGCCGATGGGTTCTATTTTATCTGTTATGCGAGCCTGACACATTTCCAGATTGAATCTGGTATCTCTGTCACTGGGATTCAATTTGAGCGCTCGTTCGTAATTCAATATCGCAGAGGGTAAATCTTTGGATTTGTAATACGCATTTCCGAGATTGTAATAGAGTTTATCGGATGTACCGTATTGAGCTGCCACTTTTTCAAAAACTGCAGCGGCAGCAGCAAAATGTCTATTGGTGTACAATACGGCTGCCTTTTGCACTAATTCTTCCTGTGTTCCGGATAAATCCTGAGCTGAAACGGTATGATTTGCTTTTATAGGATCCTTTTGTTGGAAGATTGCAGCGTCGGTTGAAATGCTATCATTCTGTGCCATAGCGCATAGACTGATAAATGAAAGAAATAGTATACTTAGTGATCTGTACATAGTCCTCATTTTTTGATCGTATTTTCCATTTTATTCATTACGTTCATTGTCTTCTTATAGAGTTCATCCATGGCCTGCGCACTGTCGCCAGGAGCATAACGGGCAAATTCACATGTTTGAAGAATGTCCATGTATTCCTTACGGATGTCATCTCCAACATTGAAGTCCGCCAACTGGATTTCGATGGTTTCCTTGGTTAAGCGGGACAATGGTATGTTCAATTTATCGCTGGTATACCCCCAAAGGGCCTTCAGAACTTCATCGTAAAATGCTTCTTTATTATTTGAGCTAAGATATACCCCGGCTTGTTTAAGTCGCTTAACTGCTACCTTATTGGCTTTGCGGTTACGTACTTTAGCAATGTCTGCATTGGCTTTCACTTGCTTGCGGTATATAATCATAAAGACAATAAAAAACAGAAGTGGAAGGATAAAGAAAAGCCAGAACCAAGACTTCCCATATATCAGGTAAAACTGTTTTTGAACTTTGACACCCGTCTTCAAATAACGAATATCTGAATTCAAAAGTCGAACTTGTTCCTTATCGGTGAAGTTTCCGGAAACGCCCTGACCTCCACCCTCTCCTTTTGCCACTAGGAGCTTATAGCTGTTTGTACTCAGCGTTTTATAACTTTTTGATGCTAAATCAAAATAGCTGATGGTGACTCCCGGAATTTCAAAGGTGCCGGCAAATCTGGGTATCACCAGATATTCAATCGTTTTGGTTCCAGTTACCCCACTTGTTGAATTGTGGAAGGCATTGTCAACTTTGGGGTCATATACTTCAAAATCTTCTGGAAAAGTCATTTCAGGTGTAGGTATCATCTTTAGATTGCCATTACCGGAAATTTTAACCTTGATGGTGACCGCTTCGTTGGTCTTTACCTGGGTTGATGTGATGGTTGAACTCATATTAAGACTCCCGGTTACACCACAAAAATTGGCAGGTTTGCCGGTAGGTAGAGGGTCAACAAGTATTATCAAACTATTTGAATTGATTTTCTTTTTGACTTCGGTATATGTATCCATAAAATCGTCAAAAATACTTCTGCGTCTGGAGCTTGTATTCCGAACCCTGGCAACGACATCAAAAATTCCATTATTGATGGTAAGCACTCCGCTCTTTTGAGGATAGAGTACTGTTTGTTTCAGGATGGCAGTACGATAGTTGCTTCCATTGTAGTTTTCCATATCCCATTGCTGGTTCTTTGGTGGTTCAATTTCCTGTACCATAAAGCCAACAAACTCTGGAAATTTCATATTTTCAAATCCGACATCCTGCTTGGTATAAATTTTATAGGTGATCGTCAGACTTTCTTGTTCCCGAACTCTGGTCTTGGATGGAATGGTACGTATAAAAATGTCATCTGATGAAATATTCTGTGAAGATACCGGATCGCTACCCCTTGAGGAGCCCTGTGAAGAAGCACTGCCGGCATTGGTCTGTTGATCTGGAGGCAATACCTTAATGACCAGGATATTGCTGGAATGCCTTTCACCTTTTATGACTGCAGTCGCTGCCGGTATCTTATAGGTTCCGACCTTTTGTGAACTAAGCACATAGGTAAACCGAAAGGTCTTTGAAGAAGAATACTGACCGTTCACATAACTGGACGAACTCATTGTCGAAGTGAAGGGCCCAGATAAAATATCAAAAAAATTAAATTCGGGGATTCTTAAATCTTTTGTTTCAGCATTCGACGTATAAACGATGTTGAAATTTTGCCCCATGACCACCGCTTTTGGAGCATCGGCTGTAAATGTCACATCATCAGCAGCATCAACTATGCTACTGAAACAAATCAACATCCAGGCGAATACCAGTACCAGTTTATTCCTCATATGAATTATAATACTATCTGTTTATGTATCAGGTTTCTATGCTTATAATAATAACTATAGGTCAGCAAAGTTACATTTTTTTACCAATCTTTATCTGTTTTCTTTCCCTTGCTTCGCTGCATTTGCAACTTCTTGACCTTGTCCTGTGTTGCTTTCTCATCCTGTCCCAAAGCATCCAGCATTTGTTGGGCTTTTTCCTTAGAGACCTGCTCCTGACCTTGTTTTTGCTGATCTTTATGTTGTTTGTTTTGTTTCTTATCCTGGTCTTGTTGCTGTTGCTGTTGTTTTTGCTGATCCTTTTGATCCTTCTGATCCTTTTTATCCTTCTTGTCGTTCTTCTTGTCCTTATTCTGTTGTTGTTGCTTTTTCAGAAGAGCTTGAGCCATTGCCAGATTGTATCTGGTTTCATTGTCGTTGGGATTAAGTCTCAAGGATGTCTTGTAAGAATCAACAGCTTTCTGAAAATCTTTTGTTTGCATGAAGACATTGCCGGAATTGTGCATGATGGCAGCCTTATTCATTGGATTTTTCTCACGACTTACGGATGCCTGATATTGCTCCAGTGCCTCTTTTCCTTTATTTTGTTTGTAAAGGGCATTTCCTAGATTATAGGTCGCAAAAGTGGAATGAGGATTTACCTCCAGGGCTTTCCTATAATTAATTTCAGCTTTGGTATATTTCTTTTCTTCGTAGAGCTTGTTGCCCTGTCTTACATTCTTTCGTTCCATTTTCTGAGCATTTATGCCCAGGGATGTAAGCAAAAGTAGTCCTGCTAATAGGTATTTATATTTCTTCATGATCAAAACAATTTTACTTTGCGTAAGTGTTTATTCTTACGTTCCAGTATAAGTACGTCTAATAACAATAGAATCAGTATGATCCAGGCCATACCCTGGAATTGCTCATCGTATTCACTGTAAATGGCTGATTCGATGTCTGATTTTGTCATTTTGTCTAACTCAGCAATAATGGCTCTTAAAGCGCCATTGGTGTTATCAGATCGCACATAAGAACCTTTTCCGGCTGCTGCGATCTCTTGGCACATTTGTTCGTTTAGTTTGGTTATAACAACATTCCCGTCTTTGTCCTTTCGGAAATCGCTGCTATTTTCCATTGGAATTGGGGCACCTTTTTGCAAACCCATACCAATGACGTGTACTTTGATACCTTTCTCAAGGGCTGCCTTTGCACTTTCAACAGCGTTGTCTTCAAAGTTTTCACCGTCAGTGATGAGAATAATTGCTCTTTCTGCCTTCCCTTGCTCCGGGAAAGAACGTACACATAGATCAATGGCTGCACCGATAGCTGTTCCTTGTCTTGGTACCAGTGAAGGAGTGATACTACCCATGAACATCTTGGCAGAAACATAATCACTGGTTATGGGCAATTGAGTAAAAGCATCTCCTGCAAAGACCACCAATCCGATCTTGTCATTTTTCAACTTATCCACCAGTTTGGACAACATTTGCTTCGATTTGCTCAAACGGTTCGGGGTTATATCTTCGGCCAACATTGAATTGGAGACATCCAGGGCAATCATCAGCTCGCAACCTTTCCTCTGGGTTTTATCCAGTTTGGAACCGAATTGAGGACCTGAAACCATGAAAATACAGACTGTAATGGCTCCCAGCAGAAGACTGAACTTCAACCAGGGCCGTCTATATGAAACGTCAGGCATCAGTTGCTTGATGATCTGTAGATCACCATACACTTTCAGACGTTTTTTCTGTCTAATGTTTCCTGCAATGAAAAGTAATGCCAAAGCAGGAACCAGTAGCAGTAGATATAGATATTCGGGATTCGAAAAACGAAACATATGCTTAATTTTTTAGATCGATTATGGAAGACGACGCAGTACGGTGTTTCTGAGTAAGATTTCCAAAAGGAGCAGTACCAGAGCTGCCAAGCCAAATAGGCGGTACTCTTCGTTCTTTTTGCTATACTCTTGTACTTTCATCTTCGTCTTTTCCAATTTATCAATTTCAGTGTAAATATTCTTCAATTTGCTGTTGTTCGTTGCACGATAGTATTGACCACCAGTCATGGAGGCAATTTGCCTCAAAGGTTGTTCGTCTATTTCAACTTTAATGTTCTGATATTGGACTCCATAGGCTGTTTGAAAGGGATAAGGCGCCGTACCCCTGGTACCCACACCAATCGTATAGACTCTGACACCGAATGTTTTGGCGATGTCAGCTGCAGTAATCGGGTCAATGTCACCACTATTGTTGGATCCGTCTGTTAAAAGGATAATCACTTTGGATTTTGCCTTTGAGTCTTTGATACGGTTGACAGCGTTGGCCAAACCTAAGCCAATAGCCGTACCATCTTCAATCATATTGCTTTGAATACCTCCGAAAAGGTTCAACAATACAGCGTGATCAGTGGTCAATGGACACTGTGTAAAACTTTCACCGGCAAAGACGACAAGTCCAATGTTGTCATTGGGCCTGCTGTTGATAAAAGATGCGGCCACATTCTTGGCTGCTTCCAAGCGGTTAGGTCTCAAGTCTTCTGCGAGCATACTGGTTGAAATATCCAATGCTACAACAATGTCGATACCTTCGGTGGATACATTAGACCAACTATTTGTTGATTGGGGGCGGGCCAAAACCAGCACAATCATTACAAATGCCAACATACGCAGAACGAACGGAACATGCTCAAGGCGACTTTTCCAGGAAGGCTTTAGTCCTTCAAATGCAAAACTGTTTGATACTTGAAGCGTTGCATAGCGTTTTTTTCGCTTAAGGATATACCAGAATAGAATCGGTATGATCAACAGCAATAAATAGAGATAATACGGATTTGCAAGTATCATTTTGGTTGATATTTTTTCATTACATCATCATCTGAAGCATCATTCCCGGCTTGTTCTTCAGCCGTATTTTCTGTTTGCATTTCTTCCTGAATTTCTTCAGGTTTTATCATTTCCTCAATTTTGGTTTGATTTACAAATAGATAGGAGTTCATGATGCTCATTTCGTTTTCATTTTCCAAAGGCTGAATCTTGGCAAATTTTACTAAGTCTGCCAATTGAAGTATCTGACGCAGATTCTGGTAGACAGATTGGGTACTTTTATCGCGTTTGAAGAGAACCAGTATTTCATCGGTAGTCATTTCTAAGGCGTTGATCATGAATCGCCTTTGTATGTATTTACGCAGGATATCAGACAAATTTGTGTAATATTCTTTGTTTTTTCCGATTTTCCAGATTTTCTCAGATTTGAGTCTATCCAGTTCCATAATGGCCACAACATGTGCAGGTAACAGTTGTTCTGCTGTCAGAATTTCTTTTTCTTTTCCGTATTTCTTCTTCAGTATGAACCAGATAATCAAAAGTGTCAATGCCCAAATCAAAAGGAACAAAAGGAGGGTTAAAAAATAGTCGCCCAATACAAAAGGAGCCTTCTGTACACCTTTGATGTCATATATCTTAACTTTGGCCGTATCAACACTATAGGTTGCTATTTTCAGGACCATTTCGTTGCTTTCAATGATATCAAGTCCTGCCAGCATTTTTACAGGTGGTATATAGTACAACCCCGAATCAAATGAGGTTACAATATAGTCCTTTTTGATTCGGATCAGGTTGTTGGCCATTTCCAGCGTATCCAGAGGTCCTGCTTGTACCACTTCGACGCCATTAACCAATGTATCACCCTGGAAAACAGGAAATGTATATTTCAATGAAGCAGGTCCGGATACGACCAGATGCATCATTGATTGTTGTCCAATAAGTAATGCTGTTGAATCAATGGATGCTTTAAAGCTGATCTGCTGTGCACTGACCGGTAAAAGTCCTAAAGCCAGAACCAACGAAACCAGACTTTTCTTATAATTAAACATATATTTTATAAAATATTCGTTTTCACCTGATTAACTCCTAAGGCTAAAAAGCCCCATCAATGCTTTGACATAATCTTGATCGGTTGAAACAGATACAGAATCTACCTTACTTTTCTTGAAATCATTATTCAATTTTGCCTGTTGATTGAGCCACCATTGACGATAGGCATAGCGTATAGCCTTGGATGATGCGTCTATCTGACGTTCTTCGCCCGTTTCTGCATCTTTAATATAAACCAGTCCGACAGGAGGAAGTTCCGTTTCGCGCTTGTCAAAGACTTGTATGGCCACTATATCGTGTCTGCGATTGGCTATAGTTAAATCGGTCTGGAAATCTTTAATGTCAATAAAATCCGAAATAACAAAAGCAGTACTGCGTTTTTTGATGACATTCGTCAAATAGCGCAAGGCTCCGGGAATATTGGTTTCGGTATTTTCCGGTTGAAAATCAATCAATTCACGAATAATGTACAGGATGTGTTTCCTTCCCTTTTTGGGAGGGATAAACTTTTCCAGCTTATCGGAGAAAAAGATGACGCCAATTTTATCGTTATTCTGGATGGCTGAAAAAGCAAGTGTTGCAGCTATTTCGGTGATCATGTTTTGTTTCAGTTGCGCGTTCGTTCCAAACATACGGCTACCTGAAACATCAATCAGCATCATCACAGTCATTTCGCGTTCTTCTTCAAAAATCTTGACATAGGGATGATTAAAACGAGCTGTTACGTTCCAGTCGATACTTCTGATATCATCACCGTACTGATACTCTCTGACTTCGGAAAAGGCCATACCCCTACCCTTGAAGGCAGTGTGATATTGCCCTGCGAAGATATTCTGAGACAAACCCCTGCTCTTTATTTCAATCTTCCGTACGCGTTTTAATAATTCGCTTGTTTCCATGCTTATTAATTAGGGCACTTCTACCTTGTTCAAAATTTCGCTGATGATTTCTTCGCTGGTCAGGTTATTGGCTTCCGCTTCATAGCTCAAACCGATACGGTGGCGTAATACGTCGTGACAAACGGCACGAACGTCTTCAGGAATAACATATCCTCTGCGTTTGATAAAGGCGTAAGAGCGGGCTGCCAACGCCAAATTGATGGATGCACGTGGAGAACCGCCAAAGCTGATCATTCCTTTCAGGTCTTTTAAACCATATTCTTCCGGATAACGTGTGGCAAAGACAATATCTACGATGTAACGTTCAATTTTTTCGTCCATATAAACCTGACGAACCACTTTACGTGCTTCCATAATGTCTTCTGCTTTCACGATGGGTTTAAGGGGTGGCATTTTTTCACCGATATTCTGACGAATAATCAGGATTTCTTCTTCCTTTTTGGGATAGCCAATAATCACTTTTAGCATAAAACGGTCCACCTGGGCTTCAGGAAGTGGATAGGTGCCTTCTTGTTCAATGGGATTCTGGGTTGCCATAACCAAGAATGGCGCTCCAAGTTCGAAAGTCTTGTCGCTGATGGTTACCTGACGTTCCTGCATTGCTTCAAGTAGTGCACTCTGTACTTTTGCCGGAGCACGGTTTATTTCATCTGCAAGGACGAAATTGGCAAAAATAGGACCTTTTTTCACAGCGAATTCTTCATTCTTCTGACTGTAAATCATGGTTCCGATAACATCGGCGGGCAACAGGTCAGGTGTAAACTGGATCCGGCTATATTTGGAATCAATCAAAGAAGCCAAGCTCTTGATTGCCAACGTTTTTGCCAGACCTGGAACACCTTCCAATAAGATATGTCCGTCTGAAAGTAAGCCTATTAACAAAGACTCAACCAAATGTTTTTGTCCAACGATCACCTTGTCCATACCAAGGTTAATCATTTCTACAAATGAACTTTTCTTTTCAATCAGCTCATTCAATTCCCGAATGTCTACGGTTTGACTCATTGTAATTATAGTTTATAAAGTAAAACGATCATTTATTTTTTGAAACATGCAAAAGTAAACAGGATAGGCTTCATTTTAACAGTTTGTCCCGTTAAAAAAAATTAAGCCTATCCTAATAAGTATAAAAAAAACCTCTTTTCTGGTCATCTTTTGTAAAATGGCTTGAAAAGAGGCTTTCAAAATGTTGCTAATCAATTTTCCAACATGGACATGATCTTTGTTTGTAATGCTTTTGCGGTGAAAATACATTCAGGATTATTGGGATCTGTCCTGGAGGGATCCGGCGAAGGTATACGAATTTTTGTACCAAGGGGGACATTGTTCGGATTGGGTATCAATTTTCTGTTTGCTGCATAAATATATACCCAAAATACTTTGTTTCCATAATATTTCAAAGCCAGCATGGTTAGTCTGTCTCCTTTTTCCATCGTTACTGTCAATGGAAAAGCGACTCCTGTAGTATTTGGAATTACAACGGTCTTTCTTTTTACAGTAGTGGAAACTTTAGGAATAGCTGTTTGTTTAGCAATTTGTTTGGCTGTTTGTTTGGCTGTTCCCATTTTCACCGTTGACTTTGGATTCACTTTTACATTGCCATCTTCTTTATGTTTGACAGGCTTGTCCACTTTTGATATAGAATCTATCTTGGCAGCAATTTCTGCTTCCACAGATAAGGAATCATCAACTGTAACGTCAAAATCCTTTTCATCTCCTTCCTCGTATACCGTAGAGTCAAACTGCTCTAAAGCGGTCATTTTGCGTTGTTTTTCCTTCATGGCTTCTCTGTTGGACCAAAAAGCCCAAATGCCCAATGAGGAGACAATCACCAGTAAAATAATCCAAAACACATTGCCCATAGAGGGCTTTGGCTTCTGGTATGAAGGTCTGGAAGGTCTTTGGGGTGCCGGTATCGGCTTTTTTATTCCATTACTGGGTATGTTTTCATTGGATCTTTTGTTATCAGTGTACCTGCTGTTATCAGTGTTACTGTTTTTTTCAGAATCTTTTCTGTTTGGTGTTTCCCTCTCGTTAGGTGTCATGGATTTGGATTTAATTGTTCTAGATGGCTGTGGATCAATGTACTCTGTATGTTCTTCTATCAAATCTGAACTTATGTATTCTTCAACGGATTGCTCAATTACCACATTCTCTTCAGTGTCAGACTGATCGTCTTTAAGTGAATCTTTCTCCGTGCCTCCATCCAGTTGGACAGGTTCCAAATGGGATAAAGGTATGTTGACAAGCTCCTTAATTGTTTGTTCGGGAGTAAATGTTATTTTAAAATGTTCTTTGATTTCTATTTCCTGTCCAGTTGAGACATTAACGCTTTTACGAGGTTCTACCTTAACTAGTTTGAAAATGCCAAACCCATTTATTTTGACTATCTCTCCCTGAAAAAGGGCATCTTCGATAATCTTAAAAAATGCCTTAACAAATTCCTCTGCATCTTTTTTTTTGATATTTCCCTGTTCGGAAAGCTGATCGATCAGATCCTGAAGTAAGAATTTAGTATTCATGACTGGAATAGGTCTTAAGTTTATCCTTCATAGTTGTACCTGGCTTAAAACCTGGAACCAGTTTGGGTGGAATCATCCAACGATTGCCTGTAGCTGGATTCACCGAAACACGTTCTTCTTTCTTTTTAACCTCAAAAGTCCCAAAACCTTTAATTGCAAGACTGTCTCCTTCAGAAAGGATTTTTGCAATAATGGATGTGGTCATTTCAACAAGTTCGGCTGTCCGTTCACCGTTTGTAGAAACGGTTTGCTGAATTTTCTGAATGAAATCTTTGTTCTTCAAGACAAATTTTGTTTAATAAGGTTAATTTGCTGCGATATTAACTAAAATACAGCAAACCTGCAAGTTTTTTAAACCATATTCTTGATTATATCAGTGTGTATATAACAAAAAAAAAGCTGTCATTCTTTACTGACAGCTTCTTTTTGGTTTTTTGATCAATGTTAACGCAACGCAGCCTGTGCAGCAGCCAAACGAGCAATAGGTACACGGAATGGAGAACAGCTGACATAATTCAGACCGACACGGTGGCAGAATTCAACAGAGGATGGTTCACCACCATGTTCACCACATATTCCACATTTCAGATCCGGACGGATTGAACGTCCTTTTTCGGTAGCCATTCTAATAAGTTGACCAACGCCTTTTTGATCGAGTACCTGGAACGGATCCACTTTAAGAATTTTCTTTTCCAGATAAATCGGCAAGAAGGATGCAACGTCATCACGACTATATCCAAAGGTCATTTGGGTCAGGTCGTTGGTACCAAAAGAGAAGAATTCTGCAGAGGTGGCAATGCGGTCTGCGGTAAGGGCTGCACGGGGAATTTCAATCATCGTACCAACCTTATAATCAATGCGTCGACCTGTTTCAGCAAACAAATCTTCTGCAGTTTTACGAATAACTTTTTCCTGTTCAAGAAATTCATAAAGGATACCTGTAAGCGGCACCATGATTTCGGGAATAGCTACAACACCTTCAGCCTGCAATTCCAATGCGGCACCAAGGATGGCACGGGTCTGCATTTCAGTGATTTCAGGATAGGTATTGCCCAAACGACAACCACGATGTCCCAACATTGGATTGGCTTCATGTAAAGCGTTCACACGTTGTTGGATGGTTTTTAAGGATATGCCCATGCTTTTGGCCAATTCAGCTTGTTCCCTTTCTTCGTGAGGAACAAATTCATGCAAAGGTGGATCTAGCAAACGTATAGTAACCGGAAGATCATGCATAACCTTGAATATACCTTTGAAGTCGGCTTTTTGATAGGGCAAAATCTTTTTCAGTGCATTGCGGCGACCTATTTCATCATCAGCCAAAATCATTTCACGCATGGCTTTGATCTTTTCACCTTCGAAAAACATGTGTTCCGTACGGCAAAGGCCTATTCCGGTTGCACCAAACTTACGGGCAACTTCAGCATCATGAGGAGTATCTGCATTAGTACGAACGGTCATGCGTGCATATTTTTCAGCCATAGACATCAGTTCTGCGAAATCTGAATCCACTTCTGCTTCCTTAGTCGCAACTGAACCCAAATAGATATCACCTGTAGATCCATTCAGAGAAATATAATCGCCTTCTTTCAAAACGATATCTCCCACTTCAATCACTTTGGATGCATAATCTATTCTCAAACTTCCTGCACCGGATACACAGCATTTACCCATACCACGAGCCACTACAGCGGCATGTGAGGTCATACCGCCACGGGCTGTTAAAATGCCCTGAGCTGCAGCCATACCGGCCAAATCTTCAGGAGATGTTTCGATGCGGACCATGATGACTTTTTCGCCTCTTGATGCCCAATCTGCAGCATCATCGGCATTGAATACGATGCGACCTGAAGCGGCACCGGGAGATGCTGCCAAACCTTTCGCAACGACTTTTGCATTTTTGATAGCGGTTGTGTCAAATATCGGGTGTAACAATTCATCCAGTTTATTGGGTTCAACGCGCAATACCGCTGACTTTTCATCAATGATACCCTGATGAAACATATCAACGGCAATCTTAACCATAGCTGCTCCGGTACGTTTACCATTACGAGTCTGTAAGAACCAGAGTTTTCCTTCTTGTACCGTAAACTCCATGTCCTGCATGTCCTTATAATGGTTTTCCAGTTTTTCCTGAATGGCATTTAATTCTTTGAATATTTTTGGCATAGCCTCTTCCATGGAAGGAAATTTCTCCAGACGGGCAGATTCGCTGACACCAGCCAGTACAGCCCAACGTTGAGAACCTTCTTTGGTTATTTGCTGTGGGGTACGAATACCTGCAACCACATCTTCACCCTGCGCATTGATCAAATATTCACCGATAAAGAGATCTTCACCGGTAGCGGCATCACGTGAAAAGCAAACACCTGTTGCTGAGGTATCTCCCATATTACCAAATACCATTGCCTGAACCGTAACGGCTGTTCCCCACTCTGCAGGGATACCTTCCATCTTGCGGTACAGAATGGCTCTGTCATTCATCCAGCTATCAAATACGGAGCAAACTGCTCCCCATAACTGTTCGTACGATTTTTCAGGAAAATCTTTTCCCGTTTGTTTCTTGACAGCAGCTTTGAACTTTTTTACCATTTTCTGAAGATCTTCTACGGTCAGTTCAGTATCCAACTTAACGCCTTTTTCTTCTTTTATGTGTTCTATTATTTGTTCAAAAGGATCAATGTCATTTTTGTTGACTGGCTTCATACCTAAAACGACGTCTCCATACATTTGTACAAAACGACGATAGGAATCCCAAACGAAACGGGCATTGCCTGTTTTGCGAATCAAGCCTTCAACTACTGCGTCATTTAAACCAAGATTCAGGATGGTATCCATCATACCTGGCATAGATGCGCGTGCACCTGAACGAACGGATACCAATAATGGATTTTCAACATCTCCGAATTTTGATTTCATTAATGTTTCTACACCTTTGATGGCTGCTTCCACATCATCTTTGAGTAAAGCAACGACATTATCTTTGCCTATCTCAAAGTATTCCGAACAAACATCAGTAGTTATAGTGAAACCTGGAGGGACAGGAACGCCTATCAAATTCATTTCAGCCAAGTTGGCTCCTTTGCCACCTAGCAAATTCTTCATGGTAGCCTTACCTTCGGCTTTTCCATTTCCAAAGGTGTAAACTCTTTTAGTTGTCATTATTGATATAAAGGTTAAAGGTGAATAAACTCAATCGTTTTTTCTGTGTGTTTTTCTATGTGCACAAAAATAGGAAATTTTGTCAATAACCAAACGGAAAAGCAATCAAAAAAACACTTCATTGAAATCTGTAAAAAATAATTGTCTACTATTTCGTATTTTTGTACCACTAAATAAGTCAATTATTACCAGAAATCAAATAAACGGTCCTAAAATTCTATCATTTTGGCAAGAAATAAAAAAGTGCTTCCCATACTGGAAGCGGTAAAAATAAGTACTATAGCAGCGGAAGGAAAAGCGATTGCTCGTGTTGACGACATGGTCGTTTTTGTACCATTTGTAGCACCAGGCGATGTTGTGGACATTCAGGTTACAAAGAAAAAACACAAATATGCGGAAGGCAGGGCCATAAAGTTTCATTCCTATGCGGAAGACAGAGCGACACCATTTTGTGAACATTTTGGAGTTTGCGGTGGCTGTAAATGGCAACAAATCCCTTATCAAGCTCAAATTGACTTTAAACAGCAACAAGTTTTCGATGCCTTGACCCGTATTGGAAAAATAGATCTTCCGGAGTTTGCAGCTCCTGATGGTGGTGACTTTGTCAAAGAAGGCTTCTACCCTATTCTGGATTCCAAAAAGACACAGTTCTATCGCAACAAACTGGAATTTACCTTTTCAGACAAAAGATGGATGACGTATGAGGAAGTTGCTTCCGGTGCAACCTTCCCTAATATGAATGCGCTTGGTTTTCATATTCCCGGAATGTTTGATAAAGTGCTTGACATCAACAAATGCTGGCTTCAGAATGATCTGTCAAACAGTATTCGCACTTGTATCAAAGATTTTTGTCTCCAAAACGACTACAGTTACTTTGATTTGAGAAAACAGGAAGGTTTGATGCGTAACTTGATCATCCGGACATCTTCGACTGGTGAAGTGATGTTGATTGTCATTTTCTTTGAAGATGATACGGAAAAAAGAGAAGCTTTACTGCAACACATCCATTTGAATTTTCCGGAACTCACGTCCTTGATTTACATCATCAATGAAAAGGCCAACGATACCATCGGGGATCAGGAAATCAACGTTTTCAAAGGTCGAGATCATATTTACGAAGAGATGGAGGGACTGAAATTCAAAATAGGCCCGAAATCGTTCTACCAGACCAACTCGGATCAGGCGTATGAACTTTATAAGGTTACCAGGGCTTTTGCTGGTCTGAAAGGTGACGAGCTTGTTTATGACCTATATACTGGAACGGGGACTATTGCTTTGTTTCTGGCCAGATTTTGTAAAAAGATCATTGGTGTGGAATATGTTCCCGAGGCCATTGAGGATGCAAAAGTCAATGCGGAACTGAATGGCTTGAACAATACACAGTTCTTTGCTGGCGATATGAAGGATGTGCTCAATAAAAACTTTTTGGATACGTATGGTAAACCGGATGTCATTATTACTGATCCTCCCAGGGCCGGAATGCATACGGATGTGGTAAACACGATTCTGCTTGCTGAACCTCAACGTATAGTTTATGTAAGCTGTAACCCGGCCACGCAGGCTCGTGATTTGGCGTTGCTCGATTTTGACTATGAGGTAAAGAAGGTTCAACCTGTGGATATGTTTCCTCATACGCAACATGTGGAAAATGTAGTGCTTTTGGAAAAGAGGGCGGTGAAAAAAGAAAGACCGGTTGAGGTAATTGAACCGGAAATAGAAATGTTGGAAGAAATGGAGGAACCTGAAGAAAGACAAATCAGGATCGGATAGATTTATGTCTTTACAGCTATTGCTTCTATTTCTACCAAAGCACCTTTAGGGAGGGCTTTGACTGCAATAGTGGACCGGGCAGGAAATGTTCCGGTAAACTGGGTTTTGTATACTTCGTTCATGCCCTCGAAGAGGCTCATGTCGGCAAGAAAAACAGTTGTTTTAACAACGCTGTCGATGCCACAACCTGCTTCCTTCAAAATGGCATTCAAGTTGGCAAAAGACTGTTTGGTTTGTCCGGTGATGTCTTCGGCATCAATCTGGCCGGTTTCAGGGTTGACTGGTATCTGACCTGAAACAAAAATCATGTTCGATACTTCTATAGCCTGGCTATAAGGGCCGATGGCTGCAGGTGCCTGATTGGTTGAAATGACTTTACGCATTAGTATATATATTTTAGGTGTATTTATTTCAGAATCCAAACCAATAGCCGACCAGACCCACAACCAGACCAAGAACCACATTGATGCCCTTCACGGCAAAAAATCCACGTTTGGACTCAGCCAGCAAAGGCAAAGTAGAATGACCATCCTGAGTGAGTGAATTGGCCATTAGAATACTGAATGGTATAGTTCCTCCCAGGAAAAGGGAGATGAAGATCAGATGCGGACCAGATTCAGGGATAATACCTATTAGAACAGCAAAAAGTAAAACCCAAAGCTGGTTTTTTTCAACCCAGGAAATCATATCCACAGAATTTAATAGAAAGTGAATAAGTAAGAGTGCTACGAATGTCCACAAGAATATCTTTGGAACATGCTGTTTAATAATGTGATGCCAGAGATGTTCTTCCAGAAAATGGTCATTGACAAAAATAAAGGTAAACAAAACAAAAATAGCTAGAATCAGAAAAATACTATTGAACCAGGACTCCTCCAATGGCAAACTGAAGCTATTCTGCGTAAAGGCGTCTGACATGGAAACAGTTCCTTCGTGACTTTCGTTTTCAAAAAATCCGGTAACCATACCAAAAATAAAAAGCAACAGCCCTGAAATCAGTAACACCCTGGTAAAGGACAATTTTTTAAAATTAGATTTCCAGTTGCCAAAAAGATCATGCATACTCATTTGTTCATGTTCATGAACCACCAAATGCTTATTCATATCTTTTGGGGATGGTACTTTGATGCCCAGTTTATCAATAGTGATTCCTACAATGATACCGATGACCAACAGAATTCCAAAAAGAAGAAAGGCTTTTTCCGGCATCCGTACAAGCATAACAAAAGCCTCATCACCTACACTACTAATCATTGCAGCAACCAGAGAACCAAAACTAATGGCTCCATGAGTCCACATACCCACAACGGCAAAGCCACCGAAACATCCAGGTATCAATCCCAATATTGTCGCAATAAAAACCTGAAGCGGTTTATTCGTACTTAACCATTTGCTCCACTTCCCTTGTGTGAATAAATTCAGAAGCTCAATAAAGAGCATGATCACAATAACAAAACTAGTGATCATCAAGGTATTGCGCAGAACATCTGTCAAAACTTCAATCATATTTTTCTATCTCGATGCATTTTTTCTTAAAAACTCTTCTAACAGGCCCTATTCCTACCAGATGAGAAATAGTTGAATAGGGCGCTAAGTTCAAGGCACAGATTTTTTTCATACCGGAGCGTACTTTTCGTACGTGAGGATTGACAAAAAACCTGTAACGCCGAACTTAACGTCCTATTCAGCTATTTCAGAGCGGTGTTTTAGGGCTTCGTAAATAAGAACCCCAGCCGCAACCGACACATTCAATGAACCAATTTTTCCCAGAATGGGTATTTGTACCAATTCGTCGCAAATACGAATGTTTTCATTGGCAATACCAGTATCCTCTGCACCCATCACGATAGCTACAGGTCCTGAATAATCGGCTTTAGTATAAACGACTGAAGCTTTTTCCGTTGCTGCAATCACGTGAACACCTGAATTTTTCAGGAAAAGGATGGCTTCACGGATGGTACGTTCGCGGCAAACAGGCAGCGTATGTAAGGCTCCTGCTGATGTTTTTACAGCATCGGCATTCACACTGACACTATCAGTTTGAGGAATAACAATGGCATCCACTCCTGCACATTCACAGGTTCTGGCTATTGCTCCAAAATTCCGGACATCGGTCAGTCCATCCAACAAAATGATGAATGGGTCCTTACCTGCTTCATAAAGGGCTGGGATAATATCTTCCAGATGTTGGTAGGTTACAGCAGAGATAAAAGCTACAACCCCCTGGTGATTCTTCATTGTCACCCGGTTTAGCTTTTCAAGAGGAACCCTTTGTACTGGAATATGGGTGCCATGAAGTGCATCAAAAAGCTCTTTGGTCAATTCGGTTTCCAGATCCTTTTTCACCAGGATCTTATCTATATCTTTACCTGCCAGAACAGCTTCCAGCACTGCACGCACTCCGAAAATAAATTCTGACTTGCTTTCACTGGAATTGCGAGGACCAAAAGGTTGACGCGGACTTCTGTTGTACATTGTATTCATAATTTGTTTATTGATTTTCGAGCAATAAGGCGTGAGCATTTCGGATAGCGGCTTCGCTTACATTAGCACCACTCAGCATCTGAGCGATTTCCTGCAGTCGTTCTTCATCCTTCAACATCTTCACAGCTGTAACGCTTCGATCGTTTTGTTCTATTTTATATACTTTATAATGGCAATCGCCTTTTGCAGCAATCTGTGGCAAATGAGTGATACATATCACTTGTCTTTTTGAGGCTATGGCTTTCATGATTTGCCCCATCTTATGAGCAATTTCACCGGATACACCCGTATCTATTTCATCAAAAAGAAGTGTCGGTAAACTGGTGTAATCAGCAATCAGTGATTTAATACTCAGCATGATACGTGATATCTCGCCACCTGATGCTATCTGACTGATGGGTTGAAGTACTGTATTTTTATTGGCTGAAAACAGAAAACTAATCTGATCCTGACCATCCAAATCCAACGGTTTCTTTTTTTGATGAATCTGGAGGGCTGCTTTAGGCATGCCTAATTGAACCAACAAATGAACCAGTTTTACTTCAATGGGTTTATGAAAAGCAGATCTTGTAGCCGAAAGTTCATCAGCCAGACCTTGTGTCTGATTTTCAGCTTCAATCAGTTTCTTTTTCAAATCGGCCAAATCATCTTCAAAAGAATCAATCACAGAAAGCTTTCTGGCGAGGCCTTCACGAATTTCAATCAGCTCTGATGTGCTTTTTACCCTATGTTTTTGCTGCAAGGTGTATAGTTGATTCATCCTGTCGCTGACCTGTTCCATCCTTTCAGGGTTGACCTCCACGTCATTCAGAAGAACTTCAATCTCTCCTGCTAAATCTTTTAGGTCCAGATAACAGGAATGAATACGTTCACGAGGTTCCTGAAGCTTTGAATATACTTTTTGAATACTATCTGTATGATTTAGGGCCGCTTTGAGGGAGACATTAACGCCATGTTCCTCTTCATCCAGGAGGTTAAATATTTTACCTAAACCCAATTTTATTTCTTCGGCATGGGTAAGCATATCCCACTCGGATTCTAAATCCTGTTGTTCACCTTCCAGGAGCTTGGCTTCTTCCAACTGAACGAACTGAAACCGTAAATAATCTTCTTCTTCTTTGGATTTTCGGGCTGTATCTTCCAGCTTTTTAAGCGAAGCCTGAAGCTCCTTATAATGCTGATAGGCTATTTTATAGGTATTCTGAAGTTCATGGTTCCTGGCAACAGAATCCACTACATTTAACTGGAAAACATCGTCTCCCAAAAACAGGTTCTGATGCTGAGAATGGATATCAATGAGCTGTGCTGTCAGATTCTTAAGCACCGATAAGGACACCGGTGAATCATTTACAAAAGCGCGACTCTTGCCATTGCTGTAAAGTTCACGCCTGATCAGACAACTATCCGGAGAAAATTCGAGATCATTTTCTGTAAAAAAGGATTCCAATCCATAAGCACCAATGCTAAAAACTGCTTCTACGACGCATTTATCATAACCTTCCTTAATGACGCGCGACTCAGCACGTTGGCCCAGTATTAGCGACAAAGCTCCCAATAAAATGGATTTTCCAGCTCCTGTTTCTCCCGTAATGACAGAGAATCCTTTGTCAAAGTCAAGATCCAGACGGTCTATCAATGCATAATTTTCAATATAGAGCTTTTGAAGCATAGTTTATTTTTTCGTTTTTATGCCATCCAAACGAGTGACAGCAGCCGGATAAACTTCTGTCAGGAGATTGAATGCCGATATTTTATCCTGGCCGCTGGCTTTGGTAAATATATTGATCAGTTCATCGGCTTTAGTATCCAAAAAATTGGTTAACAAGGGTGAACGTGAGTTCGCTTGTTTGGCAAGGGTCAAACCTTGAAGCGCAGATAAAATCTGATTTCGGCCCTCATCGGCTTTTTCATACATTACATCAAGACCCAAACGATGATAATTGTAGGACAATGTCCGCATAGAAGCTTGATTTGGATCCGTCAATGAATTGATCCACCCCCAATGATTCTTGTCCTCCTGGGCTTTCCAGCTTTCACCGAGTGTACCCTGAGCCAATGACGATATTTCTTGGGCCTTTTGAAAAAATGGGTCACCGCCTTTTTGGGCAAAGCTGTCAAAATCAAGGCCTAGAATTACATAGGACCAGAAAGCCAAAGTAGCTGTCAGATTATTGTCCATAGACGTAGGATTAAAGGTCAAGGTCTGGTTTTCCTGAAATTCAAACGTGAAATCCTCACGCATATTCAACAGTGTTGTCGAATAGGAGGACCCAAAAACCGGTCTGGAAGACTGGATCTGCAAATCGCAAGTATGGGTGTTGCCTTCCCGAGTCTTCATAATGAGAGAAAAGGAGCAATCAATCTTTTCTAAATTCTTGAGTTCCAGATTTGACCACTTTTGAGTGTTCATAAACTCCATAATCACTTCTTTCAGGTTATCATAAACAGATTTGTCGGTACCTGGGATCTGTTGCGAATTGATTTGTACCTTACAGTTCAGTTCCTGTGCTTTCAGTTTTGGCATGCAAAACATCATGGCAACCAGTAGCAGGCCAGAAATCAATAGTCGTCTATTTTTCATACCGAGTTCTTTGAAAGACAAAAATACTATATTAATTTAATATATTTTAAATATTTAATAAATATTCAGACAAAACATTCAGAATATCTTCAGCAACCTCATTTTTAGACTTTAAAGGAAATGGGAAAGCATAACCTTCTCTATTCAGTATCGTAATTTTATTCGTATCATGCCTGAAGCCGGCACCTGAATCGTTCAAGGAATTCAACACGATGAAATCCAGATTCTTACGCTCCAGTTTCAATTGTGCATTTTTTTCTTCCTGATCCGTCTCGAGCGCAAAACCGACCAAGACTTGTCCCGCTCTCTTGGCTGCACCTAAAGCTGCTGCAATATCACGAGTAGGCTTCAGTTCAAGATGAAAGTCTTCCTCTCCCCTTTTGGTCTTGGTTTCAAAGATCTGAACCGGTGTAAAATCAGCCACTGCTGCGCAAAGGATGGCTGCATCCATTTCAGGAAAGCGGGAGGTGGCAGTATCGAACATCTGAGCGGCAGATTCAACATCTACACGTTCAATAGTTGGATGTTCAGTTGTCAGCGTTACAGGTCCTGCAACCAGCAAAACCTCTGCTCCTCTTTCTGCACAGGCTTCAGCCAAAGCAAAACCCATTTTTCCCGATGAATAATTTCCGATAAAGCGTACAGGATCAATTTTCTCATAGGTCGGTCCGGCCGTAATCATTATTTTCTTTCCTGTCCAGGGCTTTTGTACGAACATAAACTCAGAGATTATGTTGAAAAGTGCTGAGGGCTCTTCCATTCTGCCTTTCCCTATATCTCCGCAAGCCAGTTCTCCAACTGTCGGCTCAACAAAATGAACGCCATTTTCACGGAGATATTGCATATTCTTCTGTACAGAAGGATGCTCGTACATCTTGAAGTTCATGGCTGGTGCCACAAATACAGGCTTATTGAAAGCCAAATAAGTCGTAGTGAGTGCATCATCAGCTATGCCACCTGCAAATTTTCCCAGCACATTTGCTGTAGCCGGTGCAATCAGAAAAAGATCTGCCCAGTCCGTCAAGGCGATGTGTTCCGTTGACCAGGCGTTGACCGCTTCGAAAGTGTCAACATAGACCTTATTTTTTGAAACTGTCTCCAGCGTTAGTCTGGTCACGAATTCGAGCGCATTTTTAGAAGCTACGACCTGCACTTCAGCTCCCGCTTTCACGAAAAGACGAATCAACTCAGGTGTCTTGTAGGCAGCAATGCCACCTGATATACCTACTAAAATGCGCTTACCTTTCAACATAAGTCACTTATTATTTAATGCACGCAAACGAATACGTGTCAAAACATTCTTGGTATTCAGGGAGAAATCACCTTGCATCATCCAGCCATAATAACCAGTATCACGTTTAAGAACTTCATCTACAAGCTTATCCTTGTATTTCCCAAAGTTGAAAACTTCCTCGTCCTTGTCGTTCAGAACGATTTTCCCGGCAAAATCCACATTTCGGTTAAAGCTGGAGAATTCTGACAGATAATGAACATCATTCTGCAAATCCGGATAGAGATCCAATTGTGATTTCAGAACCTCATAAGTGGCACGGGTATCGGCTTCTGCACCATGTGCACCATCCAATACTTTACCACAGTAAAATTTATAGGCTGCTGTCAGCGTGCGTTGTTCCATTTTATGGAAAATGACCTGAACATCAATGAATTTGCGTTTACTTAAATCGATGTCAATGTCATTGCGTAGAAATTCCTCAACCAACATGGGGATATCAAAACGGTTGGAATTGAAACCTGCAATGTCGCAACCTTCTATATCTTTTGCCACCATCTTTCCAATTTCCCTGAAGGTTGGACAATCGACCACATCCGCATCGAAAATATGATGTATTTCAGAGGATTCCGGAGGAATAGGCATCCCTGGATTCACCCTATATGTTTTGGTCTCTTCATGTCCGTTCGGTTGTACTTTCAAATAACATATTTCGACAATCCGGTCACTGTTTACATTAATTCCAGTTGCTTCCAGATCAAAAAAGACAATGGGATTCTTAAGATTCAATTGCATAATAACTAAAGTATAAAGATGGACTAATCGTTGAGCAACATAGGCATCAACAACATCAGTAAATCCTGGTTTTCTTCATTCTGTAATGGCAGGAAAAGGCCTGCACGGGAAGGGTCAGCCAATTCAAGGACAATTTCCTGTGTATTCAGGTTGGAAACAATATCGATGATGAATTGGGCTTTAAAACCGATGGTAATGCGTTCTCCCTCATATTGACAAGAAATAGTTTCTTCAGCAGATGTGGAGAAGTCGATATCCTGAGTAGTCAGTTCAATGTGGTTGTTGGAAATAACCATTTTGACCAAACTGCTTGCCTGATTGGCAAAAATAGCAACACGTTTCAACGTATTGAGGAAAGAAACGCGGTCTACCAAGACTTTGTAGGGATTATTTTGGGGTATAACTACATTGTAATTGGGGAAACGGCCTTCTACCAAACGACAGAAAATAGTATAGCTTGAAAGACGGAACACAACATTGCTGTCATCAAATGAAACAATAACCTGCCCGGTTTCCTTTGGAAGTATGACACGAAGCAAATTGGCCGGTTTTTTGGGTATGATAAGCATGGCCTTTTGGTCACCATGTACGCTGTTGTTTGTCAATCGAACCAGTTTATGGGAATCGGAAGCTACAAAAGTGACATTTTCCGGTGAGATATCGAGAACAACACCATTCATGACAGGTCTGAGCTCATCATCCGCTGAAGCAAAAAGAGTGGAATTGATACCGTTTAAAAGTACGGATGCAGGGATTTCCAAATTACTGTTGGTATCCTTCAATTCTTTCATTTTGGGAAATTCATCACCATTCTGAGCAATAAATTTATATTTTCCATTCTGATAGTAAATAGTCACTTCCAGACTGTTCTCATCAATATCGATGGTCAAAGGTTGTTCAGAAAGTTCACGCAGGGAGTCAAGCAATGTTTTTGAAGGGATGGCAAATGAACCGTCTCCTTCTGAATCAATCAAATCAAAATTGGTTACCAGGGTGGTTTCTGTATCAGAAGCTGTTACCGTTAACTTTTTACCTTCAATTTTCAACAAAAAACAATCCAGAATCGGCAAAGTATTCTTTGAGTTGATCACCCTGCTTATAGCTTGAAGATGGCTCAGAAGAGCTGAACTTGATGCAATGAATTTCATATCGTGGTTATTTATAGTATAAATTCTTTATTTGTACAAAAATACGAAAAAAAAAGTATGCAGTTCGTCGCAAATCCATTTTTTTGCAATTTCAGTGGAATGAAATATAAAAGGTTTTTTCTGTCAGAAAAAGACTTTGTATCTGACTATATTTCAACGATTAAACCATCGTAAGCCAACTCTACACCTTCTGGCAATATGGGATTGACTTCTTCATGAAAACCCATGTCGTGACTCATATGAATGAGATAGGACCTTTCCGGTTTAACTGCTTCTATCAAATCTAGGGCCTGCTGCAAGGTGTTGTGTGAAATATGTTTTGCTGGTCTCAATGCATCCACAACCAAAACCTTCAGGTTGTATAATTTGTCTATTTCTGAGGGTTCTATATGGTTAAAATCGGTTAGATAGGCCATTTCTCCGATACGGAATCCCAGAACAGGCAAGCGATAATGCATCAATTCGATGGGAATAACCTTCAAATGGCCTACAGCAAAAGGTTTCAAAGTCAAAGGCTTTACATTGAAAAGCGGTACACCAGGATAAGGGTTATCCGCAAAACTGTACGGCATAATGACTTTTATCTTATCCAGCACGCGTTCAGATGCATAGACTGGAATCTCTTTGTAGGAACAATACGGTCTGAGATCATCCATTCCACCCACATGATCGTAATGTTCGTGTGTGATCAGGAGCGCGTCGATTTGCCGAATATGCTCACGAAGTGCCTGTTGACGAAAATCAGGACCGCAATCCACCAAAATGGAGGTATCTTCAGCTTCAATATAAACGGAAGCCCTTAAACGATTATCTTTAGGGTCTTTGGACGCACATACTGCGCAACTGCATAACAATTGCGGATTGCCTGTCGATGTTCCGGTACCCAGAAAAGTTAACTTCATGATTTATAGCTTAAATAAACAAAACTTCAGGATGCAGGTTGATGCCAAATAGGCTGTTTACATCGTGAATGATCCTGTCTGAGAGTGCAACTATATCTGCAGCCTCTGCCTGACCAGGATTGACCAGTACCAAGGCTTGACGATTGTGTACAGCTGCATTACCCAGACTTTTCCCTTTCCATCCGGCCTGATCTATACACCATGCAGCTGAGATTTTAACCAGGCCATTTACCAAAGGCCAGCCTGGCATCTGTGGGTATTTTTCCTTCAATGACTGATAGTGGTCAGCCGGAATTTCCGGATTCATGAAAAAGCTACCGGCATTACCTGTTATATCAGGGTCAGGAAGCTTTTCAGCCCGTATTTCCAAAATGGATTGCCTGATGTTATGAAGATTGATTCCACCTTTATTCTGAACAATTCCAGCCAAATCGCCGTATTGAATATTTTCTTTTAAAACTTTTGACAATCTATAAGTTACATAGCAAACAATAAAGCGATTCTTTAAGCTATTTTTGAAGATACTGTTGCGGTAACCAAACTGACAATCAGCATTTGAAAATTGCTCCATTTGCAAAGTTTCCATATTGAGCGCTTCAACCGACACGATCGTATCTTTGGCTTCAGAACCGTAGGCTCCGATATTCTGAACCGGACTTGCTCCAACCTCACCTGGAATACCGGAAAGGTTTTCCAACCCGCTCCAGCCCTTCCCGACTGCATTTGCAACGAAGTCATCCCAGACCACCCCTGAACCAACTTTGACCAGGACGGTTTGCTCATCTTCCTGTACAAGTTCGATGGTTTTTATAGTTGAATGAAGTAAAATACCAGGATAATCACGGGTGAAAAGCAGGTTACTACCCCCTCCAACAGCAAGACGTGGTAATTTTTCGACTTTTTTATCCGTTAAAATAGTACACAATTCTTCCATTGATCCGAAATCAGCCCAATAACGGGATTTTACCTCCATGTGGAAGGTGTGTTTATCCTTCAGGGAGCAATTTTCGAGGAGTTGCATATTATATAGTTTTTATACAAAAGTAAGGTATAATTTGGAGATTTGAGGTTTTGAATTTTAATTTTACCTTTGTCTAACACAAAAAAATTTACCATGTTATCCATTCTAATACCTGAACGCAATTACAATTGCACAAAGCTAGTGAAGGACGTTGCAGAACAATGCGAAAAAGCCGGCATTGTTTTTGAAATTATAGTTATGGATAACGCATCAACGCTTTGTAAAGATGAAAATCGGACAATTTCCACTATTCCTGGCTGTCGATTCGTTGAATCAGAGCAAAACATGGGATTGGCCAAAAGCCGTAACAGCCTTGTACAGCTAGCGCAGTTTGCACATTTCCTGATGATTGACAGTGATGCGGAAATCGTGAATAACGACAACTACATCCAAAATTACATCGAAGCAATGAATCTGGCTCAGGTCGTTGTGGGAAGCATGTGTTACACCTCACAGAAGCCCTCTTCGAGCCGATGTTTACGATGGTATTATGGCAATAATCGGGAGAACCGACCTGCCGCTGTTCGAAATCAAAACCCCTACAAATCATTGATTACCTTCAATTTAATGATGGAAAAAGAACTTGTCCTCCAATATCCATTTGAAGAGCAAAAAGGTTACGGACACGACGACTCCATTATGGGATCAACTTTGAAACAGAACGGAATAACAGTATTGCATATAGATAATCCTATCATTCACAACGGGTTGGATTCAAGTAAGGATTTTCTTATCAAAAGTCTGGATGCAGTTGAAAAATATTTCACATATCCTGTTTTCCAATCCGATGAAATGCTGGAGCAAATTAAAGTGTTCCGGGTTTTCAAGAAAGTACAGTCACTTGGGTTATGCCGGCTGCTGGCTTTCAAGTTCAGAGCAGCCAGAAAGCTGATGGAATGGAATCTCTGTAGCAGTCACCCATCGATATTCCTGTATGATTTCTACAGGTTGAGCTATATGTGCGATTTCAGTCTAAAGCATCAATTCTAAAAAAAAATGAAAGTCTCCATCATCATACCAGTCTACAATGTTTCCGAATACATTGAACGTTGCATGGATTCCGTCATGGATCAAACCTACCCGGACATCGAATGCATACTGGTGGATGATTGCTCCCCCGATAACAGTGTCGAACTGATTGAAAAAAAGTTGGTAGCCTACTCTGGCAGCATCACTTTTATAATCCTTCATCACGAAAAAAACAAAGGCTTATCCGGTGCCAGAAATACGGGCATTGAAGCTTCTACGGGCGATTATCTATATTTCCTGGACAGTGATGATGAAATCACGGAAAATAGCATAGAACTGCTTGCTGGTATGGCATTCAAACATACAGGTGTAGACATTGTTCAGGGAAGTTCCGATGTTTTTGAAGGAAGCAGCCTCAACAAAATGTATCATATAAGGAAATCTATTCCTGATTTTTCCGACAGCCATTTCTGGTTAAAAAAAAGCATGCTGGAAAGTGAAAATTACCCATTAACTGCCTGGAACAAACTAATTAAACGTGACTTTCTCCTAAATGGGCACTTGTTATACAAAGAAGGCATCATCCACGAAGATGAACACTGGAATTTCTTTGCAGCTAAAGAGGTGAAGTCCATGGCCTTCTGCCGGATTCCAACGTACAGGCATTTTATACGGGAAGGTTCCATCATGACGTCTACCGATCGTAAAAAAAGCATATCAAGTTGGTTTTTTATCATTCAGGAATACATTACCCACATCGACCCGGACATGGCTCGTTTTCAGCGCAAAATGATCCTGAAAGCGGGTTTTGGCAACCTGGCACACATCACCTGGGAAGCTTCTAAATTTCCGGTGGATAACCTGTTAAAACGTCAGAGAGAACTAATGAAACCTTGTCTGATTAGTGCCTGGAAGAGATGTCAAATTTTTGAGCTTCTCCTGTTATCCTATTTCTACCAGCCAGTCTTTGTCCTGAAATTCCTATGCATGAAAAATGTCAGGGGTATTTACTTTAGAATCGTAAAATATCTGGTATGACCCATTCTGAGAAGATCAGATTTTAATCCAACTGTCCAGCGCTAAAGTCTCTTCCTTTCCTATCATCCATGTTTTGGGTGCAATCACTTTTTTACAACCATTTTCATTGAGAAAAGCGCCCCACCAGCCGAATGAACTGTTTGAAATGATATTGTCCTTACAAAAGGACATGAGGTAAATGTACCAATAGGGATAAACCTCCTCGTTTCTGATTAAAACGGTATCATCAGGAAGCGTCAAGTGGTTTTTCACCCAATCCAGGTCATCCGAAAAAACAAATAACTTGCGATTATCAACTGTTTCCATCATCAGATCCAATGCCCTTTGGTAGTAATCTTCGTTACAAACGCCATATCTGTCGCGAAATTCATCCGAAAAGTAATCTCCCCTCCTTACATGCATGGATATAGAATCCGAATGGCGGATATCTTCCAGATACTCCACTAAAAAAGCAGGCATCGTTTCTTTGGGCTGAAAATAACTTTTAAAGTTCTTGACTTGAGTAATAAAAAAATCTGTCTGCCAAAAGCCATCAAAATACAGCAATTTGTTGTTGAACGGATACGTCAGATTGGAATCTGTAATGCACTTCACGAATGGATTGATGTCAAAAAGCGCTTTACTGAGTATGCAAATTGGTTTTGGATAATTGGTATATATGCGCCAATCAGAAATAACAGGCAGTTCGCTGATCATATCAATGGAACACCTCCTATGGGCGGTACGGTATTTGAATGAGCTTTTTTCCAGGTACACAACATCCCCGTAATAGTCCCTTAAATAGACAGCAAATGCATACTGGAACAATTGATTTCCTATGCCCGAGGATAATCTGACTACTATCATTTGTACCCGAGGATTTGTTTGATTCTTGCTACGAGATGCCTGTACACATAAATAGTGGATTTTCCCTTTAAGCGGAAAATATAGAAAATGCCGAGAACATCTTCTTTCTTACGGAAAATGATGGCAGGTTCAGCCGGATAATCCCATTCCTGTGGTCGTCCGTAGTATGTGGAGAGACAAAGCGGATGCTTATCCAACATATAGTTGTTCAAATGGGATTCATCGTGGCTCACTGCAATAAAATCCTTTTTATTGTCTTCTGTGATTTGTCGGATCAGAACGTCCTTCATTTCCAGAAACTCCTTGGTCCTTCCACCGATCAGACCTCCTTGAAAGTACTGAAAACCTTTACCTACAGGTATATAAGCAGTTGAAATTGGGTTCCGTTCATACGGAAAATCGGAAGGCTTCATACCGTCCTCCGTATGCCAGGACAAATTGACCAGATAGTATTGTTCCTTACCTGGTAGTACTTCGTTTGGATATATTTTTTTCAAAAAACAGGTATTCGCATTGAAAAAGAAACAGTAGTCGTATTTTTGAAGTTGGTCGGAAATACGGTCAAAAAAGAAAAACCGGTCCAGGGTATTATATGGCCAGCCTTTATCCTGAGCAAAAATAGGATGCAAATGTTGGTCTTCCTTTATTTTCGCAGAATCAGTGAATACATAGTAATCCTTTGAAATTCCACTCAGAAAATTCCATTCACAAGACTTGTGAAATTCCTCCCAGAATTTGTCGTATTTCCCCAAAGCGATATACAGGATGGCTATTTTGTACATAAGCCCTTATTTTTTTAATGTCTTATAAGCAAGAAAAGTCAGTCCGTAAATCCATTGATTCAGGGTACAGGTGTATTGGATCTTTTGCTTGAAACTGCATTTGACACCATACCTCTTCAGATCTTTTCCAATCTGGAGCATCCATTGCTTGTCGTTGGTTTCAAAAGCGGAAAACACAAGGTTGGGAAGGGTTTTTTTCGTATAGGGTCCAATATCCTTTGCAGAAAGGCCAAGGCCGAATGCAAGTTCCATGGTTTGCAGGAAAACAGGATAGGAAAAATCCTTGAGGTTGTCTGAATGACTGCTCGATTTTTCCAGCACTCTGTATACCATCAGTTCCTCCTTCATCAGATAGACCGGGCCTTTAAAAAGCATGCTGAGTGTCATGGGCAGATCTTCGCAAACAACCTGCTCTCCGAGAAAGAGCTCATGATGAAGCTTAATCTGCTCTTTCATCCAGTCTGTTCGGAAAAGAGAAGTGCCCAATACCAATCTTGGAAAATCCTGTTCATTCAAGTAATCCTTGACCGCTTGAATTCCACTGTATCCTGGTTTAAACCAATCTTCACTGATGCCCGACATATTGGTTTCCAGTTTCATGCTATTCTGATCATACTTCTGCCAATTGCCATAGACCATGCTCAATTCCGGATATTTTTCCATCAAGTCGACCTGAAGGCTTAGTTTATCTTTTTTGAGCCAGCAGTCATCTCCTCCACAATCAGCCAGGTAGAATCCGTTGGCTTGTCCAAGCAAATCAAAATAATTTTTGATCAGACCTTTATTTTGTTCATTCAGAAAAAGGCGAATTTTATGGGGATGATTTTGGGCATATTCCTGACAGATCTTTCTGGTTTGATCGGTGGAACAATCTTCACCGATCAATACCTCATAATCGAAGGGACAGTCCTGCATTAATAGGCTGTCAAGTGTTTTTCCAATATAGGCTTCCTGATTGAAAGTGGTAACCAGGATGGAGACCAGAGGACTTTTATTCATAGATTAGTAATGGGTTATTCTATGCCAAAGATACATGCATCGGACCAAAAATTCAATACCACACTCATTTAATTCTTAATTTATCGTATTTTTGTCTGAAATCTACTACGACCCATGAATAAACCTGAGGACCTACTTCTGATAACCATCATCATTCCGATATATAATCGCGAGAAGATGTTGCAAAAGACCCTTGAATCTATTCTTTGTCAAATTTACAGGCCAATTGAACTAATTTTGGTAGACAATGGCTCAGAGGACAACTCGCTGGAAATTTGTCAAAAATTTCAGGAAACCTTCAGTTGTCTATTTTTGGACGTCAAGGTTATTCAGGAAATGAAAAAAGGCGCCAATGCTGCCAGAAATTCAGGATTAGCCATTGCGACAGGTGATTACGTCATTTTCTTTGATTCTGATGACGAGATGTTCGAAGATTGCATTGCAAATATAGTCGGGGAACTAATAATCGGTAAATACCCCAAAGCTGTGGCCGTAACCTCTTACGTCCAATTACCTGACGGCACAAGGACAATACGGCCTAAACACATTTCCAAAAATCCGGCAGATCATCTTTTTGACACCGTGATACCAACACACAGCATTTGCATCAAAAGATCTGTCCTGAATGACATAGGTCCGTGGGACGAAGATCTGGAACGATGGCAGGACCTGGAATTCGGATTCAGGACCTTATTGCAGACAAATGACATTGAATGGTTCAAAGATAAACCTTTGTATGAAGTTTTTCAGCACGATGATTCCATCAGCGGCAAAAGTTACTTCGAAGATCACGAAAAAATGTATGCCTCCCTAATGAAAATCAAGGCAACCATTGAAAAACAGAAGAAAGGCTTAAAAAAAAGAAGACAACAACGTGCTCTTTGTTACAAAATATGCTCTATTGGTGCTCAGTTACGAAAAGAAGGACATCCGGATTTGGGAAAAAATTATCTGAAAAAAGCCCTTGCACAGTTGCCTTTTGCCAGAATCATTCTAGCACATTGCCTGCTACATTTTCAATACCTTTATGAAGGAAAAGGTGGCCGCGGACTTTGGCGGGTTTCCAGAATTCTACTTTAACAATCAGGATCTGAATTCGTTGATGCAATTGCAGACTAATTCAGCCTCGCTATGTGTAAAAACCTGAGAGACGGGTAAACTCAATTCCATTTCATGAATGCTTTCTGTAATGGGAAAATGCAATTGATTCCATTCAGGATAGGCCGCCTGTAGATGCGGTGGTACCGGATAATGAATCTGTGTCTGAATGTCTTTCATTTCCAGGAATGCCTGTAGTTGTTCTCTTTTTTCACAAAGGACAGGGAAAACATGAAATACATGTGCGTTCCAATCCTTTACTTCCGGCAACAGAACTTCTGGATTGTGGATATTATCCAGATAGTATTTAGCCAAACCTTTGCGATAGTTGTTATCCTGATCCAATCGGTGCAACTTGGCCCTCAAAATGGCAGCCTGCAACTCATCAAGCCTGGAATTGATACCCTGATAGCGGTGAATGTATTTCTGCTTGGATCCGTAGTTGGCAAGCACTCTGACACAGTCGGCCAGTTCAGCATCATTGGTTGTAACACAACCTCCGTCTCCAAGGCAACCCAAATTCTTTCCCGGATAAAAACTGAAGCCTGCCGCATCGCTTAGATTTCCAGTTTTTTGACCATTATAAATGGCACCATGAGCCTGAGCAGCATCCTCAACGATCTTCAATTTATGCTTTAAACATATCTCTTTAATTGGCTTCATATCTGCACATTGTCCATATAAATGAACAGCAAGAATTGCCTTTGTTTTTGAGGTGATGGCTTGCTCGATACGACTTGGGTCCAAGTTGAATGTTTTTGGATCTGGCTCCACCAAAACGGGCTTCAACCGATTTCTGGTTATGGACAGGATACTGGCTATGTAGGTATTGGCAGGTACTATCACTTCATCTCCCTCCTGCAAATCACCCAGTTCCATCCAGGCTCTGAAAATCAAGGTCAGGGCATCTAAACCATTGGCTACACCCACACAATGTGACGTTCCGCAATAGGTGGAAAATTCATCCTCAAAAGCGTTCACTTCCTCGCCCAAAAGATACCATCCGGACGTCAGTACTCTTTGAATGGCCTGAGTTAACTCAGGTTCAAAAGAATCATTTACTTTCTTTAAATCCAGGAACTTCATCTGATACTCTTTTAAATTCATATTCTTGTTCCAGCCTAAAAAATCAAAATTTCGTTTCCAGATATTGACGGATTCTTTCCAGATCTTCAGGAGTGTCTACCGCCAGATTCTCGATATTTGTGACAGCAGTCTGTATGGAATAGCCGTTTTCCAGCCAACGCAATTGTTCCAGAGATTCTGCCAGTTCCATGGGCGACTGAGGCAGTGCTGCAATTTCAGCCAGCGTTTCCATTCGGTAGGCATAAATGCCGATATGCTTGTAAAAATAACCTTTGCTCAACCATTCTTCTTGTGGAACGCCTCTCATGAAGGGTATCACAGAACGGCTGAAGTACATGGCCTCTCCTTTCAGGTTCAGTACCACTTTGGGTGTATTGATGTTCAATAGGGCATTCAGGCCATCATTCGCTGTAAAAGATTTTACCAAGGTAGCCAGGCAGGTTTTTTTTCCTGAAGCCGGTTCAAAGCAAGCTTTCAAAGCTTCAATCTGTATAGCTTGTATAAAAGGTTCATCGCCCTGTATGTTGATGACAACGTCGTAATCACCACCTATTTTTCGGGATGCTTCCAGGCAACGATCCGTTCCGCTTCGATGCTGATCGGAGGTCATCACAGCCTTTCCGCCAAAATCCTCCACAGCTTTTCTGATCCGTTCATCATCGGTAGCCACCCAAACATCGTCCAGGCAAGGTTTAACCTGCTCATAGACCCGTTGAATCATCAATTTGCCGCCGATATCGGCCAATGGTTTTCCCGGAAACCGGGTTGAAGCGTACCTTGCGGGGATAATACCTAGAAATCTCATACCGTTTTTTTATACAAATATACACCATACACCTAATATAACGAGCAAACTATTCTTTTGTTTCCAAATAAACGATAAATTGATAGCGAATGCCCCCTGACAACAATTATTGACGGCTTACACAATAATATATGGGTTTGGGATGTTATATTTGTATCCGAAACTGTAAACCTCTTCTGATACCGGTTAAACACAAACTTGTCAAGCAACTGTACAATGAAATCAACCATCGATGACGTTCAGATCATTCAATTTCCAAAAATGGAGCAACCCAGTGGAAATCTCTCTTTCGTTGAAGAAGATAACCACATCCCATTCAAAATAGAACGTACATACTGGATCTATGATGTACCCGGAGGACAAATTCGCGGTGGTCATGGTTACAAAATTCAACAAGAGCTTATTATAGCGCTTTCGGGTAGCTTTGATGTTGTTGTTGATGATGGCAAAAATAAAAAGACATTTTCCCTCACACGCTCCTATTACGGACTCTATTTGCCGGCAGGCCTATGGCGTGAAATGGAAAATTTCTCCACCAATTCACTGGCAATGGTACTAAGCTCCACTAAATTTTCCGAAGAAGATTATATTAGGAATTATCGTGAATTTCAAAAATACAGGCGATGAAACAACTTTCGACAGTATACGACTGCAACATATTACCTCTTAATAAGATACACAACCGGGCAGGTAATATTACCATTGTTGAAGGCGATGATAATATCCCTTTTACGACGAAACGAATCTATTATTTGTACGATATCCCCGGAGGCGGAAAACGTGGCGGACATGCCCACAAACAACTTTTTCAGCTTATCGTGGCAGCAAGTGGCAGCTTTGACGTGTTGTTGGATGACGGTGCCAATAAAAAGATCGTCACATTGAACAGACCTGACTACGGATTGTTGATTGTTCCCGGTATCTGGCGGGAACTATTCGAATTTTCCTCTGGTTCCGTTTGTCTCGTTCTTGCTTCCGAAAAATACGACGAAGCCGATTATTTAAGAAAATACAATGAATTTAAGGCATGGAAATACAAGAAGTAACTTTTGACGAATTTTCGCAACTATTTCCAAGTCCGTATCATATATTTGGCAGTGGTGAATTTGCTAAAATAAATTGTGAGAAAGCAGACCAGGTTTTTTGTCTGGTTTTCAAGGATCCTAAATATAGGCTTGGATTGACAGGAGGACTCAGAAGAAACGGTTTCTTCACCCCTTTTTCTGCCCCACACGGAGGTTTTGTCTACCTGAAAGAGGATATGAAGATTCAACATTTAGACGAAGCTATTGACTTATTGATAGATTGGTGCAAAACCAAAAAAATGGAATTTATCAGCTTCACACTTCCCCCGGACCTTTACAGTCCGAACTTCCTGGCCAAACAAGTGAACAGCTTGTTCCGTCATGGTTTTTACATCAAAGACATGGAGCTAAATCACTCTTTCAACCTGGATAATTTCAACGAAAACTACTTTTCATTTATTTGGCACAACGCCAGAAAAAATCTGAAAAAAGCACTGAACAACCATCTGACATTCCGGATGAGTGAAACGACAGAGGAGCTGGAAACGGCCTACGAAATCATTAAGATTAATAGAAAAGAAAGAGGCTTCCCCCTCAATATGACACTTTCGGAAGTCAAAAAAACAGTCAGTTTCATACCGGCAGATGTGTTTCTTGCATTCAATGAAGATACTATCGCTATTGCTTCGGCCATTGTTTTTCATGTAGCCAAAGATACCGTACAAGTCATTTACTGGGGTGACCTACCGGAATATAATGCGCTAAAAACGATGAACTTCCTGACCTATCACGTCTTTGAATTTTACAAAAATCAGGGATATAAAATTGTCGATATTGGCCAGTCTACTGTAGACTCCATTCCCAACCATGGACTTTGCGACTTCAAAGAAAGCATAGGCTGTGACGTTTCTGAAAAAAGGACTTACCGCATAGAACTGAATTAGGCTTATGTCAGAAGAAGAGCATTCATACCGAAAAATTGTTAAGACCACTTCTCTGTTTGGAGGCGTGCAAGTCTATAACATTCTGATACAGATTATTCGTTCAAAAGTCATTGCAGAACTTTTGGGCACTCAAGGTATGGGTGTCATCGGATTGTTCAATACAGCTGGTATGTTTATTACCAACCTGACCAACTTTGGTTTGGGGACAAGTGCCGTCAAGAATATCTCAGAAGCAAATGCATCAGGAAATACGAAGCGTGTTTCAACAAGCGTAACCGTGCTTCAGCGTCTGGTTTGGGGCACTGGTCTGCTAGGTACACTGGTAACTATCCTTTTCTCACCCTGGATCAGTCAACTTACTTTTGGGAATAAAGACTATACTATAGCCTTTATATGGATTTCTGTGAGCCTGCTTTTTACGCAGCTGAGCAGCGGTCAATTGGCTCTACTTCAGGGCATGCGAAAATTAAGGTATCTGGCCATGGCCAATCTGGCAGGCAGTTCGCTCAGTTTAGGGGTCACACTCCCACTTTATTATTTCTGGAGATTGGATGGTATTGTTCCCGGAATTATCGGCTCATCCATAGTCGTTATGGCTGCTTCGTTTTTCTTTTCAAGAAGAGTTCCTGTCCTGCCTGTTTCAATATCCGCCTCAGATACCATGAAAGAGGGAAAGAGCATGTTGCAGATGGGCTTCCTGATCAGTCTGAGCGGATTGTTGACACTAGCAGCTTCCTATATCATTCGGGTGTATATCCGCAAAATCGGAGGGCTGGATGAAGTGGGTCTTTACACAGCAGGTTTTGCCATTATCAACTCCTATGTCGGTCTGATCTTCAGTGCTATGAGCTCTGATTACTACCCCAGACTTTCAGCTGTGGCAAGCGATACTAAAAAATGTATAGAAACGGTCAATCAACAGGCTGAAATAGCCATACTCATACTGGCTCCCATTCTCGTCGTTTTTATGACATTCATTAACTGGATGGTCATTCTCCTGTATTCGAGGGACTTTGTGGCTGTGAACGGTATGTTGTACTGGGCGGCCATGGGTATGTTCTTTAAAGTGGCCAGCTGGACCATCGGTTTTATCTTTCTGGCCAAAAGCGATAGTAAGCTATTCTTTTGGAATGAACTGATATCCAATATCAACATGCTGATACTTAATTTGCTGGGGTATCATTACTTTGGCCTAACCGGACTAGGCATTTCTTTTGCTGTTGCTTATCTGCTCTACTTGATACAGGTTTACATGGTCAGCAAGATCAAATACAGATTCAGCTTCAGCAAATCTTTCCGGCAACTTTTCACCATACAGTTTATTCTCGGACTGGCAGCCTTCCTGACCATCAATTACCTGAGTCAACCCTATACCTACCTCATAGGGACTGTCTTGTTTGCCATTTCCGGATGGATTTCACTCAAGGAACTGGATAAGCGAATCGGCATTAAACAGGTAATTGAAAACTTTAAGAAGAAGCATTCAAAAGATTAACTATTCGCTTTTTACAGAATCTTTAAACAGCTGCAAAAATTCCTGAACATCTTCTGTTGTCGTATCAAATGATGCAACCAGTCGTATTTCATTTGCTCCCTCATTCCAGAAATAAAAGAACCATTTTTCCAGAAGTCTGTCAATCACTTCGCGGGGCATGGTCAGAAAAAGAGCATTCGTTTCCACCTTCTGTGTAAAATGGACTTCGGGAAATTCTTTCAATCCATTGTAAAGCATCCTGGCCATCTCATTCGCGTGGCTGGCATTTTTATGCCAAAGATCATCGGTAAAATAAGCTGTGAACTGAGTGGAAAGGTAACGGAGCTTAGAAGCTAGCTGAGCGGACTGTTTGCGAAAGTATTTAGCATTTTTAGCCAGTTCCTTGTTGAAAACGATGACACTCTCACCCAACATCAGACCGTTCTTGGTTCCACCGAAACTCAGTACGTCAATGCCACAATCCACCGTCAATGCCTTTAAAGAAAGGTTTAAGGCAGCAGCAGCATTGGCGAGGCGGGCACCGTCCATGTGGACAAATAGCTCGTTCTGATGAGCCAATGTGGTAATGGCTTTAATTTCTTCAACCGAATAAACGGTACCCATTTCAGTGCATTGGGAAATATAGATGGCCCCAGGTTGAGAATGGTGTTGTTCTCCAAATCCGTGCAAGCAAGTGGCTATGAGTTCTGGCGTCAGTTTTCCGTCAGTCGTTTTAAGGGGAGTCATTTGACATCCGGTGCTTTTAACGGGTGCACCACATTCATCCACATAGATGTGCGCTGTGTCGGCACAAATGATGGAATTGAAAGGCTTGGTGATAAGCTGTAATGCCAGTATGTTACTTCCTGTGCCGTTGAAGACAAACAGGGGTTCACAATCCGGGGTAAAAGCTTCTTTAAGCTTTTTGACAGCTTCTACAGTCCATGGATCATCCCCATAACCCAGGGCATGGTCCCTATTCGCTTTCTCAATGGCTTCCATCACGAGGGGATGGACACTTGAATTGTTGTCTGATGCAAAACTTCTCATATTTTTCTAACTATTTATAGGCTTATGCCCCTATTTCACTTAATTCCATCCACCTGAAGGTCTTCTCTTCAATCAGGTTGGACAGTTCAGAAAACCGAATGGAATGCTGTTCTATCTCTACGCCTGACAAGTCGCCGGTACTTAAAAGGACTTCGATGGCAGACTTTTCTTTTTCCAGTTTTTCAATCTCTTTTTCCAGTCCTTCAAATTCTTTTTGTTCCTTGTAGGTTAGCTTTCGTGGTCTTTCATTTTTAGAGGTTGAAGACTGAACCAGTCCGGCGTTTTTGATTTCATTTTTGGCAATCAACTTTTTCTGGCGTTCATTGTCTTCCTTTTCGTCACACCAATCGCGGTATTGGGTGTAATTTCCCGGATAATCCCTGATTTTGGCATCCCCTTCAAAAACAAGCAAGTGATCCACTATTTTGTCCATAAAATAACGGTCGTGAGAAACTACAAGTACACAACCCTTGAAATGCTGCAGATAATCTTCCAGTATATTCAGGGTCATTATGTCCAGGTCGTTGGTCGGCTCATCCAGCACTAAAAAATTCGGACAGCGCATCAGGACAGTGCAAAGATGGAGTCTTCTTTTCTCACCTCCGGAAAGTTTGTAGATGAAATTGTGCTGCGTTTCAGGTGTGAAGAGAAAATGTTGGAGGAACTGTGAAGCTGAGAGCTTTTTACCGTCACCCAGATCTATTTCCTCGGCGATATCCCGCACGGCATCAATCACCTTCATTTGTTCATCAAATTTCAGGCCACTTTGGCTGTAGTAAGCGAAAACCACCGTTTCGCCAATATCGAAAGAGCCACTGTCAGGACTTTCCTCACCCATAAGCATGCGTAGGAAAGTCGTTTTTCCGGTACCGTTCTTACCGACGATACCAACTTTTTCAAAGCGGGCAAAATTGTAGTAGAAATTTTCCAGCAACTTCAGGTCTCCATAAGCTTTGGAAATAGAGTGAGCTTCGAATATCTTAGATCCCAGGTACGTTGATTTCACGTTTAAACTGATGGAATCATCCACCCTTTTCTGGGATACCTTATCTTCCAGTTCATAGAAAGAATCCTTACGGGCACGGGCTTTGGTAGCACGGGCCTGTGGCATTCGGCGCATCCAGTCCAGCTCCTTACGAAATAGATTGTTCGCCCTGTCTAATTCCGAATTGTAGACTTCAATACGTTCCTGATGCTTTTCCAGATAGTAGGTATAATTGCCGGCATAATTGAACATTTGTGCCTGATCGATTTCCAGGATAGTGTTGCAGACACGATCCAGGAAATAACGGTCGTGAGTCACCATAAGTAAAGTAACCCCTGATTTGGTGAGGTAACTTTCCAACCATTCGATCATTTCGAGGTCCAGGTGATTGGTTGGCTCATCGAGAATCAACAGGTCCGGTTCCGTAATCAGGGCATTTGCCAATGCAACTCTTTTGAGCTGTCCTCCGGAAAGAAATTGTATCTGTTGATTAAAATCCTTGATTTTCAACTGAGAGAGTACTTGTTTAACACGCACTTCATAATCCCAGGCTTTGTGATAATCCATCAGATGGAGCAATTCTTCCAGTGTTTCACCTTCAGAATGCGGCAGATGCGCTTCTTCCCGAATCATCATGGCCTCGTATCGGGCAATAGTACGAACAGTTTCATTATCTGACTGAAAGCAGGCTTCCAGAACAGTAAGCGTATCGGGATAATGGGGAGACTGTTCCAGATAACTCACTCTGAGGTCTCTTCGGAACACGACGGATCCGGCATCGTAATCTTCGATACCGGCTATGATATTGAGTAGAGTAGTTTTACCTGTACCATTCTTGGCGATTAAGGCCACACGCTGTCCTTCGGCTATGCCTAAAGAAAGATTTTTGAACAGGGTCAGATCACCAAAAGACTTGCTTAAATTTTCTACTTGTAAATAACTTACAGGATTTGCCATTCTTATTTTTTGGGGTATAATTCTTCTTTTAAAAATTGTCCGGTGAGATTAACGGATTGTTTAGTCAATTCTTCAGGTGTTCCGGTGAAAAGGATATGACCTCCCAGTCTACCACCTTCCGGACCGATGTCAATGATGTGGTCGGCCACTTTGATCATGTCCAGGTTGTGTTCAATGACGATGATGGTGTTGCCTTTATCCACGAGTCTGTTCAGTACATTCACCAGAACTCGTATATCGTCAAAATGCAGACCGGTAGTTGGCTCATCCAGTACATACAGGGTCTTGCCTGTATCGCGTTTAGCAAGCTCAGTGGCCAGCTTCACACGTTGGTTTTCGCCACCTGAAAGTGTTGTGGATGGTTGACCGAGGCGGATATAGCCCAGGCCCACATCCTGAAGGGTTTTAATTTTATGAAGGATCTGCGGTTGATTCTCAAAAAAATCGACAGCCACATTGATGGTCATATTGAGAACATCTGCTATGGATTTTCCTTTGAAGCGTACTTCCAGCGTTTCCCGATTGTAGCGTTTGCCCTGACAATCTTCACAAGGTACCAGCACGTCTGGCAAGAACCTCATCTCAATGGTCTTGTAGCCGTTTCCACGACAGGTTTCACAGCGGCCACCAGTTACATTGAAGGAAAACCGACCCGGTTTGTAACCGCGGATTTTTGCCTCCGGTAAATTGACATACAAACTCCTGATATCTGAAAATACACTGGTATAGGTGGCTGGATTGGAACGTGGGCTTTTGCCCAGAGGCGATTGATCCACATTGACAATTTTATCAATGTTGTCTATACCTTCTATAGCTTCATATTCCAGCGGTTCTTTTAAGGAACGGTAGAAATAGTGACTCAGAATGGGTTGCAAGGTTTCATTGATCAAAGTGGACTTTCCACTTCCGGATACACCTGTTACCAGGATTAATTTCCCGAGGGGGAAGGTTGCATCAACGTTCTTGAGGTTATTACCTTTACAGCCTTTGAGCACGATGGTTTTCCCATTTCCGGGTCGACGGTTTTTGGGAACTTCTATCCGAAGTTTTCCGTTCAGGTAAGAAGAAGTCAGGGTATCAGCCTTCAGCATATCCTGAGGAGTACCTGAAAATACAACTTCCCCCCCATGTCTTCCGGCTCTTGGACCTAAATCGACCACGTAATCGGAAGCCAGCATCATATCTTTGTCGTGTTCAACCACAATCACAGAGTTGCCTGAGTCCCTCAGTGTCTTAAGAGAATTGATCAGACGGCAGTTGTCTCTTTGGTGCAAACCGATGCTGGGTTCATCCAGAATGTACATGACATTGACAAGCTGTGAACCAATTTGTGTGGCCAGACGTATTCGCTGGCTTTCACCCCCTGAAAGGCTGGACGATGATCTGTTTAAGGATAGGTAATTTAAGCCAACATCGAGCAGGAAAGTCAGTCTGGAACTGATTTCTTTCAAGATCTCAGTAGCTATCATTCGTTGTTTATCTGATAGATGCTCTCTCACATGATCCAACCAATCTTTTAGCTCGGAAATATCCATGTCCGAAAGCTGTGCTATCGTGCTGTCGTGCATTCTGAAATGCAAAGCTTCCTTGTTCAGGCGAGCACCATGACATTTTGGGCAAACACCAGTCTTTATGAACTGTTGAGCCCATTTTTGAGCTTCTGATGTAGCATCCTCATCCTGTTGCATGGTGATGTACTTAATAACTCCGTCAAAATCGACGAAGTAGTTGGAATTTCCCAGAGATTTGTTCTTGATATGGAGACTTTCTTCGGTCCCGTTCAGTATTTCATCCAACGCATCTTCCGGAATATCCTTGATGGGCGTTTTCAGTGTAAAATCGTATTTCTCGGCAATAGCCTCTATCTGCCAGAACAGCAAAGAATCCCTGAATTTACCCAAAGGGATGATACCTCCATTGTGAATATTTTGTTCCTTATCGGGAATAATTTTGTCCAAATCCACCAGATTGACCATTCCAAGACCTTTGCAATGCAGGCACATGCCCTGAGGAGAATTGAAGGAAAAATTGTTGGGTGCCGGTTCATTGTAGGATATACCAGAGGTAGGACACATCAGCCGACGGCTGAAATATCGCAGGTTTTGCCCATCCTTGTCCAGCATCATGACAACCCCTTCACCCATCCGCATACCAATCTCAAGGCTTTGTTTAAGTCTTTTGAAGTCTTTTTCAGCAACCATGAGTTTGTCTACAACCACCTCGATATCGTGATTCTTATAGCGGTCCAGTTTCATTCCGTGAATGATCTCACGCAACTCCCCATCAATGCGTACATTCAAAAAACCCTTTCTACGAAGGGATTCGAAGAGTTCTTTATAATGTCCCTTACGGGTGCGAACGACCGGGGCTAATAAGTAACCCTTATGCCCTTCGTATTCTTTCAGAATCATTTCAAGTATTCTATCTTCTGTATACTTGACCATCTTCTCCCCGGTCACATAAGAATAGGCTTCTCCTGCCCTGGCATAAAGCAAGCGCAGATAGTCATAAATTTCTGTGGTGGTGCCAACAGTTGAACGTGGGTTTTTGTTCGTTGTTTTCTGTTCGATGGAAATGACAGGACTCAGTCCGGTAATCTTATCCACATCGGGTCGCTCCAGGCTTCCAAGAAAGTTTCTGGCATAGGAGGAAAAAGTTTCCACGTAACGACGCTGACCTTCGGCAAAAATAGTATCAAAGGCCAGGGAAGACTTACCGCTGCCGCTCAGACCAGTTATCACAACCAGTGCATCACGAGGTATTTGTACATCAATATTTTTCAGATTGTGTACACGTGCACCGTATACACAAACGGATTCTTCTTCTTTCATAATCAATCTTCATCAATCACCCAATTCTTTTGGTGAACGGTGATATTCTTTTTATCAAAATACAAGCTTTCATTTAGTGGTATGGCTACTTTGTAAGCCTTACCATTTTCATTGATCAAACTGTCGCTCCTGATCCAGGAGTTGTAGTTCTTCAAGTCGTAAAAAGAGATGCCCTGACCTTTTGCAAAATCGACCCAATTGGCAACCTTACCGGTCACAATGGTGTCTCTGCAAACGTAGGGCATATACAACAATTCTTTCTTCAGGTTAAAACCATATTTCTGAGGGTTGGCCATGAATTCTTTGCAAGTCATTATACGGAATACGTAACGAGCCGTTTGTTCAACCAGCCACAAATTCAAGCTCGATGTTTCCTGTTGTCTGGCCAGTTCTTTGGTAATTCTGGCAGTTCCAATGTTATAGGAGGCTGCAGCTGAAGCCCAGTCTCCATATTTTTCATACGCATTTTTTAAATATTTACAGGCTGCTTCCGTTTCTTTTTCTACATCATATCGTTCATCTACCTCGTCATTCACCTCCAGGCCAAAATCCCTGGCAGTAGCAGGCATGAATTGCCACATACCGATAGCTCCTGATACAGATAGTGCCCTGGAATCAAGACCACTTTCGATACAAGCCAGATATTTCATATCATCCGGTACACCATTTTCTTTTAGGATAGGCTCAATAACAGGAAAATAACGATTCGCTCGTTTCAAAATCAACAGGGTATAGGAATGCATGTACATCATGGCCATCAATTCACGGTCAAAACGTTCACGCATGTTTGTTTTGCGCAAATCAATGAGCTGACCACAGAAAGTGACTTCTTCAGGTATTTCAGGAGTTATGGCAAAAATGGGTTGACTTTCGTCCCTGAATGTTCCTTTTTCCTGATTTAATACAGACTGAACTTCTGTCGTTTGGGATTTCTTTTTGGATTTCTTTTTCAGAAAATTGGTTTCTGCAAAAACACCGGATACTACGAAAACACAAGCAAACAATACTATAATTGTCCTTTTAGAAAATTTCATATTCTATTCTAATAAATTAATATCACCTTTCTTTTTCCACACTATACCATCTGCCCCTTTGGCTTCAATGAGGTAAAAATACACTCCCGGAGAAACGGCTTTACCATTATAGGTGCCATTCCAACCCAGAGCTGGATCTGTCCATTCAAACAATACATTCCCCCAGCGATTTACAATGGTACCTTTAAAAGAAATAATGGATTTGTAAGCCACCCTGAATTCATCGTTCTCACCAGGTGTGGATCTGGGAGTAAAAAAATTCGGGCAATCTATAAATGAATCCGAAATCTGGAGATTAAAAGAGACCGAATCCTTACAAATAGCATTACTGACAAAAAGTTGTACCAGAAATGTACCGGCTTGCTCAAATTTATAAGAAATATTCTCGTCCGTGCGTCTCTTATAAGTGCCCGTTGCGTCTGGTGTATCGTAAATGTACCACTCCTTAAACTCCACAGCTTCACTTGGATTACTTATAAAACTGACGTTCAGTGGAGCCGAACCGCTCAAATCACCTGAAGTGGAAACCCTGTCAATTTCATTTAATGCATCCCTTTCCTGTATTTCTGCCACGGCATTCGCTTTGACAGCAACTGCGTCATACAAGGCACTGGTATAGTTCGTTGTTTTTCCAAAAGATTCAGCATACTGGTCTCCGCTTACCGTAAAATAAGTATCGCACAAAGGGGCATCAACTGACCAAAAAGCCAGATTACCTGACTTAGAAGTTCTGGTTATTGATGCATACGATTTGTCCGTTGCATTCCATTCCAGGGTATTCCAGGAAAGTGTATGCTCCCTGTTTAATTTCGTCTTGACGCCTTTTACGGTATAATAATCCATATCAAGTGCTTCTGAAAGCACAATCAAGGTGAGACTGTTACAAGCATCAATATCTGTTTTAAAACTAATCCCGGTATAATTAATTGGTTTATAGGCCACTATATATACATAATGCTTCGCCCCACCTGTTGAGACAACCATATAGCCGCAATCGGACTCCATAGTACTCAAAATAGTCTCCGTGGCGTTTACTTCGCTGGGAACAAGCACTGCTAATGTTGGATCCTTTTCATACTTGTACCAGGTCCAATCGGAAGGATTGCTGGTAGTATAAGAAAGTTTTGCATTACTCAGACCGTTGAAGATAAAGACCTTATCAAGGCCCGTATAAGTCGCCGGATCAATACTATATGGTGTCCCATTTAAGCCTCCAACAGCGGAAAACTGGGCCATTGACACATTTGCCGTGAATAAGCCCGCCAACAGAAAATATATAAATCTTTGCATTGTCCTGTTTTAATGGAAAAATCCATCAAAGATACATTTTCTTCGCAAAATTCATGTACATTTGCTTCATCTAAACTACCTGTCGAATGGAAAAAAGTAAAAAAAACATACTGATTCTGTTTCTACTTTTGTTTTCTTTCTCCTTTGTTTCCTTTGCTCAGATTAAGGATGTACCAGTAGTAAAACTATTTGATAAAGAATACTACAAATACGAAATTAAGCATAAGGAAACATTGTATTCCATCTGTAAAAAATTCAACGTTACTGAAGCGGAGATACTTTCAATGAATCCATTTATCGTCAATGGGCTTAAAGCTGACCAAACATTGATCATTCCTGTTAAAATCACTAAGATTTCCAACGAAAAAGAAATCATCGTCAATAAGAACAATACTTCCGTCAAAATGGCGACCATTGATAATGAAAAAAAGAGTAGTTTTAAAAGTAAAAAGAAAAAAAGTGCCAACATGTCTGTTGTCATGCCTCGCATTACTTTGATTCTGCCTTTTACTCTAGCGTCAGAAGCTGGTACGAACGACAAATACATTGAGTTCTACGAAGGACTTCTAATGGCAGTAGACAGTCTGAAAAGCCTTGGATTTTCCTTTGAAGTACAAGCCCTCGAGTCAGGTTCCGACTCAGAAGCCATCAATCATGCCATCATCACCGGTAAATTAAAAGAAACAGATTATTGCATCGGAGGTATTACCCCGGAACAGATCAGTATACTCTCCAAGTGGGCAAAGAAAAATCAGAAAATGCTCATTATCCCCTTTAGTTCTCACGTGTTGGAATTGGACACCAACCCCTATATCGTTCAGACAATCACGCCTCACGACTATATGTATGACCGCCTTGTTGATTATTTTGTCGGACAGTTGGAACATTCCAACGTTATTTTCCTGAACTCAGGCGTCGACAATTCTGATGTCCAGACAAAATTGATTCCCCAACTAAAAAGCGAACTCAGCAAAAAGGATATTCCTTTTTCGGAAATCGCCGATGATGAAGATCTGCTCGCTTTAAACAAAGCCCTGAAGGATAATATGGAAAATAACATTATCCCAACTTCATTGTCTATAAATGAAACCAACCAGCTTGTCACCAGATTAAGTTCATTTTTGGCAGCACATCCGGAAAAGAGAATTTCACTCTTTGGGCATCCAGACTGGCAAGCAATGAATAAAAGCTATCAGAAGCACTTATACGAATTGGATTCTTATATCTATTCCAATTTCTACGCAGACTTTCAACAACAGGATGTTCGCAATTTTCAGATCCAGTATACTCAAAACTTTGGAAAAAGTCTTTTGAACGCGTACCCAAAATACGGCATGATGGGTTACGACATCGCTGCCTATTTTATCCCTAGAATGGTACTTGAAAAATCGGATGATATGGAAAAAACGCATTCTATTTCACCACTTCAGAACGATTTTCATTTTAGTGCCAAGACTCGTACAGGTGGATCATACAATAAAGTCTTCTACATCATACATTATACCAGGAAAAATACAGTGGAGCTTATTCCATTGCAATAACCTGTACGTTCAATTAAAAGCATTTATAAGAGTGAAATTTCAAAAAATACTATTAGCCGGTTTTTTCAGCCTTTTTTGCACCATGAGTTTCGCACAGTACAACACCATGAGTGAATGGTACATTGGTCCAAGCGCAGGAGCATCCATGTCCACCATCAATTTGATGCCAAAGTTGGTTGACAAATTATATACACAGGGAAAAACGTTCGGTTTTACAACCCGATACATCAGCGAAAATCACTTTGGTTTTCAGATTGACCTAAACTATTTTGAGGCTGGTTGGAAAGAAGATTTGAGTGGTCTTAAGAAGGCTTCAGAATACTCCTATGCCAGAAAATTGAATTTCGTAGAAGTACCATTCCTCATGCATGCCTATACAGGATCTGAAACTTCCAGGGTCTTTTTGAATGTAGGCCCTAAATTCAGTTACCTTCTGTCTGAAAGCGAAAATATCAGAGATTTGTCTATAAACAATCAATTACGTGACCACAACAAAGCCGTTGCCAATCCTTTTCAATACGGAATCGTGGCTGGTGCCGGCCTTGAATTTCATCTCATGCGCTCGGTGCTGGGATTGGAAGGTCGTTATTGCTATGGCCTGACAAATCTTTTCGATGATAAGATCGATTCAGAAAACTTTTCATCCTCAAGCCTGCAAACGATCTCACTCAACGTTTACTTTTTGTTCGAATTGAGCGGATTCAACAAAAAAAGCCACCAGCCATTGAAGCTGTAAATTTGTATAACTCATTAATGCCTATCTAATCCTGTCCCAGGATTTAACCAGTTTTTCATCTTTTTTAATGGCTTTTACAGCCAGAAAATTAAAGATGAGGGCGAAGATTGGCAATGCAAATCCGACACCAATTTTAAAATCAGCCAAAAAGATGTCACTCTTCACAAAATAGAGAATGGCAGCTGCACTCATTGATAAAATCGCAATCAAAAGCGAATTGATAAGACATAAACGAATCTGTAATGCCCGCTTCTTATATAAGAAAATGGTAATGAAAGCCAGCGTCGAACTCAATATAGTCAATAAAGGTAATGACCATAAAGGCAAGGCGCTCTTTCCTGCTATTCCTGCAATAGAAAAAGCTGTATACTCACACACTCCATAAGACGTCTGAAAGACGCCAAAAGGCATAAATAATACAGCAATTAATAGAGCAGTAGTCAAGAGCAGATAAAGACTCTGAATACGCTGGATCATACTTATTTCTTTAATTTTTCCCTGGCAGGATTCTTGTGATAAACTTTACCATCCTGGTATTCCTGAGCTGCGATTAAAGTAGCTTTAGGTAGTTTTTCATAGAAGCGAGAGATTTCAATTTGCTCACGGTTCTCGAACACTTCTTCCAGATTATCTGTGTAAGAAGCAAATTCCTGCAATTTCTTTTCCAGTTCTGACTTCATTTCCACGCTGATCTGATTGGAACGCTTAGATATGATCTTAACTGTTTCGTACACGTTACCGGTATCAGCACATAAAGAATTCATGTCGCGGGTAATGGTCGAATTAGGAATAGTTGATTTCTTGTAATCCATCTTTTTTATTTTATTCTTTTATAGTTTTCTGACATTCTTTGAGGATATTGTCTGCCTCTTTCTTATTTTTTCCTTCAGGAAATTCATTGACAAAACTGAAATATTCATCAATAGTAGCCCTGTATCTTTCTACTTTTAAATTTTCCTTACTTTGGAATGCCATCATATAACGGGCTTTCAAAACAAGGAAAGACAAATCTTCACGATATTTGGAAACCGGGTAATCCAGTAATGCATTATTCGCTGTAATAATACAAGACAGATAGTTGTTTCCCATGTAATTGCCTAAATCATAATACAAACGACTATTCAGCAATTGTTTATAGACCAGTTTATCCTGAAGCTCGGTCAACATTTTCGTCACTTCCTCTTTTTTATCACTTTCGGGATAATAATCAAGAAAGACATTCAATTGGTCCATTGCTTTCACTGTTTCTTCCTGAGACAAACGAGGATCAGGAGAATCCAGAAATGCAGCCTTGGCGCTCAAAAAACGGCAATCTTCGGTAAAGACTCCCTTTGGATAAGTTTTATAATAAGTCTCGAAATAATGTGAAGCTGAAAGATAGTCTTTCTTCTGATAATAGGAATTGGCCAACATAAAGAGCGTTTGTTCAGCTCTATCTGTTCCCTTATGTATCGGTTGAAGCTCGTCCAGTAAAGTTATCGCCTTAGAATACTTCTTCTGTTCGTAATATTCGTTGGCTTTCGTCCATTTCAATTCGAAATCAGTACTTTTAAGAAGCTTCTGGTAGCCGGAGCATGAAACCAAGCTAACACACATTAGAGTAATCAAAAGAAATTTATTCTTCATAGGATCTGGCTATTCAAGTCTTTTCATACTTATAAAAAGACGCACAAAGGTAATGTTTCCCCTTCAATTTGCGAAAAGAAACAAGCATTTTTAACTGAAATAGCCTTAGATTCAAGTGAAACGGCGATTTATACCGACCGACAACCTTAAAAATAGTACATATCAGTGGCCTTTGCCAATTTTAAATTGGAATTTTGCAATACTTCTACGCATCGTTGAACATCGCTGGGACGAATAATGACCCGCGCCATATCATCCATAGCAAAAGCGTACATGTAATCTACGGATATATTATGCTCTGACAAGATCATCAACGCTTCAGATAAAGTTCCGGGTGAATTGGGAACAAACAAGCAGACCACATCACTCAGTGATACTGTAAAACCCTTCTTGGATAATAGTTTCTGTGCACCTTCAGGATCAGAAAGCACTACCCTCATTATACCAAAATCGGAAGACTCTGATATACTGAAGGCCGTTAGATTAATCCCGGCTTTTCCCAACAACGAAGTTACTTCAGTAATTCTTCCCGTCTTATTTTCCAGGAAAATGGACAATTGTTTTATAATTGTTGGCATATTCTATTCTTTGTAAAGATTACGTTTATCTGTTACACGTTTGGCCTTGCCAATGGAACGTTCTATGGAACGAGGTTCAACCAATTTGATATTGGCATGAATACCAACCACACTTTGAATGCGTGCTTCAATCCGTTTACGCAGATCAAGCATAGAGCTCATATCGCCTGTGAAATTTTCAGGTCTAACCTCTACATGAACATCAAAAGTATCTGTATTGTTCACTCTGTCCACATACAAATGATAATGAGGAGCCGCTTCTCCAAATTCCAGCAAGACACTCTCAATCTGAGAAGGAAATACATTGACTCCACGAATAATGAGCATATCGTCACTACGACCCATTATTTTATGCATGCGTACAGAAGTCCGCCCACAGGCACATGTTTCATACATCAGACTTGTCAGATCTTTTGTTCTGTAACGGAGCACCGGCATACCCTCCTTGGTGATGGTTGTAAAAACCAATTCACCCACTTCACCCGGTGCCATAGGTTGTAACGTTTTCGGATCGATTATTTCAGGAAAAAAATGATCCTCACTGATGTGCATACCATTTTGTTCACAGCATTCATAAGCGACACCCGGTCCGATAACCTCTGTCAATCCAAAAATATCAAACGCTTTTATTTTTAATTTATCTTCAATCTCCAGACGCATTTCCTGGGTCCATGGCTCAGCACCAAAAAAACCAACCTTTAATTTGAGCTTATCACGAACACCGTATTCTTCAATTGCTTCAGCCAAATGCAATGCATAAGAGGGAGTACAGCACAAGGCTGTAGAGCCAAAGTCCGTCATCAACTGTATTTGTTTTTCGGTATTTCCTGCAGAAATAGGTATGACAGATGCACCAAGATTTTCAGCACCATAATGAGCACCAAGACCGCCGGTAAACAAACCATAACCATATGCAACCTGGAATATATCGTTTCTTGTACAACCACCTCCAGCAAAAGTACGCGCCATCACTTCCGACCATGTACTCAAATCCTTACGGGTATATCCAGCCACAATAGGCTTTCCTGTTGTACCTGAAGAGGCATGCAATCGGACAATTTCGGACATCGGAGTTGAAAATAAGCCGAAAGGATATTGATCTCTCAAATCTACTTTGGTGGTAAATGGCAACTTCACCAAATCATCAATGGTTTCTATATCCGTTGGGGTGATACCCAGTTCCTGCATTTTCGCCCTATAGAAAGGGGAATTGTGGTAAACGTGCTCAACAGTCGTTCTCAGACGTTTGTTTTGCACTTCACGCATTTCCTCGCGCCCCATGCATTCATAACTTTCATTCCAGATCATATTTGCTCAGTTAGTCTATACATTTTTAGTATTCAGATATACAAAGAAAAGCAATATTTTGAAATTTATAGCCCCATTAATGTGATTATTTGTAATTTTGCAGGACACAAAACATCCATATTAAATGTTTGAACTCATTTCACCCTATCAACCGACAGGGGACCAACCGGAAGCCATCCAACAACTTACTGAAGGAATACGTCAAGGAGTTCCTTTTCAGACTTTGCTTGGCGTCACCGGCTCAGGTAAAACATTTACCATAGCCAACGTGGTGAAAGAGATTCAGCGTCCCACCCTGGTACTCAGTCACAACAAGACTTTAGCCGCACAGCTTTATAGTGAGTTTAAGAATTTTTTCCCAAACAATGCTGTGGAGTACTATGTCTCCTACTACGATTATTATCAGCCGGAAGCCTATTTACCGGTTACAGATACCTATATTGAAAAAGACCTGGCCATCAACGAGGAAATTGAAAAGCTGAGACTTTCCGCCTCCTCTGCCCTGTTATCTGGAAGGCAAGATGTGATTGTCATATCCTCTGTATCCTGTATCTATGGTATAGGTAATCCGGAAGATTTCAATAAAACGCTTATTGAAATCCATCGAGGTCAGATGTTGGACCGAAATGTATTTTTAAGACAACTGGTAGATAGCTTGTATTCCAGAAATGAAGTGGAGCTGAACCGGGGAAATTTTCGCGTTAAAGGGGACACTGTCGATATTTTTCTGGCTTATACAGATACTATTTTGCGGGTTATATTCTGGGGGAATGAAATTGACAGCATAGAAGATCTGGAACCATTAAGCAGTAGAACCCTCAACAAATACGAAGATTTCAAAATATTTCCAGCCAATCTTTTTATCGCCAGCAAAGAACGTACCCAGCAAGCCATCGAAGAAATATTGATTGACCTGGATAAGCAAGTGGAATTTTTCAAATCCATCGGCAAGGCTTACGAGGCAAAACGCTTATATGAACGTGTTAATTACGATGTGGAAATGATTCGTGAACTAGGCCATTGCTCAGGCATTGAAAACTATTCCAGATATTTCGACGGACGAAAACCAGGTGAAAAACCTTTCTGTCTGCTCGATTTCTTTCCCGAAAATTTTCTGATGGTGGTAGATGAAAGCCACGTCAGCTTACCACAGGTTCGTGCCATGTGGGGCGGTGACCATGCCAGAAAACAAAATCTGGTAGAATACGGTTTCCGTTTGCCGGCAGCCATAGACAACAGACCACTGAGCTTTGCGGAATTCGAAGGTATCCCCAAACAAATGATCTATGTGAGTGCCACACCAGGCGATTATGAGCTGGAAAAATCAGAAGGTGTCATCATTGAACAGGTTATACGACCCACTGGACTTTTGGACCCGGAAATTGAAGTTCGACCCAGTAAAAATCAGGTGGACGATCTGATGGAAGAGATTCGCATCCGTACCGAAAAAAACGAACGTACCCTGGTTACGACTCTCACCAAACGAATGGCCGAGGAACTGACTTCCTATATGGAAAATCTCGGCATTAAATGCAGCTATATCCATTCCGACGTCGAAACCCTTGATCGCGTTAAAATCATGGAGAACCTCCGACTGGGTATTTTCGATGTTTTGGTTGGGGTCAACCTACTTCGTGAAGGCCTTGACCTTCCGGAAGTTTCATTGGTTGCTATCCTGGATGCCGACAAAGAGGGCTTCCTGCGCAACCACCGTTCACTGACACAAACAGCAGGACGTGCTGCCCGAAATTTGAACGGAAGGGTTATTATGTACGCTGACAAGATGACGCGAAGCATGCAGCAGACCATTGACGAAACCGACAGACGAAGAGAAAAGCAGAAAGCCTATAACGTTTTGCACGGTATTACTCCCACCTCGTTAAATAAGGGTATTACTTCATCCACACTCGGTGCCTACTCGAAATTGGCTGAGCCAAAAGCTTATATTGAACCTACTGACTTTAGTCTGGTTGCCGATCCGGTAATAGCACACATGAATCAAACCCAGTTGCAAAAAGCCATAGATAAGGCAAAGAAGGCTATGTATGAAGCAGCAAAGCGGCTCGATTTTCTCGAAGCCGCTCAGTACCGTGATGAAGTTTTAAAACTGGAAGAACTGCTTCCTAAAATTTAAATCCCATAGAAACAACCATATTGGTTCTATTGGTTTTTAATTCAGCATATTTTAAATAGTTTGCACCTGTAGTTTCATCGAAAAAATTGTAGAAATGCTCGTTACGCATCTGACGTTGCAAGGCAGCATCCATGAAGAAAGCACCTGTACGATATCCAATACCGCAGGATAGATAATAAGTATCTTTTTCAATGCTATATTGAGGCGTTGTACCTGCTGTAACAATATAGGTATTGTCTGTTTCCAATGTACTTTTGACCGGGCTTTGATACCAAGCTGTACCTGCTCTCAGGCTGACATTTTCAGTGACCCGGTATTCACCACCCAATCGAATATTGGAGACCGCTTTGAAATCGTTATTCATCATTAAATTTGTATCATCAAAAGGTACTCCGTCAGCATCTTTCAGTTTGGATTGCCGATAATCAATTACATCCCAATCAAGACTTAAAAAACCCTTGTCACCGAATTGATAGGCAGCACTATAGATTAAACGGCCCGGTGTTTGCATCTGATAATCAATTGAACCATCATTCGGGGCATAATAGGGATTTTCAGTAAACGGAAGATTTGTAGCAGGATCGTTCAAGCCCATGGACTCCATAGAAACACCATAAACATCAGTCATACTATAAAACGTAGGGGAATGATAGGCAAAACCCATACGGAATTGTGGGAAAGGCCGAAAAATAGCACCAACTTTAAAATTGACACCAGAACCTTGAGTAGTCAACACATTTCTCAATTCTAGTCCGCCACCTTGTGCAAAGTCCTCACCGTATATTGATTTCATTTCATAATCAACATTCTGAACACCAAGAGTCATACCCAGGTAAAGGACGTGGCTGTAGTTTGCACCCAGACTAAAATCCCATTCACCAATGCCTCCGGTTTCAATCATATGCATGAAGTTGTTTACTTTTTCATTGTCAGTTAAAACGGATGAAGCTACACCGTTTGCATCCTTATTTACCAACCAGGTTTCATAAGCTGGAGTGAATAAATTTGATCCCCCATTATTTTCGTCCGCGCAAATTCTGTCCAGCAAAGACATAGGCGATTTATTACCAATGGTATAAACGCTTCTGCTGTAATCCTTGATTTTATTGTAAGCGATTCCAAAATTAAAGTTGGTAATTTCAGATTCCTGATAGGTTCGGAAAGATCCAATGTAACCAAAATTATTGATCATTAATTTCGTCTTCGAATCATTGGATTTAATACCGTTAAAAATAGAATTGGAAGTGGCTACACCAAAATTGGGAGTAATTGACAATTCCGAACTTCGATAAACGGCAATACCGGCAGGATTCATACTCAGGGTAGTCATGTCTCCGCCCAAAGCTCCAAAAGCACCGGACATTGCTACATAACGTGCACTACCATTGATGTCATTCAATGAATATTTCAATGCATCAAATTCTGCTTGAGCGAATGCCATGGAACCGATAGCCAGTAGGCCACTCAACAAAATATATTTTTTCATATTTTTTATTTGGATGTTGGTTAACATTTGGGGTTTATTACCTGCGACCACCAGAACTTGAACCGCCGCCGCGTGAGCTGGAACTACTACTGCTGCCAGAAGATGACCTTGAGCTGGAAGAGCTGCTGGATGAGCTGGATGGAGCACTGTATGTTGAGCTACTACTGCTTCTTGTACTTGGAGTATAGGTGGATGGTGTAGATCTTCTGGTTGAACTGGAAGAGCTTCCACTATTGGACGAACGAACAGTAGACTGAGAAGAAGATCTTGTCGGAGTTGACTCACTCGATCTGGTCGTAGTACCTGTACTGGATCTCGTAACCGTAGTACCTGACCTGGTTGACATTCCTGCAGTCGAACGTGTGTCTGTTGCTGAGCCGGACCTGGTATAAGCGCCTTGGTTTCCTCTTGCAGATGTTTCATAGGAAGACCGGGTGTTAGACGATGATCTTCCTGCAACAGCAGCACCAGATCGCGGATTTACGGTACGGCCTGAACCATTGGAAGAAAGGAATCTTTGTTGTTCAGGGTTCAACTGACGACGGTTGTGACTTGAACCACCTCCCCAGCCACCATCATAATAGCCATAACCATAGCCTGAATAGCCATAATAGCCACCCCATCCAAAATTAGAATAGCCAAAACCGTATCCTGCATACCAAGGATCATAATAGCCCCAGGAGCTGTAGCTCCATGGATCATAATAGAAAGCTTGGTAATTATCAAAACGATTCCATCGGTAACCATATTGTGGATAGTAGAAACGGTCATAATAGAATGGACTCATCCAGGAAGAGGCATAGTCATCATCAGCGTAATAAATATCTACATCAGCACCCTCTTCTACATAAATATCGATATAACCTTCATCCGTAATATGTTTGGTGAATTTCGGGTCATGGAAACGGCGAATACGTTCTGAGTATTGATACGGTTGGCCGTTCTCATCGTAAAGAATGGAATCTGAGGATATAGACTCGCTTTCAATATTTTCTTGTTCAGGTGCACGTCTGTTATACTCATCCACATCTCTAGAGGTATAATGCATATCTCCCTGATTGTCAATCAGTAAAGCAGACTCTTCTTCAACAGGCTCACTGACGATAGTTGTCGTCCGCTCGGCTCTTTTTGTTTCTACTCTTACCTTTTGAGGGTTATAGTACAAATCATCTTCATAATACGAGGATTGTGCCTGTGCAAGAACCGGCAATAACAAGGCCACAGCCGGCAATATGATCCATCTTGTTTTCATGATTATTGAGTTTTGATGATTCTAATAAAAACCTTAAATTTGTAATCTCAGAGGAAACTCTTTAAAATATAAGTTATCCAAGTTATTTAATACAAAGATACTTTTTTTCGAAAAAGGTTTACTCCCTTTGAGCAAATTTAACAACTAATATGGAATATATAGAGCTGCACTTGCATATTTCCCCAAAGAATACATTAATTAATGATATTTTAGCCTCAAATTTAGGTGAATCAGGTTTTGAAAGTTTCATTGAATGCGAAGATGGAATGTTGGCTTACATACCCACTCTAAAGTTTGATGAAAAAGAATTCTCAAAAATTATTAATGAGCAATTTATGGGATCTCACATCCGTGTGACAAAAAATATTATTCCCGATCAGGACTGGAATGAAGAATGGGAAAAGAACGCATTCGAACCTATTATCATTAATCAGGAATGTGTCATTCATAGTTCCACTCAGAAGCATTCCCCAACTGTCACTTTCGATATACAGATCGACCCCAGAATGTCCTTTGGCACCGGGCATCACGAAACTACCAGTATGATGCTTGGAGAGATGCTTAAACTTGATCTAAATGGAAAATCATTTCTGGACATGGGTTGCGGCACAGCAGTTCTGGCTATCCTGGCTTCCATGAAAGGAGCCAGTCCTATTCTGGGTATTGACATCGATGAATGGGCAGTTAACAATGCATTGGAAAACATAAAGCTCAATAAGATTTCAACTATTGAAATTCTGCTTGGAGATGCACAATTATTGGAAAACACAGGCAACTTCGACCTGATCTTTGCCAACATACACCGGAATATACTCATTGAAGATATGGGAAAATATGTTGCTAAAATGCATGAAGGTTCCCTTTTATATATGAGTGGATTCTATGAGGATGACATACCTGCTATAAAAGAAAAGGCAACAACCGTTGGACTCACTTACCAGGGGAATGTTTCAAGAAACAACTGGGTGGTCCTAAATTTTCAGAAATAATAGTCACCCATTATGATTAAATAAGAATCTATTAAGATTACACAAGGTTATTAATAAATATATATCATTTTTTTTGTCTATTTTTGCAAAAATTTCGTCCTTTGATTTGTCTTTCCTAATTAAATTCAGTTTGTTCCTATTTCTGGTTCTTCATTTTAGTTAGAATATACATGTTGATTGAAAAAAAACCGTCTGCCCTACTCATCAGTCTGCCATGGGCCAGTTTGAAAGAGCCCAGTCTGGAATTAGGCCTTTTATGCGCTACATTAAAAGAGGCCTGTATTCCTTGCTGCGTCAAGCACTTAAACCTATTTTTTCCTGAGAGTCTTCAGAATATCGGCTATGACAGCCTGGGTAAAATTTTTGCACTCAACGATTTTCTATTTAGCGGTGTGTTGAATCCGGAAATCAGCATCAAACAGAAACAATGGTTAAAATTGAAAACGTGCGAATTGTTAAACCTGGACTGTCAAAATGGTGGTATTGACAAAATGGTTGAAAAACTGATGCAATTAAGAATGATAACCATACCATCCTGGTTAGATTCCTGGGCAGATCAGATTTTAGCCTCAGACCCTACCCTGATTGTGATGACCTGTATGTCTGACCAAACCATCGCTTCACTGTCGCTGGCACATCTGATCAAACAAAAATCCATTTCTCCATTGGTCGTCCTGACTGGAAATGCCGTACAAGATGCTACCGGAAAAGCCATTCTGAATTCATTCCCTTTTATCGACGTGGTTTGCAATGGAGAACCTGAATCGTCTATCCTGGGACTTGCGAATGCATCGGTTGGCGCCATAAAATTGTCGGATGTGTCCAATATTTTGTACCGTGATTCAGATAAAAAAATGGTGGCAGGTAAAAGAGCTCCGCAAGTAGATCTAAATAGCTTACCAATTCCGGATTATGATGATTTTTTTGCTGATGTGAAAATACTTTCAAAGAATCATCAACGTCCCTTTAAAGTGGCTCGCCTTCCCTTAGATATAACCAGGGGGTGTTGGTGGGGACAAACCAAACACTGTGAATGCTGCGAAATGATGGAAGAAGAGCTTAATTACAGATTTCTGAGTGCAGAAAAAGTCATTTCGACTATGAATATACTCCACCAACGCTATAATACTAAAAAATTTCATTTTGAAAGTTCCATTTTTCCCTATAACTATTTCAACACTCTACTGCCATCACTCATTGGCTTAGGTAGCCCCTATTCAATCTCTTCCCGAATAAAAACAAACATCAGTAGAGATAAATTCAAATTGTTGGCACAGGCCGGTTTCAATAAGGTGCACATAGGCACAGATAATAGTCCATATGACTTCAAAAAGAAGGAAACCATCAATTATGCCAATCTTCTTTTATTGGGTAAACGATTTGGGGTTACCATCCAATACCATTTACAGTTTGGCCTACCCAATGAAAATCCGGATGAACTAAAAAAGATTGTTCATTTGATACCACTTCTAAGTCACCTTGATGCACCAACCAGTAAACAGTCCTTAAAAATAACCAGATTTTCACCCATACATTTATATCCGGAAAAGTTTGGTGTTCCACCCAGTCAACATGATCCTTCGTACAGCCTCATCTTTTCATCTGAATTTCTTCAGAAAACAAATTTTGACCTGGATGATTTTTGCAGGTTTTTTTACCGTCCATTCGACCACACCCCCAGAATTGACATGATTTATACTCAAATGGATAAAATGATAGAGGAATGGATGACGGATCAAACCAAACAGCAATGTAGACTTTGGTACAGAATAAAAGGTGATAAGTTGGAAATTTTGGATACCCGAAAAGCGGAAATGCCAACCATTCATATACTGAAACCTCTCGAATCGAGGATCTATCAAAATGCCATCGATCCCATCAGCCTTGAATCACTTCAGCAACGTTGTAATGAATTTGCCAAATCTAAAGACTGTACCAAAGCCATCAAGCATTTCAAAAAACTAGGAATCATTCTACAGGAAAATGACCATATTCTGGCGTTAGCCATTGAAAAATCAGCGTAAATCAATGTAAAGTGAATTTATTTAACAAAAATACGATGAAACACACCGTTCTCTTTCTTTTAGTAATCGCTTTGATGAACATTCAAAAGGCTCAATCAAAAATACCCCCTCTACGCGAGAATATTCAGAAGTTGATCAATGATTACAACAATGACAAGGCATTGACACTACTGGACAGTGCCATCCTGGATGATCAGACTTCCACGGAGTGGTATGTAACCAAAGGAAAAGTCCTTCGTTCATTGTATGATTACGAAAATGCGATAAAAATATTTGGAAAAGTGTTGGAGCTGGATTCCACAAACAATCAGGTTTTGATTGAGATAGCCAATACCTATAAATTGCAGGAAGATTACCCCCATTCTATTCAGTTTTTTTCAAAAGCACTTGAAAAAGATACAAGTTACACATTTTTAAAGTTGGAATGTGGGAATTGCCATTTATTGAATCACGAGTATCCAGAGGCATTGAAAGAATTCTCAGAGGTATACCACAAAGACACACTCAATTGTTACGCCATCAAAATGCTGGCATACATTTACAACAAAATAAACCTTCCGGATATATCGAAGATGTTTTACCAGGAAGCTATCAGCATCAACCCGGCCGATTATTCCAGTGTGTTGGGGCTAAACAATGTGTTGATGGGCCAAAACAACTATCAGGAAGGCATTCTACTGACAGAACATTACAGAAATTCGATAGATGCTAAAAACAAATGGATCAATTCAGCCAACGCCCTGCTGTATCTAAAAAACAAACAGCACGATATGGCCATCAAAAGATTCAGCAACTGTTTGGCATTGAATGACACAACTGCATTCATCTATAAACATCTGGGCATCTCCTATTATTCCATAGACAGTTTTGATGTGGCAAAGACGTATCTTGAAAAAGCCTATCAATTGGATCCGGAAGATGTAAACACCATGCAATTTCTGGGGTTAGCTTGCTCTAAATCGTACTACAAAGAGCTTGGAATCTTTTACATAGAGAAAGCAGTAGCACATTATGCTCCGATGGAAGAGGACATGGCCTATATCTATTTGAAATTGGATGAAGTTTGCAAAGCATGGAGTGTTTGTCCGGCAGAAAAAAAATTGGCAGCCAGCATCAAAGCCTATCAATTCAATTCAAATAATCCCAATTCCGCATTTAACCTGGCTGTGGAATACGAAAATGTAAAAAACTATGCCAAAGCCATCGAATTTTATCAGCTCTATCTAGATGCTGTACCTGAGGCAATCCGAAAAGATACGCAAAGAAATAGCTTATATTTAGCGTATGTTAAGAGAGTCAATGAGCTCAAAGGATTGTTGATTATCCAGAAATAATCAGTCGCGACAACGCTTTTTTCTTTACTTTTGCCCTAAAAAATGAACGCAATGACAGCTTTATATGTAGGTGCAGCCGGAACCATCCTTTTCTTGACCCTTATCATCCTCACTTTCACCAACAAACGGTTTGGCAACTGGATCTCCTTTTGGAGATATCCTTCTTTGTTCCTGCCATTGATAGTCTGTGGATGGATCTTACTCACACATCTTTACATACCCTTAAAAGGTGTCGGATGTTCGTTTGCAGAAAACAAGAACATCATACAGCCGGAAAATTTTTCAGCCAACAAGAAATCCGGGATTTTGATGTTTTATCTGGATGGATTTGAGGATTGCAAAGTATCCATTAAGATGAACAATGGCAAAACGTACACAGCCAAAAGCCTCAACAACATTTTCGCAATCATACTGCCGGCAGACAGTGGCCGGGTGAAAGACATTCTGGTGGGTGCGAATAAAGACACCATTCCATCTGGAATGAATTTTTTGATCAGTCCCGGGAAGCTCACCTATTTGGGTTCCATCATAGGTCCCAAAGGATTTGCTCTTTTTATACCTGCCCTGGCAACTAAATCTGCTGAATATACCTACAAAACACCTGGTGATGCCCAACGTGAGCTCTTGAAGGATTGGGCAAAAGAGCATAGATTTACGTTGACTACCCCTATTCGAGAAAGTTTGAAACAGCTTATTAAAAATAATGAATCGGCTTCACTAATGGTAGGTATGACTTTTGGATATATGCCTTTTAACAGTACTTCCCTAAACGGAAAGATGAGAACCATGACTCCCGATGAAGTCAAGAAGGAATATCAGGATTATCAATTTATGATTGGGAACTGACCTATCGGTTCGCTATACTAAAAAATCCCGCCCTTTGTTTTCTTATCAAACAAAGGGCGGGATTTTTTATAGTGTGAAAGCATCCATAATGGACGGCTCCATCTTATTTTCCACTTTCCAGAATCAACGTCTTGGTAGGCTGATCACAAACTTCAGTTGGACCAAAAAATTGGATAGGACCTGGATATACATAGTCTGAATGCATTGCCCAGGCAGCACGTTTAGCGGCAAACTTCAAAAATGGAGCACCATCCAGTTCAACCAACGCTTTTTGGATAACAGGTTTCATTTCGCCGTGACGACGTTCCATATTCATCATCATTGTGATGGGCACACCACCTGCAATCCATTGACTGGCAGGAGCTGTGGTATTTCTCACAGACGACATGTAACCGGTCTTGCCAAATGCAATCAGTTCAGATGCGGTGAAACCCAAAGAATAGCAATAGTCAGCATCGTAGTTGGTTGGAGCGGCGCAACGTCCTTCGTAGCCAAAGAAGTGAACCTGCGTATTGAAACTACCCACGTACTTGCCTTCATTCTTCCAGGCTGCCAATTTAACGCCAACCATTTCGGCCAACAATTTTTCAGTTTCGATCAAAGATACCTGAACGTTTCCATGTGGGTCACGATCCAGTGTCAACTGACGAGCTACACTATCTGGTAGTGAGGCATAGATATCAGAATTTTCCTTGCTCAACATCTTAATGATGTAGTTGCGTTGCTCTGAACGACGAATCAGGTTGAATTCTTCCTGGTGTGAAGCAAGGAATTCATTGAGTTCACCAATTAAAACTTTCATAGCAGGAATGAATTCAATCAAACCTTCAGGAATCAACACGGTACCGAAATTTTTACCCATTTCTGCCCGTTTAGCAACAACTTTGGCGATCTCTGCAACGACTGCATCCAATGTCATGTTATTTGCTTCCACTTCTTCCGAAATAATACAGAAGTTTGGTTGAACCTGTAAAGCGCATTCAAGTGCAATATGAGATGCTGAACGACCCATCAGTTTAATGAAGTGCCAGTATTTTTGAGCAGAGTTACAGTCGCGCTGGATATTACCGATCACTTCTGAGTAAACCTTACAAGCGGTGTCAAAACCGAAAGAGGTTTCGATCATTTCGTTTTTCAAGTCACCGTCGATGGTTTTAGGACAACCTATCACTTGCACACCAGAATTGATAGCAGCATAGTATTCAGCCAATACACAAGCATTGGTGTTGGAATCATCACCGCCGATTATCACCAAAGCCTTAATATCAAGAGCTTTCAGGATGACAAGACCTTTATCGAATTGTTCAGTGGTTTCCAGTTTGGTACGACCTGAACCGATGATGTCAAATCCACCGGTATTGCGATATTCATTAATGATGTCAGAAGTCAGTTCCATATAGTTGTGTTCGATCAATCCGGCAGGGCCTAAGATAAATCCGAACAATCTGGAAGCTTTGTTTTTAGCTTTAATGCCATCAAAAATACCTGCAATGACGTTGTGACCACCAGGGGCTTGACCACCTGAAAGGATAACACCGACGTTCATGGGAACATAGTTGATTGCGACATCACTGGAAGCAAATTTAACCAAAGGCATTCCGTATGTATTTGGGAAAAGCTGTTTGATTTCTTCCTGATTGGCAACCGACTCTGTTGCTTCACCTTCAATCAATTTAACTGAACCTGTAATAGCTTCAGGCATTTTTGGTTTGTACGCAGCACGCGCAATTTGTAAGGCACTTTTGCTCATTTTTTCTATAATTTATGGGATATAAAAGATTCACCTGGTTCTAAAAAAACAGCGCAAATTTCGTCATTTTTTTTGGAATATTAAAACGTAAAATGATAGGAAAGTCAGACTCTTAGTGTTAAAAAAAAAGATTTTTGGGTTTCGTATTGAATATAAGCCCTACCTTTAGAAAAATAAACTCCAAGAAATGCAAGTTGCTGTAAAAAGAAAAACCATCAAATTTCTGCCTGACTCTACCAGAGTCATTGCACGTTTCTTTTTTAACGATGACGAAAGAGCCATCAATGCGATCAGATTAGTTTTAAACATGTCTGAAAATGAAGCAAGCCTGGCTCTCAATCAGGTGCTAAGGGATTATTCACTTCGGCATAGGAACATCACTAAGGTATTTGAAAGAAATTTCAACAAAATTGCCTATCTTTTTGTGCAGTTGAAGATTGAAACTGAATCGCTTAAATTTACTCAGAAAATACTGATCGGATCATATTTCACCATGGAGTATTCCATTGATGCTGCCGCTTTTTTCAATCCATCCGTGGTAGAACATCCGGATCAAACAGAGACCGGAGACGGCGAAAAAAGAGTGGTCATAAGTTTCAGGGCAACCGGTGAAGGTCATATTTCATCCATTGTTTTCAGAACAGGAATACTAGATGCAAATAGTAACCTGACCATCGAACCGGTCGGAAAATTGTTGGAAGAAGCCGAGCAAATACGCCGGCACATTTACGATAAAGTTTCGTTCAAAGAAAAGCTGGAAGAATTGAAATTGTCTAACAGTGAACTGGATCCCAACCAGATACTGGACAAGTTACACGATGAATTCACCTACAACGAGCTCAAAGATAGCATTGAAGAAATTCGGAATTCCAAACAGATCGCATACGAGAATGGCAACCTTTTAAATCAAATCATGTGGTTGGCCAAATCGCATTATGAACTGGATTTTTCCATGGACACGCATATCTCCGAACGGGTTATATTCCCTGTATCCACCAATGAGAAAAAAGGTATTGAAGATGCCCGTTTCGTCAAATTTACGGAAGAGAACGGTCAGGTGATTTATTACGCCACCTATACGGCATACAATGGAAGCTCCATCATGCCAAAAATGATAGAAACCAGAGATTTTTACCACTTCAATATATTGCCCATCAATGGTGAAATTGCCCAGAACAAAGGTATGGCCTTATTTCCCAGAAAAGTGAATGGCAAATATGCCATGTTGTGCAGACTTGATGGATTCAACAACTACATCTCCTATTCCGATCAGGTCTCCATTTGGCGGGAAGCAAAATTACTGCAACAGCCGAGATTTCCCTGGGAATTTGTTCAAATAGGAAATTGTGGATCTCCCATCGAGACGGAGGCTGGCTGGCTGGTCATTACACATGGCGTTGGCCCAATGCGCGAATATGCGATTGGGGCTTCTTTGTTCGATCTGGAAAACCCGGAAATTGAAATCGGACGATTGGAAAAACCCTTGTTGGTTCCAAATGCAGATGAAAGAGAAGGCTATGTGCCCAATGTGGTCTATTCCTGTGGGTCAATGATTCACAACGAAGACCTGATTTTGCCCTATGCCATGTCCGATTATGCATCCACCTATGCAACAATCAACCTGAAAGATCTTTTGGAAGCATTGAAAAACTCCGGAAAAGTTTAATCCAGCTTGTGAAAATCCTCATAAGCCTGTAATACAGTCAAATGGGAAATCAGATAAGCCAGTGAGCTTTCAGCACCTTGGTTGCGGTTGACGCCATATCTTTCAAATCCGTCGCAACAACCCTGGGTTTCAAAATCATACAAACTCATTCTCAGGTCATTCTCACCAAGAAACCACAGGAAGGATGTGTACAATTTGTGGAGATAATCTTTGTCTTTGGTCAAATGGTAAGCCTGATGATACATCAGAACCATAGCCATGGCATCGATGGGTTGTTGAGCATAAACAGACCGTTCTTCACCCTTTCTATACCATTTTTCATTGCCAATTATGGACAAATAGTCCTCTTTCATGGTATTTTCTGTTAAGAAGTTCATGGTGATCATTGCAACACTGTTGATTTTTTCATCGTTCAGAATTTCAGCCGCATGCAAAAGTGCCAAAGGCAAGATACCATTATCATACGCCAGCAGGGATTCAAACCACTCCCATTCCGGACTATGGTTCGCTTCAAAATTCGCAATTAGCTTATAGGCCAGATTTCGCAGTATTTCTGTCACAGCTTCATCTGATGGGTTTTTCGACAGGTAATGACTAATACCTATCATGACATTGGCAATACTCCTGATGGATTTCAACTTCTCAAAATTGGGGACAGCATTAAAAAATACTAATCTTCCGGTTTGATAATAAGCATCATTGGGTGCATTGCCCATTAAATAGCCCAAAGCCCAAATGGTTCTGCCAAAAGAATCTTCAGAACCCACTTCATCCAGAAAGTTTCTGCTAAAACTCAAGAAATTCCTAAAAGTTCCATCCGGATTCTGCATGTAATGAATATAACTCAGATAAAGGGGAGATAATTCCAGAGCCCGTTCGTTCTTTGTTTGCTTGTAGGTCATCAAAACCATGAGGAGTGCTCTGGCATTATCATCCAGACAATATCCTTCCTTCAGATTTGGAATGCCAAATTTAGCATGTTGAATAATACCTGTATCATCCGTCATCCGGTTAATGTGGTTTAAACAAAAGGGTGGCAAAATAAGAAGATCCAGTACTGTATCGTTTTTTGTAACGACCTGAGGCTTTTCTTTCAGAATGTTCTCGGCCAGCTCGACATACTTTTTTCCGGTTTTGGGCCATGTGATGCCTAATCCATATTTATAAGCATTGCTTTTAAGTGCATTCATTTCCCTGGGATCATCAAATAGCGCAGTCATTGTTTTGGAAAGACCTTCGAAATCACCAAAATCAAAGAACTTTCCCCGACCTTCATCCAATAGTTCTGCAGCATGCCAGTATGGTGTAGATAGTACAGCAGCCCCTACACCCACAGCATAGGAAAGTGTACCACTGGTAATCTGAGCCTCATTCAAATAAGGTGTGATATAAATATCACAGGCATAAATGTATTTGAACAAATCCTGTTCATCCAAAAATTCATTCAAGAATACCACATTCTTTTCCAGTTTGAGGCTTTTTACCAGCCGCATAAGATACGTGCGGTATTCTTCACCAAAATGGCGTAGAACATTTGGATGGGTTTTACCCAAAACAATATAGAGTACTTCCGGATATTTTTCGACAACTTTTGGCAATGCTTTAATCACAGTCTCAATGCCCTTATTACGACCCACAAAACCGAATGTAAGCAAGACTTTCCTATTTTCTAGTTTGAACTCTTTTTTGCATTTAGCGGGGTCAAAATGGATATCTGGCACGCCATGTTCAAACAACGAAATCTTTTCTCTGGGTACATCGTAAATTTTCACTAGAAATTCGATGGCCTTATGACTCATTACCACCACCTGATGCGCCATTTTGCATATTTCTTTCAATACCGCTTTTTCATTATAGGTAGGAGTCTTGAGGATGGTATGCAGCGTTACAATCAGAGGTATTTCCAGCCGATGTAACAAAGGAAGTATATAGACGCCACTTTGACCTCCAAAAATTCCAAATTCGTGTTCCAGGATACAAAGGTCTGCGCCACTTAAATTGATAAATTTCACCGCCTGCAGATAATCTTCCTGATGGTCCTGCCGAATGGTCAGTTTAACCTCTTCAGGATAGTCGTAGGTCAGGTCATTATCGTTTAAAGCAACTACAAACCCTTCGTGTCCTTTTTTTCTGCTTTCATCGTTGACTAGCATCGACTTAAAAAGGTTATTGGTGAATGTACCAATACCACATTCTCGTGGTGGATAGGTGGCAATAAAAGCTATTTTCATTTTTTTTTATTTAGTGGTTATTGAATCATCTCCTTTGTGCGTGCGCTTTTCGGCTTTTGCGGCTCTTTTTTCTTTCAGACTTTTTTCGGGAGCTTTTTTACCGTTCTTTTCATTTGTTTCTTTTTGATGACTCATAATTTTACTATTTTTAATTAATTATAGCATAAAGTTAATCCTATAAATTCTTTAAAGATTGCAGTTCTGTGTCTATTTTTTGCAAAAATCACTGTTTTAAGACGCCAAAAGACCTCGTTCCGACAAAAAATGTCAAAACGAGGACCCGGCACAAACCTTCGACCAATAAAGTCTCAGATTGAGAAATAAATTTACTTATTTTCTTTTGTCATTATGACCTTGGTTACCTTGCTTTTTTTGATTACCCTGGCTTTTTTGATTACCCTGGCTTCTTTGATTTACCTGGTTTCCTTGGCTTCTCTGATTTATCACGGTTCTTTTGGTGGTCACAGTTGAATTCCGATGGTTGTTGTTTCCAGGAGCAGATTGATAGCTAGATGGCCTATTTTGTGCCGGTCTTGATATCTTGCTGGGAGACTGGCTTCTGGTATTTTGAGCCTTGTTGTATCTGGGATTATGACTGTCGCGACGATTTATTTGTCTTGATTGGTAATTCCTATACTTCTTATAATGGGTAGAATAATAATTATTCCTCAAATACGGTCTTGGTTCATTAATGACAACCTTATAGGTATTGTATAAATTGATACGGCGAAATTGAACAGGTAAATTATAGGCATAAACCCATCTGTTTCCATTTTGATAAATATATTGTCCCGTTGGAACATTGTAATAAATGCCAATCTCAGGCATATAATAATACTCGACATAATCGTAATCTTCCGGTCCCCATATTGGTTGAGAGCCAATATTTATGTTCACACTAACTTGCGCATTGATAAGCATGGGACTAATCAAGAAAAGCGTCGATAAAATAAATGCTAATTTTAACTTTTTCATATTGTTATTAGTTAGATTGCAATAGAATTATTGCAACATTATTAATAGTGATCTCAAAAGAGAAGTATTCTACTTTCTTTTGAGATCACCTAATTTTTAAAGGCTTGGAACTATTTCAATGATGACCGTTCTATTGTAGAATCGTTCTTCAGGAAATTTGTTTTCAAATGGTGAGTTTTCTACATTTTCACCATAACCATTCATACTGACTTTGACTCCTTTTTTACCTGCTTTTGAGAGTGCAGATTCCATAATAATTCTGGCGTCGTTGGCCCTTCTATTTGACAATTTCAAATTATAAGCCTCATCTCCAATGATATCAGTATGACCATGTATGATAACTGATCCATTATCAGGTACAAGTGGAACGACTGTTTCATTCAGGAATTTTTCATAAGTAGCAACCGATTTTGATTTATTAAATTCAAATAGAATGCTAAATCTCAGGTTGGCTTCTTTTGGTGCTGCACCGTGAACCAGATGGAGTGTACTTGTTCTTTTTACAATAGAACCGTCCTTTTGCTGTCCGGTCATAACAACTTCGTAAGTCCCTGAAGCACGATCTCCCAAAATGTCATTTCCGGAAACACCTTCTTTTTCCTTCGTAAATGGACCGAAATTTTGTATAACTCCAGATTCATCTGTAAAGGTTAAAGTCCATGATTTCAGCGGTTCATTCGACCCGGAAGCAGTCTTGAATACAATTATACTTTCTTTGGGATCAACAGGCACTGAAGTTAGTTGAATGGGTGTAAGCAAATCAGGCATTGTACTTACGATGTCAACCCTGCGATCTCCATCACGTAATAAGACAACATCAATGGTACCACCTGGTCTTTCTGAAGGTATGATGGGTTGATTCCTGCCTACCGTTGTAATCCTCGATGGATTAATTCCAAAGACATCCACCAAATACAACTTAACTGATTCAGCCAGCTCTTTGCCCATAACCGGGCCCTTTCCAGCTGAAGATCCAATTAATGTAATACGTGAATCCGGATTTTCGACCATCCGTTTTCCAAGAATATTCAGCACATTGTAATAGACGGACAATTGTCTGTGAGACCTGCCTTTTAAATCTTTTGGTGCTGGTTCCATAAATAAACCTTCCTGGAACTGATTCGCTTCTTCCTTGTTCAGTTTAACATATCGACTAGGTATCTCCGTTGAACCTTCATTAAAGAACACATAGTTACGAATGGGGAATGTTTCATTCACTTCACGTCTTAATGGTATGGTTGATGGTGCTTCAAAAGAGAATTCTACTTCATTTACTACAGGAACTACTGCGATGACTTCTTCCGGCGCTGCTGCAGCGAATTCTTTTGCATGACCTCTACCGAATTTCAATGCAATACCTACTCTGACTTTCGAAACAGACCAACTTTCAATGGCTCTGGGTTCCTGGCCAAAATAAGGATGGTAAGAAACAAACGGTGAAAGGTTTACCTGAGTTCTACTTGTTTTGGCAGATAGTGGAATGTCGTATCCGGCACCTACTTGTGCAGAAAATACCTGTTGGTTTACGTCGCTGAATTCACTATTTACAATTAACGGATTATTTACATCACGTACAAATGTATACTTAAATCCTTTATTGGCGTTGTAACCGTAGACTCCACCAAGATAAAGATAGAAGCCTGATTTAAAGGGAGCTATACGCAAGCTGGGCTCAATGGTGAGATAACTCAAACCTGTATATAAGTCTTCGGGACAATTACAGGGTGACATCTTTCTGTCAAAATTACCACCACGGTTGTCGTAACCAAGATTCAACATCAATCCCCATACTGGATCGGGACGGTATTCAATCAGGAAAGAACCATAAGCACCTAAACCCATACCTTCATGAAAGGCTGCAGGAGCCTTGAGTCCAGCATTCAGTGTTTGGGTTGTACCTGTATAGAGATTCAGATTGCCGGCGGCAGAAGCACCAAACCAAAATTTTGGTTGAATCCGTTCTGTATCCTGAGCCTGCATTGACAGGGCAAAGCCCATCAATAAAAATAAACTGAGCGCGATCGTTTTGCTCATTGCTTTATATCGTTTATAATACTTTTTCATACAAATGTCTTATTAAGGTTTAACAATGATATTATTGTCTAAAGTAACAGCTCCAATGCGGGTTAATGCCCTACCATATAGTGTTGCACCAGTAGTCAACGTAATGGATTGATCAGCAAGAATGTTTCCATAGAATATGGAGTTTGTGCCAAGTGTAGCCGAACTGCCTACAGACCAATAAATGTTCTTAGCTTGTGCATTACCTGCCAATACGATGGTGGTTCCGGCATCGGTCACCAAAGTGGATCCCATCTTGAATATCCATACAGCATCTGCATTACCTCCTGCATCAAGCGTCAGGATTCCATTTTTTCCTGTCCCTGAAATGCCACTTGAAATGGAGTTTACATAGAGACCTGGAGCAAGTGTCAAACCTCCAATCTGTCCCGGTAAAGAAATGGCATTCAGAGACCTTCCTTGTGCATCATTATATGCAGTAGTCAAATCCGTTTTTGCCAATCCTACGATGGGATCTGCCTGGACATAGAATATGCCATTCACATTACCCGAAAGAATACCATTCATAGTTGCAGTAGGGAATGAACCAGCATCACCGGTGATAGAAGTATTTACGCCTGTATTAGAGATTCCTGAGCCACCTAAGACTGCAAAGGCAGCAGCAGATCCAAGATTTACACCATTGGGATTATTTACCGGTAAAGCATTAAAGTTTGCCACAAATGTCCTGGTAGATCCAATAATATAGGTAAAGGATTCATCGGTAGTAACAACGTTTTCACCTTCTGTCCAGTTTACAAATTCATATCCTGGATTTATTTCTGCTTTTATTAGGACAGTTGCACCCGGTGCATAAAATCCGCCACCACTGGTCGTTCCACCAGTCAGGGGATTCGAGGATAAAATCGCATAGAATCCAGGTAAGGCATTAAAGTTAGCCACCAATGTTCTGGTTGATTCAACGACAAAGGTAAAGGACTCATCGATAGAAACTTCGTTTCCATTTTCAGTCCAATTTACAAATTCATACCCCGGATTACTTTCTGCAGTAATCATGGTTGAGGTTCCTAAAGTAAAAATACCTGCACCAATAGTAGATCCACCAATTAAAGGATTTGAGGATAGATTGACTTGAAATCCGGGTAAATCACCCGTATTAAAGCTCCATACAGAATCCTTGATCAATGCATTCCCATCAAGGTCACGTGAACCTGTTGTAATAGTTGCTGTGTAGATCGTATTTGCTGCAAGTCTGGCTTTAGGGTCAAAATACGCAGTACTATCGGAAAAAGTGACGGTTCCAGCAATCAATGTTGAACCTTGTTTCAATAAGAAGGTGCTTTCATTAATGGTCTGAGGATCCATTTTTTCATTAAAAGAAGCAGCAATTGTCTGGTCTGTAGCCACATTAATTGCACCATCTACTGGATCTGTTAAAACCACTTTGGGACATACACCCACTGTTTCTCCTTCAAAATCATCGTTAGCGCATTGCCACATCGAGAAGGAAAGCGTTAGCAGCATTGCGTAGAAGGCTGCACCTTTTATCCATGATTTCCCGCTTTTTTTACGATCAGATTCTACTTTAAGGTTTTTAAACCGGATCTCCCGGCTTTCGGTGAACTTAAAGATTTCACCGTTCTCATTTCTAGTTGTGCCCATTTGAATTTAGTTTAATTAAAGACTAAACAAAGGTGGCTTCTTATGCCCCCTGAGGCATTACATAATATTTAATATAAGTTACATAATTCACCGATTGGTTAATGAATACAAATATCCAAAGATTTAACAGGCTGATTATATGGATTTTTCGAAATATCCAAAATCTACAAACGGAAATCGTCCTGAAACAGCATTACTCAAAAAGTAAAACTATTTCAGGACGAAACTCCTTAAGAAAAAAGGTAGAAAACGTTTAAGCCTTCTCCCCTGTTTATTTATATTTTGATAGATAAACCAAGTTTACCACCTGAAAAAGCGTTACCACCGCCAAATTCAAGATTCAGACCTACCCTGTTTGATAGATAACATCTGGCACCAACTTGTCCTCCAAGTCCCAATCCGGAACTATAGGATCCATCGTATGTATCAGGTGAATTCCATACATAAAAACCGACATTCAGTCCAGCGTAAAAATCCCATCTTGGGGGAATATCAAGCAGGGAGTTAAAATGGTAATTACCATTACCGGAAAAGCCCATAATGCTGTGATCGTAATACGTATTGTTCCAGTTTTCACGGTAACCACGATAGGAGAACTCACCACCAAGGGTAATGTCCGGAGCTACACCAAAATCAACCCCTAAATAAAAAGGAGTACCTATATCGGAAAATCCTAAACCAACATTTAATTGACTACCGCCTTCATACACATACACTGGACTGTGGCTAAATGAAAATGTAGAAATCATAGCAAATGCTACTCCCAAAATGATCTTTTTCATGCTTTTTGTTTATTGTTTTTGTTTATAATCCGTCTTCTTATCGGTAACAAAGGTGCGACTATCCAGCCCTCTAGCCGTTACAGAATCATAGGAAAAACTTACACATATCACAGATTGATGCGTTGTGGAATCACATTCTCTCCATATACCAATTTAATTGTTTATGAAGCTTTTTATACGTATTAATAGAGCTAATGGCTTTTTGCAAACGGAGAAATGCCGTTTCACTTTTCACAATGTAATCAAAGGCCTTGTGATGCATACAACTCACTGCAACATCAATTTTATCCTGAGAAGATAGCATGATTACAGGTATATCATTATTGAAAGTTTTAATTTGATCCAACGTTTCTATTCCATTCATGGCGTTTTTGTCCAAACCATCCAATACATAGTCAAGAATAATTACATCCGGTTCATGCGACAAATTCTCAAAGCATTGCTCACCCGTTGCATACGTCTCTATGTCAAAATCGGCATGTTCCAGAAATTGAATTTCGAGCAGTTTCAGGTATAAAGCATCATCATCAACCAGAAATATCTTTATTTTATTTTTGTTGGTCATACGTTAGTATTTTTAATCGAATTAAACTCTTCTTCCAATTCCTCACATGCTTGCTCACATATATGCTCCAGTTGCAATACCAATTCTGGAATTTCTTCAGACTGTTTCTGTGTGGTGGCAAATTCCTGCACCTTTTTGGCGATGTTCTCAAAATCCGTGCTGATACCCATGATTGCAAAAGAAGGTATCATTTTATGTACGGCTGAATACAAACAATTCCAGTCTTTATCATGCAGCCCTTTTTTCATAGCAGTGATCAACTGCGGGGTTTGTTCCAAATAGAGCGAAATCATTTCCATCATCAATGTTGGATTTGACTTGGTACGTCTGGTCAGATATTCCATGTCAATGCATTTAATTCGTTGTCCGTGAGTTCTGATACTTTCTTTATCTTCAATAGTCGGTACAGACTTTTTGACCAAACCGATAATCTTGTTGTACAACACCCTTTCATCTATAGGCTTGGCTATATAATCATTCATACCAACAGCTCTGCATTTTGCCAGGTCAACAGTGGTGACATCGGCAGTTAATGCGATGATTGGAATGTTTGAATTCATGGTGTTGCGGATGTAGGATGTTGCATCGAAACCGTTCATTTCAGGCATCTGCAAATCCATTAAAATAATATCGTAAGATGTGGTTTGCAACTTTTCAATGGCTATTTTTCCATTATCCGCGATTTCGCGTTCAAATCCAAAATCATCCAAAATTGTTTTCATCAGCAATTGATTGAGTGCTATATCTTCAGCCACCAATACTTTTATATTTTTGATCTCCATATCGAGGTCGGCAATCACCAAATCGGATGCGGCCTCTTCATTCGTCTTTTTAAAATCCAAGGTGAAACTGAAAGTGGACCCTTCTCCCACTTTGCTTTCAACATGAATGGTACCATTCTGAGCTTCCACCAATTGTTTGACAATGGCAAGGCCTAACCCGGTCCCACCATACAATCTGGAGGTATCGCTGGTAGCCTGTTGGAAATTCTCAAAAATAGTACTCAACCTGTTTGCAGGAATACCTATGCCTGTATCGGTCACAGAAAATTTAATGGCTACTTTTTCTTCATCCTCAGAATGGAGTTTAACACTAACCGTAATTTTACCATTTGTCGTAAATTTCACAGCGTTGCTGAGCAGATTTAATATGATCTGGTGCAAACGTACAGGATCACCAACCAGTACCTGGGGAATGGTTTTATCGTATTCTCTGACAAGCTTTAAATTTTTTTCCAGGATCTTCGTTTCAAATAAATGAAGCATGGTCGATATAGAAAGTGCCATCTTGAATGGCGTTTGATCAAAAGACATTTTTCCTGCATCCACTTTTGCCAGATCAAGAATATCGTTTATCAATACAATTAAGGCATCACCACTCATTTTAATGGCTGTGAGGTATTCCTTTTGTTTGGCCGACAAGTCTGTTTTAAGCAACACTTTTGTAAAACCGATGATGGCATTCATTGGGGTGCGTATTTCATGACTCATGTTTGACAGAAATTGTTGCTTCGATTTGACGGCATCTTCAGCTATTCGCGTGGCATCTTCGGCTGTTTTCGTAGCGTCCTCAGCAATTTTGGTGGCCTCTTCAGCTGTTTTTGTGGCATCCTCAGCTGTTTTTGTGGCATCCTCCGCTGTTTTTGTGGCCGATTCAGCAATTATAGCGGCATCCTCCGCTTTCTTTTTGGCTGATTCTGCTACTTTTGTGGCCGATTCTGCAGCGTTTTTAGCTTCGTTCAGTTCCGTGGCAATCCTTTTCTGATCTGTCACATCCCTGGCTACAATCACCACACCCAGCACATTACCTTGATTGTCTTTATAGACCGACCCATTAAAAAGAACATCGGTCAGTTTGCCTTCTTTATGACGAAGGGTCAGCGGCGAATCTGCATCCGAACCGTTTGCAAAAACTTTCTGATACACTTCACGAGCCTTTTGAGGTTCTGTGAAATAATCGAAAAAGTCTGTACCCGTAAGTTGTTCACGCGTCATTCCTGTAATATTGGCCAAAGCCTCATTCATATCTGTTATCTTACCTTTGGTGTTGATGGTGACCAATGGATCCAGACTGGCTTCAATCAAACTTCTGGCATACTGAGATTCGTGTCTTCTAATAAAACTCATTCTACTAAATATTAATTCTCGGATTTATTTTCTCCACTATTTCTAATTTCTTTCAGTTGTTTGTAGTGAGAGGGTGTTAAACCGGTCACTTTCTTAAACTGATTGGATAAATGCGCTACACTGCTGTAGTTCATCTTCCAGGCTATTTCTGTCATATTAAGGTCACCATATATAATAAGCTCCTTGATGCGTTCAATTTTATGAAAAATAAGGAATTGCCCGATGGTAATGCCCTGCACTTCCGAAAATAAATTGGCCATGAGATTGTAATCACGGTCCAGCTTCTCATTCAGATAATCCGGCAAATGTATCTTTAAATTGCCATCTGAATGGTAGACCATATCAATAATTACATTTTTTATCTTTTCAATCAAAACCCCTTTCTTATCTTCCATTAACTCAAGACCTGATTCGTGCAAATCCAGTCTTAGCTGCTCCACTTGCAGAGCAGATAGGTCTTCCATAATATCAACTTCACCCAAATCAACAACTACATAATGCAATCCCTGACCCTTAAGTATTTCTTTTACCAGCATTTTACAGCGGGCACTAACCATATATTTAATGTAGAGTTTCAAGGTAGTAAAGGTTTATTGGTCTTATTAAAATCTGTATAAAGATGGGGCTTTAGCGCCAGTTTATATTACAGATCCCTGTCAAAAAATTACATAATTCACAGATTTTAAATTACAAACTTTCCAGGTTGTCCAACCGTTTCCTTTTCAGCTTTTTATAGAAAGATGGAGTGAGGCCGGTTATTTTCTTAAACTGGTTGGAAAGATGCGCTACACTGCTGTAGTTCATCTTGTACGATATTTCTGAAAGGTTCAGCTCATCGTACAAAAGCAGCTCTTTGACCCTTTCAATTTTATGGATGATGATAAATTGTTGAATCGTGATGCCTTTGACTTCTGAAAAGATATTGGACAAATAGGTATAATCGTAATCCAGTTTTTCACTGATAAAATCCGAGTAATTTTCTTTTGGCACTTCATCTGAATAGTGAATCATTTCTACAATGACATTGATGATTTTTTCAATTAGAATGGATTTTTTATCGTCGAGAAGTTCCAGGCCCGATACCATTAAATTGGCTTTGAGAAGATCATGCTGTTCGGTAGTCAGGTCACCCATAATCTCAACAGCACCTAAGTCGACAACGATAAATTGCAGTCCCAGTTTCTTGAGTTCTTCTTTGACCAGCATCTTGCAACGATTGCTAACCATGTATTTAATAAATAGCTTCATAGTATAAGAAATTCGTATAATACTGAAAGTACACTCATTAATTCAGCTTTTATTTCTTCTAAAGGTACTCATAAAATACGAGAATGTGCCATTTCGATTAAAAGGTTGAATATTGATTACCAAAATTTTAGTAAACTTAACACTTCCCGAGAGCGGGTCAAAAACTTTCACCCGGAAATCGGAATAATATGACTGGAAAGTAGCTATTTTAGACCGATAACCTTGCACGATATCCATTTTTTCACTAAGTTTGCAGTGCTTTTAAAGAGCCACCAATTTTAATATATTATATTGATTATCAATTCGATAAGAAATATTTCAAATACTAATTTTCTCACAAAAATAATTTAAGATGATTTATTCACACGAAGTGCAACAAATGTGTTGTGTAAAAAAAGGGGCAAACCACGCGTCTGCTCCTATTCCTGAAGAAGGAAAGTGGGTAAGAGCCAAAGAAGTATCAGACATTTCC